>Ga0209156_10003264_pt1 | contig 12296 bp, 10 predicted proteins | sample GraSoiAngelo_124_FD_185881 | JGI IMG/M metagenome (GOLD analysis project Ga0209156, IMG submission 185881) | Grasslands soil microbial communities from the Angelo Coastal Reserve, California, USA - 14_0927_05_20cm (SPAdes) (version 2) | ecosystem: Environmental > Terrestrial > Soil > Grasslands...
GCACGGCGGCGGCCCCGAGATCACCCGGACCCTGGAGAAGCTCGGCTCGAAGCCCGAGTTCGTCGACGGCCAGCGGGTGACCAACGCCAGCGATCTCAAGGTCGTCGAGATGGTCCTCACCGGTTCGATCAACACCGACCTGGTAACACTGCTCAATCAAGAGGGCGGGCAGGCGGTGGGCGTTTCCGGAAAAGACGGCGCGCTGCTCCGCGTCCGCAAGCTGCAAAGCGAAGGCAGGGACCTCGGCCAGGTGGGCGAGATCACGCGGGTGAACAAGGACTTCCTCGAGATGCTGCTCACGCAGGGCTACGTGCCGATCATCTCGCCCATCGGGATCGGCGAAGACGGGCAGAGCTACAACATCAACGCCGACCAGGTCGCGGCGGAGGTGGCGATCGCCATCGGCGCGACCAAGCTCATCTACCTCTCCGACGTCCCCGGCATCCTCAAGGGCGGCGAGCTGGTCGAGGAGATGAAGGCGCAGGATCTCGCTGCGCACGTCGAGGACGGAACCATTTCCGGCGGCATGACGGTGAAAGCGCGCTCCATCTTCAAGGCGCTGCAGAGCGGCGTCGCGAGCGCGCACCTCATCGACGGCCGCGTCCCTCACAGCATCATCGGGGAGCTCTTCACCGACAAAGGCGTCGGGACGCTCATTTCCAGATGAGGAAGCTGCAGATCGTACAGAGCAAGGGCGCTCGTCACGAGGCCATCCGGCGGCTCCTGCAGGCCGAGCGGATCGGCACGCAGGAGGGTCTCTGCCGCGCGCTCGCCCGTGAAGGTTTCCGGGTGACGCAGGCGACGCTATCCCGCGATCTGCAGCAACTCGGCGCGGTGCGCGTCGGTGGCCTGTACGAGCTTCCGCCTGCATCGCCCGCGGCGGCAAGGCTGCAGGAAGTGGGCGACCTGGTCGTCTCCTTCGCGGAGAACGATCTCCTCGTGGTGCTACGCACCCAGCCCGGTGCCGCGCCCGCCGTCGCGTCGGCGATCGACGCTGCCCGCCTTCCCGGATGCCTCGGGACCCTGGCGGGAGACGACACCATCTTCGCCACGCCGGTTCGCGGCGTGGCCGTTCGCAAGCTTTCGCGCAAGCTGCGCAACCTTTTCGGAAGGGAGCTGTCATGACCCGGCAGAAGATCGTCCTCGCGTACTCCGGCGGCCTCGACACGAGCATCCTCGTCCGCATCCTCAGCGACGACTACGGCTACGACGTCATCGCCTGCCACGCCGACGTCGGCGAGGCGAAGGACAAGGAGTACCTCGCCATGCGCGCCCGCAAGGCCGGCGCCATCGCCTGCGAGGTGGTCGACGCGCAGGACGAGTTCGCGCGCGACTTCTGCTTCCCGGCGCTGCAAGCAAATGCGCTCTATCAAGGCGTCTATCCGCTCTCGGCGGCGCTTTCCCGGCCGCTCATCGCCCGGCACCTGGTCGCGGCGGCCCGCAAGCACGGCGCCACCGCGGTCGCCCACGGCGCCACCGGCAAGGGGAACGACCAGGTCCGCTTCGACCTCGCGGTGAAGGGCCTGGCGCCCGATCTCAAGATCGTCGCCCCGCAGCGCGAACGGAACATTTCCCGGGACGCTGCCCTCGAGTACGCCAAGCAGCATGGCATCGAGGTGCCGGCGACGAAGAAGAGCCCCTTCTCGATCGACGAGAATCTCTGGGGCCGCTCGATCGAGGGCGGCGTCCTCGAGGACCCCGATACCGAGCCGCCGGAAGAGGCCTTCGCCTGGACCAAGGCGTCGAAGGAAGCGCCCGACGCGCCGGCCTACCTCACCATCGGCTTCGAGCAGGGCCTGCCAGTGAGCCTCGACGGCAAGAAAGTGCCGCCTGCCCAGCTCATTACCCAGGTCGGCAAGGTCGCCGGCGACAACGGCGTCGGACGCATCGACCTGATGGAGGACCGCGTCGTCGGCATCAAGAGCCGAGAGACCTATGAGTGCCCGGCGTCGGTGGCGCTCATCGCCGCGCACCAGGACCTCGAGCGCTTCACCACGCTCCGCCAGTCGCTGCAGACCAAGGCCTTCCTCGACCAGAAGTACACGGAGCTGGTCTACGACGGCTTCTGGTACTCGCCCTTGCGCCACGCGATCGACGCCTTCAACACCGAGCACGCGAAGACCATCACCGGCCAGGTGACGCTCCGCTTCCACAAGGGATCGATGCGCGTCGTCCGGCGCTCGTCGGAGAACGGCGTCTACAACCACGGCCTCGCCACCTACGGAACCGGCGACAAGTTCGATCACCGCGCCGCGGAAGGATTCATCACCCTCCTCGGCCTCAGCCTCCACGAATTCAGCCGCCTGCACGGCGGGGAAGAAGCTCCGTGATCGTCGCCAAGACCGAAGCGGCCGGGGAGCGATCGCTGCTCCCCGAGGTGCTCGCTTTCACGAGCTCCCTGCCGCTCGATCGCAAACTCTTGCGCGAGGATCTGGTGGGGAGCCTCGCACACCTGACGATGCTGGCGCGGACTGGCATCGTTCCGCGCGACGCGGCGCAAGCCATCCGTGAAGAGCTCTGCAAGATCTGGGCGGATGGCGAGCTATCTGCCGAGGAAGACGTCCACATGGCGGTCGAGGCTCGCATCGCCGCCCGCCTCGGCGAGCGTGCCGGGCTCCTCCACACGGCGCGGTCGCGCAACGATCAGGTGGCACTCGATCTGCGGCTGCACGTGCGCGATCAATGCGCACGGTCGCTCGAGGAGATCGCGCTTCTCGCCAAAGCGCTCGCGGCTCGCGCCCGGGCCGAGCCGGAGACGGTCCTTCCTTCCTACACCCACCGGCAGCGCGCCCAGCCCATCTCGCTCGCTTATCTTCTCTGCGGCTACGGGGCGATGTTCGTCCGCGACGCCGAGGCGCTGCGGTTCGTCCTGCAGGGCTGCGGCGCGCTTCCGCTCGGCGTCGGCGCCATCGCCGGGACCTCGTTTCCCATCGACCGCGAGATGGTCCGCAAGCTGTTGCGCTTCGAGCGGCTCACCTCCAACGGCCTCGACACGGTCGGCGATCGCGATTTCGCGCTCGACTTCGCCTACGCGACCGCGCGGTCGCTGCTCCATGCTTCGCGGGTCGCGACGGACATGGTCGACTTCTCCAGCGCGGAGTTCGGCTACGCGCGCCTCGACGGCGACATCGCCTGCGGCTCCTCGATGATGCCGCAGAAGCGCAATCCGGACCTCTTCGAGATCATCCGCGGCAAGTCGGGCCAGGCAGTGGGAAACCTCACTTCGCTCCTCGTCACGCTGAAGGGCCTTCCCGGCGGCTACAACCGGGACCTCCAAGAAGACCGCGCTCCGCTCCTCGAGACGGGACCGTTGTTGACGTCGGTGCTCGGCATGCTCCGCCTCGGCCTCGAGCACGTGCGCTTCGATCCCGTCCGGACTCTCGCCGCGGTGGAGAGCGACTTCATGCAGGCGACCGATCTGGCCGAGGCGCTCGCCCAGAAGGGCGTCCCGTTCCGGACCGCCTACCAGGCCGTCGGACGGCTGGTGCGGACTTGCCAGGAACGCGGCCTTCCGCTCGCGAAAGCGACGCCGGAGATGGCCCGCGAAGCGGACCCGCGCATCGACGCCGAGGTGCTGCGCGCCTGCGATCCTCGCGCTTCCATCGGCCGCAAGCGGAACGCGGGCGGCACCGGCCCCGACTCGGTGCAGGCGCAAATCGCGGCCCTGGAGGCCGATGCCGAAAAAGCCTCCGCCGCCGCGAAAGCCGTCCCGCGACTCGACGACCTCTTCTCCGACCTGTCGAAAACGGAGTTGCGATGAAGCGCGATTTCTTGCGGCTCTCGGACTTCACCGCCAGCGAGTACACGGCGCTGTTCCGGCGGGCCGCCGAGCTGAAGGCGGCGCGGGCCAGCGGGCAGATCGTCCGCACGCTGACCGCCAAGACCTTGCTCCTGCTGTTCGAGAAGAACTCGACGCGCACCCGGCTCTCCTTCGAGGCGGCGATCGGACAGCTGGGCGGGACGGCGATCACCTTGCCGATGCAGGAATCGCAGGTCTCGCGCGGCGAAACGCTCGCCGACACAGCCGCGGTCGCCTCGCGCTACGTCGACGCCATCGTCTACCGCACGCACGGCGACGACCGGCTCCGCGAGCTGGCGAAGAGCGCCACCGTCCCCGTCATCAACGGCCTGAGCGACGGCGGACATCCGGTGCAGATCCTCGCCGACCTCTTCACGGTCACCGAACGGTTCGGATCGCTGCGCGGCCGGATCATCGCCTGGGTCGGCGACGGCGCCTCGAACATGGCGCTTTCCTGGATCGAGGCGGCGCCCATTTTCGGGTTCACGCTGCGTATCAGCGCTCCCGAGGGGTTCCGCCCCCCCAAGGCCGGTATTTTCGAGACCGTGAACGACCCGTCCGTAGCGGTACGGGGTGCCCACGTGGTCACCACCGACGTCTGGGTCAGCATGGGGCAGGAGAAGGAAGCGGCCGAAAGGAAACGCGCTTTTTCCGGGTATTGCGTGGACGAGGCCCTCCTTGGGCGGGCGCTGCCCGAGGCAATCGTTTTGCACTGCCTTCCGGCGCATCGCGGCGAGGAGATCACCGCGGGCGTCCTCGACGGGCCGCGTTCCGCCGTCCTCGACGAGGCGGAGAACCGGATGCACGTGCAGAAGGCGCTGCTCGAAGCGCTCTTGCTGCGCCGCTGAAACGTTCGGCTTGCGGCCGGGAGCGGCGATCCGTTAGCTTCCGTGCCCATGAACCGACGCGAATTCCTCGGTGGTGCGGCCGTCCTGGCAACGTTCCCCTGGCGCCGGCTGCTCGCGGATGACGTTCAGTCCTCCCAAGCGCCCTGGCGCACCTTCGAGACCACGACCCGCGTCGAAGTAGTGAAGCCCGAAGGCATCTCGCGCGTCTGGCTGCCCTTGCCGATGGGCGGAGACACCGACTGGCAGCGCGCCCTCGGCAATACCTGGAACGGCAACGCGAAGAAGATGGAGGCGGTCAAGGTCGGCAGGGAATCCGCGGCGATGCTCTATGCCGAGTGGGCCTCCGGTAGCGAGTCGCCCTTCGTCGAGCTGAAGAGCAAGTTCACGACGCGCGATCGCGCGGTGGATCTCAGCGCGGCGCGGGCGTCGGCACCGCAACTGAGCAAGGAAGAGATCGCGCTGTATACCGCGCCGACCGAGTACATCCCTTGCGACGGTCTCATCCGGGAGACGGCGCTCATGCGCGCCGCCAAGGGCGCCCAGACCGACCTCGAGAAGGGCCGCGCCATCTACGAATGGATCGTGCAGCACACGGCCCGCGATCCGAAGACCAAGGGTTGCGGGACCGGAAACGTCAAGGCGATGCTCGAAAGCGGCAATCTCGGCGGCAAGTGCGCCGACCTGAACGGCCTCTTCGTGGGAATGTGCCGCTCGCTCGGCATTCCCGCGCGCGACGTCTACGGAATCCGCGTCGCCAGCTCGAAGCTCGGCTACAAGAGCCTGGGCGCGAACACTTCGACCATCACCAAGGCGCAGCACTGCCGCGCGGAGTTCTTCGCCGAGGGAATCGGCTGGGTGCCGGTCGATCCCGCCGACGTGCGCAAGGTGATGCTGGAGGAGCCTCCCGGGAACCTGCCGCTGCAGGACGCGAAGGTGGAAGCCGCCCACAAGCGTCTGTTCGGCTCCTGGGAGATGAACTGGCTCGCCTTGAACACCGCCCAGGACGTCGTCCTCCCCAATTCGAAGGGTCCCAAGCTCCCGTTCTTCATGTATCCGAACGGTGAGTCGGGCGGAGAGCGGCTCGACTCGCTGGAGCCCGACAAGTTCAAGTACGCCATCACCGCCGCCGAGGTGTGATGGCGCTCGTCGTCGCCGCGCTCCTCGCCGCGGCGCCGCCGCTCCACTTGAAGGACACGACCGGCGCCCCGCACCGCCTCTCCGATTACCGGGGCAAGGTGGTGCTGGTGAATTTCTGGGCGACGTGGTGCGAGCCGTGCCGCGAGGAGCTCCCCAGCATCGAGCGCCTCCGCGCCGCTCTCGCGGACCGGCGGTTCGCGGTGCTCGCGGTACAGATGGGCGGCAGCCCGCGGACGGCGCGCGACATCGCCGCCACGCTCGGGCTGCACTTCCCGTTGCTCATGGACGGCGACTCGAGCGCGTCGGCGGCGTGGAAGGTGAACGTGCTGCCGACGAGCTTCCTCGTCGGTCCGGACGGCGTGGTCGCGCTGAGCCACGTCGGCGAAGTGGACTGGTCGAGCGGCGAATGGCGCCGAAAGGTCGAGGCGCTGCTGCCGCGCATCGAGAAGCGGGCCCGCAGGCAATAGCGCCGGCTCAGGCCGGGTGCGGTTCGGCGCTCCCGACCCGCCATCCCAGCCAGATCACCGCCACGGCCATCAGCGCGATGACCAGGGCGCTGCTGATGCGCGAGAGCGTGGCGAAGAGCGAGAGCGTGCCGCCGGGAAGTCCCGTGAAGGCGAGGCCGACCATGGGAAGCACCGGGGCGCCGCAGCCCGCCAGCGAGCAGGGCCCCACGGTGAGCCCGAAGGCGCCGGTCATGACTCCCAGGAGCCCGGCAGGTCGCGCGGCCCCGGACACGCCCGCCTGGGTCGTCATTGGCTGGTGCCGGCCATACGACCAGAGCGCGAAGTAGGCGCCGAAAACCAGGGCCGTGCAGAGGATCCGCGCGATGGTCGGGACGTCGATGATGAATCCCCAGTCGATCCCTTCGGTCCCGTCGGCGCTCGCCCAGGCGATGGTCAGGTGGGACAGGAAGTCGAGCTTGGCCGAGAGCGGCTGGTCCGAGCCGATGTAATCGGGCAAGCGCCGGAGCCAGGGGTTGAAGGTGAAGAAGTCGGCCGGCCGTCGGACCAGCGACAGGAGGGCCACCGGCGCGACCAGATTGAAGACCGCGACGGCGGCCGCTACCCCGAGGAGCACCCCGGCCCGGGAACGCACCGCAGCGGAGATTCCGCGGCGCGTCTGCGCAATCGCGGTCGAGGCCGTGGTCATCGTATGCTCCGGCCTGCGGCCCGCCCGTCGCAGGCACAGCCCGCTCCTCCATCGAGGCGATGAGCCTATCCGAGGAGGGCTTGGATGGCCACGGAAACCGGCGCCACTGGCGCCGATCCTCGCAGTCGGGGCGACCCGGGACCCACACCGGCGCCCCCGGCGCCACACGACCACTGGCTGGCCCCCAATGGTTTGAAGACATAGCAAGGCGCCTCTCTCGTGTAGAGTCGACCCTGCCGTGCGAGCTCCGTTGTCCCGATCGCCGCTCCTTCCCTACGCGGAAGAATTGGAACCGTTGCAGCGCCGGGCGCTGCGCACGGCCTGCCTCATCGCGGCATTCTGCATCGTCGCCTTCTCCGCGCTCGATCGGGTGCTGGCGCCCGCAGCCTGGCTGAGTCTTCTCGGGCTCCGCGCGATCGCCGGAGCGTTGCTTCTCGGCATCGAGCGGTGGCTGCGCAACGAGCGGGCCCGATTCGAGCCCGCCGTCGCGGCGGTGATCTTCGTCCTCGCCACCACGCTGTCGGCCGGGACCCTCAGAACGGGCGGGGTGCACTCCCCGTATCCCTACTCGGCGCTGCTCATCATCCTCGGGACCTCGATCCTCCTGCCTCTCCGCCCGGTGCAGGCGGCGTGGATCCACCTGGAGATGATCGGCATCACCCTTCTTCCGCTCGTACCGCTGGCCGTCACTCGCGAGGACCATCTCGCCCTGGCCGCGCGCGCCTCGTTCCTCGTCTGCGGCGTCCTGCTCGGCGTAGCGGGTACGCACGTCCACGACGGCCTTCGCCGTCGCGAGCACCTCGCGCGCGCGGAGTTCGCCCGGCACGTCGGCCTCGTCAATCTCGGCACGCTCGCCGGCGGGCTGGCGCACGAGCTGTCCAATCCTCTCTCCGCGCTGTCGGCGCAGCTCGAGCTGCTCGAGCTCGAGCTTCCCGTCGCCCACCGCGACCTGGTCGGCGACGCGCAGGGCTCCGTCTCGCGCATGCGGTCGGTGATCGAAGCGATGCGCCGGGGCGCCCGGTTCTCGGACGACGAGCAGCGCGAGGTCGATCTGCCGCTCGAGATCGAAGGGTCGCTGGTACTGTTCACCGGCCGCCTCGATCGCCGCGTGCAGATCGTCCGCGAATTCGGCGACCTTCCCCCGGTCCGGTGCCAGCCGACGCTCATCGGCCAGGTGCTCGTCAACCTCGTCGCCAACGCCGCCGACGCCCTGCAGGGCCGGCCCGGAGCGCGGATCGCGCTGCGCACGCTCTGCGCCAACGGCCAGGCCGTCGTCGAGGTCGAAGACAACGGACCGGGCTCCACCAAGGGCGCTGCCGGCAACGGCCTGGGGCTCTGGATCTCCGCGGAAATCGCCCGGCGTCACGGTGGAAGCCTGACGGTGGACGCGGCGCGCGGCGGAGGAGCCCTGTTCCGGCTGACGCTGCCAATCCGCCGGAACCCCGCGAAGATCGACGAGGAGCGCGCCGAGCGACACTCGGCCGCATCGCCCCGCCCGGCGACGACTCACTGAACCCGTGGTATGTAGACGGTCCTACGAGATCGAACGATTCCCGCCCATCCCGGAGTCATGAGTGGCATCCATCGCGGATATCGTGACCGATTACCAGGCCGCCAAGAAGGCCTATGAGAACGCTGCCTTTCGCGCGCGCGACTTCGCGGGCGTCCCCTGGACGGGGCAATCGCTGGAAATCGCCGGACGGGCGGTGAAGGCCGCAGCGAACGCCGTCCAGGCCGCGCGGCTCGCCGCCGAAGCGCGCGACAAGCTCGGGCCCGAGATGACGGAGAAGCTCCTCGAAGCAGCCTGCGCGGCCGCGACGTTTGCCGCCGACGCGGCCAAGCGGGCCTGCGGGCTCACCGTCGAGGTGGCGATCCCCGCTTCCGCCGAAGGGGCAAGTCGAACTACTTCGCGGCCTGGTAATCCTGCAGCGCCTTCACCGTGAGCGGTCCCTGCTGCAGCGCCTCGATGGCGGCGACCGCCGCGCGGCAGCTGGTCAGCGCCGTGAAATACGGAATCCCGTGCATCAGCGTCTCGCGACGGATGCTGTAGCTGTCGGCGATCGCCTGCTTGCCCGAAGTGGTGTTGAAGACGAGCGAGATCTCGCCGTCGATGATCTTGTCGACGATGTGCGGGCGGCCCTCGGCGACCTTGAGCACCGGCGTCGCGGGGACGCCCTTCTCGCGCAAATAGCGCGCCGTGCCGCTCGTCGCGACGATCTCGAAACTGCACGCCACCAGCCGCCGCGCCAGGTCGACGATGCCCGCCTTGTCCTCGTCGCGAACGGAGATGAACACCTTCCCGCGCACCGGCAATCCGTTCCCGGCCGCGATCTGCGCTTTCGCGAAAGCACGCGCGAACGAGTCATCGATGCCCATCACCTCGCCCGTCGACCGCATCTCCGGGCCGAGAATGGTGTCGGCGCGCGAGAAGCGGTGGAAGGGAAAGACCGCTTCCTTCACGCTCAGGTGCTTCGGCACGAAGGTCTTGTCGATCCTCTGATCGGCCAGCGACTTTCCCACCGCGCAGAGCGCCGCGACTTTCGCCCAGGGAATACCGGTCGCCTTGCCGACGAAGGGAACCGTCCGCGAAGCGCGCGGGTTGGCCTCGAGGATGTAGATGCGGCCGCCCTGCACGGCGAACTGCACGTTCATCAGGCCGACGACGCGCAGATGCCGCGCGAGGGCCATGGCCTGCCGCGAGATCTCCTCGATGGTCCTGGCGTCGAGGCTGAAGGGCGGCAGGCAGCAAGCTGAGTCTCCCGAGTGGATTCCCGCCTCCTCGATATGCTCCATCACCCCGCAGACCACGTACCGTTCGCCGTCGCCGACGCAGTCGACGTCGACCTCGATGGCGTCCTTGAGGAAGCGGTCGATGAGGATCGGTCGCTCCTCGGAAGCTTCCACGGCCTCGGTCGCGTAGGTAGTGAGGCCCTCGTCGTCGTGCACCACCTGCATCGCCCGGCCGCCGAGCACGAAGCTCGGCCGCACCATCACCGGGTAGCCGATGCGTTGCGCGGTGGCGAGCGCCTCGTCGCGCGAGTGCGCAACGCCGTTCTCGGGTTGCAGCAATCGCAGATCTTCGACGACGCGGGCGAAGCGCTCGCGGTCTTCGGCGGCGTCGATGGCCTCGACGCTGGTCCCGAGGATCTTGATGCCCGCGTCGAGCAGGCCCTGCGCGAGCTTGAGCGGCGTCTGCCCACCGAACTGGACGATGGCCCCGATCGGCTTCTCGACGCGCGCGATTTCCACCACGTCCTCGAGCGTGAGCGGCTCGAAGTAGAGGCGATCGCTCGTGTCGTAATCGGTGGAGACCGTCTCGGGGTTGCAATTGACCATGAGGGTCTCGAACCCCGCCTCGCGCAGCGCGAACGAAGCCTGCACGCAGCAGTAATCGAACTCCACGCCCTGGCCGATGCGGTTCGGCCCGGACCCGAGGATGAGCACCTTCTTGCGCGCGTCGGGGCGCACCTCGTCCTCGTCCTCATAGGAGGAATAGAGGTACGGCGTGTTGGCCTCGAATTCCGCGGCGCAGGTATCGACGCGTTTGAAGACGGGATGGAGCTTCTGCGCCTCCCGCTGCCTGGTCACCTCCGACTCGGACCGGCGCGTCAGCCGCGCGAGCCGCTTGTCGGAGAACCCGAGCCGTTTCCATTGGACCAGGTCGGGAATCGCGGCGCCGCGCGGGGCGCGGGCGATCTCCTCCTCGGCCTGGACGAGCGCCTCGATCTCGCGGAGGAACCAGGGATCGATGGCGGAAAGCTGCGTCAGTTCCTGGGTGGACAGGCCCGCCCGGTAGGCCTCGGCCACCCAGAAGATGCGATCCGGCGTGGCCGTCTTCACCTGGCTGCGGATGCGAGCCTCGTCCTGCGCCGTGTACGGAGCGCGCGGACCATCGCGGCCGAGCGGGCTCGCAAGCCCCGCCGTTCCATTCTCCAAGGACCGCAGCGCCTTCTGCAGCGCCTGCGAGAAGGTGCGGCCGATCGACATCACCTCGCCCACCGACTTCATGCTGGTGGTGAGGGTCCGATCGGCGTGCGGGAACTTCTCGAAGTTGAAGCGCGGGATCTTGACTACGCAGTAATCGATGGCGGGCTCGAACGAGCTGGGCGTCGACTTGGTGATGTCGTTCTGGATCTCGTCGAGCGTGTAGCCGACGGCGAGCTTGGCGGCGATGCGCGCGATGGGAAATCCCGTCGCCTTGCTGGCGAGCGCGGAGCTGCGCGAGACGCGCGGGTTCATCTCGATGACGACGATGCGCCCGTCCCGGGGGTTCACGCCGAACTGGATGTTGGAGCCGCCCGTCTCGACGCCGATGGCGCGGATCACCTTGCGGGCGAGATCGCGCATGTGCTGGTACTCGACGTCGGAGAGCGTCTGCTGGGGAGCGACGGTGATCGAGTCGCCGGTGTGGACGCCCATCGGGTCGACGTTCTCGATCGAGCAGATGATGACGACGTTGTCCTTGTTGTCGCGCATCACCTCGAGCTCGAATTCCTTCCAGCCGAGAACGCTCTCCTCGATGAGCACCTCGTGGACCGGGCTGTAGGAGAGCGCCCGCGCGCCGATGTCCTGGAGCTCGTCGCGGTTGTAGGCGATGCCGCCGCCTAGGCCGCCGAGGGTGAAGCTCGGCCGCAGGATCAAGGGAAAGCCCAGCTCGCCTCCGTAGCGGACCACGTCGTCGAGACTGCGGGCGACGCCGCTCTTCGGGACGTCGACCCCGATGGCGGTCATCGTGTCCTTGAAGCGCTGGCGGTCCTCGGCCTTCTCGATGGCGTCGAGCTGCGCTCCGATGAGCTGGGTCCCGTAGCGCGCCAGCACGCCCTCTTTGGCGAGGCGGACGGCGAGGTTCAGCGCGGTCTGTCCGCCGAGCGTAGGAAGGACGGCGTCCGGCCGCTCGACGGCCAGGATGCGCTCGGCCGCTTCCACGGTGATGGGCTCGATATACGTGCGGTCGGCCCACTCGGCGTCGGTCATGATCGTCGCCGGGTTGGAGTTGAGCAGGATGGTGCGATACCCCTCCTCGCGCAGCGCCTTGAGGGCCTGCACTCCGGAGTAGTCGAATTCGCACGCCTGCCCGATGACGATGGGGCCGGAGCCCAGGAGCAGGATGGACCTGAGGTCGGTTCTTCTGGGCATCTACCGTATGCTCCGCCCTGCGGGCTCCGCCCGTCGCAGGCAAAGCCCGCTCCTCCGAAAGCACCCGACTAGCACGGAACGGGGCGCGGCCGAAGCACGGATTCGGCGCTGTTGACGGGCGGTCCTCCGGCTCGCTACGGATAGGACAAATGGCCCCGGCGCGGCGAGCGGGAGATCTGGAGCGGGCGGCGCTCGCCCGCAACGACCGCTACTTGCAGGAGTTC
>Ga0209156_10003267_pt1 | contig 12291 bp, 17 predicted proteins | sample GraSoiAngelo_124_FD_185881 | JGI IMG/M metagenome (GOLD analysis project Ga0209156, IMG submission 185881) | Grasslands soil microbial communities from the Angelo Coastal Reserve, California, USA - 14_0927_05_20cm (SPAdes) (version 2) | ecosystem: Environmental > Terrestrial > Soil > Grasslands...
ATCCAGCGCGGTCAGGCAGAGCACCGCGACGATCAAGCGAATCCCCGGCAAGCCATACGGCATCCACGTCAGCGCCTGCGTCCACGCGAGAAGGGCCGCGGCCAGTAGCGCCGGCCAGATCACCGGGATTTCGATCCCCGACGGCCACACGGCGAAAAGCCTCGCGGCCAGCCACAGGATCGTGACGGCCGCCGTGCCATAGAGCATCGGCCAGCCAACCAGCGCGGCGTTCGTCACGGGCAGGGTGAACATTCGGGCGGGATACATCGAATGGCGCGCGGCCAGGTCACCGGCAAAACCGAAGCTGAAGACGGCCAGGAGATACACGAACGTCGTCGTCAGCGGCACCGACACCAGCGCGGCAAAACGGACGCTATCCACCAGGACGGGCTCACCCGGCTCAAGGATCACGAACCTGATCATCGCCACGACGAACAGGTAAGCGGCCACGGCCATCAGTCCCCAGCGATGCCGCCGGCGAAACTCCCAGCCGATTGCGAGGCGTTCCCGACATGAGCGATGAACGCCTCGTTGAGGGAGCGATGCGATTCCTTGATAGCATCCAGCGGCGCGCTCAGCACGACCCGGCCGTGGTCGATCATCGTGACGTGATCGGCGACCTCTTCCACTTCGTTCAGCAGGTGCGACGAGAAGAGCACGGTGCGGCCTTCGTCCGCGATGGTGCGAATGACGGCGCCGAGTATGTCGCGTCGAACGATTGGATCGAGGCCGGACGACGGTTCATCCAGAACCAACAATTCGGGCCGATACGCTAGCGCGATGAGGAGGCCCGCCCGGGCCCTCTGCCCCTTGGAGAGGTTCTTGATTGTCGCTGCGCGATCGAGTGCGAACGTCCGCCGCAGTTCCTCCGCATACGCATCGTCCCAGGCCGGATAGAACGCGCGCGAGTAGCGCATGAGCTCGTCAACGCGCATCCAGCCGGGGAGGTCGTTTTCCTCGGACAGATAGCCGATCCGCGACAGGACGGCGACCGGGTCGGCGACCGGATCGAGGCCGAAGACGCGCACCGAGCCGCTTTCCGCCCGTAGCAGACCCAGAACGTGTCGGATGAGCGTCGTCTTCCCCGCTCCGTTTGCGCCGACGAGGCCGTAGACCGCCCCGCGCGGGAGGGACACGCTTACCGAGTCCAGGGCCGTCGCGGCACCGAAGCGGCGCGTCAGCTCCGAGACGCTGATGACCGATTCACTCACCCTCGAGCCACGACCTTCACGACGAACAGGCTTGCCTAGGCGATACCTGCGAGCCGGCGGGCAAGGTGACGCTCCACCCCCGCGCGCTCGCTGGCACGAACTCACCGGTGCTCGGCGTGGCTTGAATGCGAGACGCAGGCGGCTGCAGCGCTCCCAACGACAATCCTTCAGCCGTCGTCCACGTGTAGGTCGTCGTCGCGCCCGTTGACGCATCAATGACACGGAAGGTCGCTGAGGGCGGGAGCGTAAGGCACGCTGTTGGCGCAGAGACGAGGCCGAGGTCCACCGACCAGAATCCCCCCGGCGTGTGCGGCTGATTGCTGGGAAAGCCAAGAATCTGCACGGGGGTGCACTGGCCCGTCTCACAGGTCCCGTTTGTGATGAGCAACGTCACATCGGCGCGGGGCTGAACTGTCGACGAGCAACCAAGCGCCCCGAAAAGGAAGGAGATCCAAGCGGTCGTTGCGCGCATGCGGCGCCCTCGTCGAGGGTTTGCGTGACGAGATGCATCCTCCTAAACGATACCCTCAGATCATGCTGAAGGTCACACCTGGCCGCCGCCTCACGGATCAGCTTCAAGCGCTTGTTAGGCGACGCTGCGACCGCGCTTCGTAGATCTTCCCGCCAACCCAGCATTGCGGCACCGCCAACACGACGAGCGCAATCGGGTACCAGCGAGGTCCGAGCCCCTTGTTCCAGGTTGCGATGACACCCACGAGCCCGAGGACGACGCCGAGATATCCGAGAATCAAGGCGTGCTGGAGAGGCCTGTTCGGCGCCAACCGGGCCGTGAGCCAAGCCCCGGCGACGCTGATCACGATGCGGTAGGAGGTGGCAAGCAGAGCGAGTGCGTCATTGATCGGCTCCTTGATCGGCGGAAAGACGTGAGCTAAGTGCAGCACCAAGTCGACCAGGGTCGTCACGACGATACTGACGAGGACTCCCGCGACCACGGCCCAAATTGACTGCTTTGTCATAGGAGTTGTCGGTTGTCCCCAGAGTCCGTCGATGGTGAAGCGCCGCCAGCTTCAAGCGCTTGTTACGCAGCGACGAACGCCACACCAGCACTTACGATGACCCCTGCAGCGATCACCAACCCAATCCGCCATACCTGGCCCCATGACGAGAACCGCGCCGGCGGTGGCTCTGCCGACAGACGCCCTTCGCGACGAAGGCGCTCGCGTTGGCGCTTGCCGAGTACGCCAACAGCCACATACACAGGTACGGTTGCGATGGCGAAGGCCGCGACTGCTGCTGCAAATCGAGCCGCGTATGGCAGCTGCCCGAACCGGGATAGCAGCAGCGTCAGCGCTGCAAGCAACGCGGCGTACGGCACAAAGATCATTGGCCCGCGCCGGCTGTAGACAACGGTAAGCACAAGCCCGACACCACCGAATGCACCGACCGCCAGAGCGCGTGGGAGAGCCGGATTCGCAAGGAGCTCGGGAAACATGGCTAACCTCGCAGGATTGGTCGCTGCCTAACGGGTGCGCCTACGCGGCGCGAGCTCACGGTGTTCACAAATAGAAGACTACAACAGAAAGACGGCGCCGCCAGCCTCAGGCGCGTGTTACGCGCCCGGCCCACCGGACTTGCCCCGCGCCCAGCTGCGCACTCCAGCCCAGGCGAAAACCACAGCCAGAAGCGGAAAGACAATCGCCCCGATGTAGGCCCCTTGCCCACCAGGTCTTGCATGGGCCAAGCCACCCGTCACCGCCAGCAGGCGAACAGTATAGAAGACGAAGAAGGCGCTCAGGGCAAACAACACGATTGCGAGTGCGCGGAACATTACCGACCAGGTGCTGCCGGGTGAGGAATCCCGACCGCCATGACAATCTGGAGGGCTTGCTCCTTCGTGAAGCCCCGCTTGAGGAGCGCGTCGTAGTAGTGTTTCGTGAAGTCGGCCAAGTGCTCCGCGTTCTCAGGTTTGGCGAGCGCCGCAAGCGTGCCCTCCATCGTCAGCACCGCCATCTGCTGCATCATCGGTGCCATTTGTTGCATCATCGGACCCATCATCTCAGCAGCCTGCTGGGCTCGGCGCTGGGCGGAGTCGGGCGTCGGGGGCTGCTGCGCAGCGACTGAGCACGCAACGAGGAGGAGCACGCTCACAGCTAGAACGGAACGCATACGACCTCCGGGGGTGGTGGCGGCCTAACGGATCGCGCTTAAGCCGCGGCGCGCTGAAGAAAGATTCATGCCTCAATCTACTCGCGCCGTCAGCTTCAAGCGCCTGTTAGGCGGCCTCCCTGCCGCGTTCAAAGCGGGCCCTTCGCCCCACGCGCCGCGAGCGCCCGTTCGTACTCCTCCAGCTGACGTTGCCATTCTTGCCGATACGACGGGGCGGCCCCAGGCACCGCCAGTGCTTGCTTCATCAACTTGATCGCCTCTGCAAGATCGCCGCTGCTGGCATAGGCCGCGGCGAGAATCACGAACCCACGCGCGCCGCCGCGCGACGAGTCCAGCGCGATCGCGCGCTGAATGGCATCGATCGCCTTGCGCGGGTCGCGACGCGTAGAGTCCGGACACCCGGAATAGACACTAGACTCGAGGCTGTACAGCTCGACCACGAGATTGTAGCCCTGGGGCGCCGAGGTCGGCGCGAGCGTGATAGCCTTATCGAAGTCGCTCAGCGCCCGGTCGCAGGCACGCAGGGTGTTGTAGTGCCGTCCACGCCGCAGATAGAGAAACGCCTCGGCCGGATGAAGCTCGATCGCTTTGCTGTAGTCCGCCGTGGCTGCGTCTCGCTGATTCAGGGCATGCTCAGCCTCTGCCCGGCGCAAGTAAGCGTCCCAATTGTCTGGCTGTCGTTCGATCAGCCGTGTGAAGTAGGGAATGGCCCCAGCCAGGCGCAGCACGTCCACGCTGTCGACCCAGCCTGAATCACCGCCGCTCGTCGACATGATCCACAGTCGCCGCCCTTCCCGACGCGAGATGGACGCGACCAGGTTGATGCCGACCGCAGTGGCAAGACGGGTACTGTCTGACGGACTATGAACCTCACCCATGCCCTTCAACATGACGATCCGCTGGCTGACCCAACCCGAGTCAGCCAGGACTCGAACCGTCTGGCTCAACGCCGGTGATCCTGCCAGCAGACACACGCTGGCAATGAGGGTGCTTCGCGCGCGCAGGAGGTTCATTGTGGAGTCTACGTTCAGCTTCAAGCGCATGTTAGGCGGCGCCTGCCTCGATCCTGGTCAGGCGGGCACTTCCTTCATGGCGGATCTTACCTGCAGCGACCTGGCGCAGCAGTTCTTGTTCGTTAGGAGCCTTGGCGACAAACTTGCAGCCCTTAACGACGTCGTTACATGCGAGTTGTTTAATCATGTCCAGCCCTTCGAGCGACCAACCGATCGATAGGAAGGCGCCTGCTCATTGGCCTCGAGGCGGCTGCCATAGCTCGACTTTGTTCCCTTCTGGATCAATGACCCAGCCAAACTTCCCATACTCGGATTCATCAATCTTCTCAAGCACATTGCAGCCTTCTTCCTTCAAGGCCGTGACCAAGGCGTGGAGGTCTTCCACTCGGTAGTTGACCATGAAGGGAGCAGAGCTCGGAGCAAACTGCTTACTTTCTTGCGGACTGATTAGCCAGGCAGTTGTGCCTGCAACCGGCTTGCCCTCGGAGTCGGTCCAATCGAAGGCAGCTCCGCCCCAGGCTTGGACATCGATTCCCAAGTGCCGCTTGTACCAAGCCTGTAGTGACGGAGCGTCTTTGGCCTTGAAGAAGATGCCGCCGATGCCGGTGACTCGTTTCATGTGACTCCGATGCGCGGTGTTAGTGAGAGGAATGTTTCTTCTGCGGCCTAACGGATCGCGCTTAAGCTGCGGGCGACTCACTCGCCGGCGCTAGGGTGTGGGACGACAGTCCGTGCCGGCCAGGGCACGACACTCCAATTCCTTTGGAGCGATCACCGCCCCCCAGCTTCAAGCGCTTGTTAGGCGGCACCCTCGAGGCGGTGGTACTGTAGGTTGCTCGCGGGCACCCTGACCAATAGATCTCTCACGCGATCTGTGACGACAATCCACAGCGTCGTCGCAAGAAGAAAGATGTCGTCTCCACCCCACATCTGTGGGAGCATGACGAGGTGGCGCGCAGCGGGATCATAAGACTCGCGCCCGCACAGAGGGCAGACAGGCGCTGCTGTGACACCCGCGGGGGGACCTGACTCTGCAGTGATTACAAGCTCGTGGAGCACCGGCACGTCGTCTTTGGGGAGGGTCGCCTGAATCTCGGTGATTAGGTCCTCAGGTTCACCAGAGACGGGAATCGGCGGCGGCAGTTCGGGCTGCCGCACCCCGATCCTCCTTGGTGTGACGGGGACAAAGGTGGCGCCTCGGACGCCTGCGGCCGTCAGCGTGGCTTTGATACGTTGAGAAACCACAACCGAGCCAGCCGAACTCCAGAGGAAGTCGGCTTCAGGACGTGACGGAACGTCAAGAAACGCTGGCTGGAACTCGTCCCCCGGTCGCAGCGAATCAATTGTGGCGCCGGCTTGGTGTAACGCTTCGAGAACTTCGGCACGGAGCTTCAAGTGCGAGCGTCCATCAATCGGCCAACGATCGGTAAGCTCTTTCCGCCCCCGTAGGGGCTCTGGAAGAGCATGGGGTAGAATGCGACTGCCACCCCAGGTTTGGCCGCACTCTTCGCAGCGAACTCCCGGCAGCCCGAACGGATGCTCGAGTTGCCCGTTGATGAAAGTGTCAGCGTAATCACTTGGGTAGTCTGGTCGGTCAAGGCGCCAGAAGTTCATGGCTATCGCTGGTACAGCATGGAGACGCCAGCTGCGTGCCGCTAACGGATCGCCCTTAAGCTGAGGGCGCAATGCCTACCGGCGCAAGGCGGCGGAACGGAAGGGGGGCGAGAGGGCGAGGCAACGCAATTCTTCCCTACTGCCAAGCGCCCGTCAGCTTCAAGCGCATGTTAGGCGGCTGTCGCTGTGTGACCCGCCCCCGGCTTATCTCGTAGGGCGCGCTTAGCGCACCGTAAAAGCGGGCGATGTGACAGTGTCCGCTGGAGCGGTGTCCCCCATGGTGCCGTACCCGAGGCGAAGCCGGTACTGCCCGGGCACCGTGACCACGATGCGTGCCACCAGCGCTACCTCGTGCGGCGCGAGCACTGCATCGGCTCGCGGAGCGGCCGAGCTGAGACAATTGAACCCGAGGTTCACGGCCTGCCACGTCCCGTCCGATTGCGCTTTCTCAAACACGAGATCGACCCCAACGGGATCAACGGCACTTCCTCTGATGAGACACCGGCGAACGGGGACCCCCGCGAATGTTTGGTTGCTGATGGTCCCGAGGATGGACGTTGGGGGTTGGCCGGGTGGAGGCAGCTGATACTCTCGGGCATCAGTGAGGAGAACGACGCCCTGCGTCAGCCCTGTCACGTCGGTGCCGCACGCGACAACAGAAAGAGCGATAACGCTGGCACTGGGGAGCGAGATTGCCCGACGAATCATGGAGCCCTCCTCTCGCGTGCACTGACCGAAGGTGGTTCGTAAAGGGTGCTTGGTAAAGGGTGCAGGGTGTCAGGACGGGGCGCTAGTGTCGCGCCCATGCAACCGTCCAAGCAGTTTCCGCTTCTCCTGGTCGGTGAGTTCGGCCTCGGCGGTATCCCCACAGCTGTCGGGCAATTCTCGCCTTACCGCTCGCCTGGCCAGAGCGAGCGAACCAGAGGCGCAGACCGCTGAAGCGACGGCCAACGTGGGGGCGAGCGCCAGCACATCTCCCCAGCCAAGGGACGCGGCCTTGGCGAAGAGGGCAGACAGCAGAAGGCCGCCCATCGCACCCCACCCTGCAAAGCGCGGAAGCGACATCTGATCGAACCTGCGACGCCCCTCGGTCAGCGCGAGGACCCCGGAGAAAACCACCCCGGCAAGGAGGCCGAATAGACCGAAGACGAGAGGAAGCGGAGCGTCGGTATAGACGCCAAACACCCACCTCGGCACGAGGCCCGCAGCGAACCACGCGGCTGCCCACGTGACGCCCATCCCGATTGCACCGCGAATGCGTCGCAGCCACTTCTGCATGATTGCCTCCGACCCTAACGCCGCGCGCCTCTGCAGCCTCTGCATGCCGTTGCGTGCCAAGTACTTGGTGATGCAAAGTATAGGCGGCGGGCGACCCGCTCGCCGGCGCACGGGTGTGGGACGAAGTCCGTGCCCGCCAGGGGCACAACACTCCGGTTCCATTAGAGCGCTCATCGCCGGGCAGCTTCAGGCGCTTGTTAGGCAGCAGCATAGCTATGAAGGCGTCTCACCCGGTGGGCCCGCGCGCTCACCCGCCGCTGGCAGGGCGCGGCCACCCTGGTTCCTCTGAGCAACCACGGCCCGCTCGAGGAAATCGAGTCGTTCTTGCATGGCATCGAGTGCGTCACGAAGTTCCCCGATTGCCGGATCAGGCAGCGGAACAGCGGGTGGCCGGCGTTCGAGCCGTTTAGCGAAGGCGGTCGCAAATCGCACGACAATCACGCTAGCCGCGATGGCCCCGATGACCGCTATGACAGGGATAGCTGGCTCCATCGCTTCGGCTCCGGCCTTAATGACTCGTGATGCTGCCGCTGCCTAACGGATCGGGCTTAAGCTGCGGGCGACTCGCTCGCCCGCGCAAGGGTGTCGGACGAAGTCCGTACCCCGCCAGGGGCACAACACTCCGCTTCCCTTAAGGCGCTCACGGTGCGTCTCCTTACGGTCTCCATACGGGGACGCTCATAGCTGTGGTGTAACCCAGCGGCAGGATGACGCCGGTCGCGACTCGGATCAAGTTGATAGCGTAGGCATCGCGTGCGAGTATCCATTGACCATCTGTTGACCAATCGAGCCCGATATCGAAAGCCCGTCCGGCAGGTGTGATGGAACGCAGTCCGGTGCCATCGGCCTGAAGAACCTTGATCCGACCGTCTACATCGAGATAGGCGATCGTATCTGCAACTGGGGACCAGCGCGGACTGACACCGTACACGCCCAACGAAGTAAGTAGGCCGGTGCCAAGGTCCAGGCGTGCGATCGCCAATCCAGGCGTCGGACTGCCACGGCTCGTGGCGAAGACGAGCCGTGTTCCGTCGGGCGACGGCGTGGCCCAGCGGTCAACTTCTCCGAAAGAAGCGGGTGGGCTGACCCGGGTGAGTCCAGTGCCATCCGAGTGGACTTTCCAAATCCACGAGTCGCCCTGGAAGTAGATCCAAGACCCGTCTCGCGAGAAGCTTGGCCAGACTTGGAGCACAATACCGCTATCGCCAGCGGCAAGCACCAGACGCACCTGGCCATTGAGGTCTACGATGGCAAGCTTGTTGGACCCCCCAGAATCAAAGGCGAGTGCGTCTGGGGGATTCGCCCAGCTGCCGTATCCGTTGTAGTAACTGTTCGAGGGGGCGAGGGGCTTGTAGCCAGAGCCGTCGAGATTCATGACCGCCAGACCATTCGCGCCGACCGCGGCAAAGGTCCCCGATGGGACAACGCTCACCCATCCGGTGTCGGTGAAGCCCGAACCCTGCACGAGATAGGCAGCACGACCGATCGCCCGTCCCGTGAGCTGATTGCTACCGTCCACCGTCGCCGCTGCGCTCAAACCCGTGTACGTGACCGGATCCGGGCGCGCGTTTCCGTACCGGTCGGTGACCGCTCCGCGTGGTGTGAATGTGCCACCGATGTACAACGCGGTGTCCTTTGGAATCGCCACCACGGCCGCGGGGGACGCGACCATAATCGTAAAGAAGGCGGTGTCTTGCAGGCCGAGGCGCGGTGCCGTGACTAGGAGGGCGCCCCGGCCCGGTCGGCGGGATAGTTGAACGGAAACGGATGCCCGACCGCGTCCGTCCGACGGTTTCGTGAGGACCCATCCGAAGCCAGTGGAGTCGAAGAGAACGACAGAACAAGAAGGCGGCACAGACAAGCAGGACGAACCGCTCGGGGACAACGCTTCGAAGCGGACGCCCTCCCCTGCCGCGATCGCGGCACTACTATCCCGCACTTCGATGATAACGAGTTGGGGGAGTATGGCGTTCGCGGTGTCCGTCTGGCCAGCCCCGGCGACGAACCGAATCCCGGAGGAGGGCTTGGGGCCCGAGGAATCTTGACACCCTAAGCCAATGGCGGCTGCGCCGAGGGCTACGAGACAAATCTGCTTGTGCAACTGCAGACTCCTGCTCGCCCGCAGGCGGATCTGTTGTTGAACGATAGTTCGTGCGCGCCAGCGCACAACACTCCACTTCCTTTCGAGCGATCACCGCCCGTCAGCTTCAAGTGCTTGTTAGGCGCCGCCGCGACGGGGCCGCTTAGCTCTTTTCCGCCCCGCCACCGCAATGGCCTTCTCAGCCCACGGACGCAACGCGTCGGGATCCTCAACGAGGTCCTCCGCCACTTGGTAGTACTGCATGGTCTCACCGTTCTCGCCATACGGCCGGAAGGGACCCATGCCGCGTGCCTCGAAGTCGCCTCGATTGGAGTCGTCGACCTTGAAGTAGAGTGCGTCGTCGGCGATCAGGGCGAAGAAGAGGTCGCCAGAATAGATACCGACGCCCCCGAACATGCTGCGAGTACGGACCCGCGGGGCAACGCGGCTTAGCTGGTCAACGATGAAGGTCCGAAAGCTCGAGCTGACTGGCATTAGAACGTCATCGAACAGTAGTTGGCGTGCGCCTACCGGATCGCGCTTAAGCTGCGGGCGACCCGCCCGCCGGCGCAAGGGTGTGGGACGAAGGCCGTGCCCCATCAGGGGGACAACACTCGGCTTCCCTCAAAAGCGATCACCGCCCGCCGGCGTCAAGCGCTTGTTAGGCGGCCTCGGGGGCACCATCGAAGAAGTCTACGACACCGGTCCGCAAACAGTACTCGGCTCCGACGATCAGCAGCCCGTCGCGCTCGACCAGGCGCTCGAGGATGGCGGACCCGTGACGCAGATGGTCCGACGCAGCCCGAATGTTCGCGCGCACCGCATGTGCGAGGAGGGCCTCCGGCTGCTTCCGGAGAGGCGTTTCTAACAAGGGCTCCACGGCGGGCCGGATCCGATCGACAATCGCCCGCAGACCAGCCGACTGATGAAGGGCGGGTTGGCGTAGCTCCTCTATGGTGGCCGTGATCGCGCCGCATTCCGTGTGCCCGAGCACGACGACAAGCCTCGTACCGAAGCGTGCGGCCGCAAATTCCACGCTGCCGACTTGAGATGGCGCCACGATATTCCCAGCGACCCGGATGACGAACAGGTCGCCAAATCCCTGCCCGAAGACGAGCTCGGCGGGAACGCGGGAGTCTGAGCATCCGAGGACAATGGCGAAGGGCTGCTGTCCTTCGGCGAGCGCAATGCGACGGGTCGGGCTGAGAGCGGGAGCGGCGTCTGCCAGGCTCGCGACAAACCGCCGGTTGCCCTCCTGCAATCGCATGAGCGCTTCATAGCCTGACATCATTCGTGGTGAGGCCGCCTAACGGATCGCGCTTAAGCTGCGGGCGACTCGGCCGCCGGCGCAAGGGCGCTGGACGACAGTGCGTGCCCGTCAGGGGCACAACACTCTGCTTCCCTTAAGGCGATCACCGCCGGGCAGCTTCAAGCGCTTGTTAGGCCGCGCACGCTTAGTCGACGGGATGAACGTTTGCAAGAAACGCACAGAAACGGAACGTGGCAGAGGTGGAGTCGGTAGCCAAGGATGAGTTGGCGGAGCGTCGGGCCCGTTCTAGCAGCGCTGCCTGCTTGAGCATGTAGCCCTTCATGAGCCTCAGGCGGTTCCCGTAGCCGATCCAGAAACCCTCCGGGTGCGTCAAGTCGGCGGTCTTCTCTGCATCGTGGAGCTGCGCCGGCAGGTCTCTATCGAAGTAGACGAACGACGAGTCGAACTCTGCCTCCGTGAACTGGGCCTCCGTGAAGCGGAGCTCGTCCAGCTCTGCCGGCTTTGCGGTCGGGCACAAGGCATCTTCAGCTGGATGTTGGTCCGGCGTGCCGGGTGTGGAGCGTTCCTGCTCTCTCGGTCGCGTACAGGCGAGCGAGAAAGCCGTCAACGCGATGGAGAGCGACATCGTGTGTGTCGTGCGTAACATGGGATCGCCTTGCTCCTCAGGTGCACCGCCTAACGGATCGCGCTTAAGCTGCGGCGCCGCGCTCGAATGTTCACAAACACAATTTTAATAGATCGCACACGGACACGTCAGCGGGATCTGTTGGGGACGGGTGCCGCCAGCTTCAAGCGCGTGTTAGGCGGCGGCACACGACGACGCACCGTTTCTAATGGGATGGGCGACGTTCGACATAGCAGGAGAGCCGGCTCGTCGCTCGTGCGATTGGCAACTCGCTCGGTCAATGTACAGCGCGCGCTCTGCGCGCTATCAAGCTCCCGCATCTGGCGTCGTAGCCGTTCAGCGCTAACCTACACTCCTGTGCGTGACTGGGCACTCGACCATCCATGAGCATCGACATCGCCACGTTGCGACCCAAGCTTGAGGCGGCGCTCGGCGCGCAGCTCCAACTCGGCGCCCTCCTAGGAGAGGGAGGGTTCGCCGCCGTCTTCCGTGCCCACGATCCGTTCCTGGAGCGCGACGTGGCGATCAAAGTGTTGGATCCGTCACTCGCCGTCGACGCCGCCCGCGAGGAGCAATTCCTGCATGAAGCGCGGACGATCGCCGCGGCCGAGCACCCCCATATCGTGCCGCTGTACTCCGCGGAGTCGACCGGAGGACTGCTGTATCTCGTCATGCGGCTCCTCCCCGGCCAGTCGCTCAAGGATCGGATCGCCGAGGGAAAGCTCCCGGCGGCGGAAGCGGCGCGGATCGGGCTCGAGTGTGCGCGCGCGCTGGCGGCGGCGCATGCCGTTGGCGTCGTGCACCGTGACATCAAGCCAGGGAACATCCTGCTCGACGCGAACGGCAATGCGACCGTCACCGACTTCGGGATCGCGCTCGTCACGTCGCGCCCGGCGCGTGAGCTCCTCGGATCCACCACCGGCACGCCACTGTACATGAGCCCCGAGCAGTCGCTTGGCGAGCAAGTTGATGGACGCTCGGATGTCTACGCGTTAGGTGTTGTGCTCTACGAGATGCTCACGGGCACATGTCCCTTCTCGGGGCGCAACGCGACGGAAGTGATCGCGAAGCAC
>Ga0209156_10003268_pt1 | contig 12284 bp, 10 predicted proteins | sample GraSoiAngelo_124_FD_185881 | JGI IMG/M metagenome (GOLD analysis project Ga0209156, IMG submission 185881) | Grasslands soil microbial communities from the Angelo Coastal Reserve, California, USA - 14_0927_05_20cm (SPAdes) (version 2) | ecosystem: Environmental > Terrestrial > Soil > Grasslands...
GAGGTCACTCACGGCATGGTGGTGCTCGTGGTCGTGGCCGTTGTCTGGGTGGTGCTCGTCGTCGTCGTGCTCGTTGTCGTGGTTGTGCTTGTGGTCACCTCGCACTCCGCCCCAGCGGGCAGCGGCGCGCAAGTACTGCTACAGTTATCGCAGCAAGTCTCGTAAATCGTGTCGCCGCTATCTGCCTCGTCTCCGACGGGCGCGCACCTCTTACCGATTCGCTTGCACTGTGAATTCCGGCAGGCTCGCTGGCAGAGCCTGAGAGCGACCGAGTCACCCTCACAGCGGTCCTCGCATTCCCCGTAGCAGGCGCCGACGATTCCTTGGACGCAGGCTAGTGCCTGGGCGGCGCAGGAACACGGGTCGTCGTCCGGAGTGAGAGGGTCGAAGACCAGACCACCAGTCGCGGTGATCGAGGGCGCGGTCGACGTGGTTGTGGACGACGTGGTTGTGGTGTGTGAGCGGCAGGCCGCTCGGCACTGCGTCCGTTCCGTCGCGGCCTCCCTCCGGCAATCCGCCAATGTGTCGCAGTTTCGCAGCGCTTGGTGGCGGCAAATGGCGACCACGTTGTCGCGGTGATCCCGGCACCTGTCCACGCACTCGTGCAGGAGGGTGCAACGGCCGGGGACGGCCCCGACCAGGCAACCGGACTGGCAGGCGTGGAAAACAACCCCTCCTTCCGCCCCGCAGCTCTCACGCACGTCGTCCGAGAGGCACGCGTCACGGCAATCGTGTCGATTACTGGCGAAGGTGCTCTCACAATCCGCGAGACAGGGACGGCGCTGGCAGCCCGGGCCGCACCTACGACGCGGTCTGGCGGACCCGGGAGGCCCTGTGAGCACGACCATCGCGACAAGTAGGATGATCCCTCGGTGCATCCGCTCGCTCATATGACTTCTGTCGGTTTGCGCCGAACCCGGCTGACACTCAGCGTCGGGCACCTTGTACACCTCCTCTCGATAAAGCGTCCACACCTTGCGTACCGAAAGGAACAGCACGCTGAACCTCCGAAGTCCGGCGGCGGTGCCTCTAGGAGCTCCGGATGGGTGGGTCGGGGTCCTACTATCCGGGACAACTGCCACGAGCTATTCCTGCGCGGCGTCACACGGAACCCGCGCCTATTAGGCGCCTATTATTGATGTCAGAAACGTCGTAAGTGCCCTCCCAGTAAAGGAAATTGCTGGGACCCGCGAGTTGGATGATCACGCGTAGCGTCAGCGGCAACGGCGGCACTCTGAGGCTTCGGCTGGAAGCTGTATGGCCTTGATCTGGCTCGCTGCTCACGCCTACCCTCCGTATCGGCATCGGCGCCATACGAACTGACGCCACTCTTCCGCAAAGCGCGGCCAGCCAGTCTTGAGGATCTCCACGTCGAGGCCCGCTGCGGCGGCCGCGTCGAGGGCGGTGAAGACGTCCACCAGCGCGACCGCTGTCCCCCGCGTGCGTTGCACGTCCGGTACGGCCGCCGCGATCTCGGTATTGAAGGCGATCACCTTCGCGCGGATGGCGGCGCGCTCCCCGGCGTCGAGGACCTTGGCGCACGGCGGCGTCGGGTTCCGTCTTCCCGTCCGGGTTGCGGCAGCTCGTGACCTCGCCCTCCGCCCGCCTGAGCGCAGCGATCCGGGTCGGGTCGGGGAGGTTCGCGACCGCCATGCCGGCGTCGGTGTCCGCCAGGGCGTCGAGCAGCGTCCGGAAGCGCCGGCCGAGCTCTTCGGGATCGAGCGTCCCGGTGGCCGAGCTCCCGAGGGTCCTCGCCACCACCTCGTCGTACCCCAGCCACACGAGCAGGAAGCTTGGCTGGAGCTCGCGCGCAAGGGTTACCTGCGAGGCGGGGCCTGACGACGGCAAGATGAAGAACTTGAGAAGCCTTCGGCCATCCACGCCGTCCGAGAAGATGTGCTTGGCCACGTCCTGCCCGTCGATCGCCTCGAACACGGTGGCGGTGTCCTCGCCGGGGACCGCAAGGTTGCGCGGCCGACGCCTCGCGAGCGGAAGGCCGACGCCCGACCCCGACCGGACGACTTCACCCGGGTCGAGTCGTCCGTTCCGGTTGGCGTCGACCACCTGGAACTGTGGCGGCAAGCCGGGTCGCGTCACCACGGGCAACGGCAACCTCACGTGCGCGCGACGGGCGATCAACGCGGGCACGCTGTCTACCTGACCGGGGTGTCCCACGCGCACGAGTCCGCCGGAGCTGTAGCCCGAGAGCATGCTGTCGCCGACCACCACCATCTGCCGCAGCCGCAGAGAACGCGGCCCGGCAGCTGCCGGGACAGCCGTGAACAACAAGGCCGCCATATATACAAGCGCCGTCGTGAAAGAGCGCGTCGTCACTGCCTCCTTGGCGCAAACGCGCCGGTCGTCGGTATACGGTGCAGCCCCGATTCGCTGGACCCGCCTCGCAAGCCGCAGCAGGAACGCGCCGGCCACCGACATCGACACGCCCGGCAACAGTGAGGCGCGCGTGGGCAGCTCGCGTAGCGGCACGGCCCACGCGAGATGAGCGACGACGGCCGCCAGGACGCACGCGATCCCGAAGAGGAGCGCCGCGACCCCGGTGAAGCGGCAGGCGGTGCGCAGCAGCGCCTGCCGCTCGAGCAGATTCAGATCTTCGCCCGTGGTCGGGTGCTCAGGATTTACGACGACGAGCACGCCGACGTTGCCCGTCGCCGTCCGGAGCGGTGCGCACAGCAAGGCTCTCGTATTCATTCTCGTCTCCTGGGCGCCTCCCTCGGCGCTCGCTATGGATCGAAACGATCCAGCCTCGACGTGACACGGACGCAGTTCGGTAGTTTCCTTTCGGCGCACCCGTTACCGCCGATCTCCACGACCAGCCGCATGCCGGCGCCCGTGGCGCTCGCGCGCTCGTCGATGAGGGTCGAAATCACCGGTGCCATCCGGAAGGCGTAAAAGCCCTGGCGGGTCCTCCGAAGCGTCGCTTTTTGCACGGCGTCGGTTGGTGCGTCCGGGGCGAGGTAAACCCACTCCTCCCGCCCGGTCTTGCGGCGTGACCAGAGGCCGTGCCGGAGGGGCTCGGAAAAGATGGTGTGCGGGATGGCCGTGCTCCCCGTGATCTGGAGCGTCACGAGCACGTCGTCGCCCATCGCCGGGTCGAAGGGTCGCGTGGGATGGACGACCCCGCCGACATTCCGCAGCACATCGTCTCCACCGCCGGGACCCGTCCGCCTGTAGTCGATGATAATGCTCTGTACGCGGGGCATTGCCGTGCACTCGGGCCCTGGGTCGCAGCCGTCGTTGAGCTGGCAGGTGTCGGAGCAGCACCGGTCGGTGCCATTCGCGGCGCCGTCGTCACAGGCCTCGCCCGGATCGATGATGCCGTCTACGCACCGCTCGACCGTGCAATCCGACCGGCAGCCGTCTCCGCGCGTGTCGTTCCCGTCGTCGCATGCCTCGCCATGGTCGACCACGCCGTTGCCGCACGTGGTCAGCGCGCTCAGGAAGGCCGTGATGTCATCGATCTGGTCCGGGGTGATCTGGACTCCCCCGACGAGCTGGCCGGCCGGTGAGCGCTGGAACGCCGGGCTGTCGTAGAAGGCGACCGCGTCGCGCAGCGTGGGCGCGGAGTTGTCGTGGAAGAAGGGACCCGTCCGGGCGATGCCCATGAGAGGCGGCACGTTGAACTCGCGCTGACCGTTTGCCTCTCGGGCGCCAAGCGGGCCGCAGGAGGGACACTCCGGCGGCGGCGTCCGGTTGACGGGTGCGTTCACGACGCCGGTGTTGAAGGAGCCGACCCCGGCCAGGACCTCGCTGTTGTGGCAGAACGAGCACTTCGCGGGTCCGAAGAAGAGCGTACAACCTTGCGCCTGCGGGCGTCCGGTGAAGTCACAACGCCGGTCGGTGAAGAGCGCGTTCAGGTCGAAGTTCCGATCGGGCGGTGCGAACACCGACCGCTGGAAGGCCTCGACGGCGTCGATCTCCTCCTGCGTCGGCAGCCGGAAGTGGATGCCCGGGACGCGATCGAGCCGCTTCGGGGCGTGCTGGACGATCGCGCCGAGCGCGAATTCCCCGAGGGTCGGGACATTCCCGCTGAGCCCGTAGGGGGCGGTGAGCGCCGCGTTCAGGATATGCGGCGTCCCGCGGAAGACGGGCGGCTGATCGAAGCCGTCGATGTTCTCCAGGATGAGCGCCCGCGGCCCGTGCATCAGCGCCGGGTCCTCGAGGCTCGCGAGCTCCGGGACGAACTCGGCGACGAAGAGCGGATCGTGAGCCGGCAGCGTGGCGATGAACGCCGGGCTCAGGGTGAAGTTGTTGGCCGCGGGGTGGCACGTCGCGCAGGTCCTGCCGTTGCCGTCGAACGTCTCCTGCGAGAAGACCCTCGCCCCCTCGAGCTCCAGGTCGAGGACCGGCCGCCCGGCGTGCTTGTCGGCGATGCTCATCAGCCCGCCGATGACGATCTCGTCCGGCGCGTCCGGCACCCTCCGGACCACGACGACCATGTCGAGCTGGAAGCGCGCGAGCCGCGCGCGGCCGACGTGTCTCTTGAGCTCTCCGGTACCGCCGGGCGCGAGGGCCCCCACGTCGATGATCTCGTCGCCGTCGGGGCCCCGATCGAGTGCGATCGAGTGGCCGGGGCCGGGTGTGTTGTGAACGAGGAGCACCTCGTACGCCGCCCCCGCCGGCAGGGGAGGCAGGCCTTGCACCTCCTTCACCGTGACCATGCCGTGCGCGCCGTTGACCACGGCCTTGGCGGTCGCCTTCGACTGCACCGTGGACAACGCGGGAAGGGGATGGAGCGGGATCGTCACCTTCGCCGATGCCGTGGCCGCGAGCGTGCACAGCGCCGCGACGATCGGCCCGTGCAGGATGCGAGTCTTCTCCATGACGTCCTCCCTCGAATGGTCACGTCGGAAGCCGTTGGGTTCAGTCCGACTTCGCCGTGAGCGTCGCGCCCGAGCTGGAAACGTGAACCTCGCTGTAGTTCGCCTCCCAGCAGGCGTTCCCGTCGCTCCTGCGCAGCTGAACTCTGAGCGGCGTGCGAAGAGGAAGCGGCGGCACGCCGAGACGACGCCCTTTGCCTGCGACCGCGATGCTCGACGTGCCCGGCGCGGCGGCCCCCTTGAGCCTCACGGAGAGGAGGCCGTCGGGGGTCAGGGCATTGTCCCGGTAGTTGTAGCCGGCGCGGGTCTCCTTCCAGCAGCGCGCGCCGGCGCAGACGCCGCCGGCCGGGGCCGTGGTGTCGAGCCGGACGGCTGGCTCGTCCCCGGTCGCGTAGAGGCAGAGCCGGTAGTCGGTTTCGTGGAGAGGGTCTCCGAAGTCCGCCTTCGGCGTGGGTCCGCTGCCCTTCCAGTGCCAGACCACCCGGTCCCTCCGGTCATCCGGGAGATTCGCGACCGTGAGCGAGGCGCCTCCCGGCATCGCCGGCTCGCACCCGCGCGCGGGCTCCTCGACGCAGCCGGTGAGGGGATCGCAGGTGAGGCAGCCGCCGCAGGGCGCGTGCTCACACGTCCCCGATGCGTTGCAGCGGTCGGTGGTGCACGGGTCGCCGTCGTCGCACTCTTCGCCGGGATCGATCACGCCGTTGCCGCAGCTGGCGCCGGGTGCGGGCGGCTCGACGTGGCACGTCCCGCCGCTCTCGACCACGACGCCGGCGATGCCCTGGTTGTTCCTCGGTGCGGGTGTCGCGAGGCGGAAGTCGGCGTTGAACTGGCCGGGATCGCCGAGGCCGGGATCCTCGAAGCGCTGAAACCACTGGAGACTCGTGGCAGCGCCGACCGGCAAGGCAGGCGCGGGGGGACCCGCAGTCCCGGTGCCGCCGCGGAAGTCGCCATATGAGAGACAGATATTCACCGGAAAGCACGGTGGCTCGGCCGGGGCGGGGTGCGGTACATTTTGGAAGCACACCTTCCCGCCAGGCGCTGCGATCGAGAGCGGGCTGATGAAATCCGGCTGCGGCGCGCCGGGAAGATCGGCGAACGCCCGCGTGGCGATGAGTGCCGAATTCCCTTCCGGCAAAGGATCGTCCGGCTTGTGTGGGAAGGCGAACGCACCCGTCTGCGTGCCGTTTACATCGAAGAACGCCAGCTCAGTGCAGCCGGCCCAGTGGTTTTGAAACCGAGGGAACAGAATCTCCACGAACTGGACGCGCGGGTCGCCAGCGCAGCCCGCCATGACCTCGTCGAACTGCACTTCGTGGTTGTTCGCGTAACAGAGTCGCGGGATGGCGAGGAGGGCGAGCGCGATGCCCCGCAAGGTGGCCGTGCCGAACGGCCGCGTATCGGGACGTGAACGTACGATCGTCATCGAAGGTCCTCCGTTCTTCGCTATGCGAACGGCGGTTAGGTTCGTGGACGGAATGTCCGGGAAGCTGGGGACGAGGCGCGCCCGAGCGCCTCCCGTCGCCAACGCTCCACCCGCGAGCGGACGCACGAAGCATCGAGGTGGAGCGCATGGCAGACGTTCACGAAGGAGAAGGGCCAGTCGAAATCCTCGGCTGCGATCCATGCGTCGACCTCCGCGGCGAGTCTACGTGTGCGGCGGTCGGACGCGGCGACGTGCTGGGCAAGCGTCAGCAGCGCGTCATCCAGCACGGCGAGCATCAGTCGCTTTTCCGGAGGAAGGGAGGCACCCACCGGGAGCGGGCATCGGACGGGAGCTGGGCAGTGCGTGCCGTCTCTGTCGGCCTCGACGACGCGAGAGGCGGCGAAGACCCTCGAGACCGTAGAGAGAGGGCGGTCGAGGCTGCGGGGGAACCCCCAACGGAAGCGGCGCGGCCGGATCGGCTTTACCTGTCGGATCAACCGTACCTGCCCTCGAGGCGCCCCGGGCCAAGCCTGCGTTTCGATCTCAGGCCCGAATGGGCCGCGAGCCGGATCCCCGTCCGGCCGGCGTGTTTCGGGACACGCGCGCCTCGGCTCTTCGCCGCATCCACTGCTCGTAGGCGCGGCGGAACTCGTCGATGAACTCGATATCGGCGGTGGCATGCTTCAGACGCCGAGCCAGCACGACGGGCAGCGGGTAGAATGCGGAAGGCGGGCTCGCCCGCCGCGTCGTCAGCGCTCGCGCGTGCGCCTCTTCGATACGGGCGCCGCGCATCGCGATGTCGTTGCGCCAGCGATCGAGCGTCGCGGAGACGACTGCAGGCTCGGCGGCGGCGAGCAAGAGCGCGTGAGCGCAGAGGTCGTCGCTTCGATGGCTGTCCGGGTTGGCGGAGTCCCGCAACCAAACGTCGAACGCCGCCGCGCCGGCGCTCGTGATCCGGTACGGTGTCCGGCGAGGGTCTGCACCTGGAGGATTGGCAGCCGTTGTGACGAGGCCCTCGGCGGCGAGCCGCTGCAGCTTGTTGTAGAAGCGGCCGCTGCCTATCGGCGTGCCAGACCGTTGCTGGTAGTCCTTCATGAGGGCGTAGCCGTGGCGCGGGGTGCCGTCCCGGAGCAGACCGAGAACGAGGTAGCGATAGAAGCCACCTCCGCGTAGTGTCGACTCTTCCAGCACCGGACCTCGCCGGCCTTCGCTACCGCTGCGCTCGCGGATCGTCTTCATGCTTGGCATCGCCTTGCCCTCGTCCGGAATCGTCATGCTCGCTTCAACCACCGCTCCGGGAGCTCCACCGGCGTTTCCCGCTTCAGTTGATGGTGACCACGTACCAGGCCGATGCACTCGGGATGTCCCGGGGCCCATCGGACAGCTCCGCCCCACGAACCAACCTCGCCTCGTCTCCCCGCTCGTCTTGATGCTCAGCTACTCGCATGAAGTCGTCCCGCGGACGATTTCAGCGTGCGGCGACAACTATTGCGCGGAAATCGCGGACGTTCCCGTGCGCAGGTTCCCCGCGTCTCTCGACACCGTTACGTGGTCCGTCTCGACGCGATGCTGATGGATGGACGCCCCTCGCGGCGGGACGCTCGCGATCTGGGCGAGGGCGAGCCGTATGCGTGCTGCGCTCAGGCCCAGCACCTCACAGATGTTCACGAAGGAGAACGGCCATCCATCCTCGTCGGCAGCAAACCACTCGCGCACTTCGTCAAACAGCTCGCGATCGCGACGACTCGTCGACGTGGCGTACCTTCGGAAGACGCGTAGCGCGTCTTCCAGCACGGCTGACATCAAGACCTTCTCGGGACGCGTTCCGCCTAGGCATCGGGAATGACCCGAGCGGGGTCTCGCCGCCGCATTGGCGTCCGTCGTGGTCCCATGGGCACCGGACGTCCAGGGACCGATCGTGACGACGCCCGGGACGACCGCGGGTCGCGTCGCTGGGAACGTGGCCAGCGGTCGCATGACTGCATTGCGAAACCGCTCGAGGATCTGTGCGCTGTGGTGCGACATGACGCGCCTCCTTCGCCTCAGGGCAAATACGCTGACAGGTACATTGTCAGCAATGACGGAAGCGCCTCGACGTATCGAATCGCTGCAGCGCAGTGATGGTTGTTCGCGCCGGTCCGAATCCTAGCTGAGCGAAGGACAAGTACCTGATTTATAAGACGGGTTCGATTTCAGTTACCCCGACTTCGTACGGTACCTTGGCGCGTTGTCCCCCGATCCTCACTGCGGTTGAGGCTACAAGGGGGTGCCATTCATGGATCCATTGCAGTCATCTTTCGCGCTTGTACCTTGACCGGCTACAAGCGTCGCTGATATGGGCGCTCGCAGCAGCCGACGTAGAGGAGACCGGTGTTTCGATACCTGGTCCCTGGGTCTGCTTCGAGACGGCAAGCCGCGGCACGGCTATGCCCTCATGAAGGAGTATCGGAGCAGATCGGGCGTCGAGCTGAGTACCGGGAATTTCTATCGCGAGCTGCAGAAGCTCGCGGCCCAAGGCCTGGTGCGGACGGCAGCCAATCCCGAGGGTGCCGACCCACGGCGCGCCCCGTACGAGATCACCGCGTCAGGGATCGAGGCATTCGAGAGCTGGCTCATGGCGCCGCCTCGCCCGAGAACGAACGACTATGAAGACGAGCTTTCCTATCGCGCGCTCTTTCTCAGTGGCGCCGGGCCGGAAATGGCCCGCACCGTGCTCGATCGCTGGCAGGAGTCGCTCTGGATCAGCGGGAAGATGCTCGAGCGTGCCCGGGAGGCGGCGGTCGCAACACCCGGGGAGCATCAGGGATCGGCAGGCGCGCTGGCCCTGCTGCTTGGCCGTCGTCTCAAGCACGTTGCGGCGGATCTCGAGTTCCTCGAGGAGTTCCGCGCCGTCTACGAAGAGTCGCTGAACGCGCGCGTTCAGATTCCTCCGCCCGATTCCCCGACGGCCCGCACGACGCCCCCGAAACGCCCCGACGCATCAAAGGGAGCAAGGCGGTGATGCCTTGAGTCTGCTCAGCTTCCGTATCGCGCTGCGCTTCATGCGAGGGAGCTGGCCTCGGCTGGCGCCGGCAGTCATTGCGCTCGCCTGTGGCGTGGCCTTGACGTGCTCGATCGAGATCGTCAACCAAGGCATCCTCCGCGCCTTCGTCGACGTCATCGACGCGATGGCAGGGAAGGCGGCGTTGCAGGTGACGGCTCCCGGCGGTGGCGTCTTTCCCGAGGAGCTGACCGAGGCAGCGGCTGCGGTTTCCGGCGTCGAGCTCGCCGTGCCTGCGGTGACGGCGGCCGCCTTCGTCGCCGGCCGAAGCGGCGAGCTCCTGACGGTCCTCGGCGTCGACATCACGAACGACTCGGTGGTGCGCGCGTACGAGCCGGCCGCTGTGCTGGTAGCAGGTTCGTCGCAGTCGAGGCTGGACGATCCCCTCGTCTTCCTGAGCCAGCCCGATTCGGTCGCGATCACGAACGCGTTCGCAGTCCGGCATCGGCTGCGAGTTGGCGATTCTCTGCTGTTGGATACTCCCAGAGGGCGGCGGCACTTCACGGTGCGCGGAGTGCTCGAGCCGGAGGGTGTGGCACGCATCCTGGGAGGAAACCTGATCGTCATGGACATCTTCGCGGCAGAGGCGGTGTTCACGCGGCCGCGTTTCATCAACCGGATCGACCTCGTGCTCTCACGCAACAGCGAGCTGGGCGCCGTCCAGAAGGGCGTCGCCGCGGTGATGCCGTCGGGGTTTCTGGTGGAAGCCCCCCAGCAGCGCAAGGCGGACCTGCAAAAGCTCATGCAATCGCTCGCGGCGTTGCTGCGAGCCGCCTTCGGACTGACAGGCTTGGTCACCGCATTTCTCATCGGCTTCAACCGGCTCACCAACGTGTTCGAGCAGCGCACCTGGCAGATCGGCATCCTGCGCGCCCTTGGTGTGAGGGCCGACGTGGCGTGGCGTGAGATGATGAAGGAGAGCCTCCTGCTCGGCGCGAGCGGTGTCGCGATCGGACTGCCGTTGGGGATCGGCCTCAGCTACCTGATGCTCCCGCTGGTGGCGACCGCGGCAGCGGTCAGTTACAACACGATCATCGCCGATACGAGCATCGGGCTCGGCGTCGGGCCGTTGCTCGTTCCGGCGCTGCTCGGTCTCGGTACGGCCGTCCTGGCGGCCGCGATCCCGGCGCGGCGGGTGGCACGGCTCGAACCGGCGGTGATCATCCTCGGACGTGGCATCGAGTCTCCGACCGGAACACCGAAGTTCGCCGGCCGGACGTTCGCTCTCCTGGTGGGGTGCGTGGTCGGCGCCCTGGTGATGCAGCACGCGACGGGTTCCGCGACCTGGGGCTTGCTGGCAACGGCGCTCGTCGCCGTCGCGTTGGCGGCGGGCGCGCGATTGGTCGTGCACCTCGGTCGCTCGCCACTCGTGTCGGCGTTCCGCTTGCTGGCGGGTCCAATGTGGCGCTTCGCGGCCGCGACGGTCACGCGGAATCCTCGGCGGAGCGCCCTCACCGTGGCTACCATCGCCGTCGGCATCGGCGCGGTCTTCTGGTTGCGATTCGCCGCGTACAGCTTCGAACGCTCGGTGATCGAGGCCCTGACACCTGCCTTTCGTGCGGACCTCATCGCTGGGTCGGTGCACGTCGAATCCGGCGTTTTTGAAACGCCCGTCGACCAGCGGCTCGCCGTGCGCCTCCGGCGCATGAACGGCGTGCGCGCGGTTGCCGGTGAACGCGTCAGGGAGTGGCCGTACAGGGGCGGTCCGGTAACGATCGAGGCATACGACGATGCCTACTACACCACGGGGGATTTCGGGCAGTGGCCGCTGTACGGCTCGAGCCTCGCGGATGCGTGGGGTATGGTTGCGCGGGGGACCGCGACCGTGGTCTCGAGCAGCTTCGTCTCGAACTTCGGTTGCCGGATCGGAGACGTCATCACGCTCGACACTCCGGGCGGGCCACTGTCCCTCCGGGTCGCCGGCGTGACGGTCGATTTTGCTTCTCCACGCGGGACTCTCAAGATCAGCCGTCGGATCTATGAACGCCTCTGGCATGACCGTCGGGTGACCTACGTGTTCCTCATGTCATCGCCTCTCTCGTCCCCGGCCCTCCTCCGCGAGACCATCGCGAGAAAGCTCGGGCGAAGATACGGGCTGCGGATCCTGTCGTCTCGGGAGCTCGTCGACTACTATGCCGATCAGGTCCGCCGCGCCTTCCGTGGAGTGAATGTCCTCGCCGGGCTGATACTGATCATCATCCTCGTGGCGTTGGCGGATACGCTGGCCGGCGACGTGTTGGAGCGGACGCGCGAGCTCGGCATGCTGCGCGCAATCGGCATCGCGGCACGGCACGTGCGTCGTATGGTCGTGGTCGAAGCCCTTCTCCTCGCGCTCCTGGGCCTCGCGCTCGCCCTGGTGGGGGGTCTTTCGCTCGGCATCATCTGGGTGAGAGCCACTTTTCGGTACCTGCTGGGCTGGATGCTCAGCACGCATGTGCCCGTCATGCAGCTGGTGGCCGGCATCGCCGCGACGCTCCTCGTCTCCTTGTTGGCTGCGCTTCTGACCGGGAGACGGGCGGCGGCGTTGGAGCCCGTGGCGGCGCTCCGCTACGAGTAGAAGATGACGGCGACGCTGGTCGTGGCTCTCGAACGGGTGACCAAGCGCTATGGCGCGGGAGCCAGTGCCGTCGAGGCGCTGAGCGAGGTGATGCTCGACGTTCCGGCCGGGGAGTTCCTGTCCATCGTGGGCCCGAGCGGCTCGGGCAAGAGCACGCTGCTCAACCTCGTCGGTGGGCTCGACACGCCGAGCGCAGGTCGCGTGTTCGTCGAGGGCCAGGCCCTCGCCGAGCTCTCGGACGAGGCTCGGAGCGACCTGCGCCTGCAGAAGATGGGCTTCGTCTTCCAGGCCTTCAACCTCTTTCCGACGTTCACGGCGGAGGAAAACGTCCTGTGTCCGCTCGAGTTCCTGGGGATCCCGACGAGTGTGGCCCGCCAGCGCGCCGCCGAAATGTTGGACCGGGTCGGCGTCGCGATCGGGGCCCGG
>Ga0209156_10003273_pt1 | contig 12274 bp, 11 predicted proteins | sample GraSoiAngelo_124_FD_185881 | JGI IMG/M metagenome (GOLD analysis project Ga0209156, IMG submission 185881) | Grasslands soil microbial communities from the Angelo Coastal Reserve, California, USA - 14_0927_05_20cm (SPAdes) (version 2) | ecosystem: Environmental > Terrestrial > Soil > Grasslands...
GATGGCCGCGAAGATTGTCACCGGCCCCTCGATCGAAAAATCGATTGCGCCCTTGCGCAGCTTCGTCGCCGAGCCGATGCGCTACGGCCGGCTATTTTTGGCCGGCGACGCGGCACACATCGTCCCGCCCACCGGCGCGAAGGGTCTCAACCTCGCCGTGTCGGATGTTTTCTACCTCTCGCGCGCCTTGGCGCAGGCTTACAAAACCGGCGACACGCATTATTTGGATTGCTATTCCGAGATGGCGCTGCGCCGCGTCTGGGGTGCCGCGCGCCTGTCGTGGTGGTTGACCATGCTGTTGCACCGGTTTCCCGACGAGACGCCGTTCGACCAGCGCGCGCGCGAGAACCAATTCGACTATCTGCACGCTTCGGAGCACGCGCAGGCGTCACTGGCCGAGCGATATGTCGGCTTGCCTTTCGAGACGTGATCGAAACTGCGTATTTCTGACTGTGTAGGACGGGTTGAGCGCAGCGAAGCCCATCAGCTGGATTTGGGCGGATGCGTAAGATTGCGCCGGCACTCAGTGTGTTCCATTCCCCGCTTGCGGGCGCTTGCGGGGGAAGGTTAGGGGAGGGGGCGCGCAACCAGATTCGTGCGTGCTTGCTCCCTCCGCCAACGGGGAGGCAGCAGAGCGAGTTCGCCGCTCGTGCGGATTTCACTTCACCGCAATACGCTCTAGTGTCATCGACAATTAGGCCGGGCATGGGTTAAGGAGTTGGCAGCATGCGCAGCGGGGACTTAGCTCTGCGGCTTTCGATCGTGTTCTCGGTGGCTGGCGTCCTCGTCTTGGTCGCCGGCCTCTACGAGATCGACCGGCGCGAGAAGAGCAGTTCGGCAACGCTCTCCGCCAATGTCGCCGAGATCGAGCAGCGGGTTTGGGTGCTTGTCAATCAGATGCGGGTGCTCAGCGATCAACACGCGGCGCAACTGAACGCGACCGAGCGGCAGCTGCAAGCGCTCAACAGCCAGATTCAAGCGCTCCACGCGCAGTATGAGTCCCGGCTCAAGAAGCTCGAAGACGATTTGCGCGTGGTGCGAACCGAGCTGGCTCCGCTGCGGCGCTGAGCCTGCGCATATGCCGCTAGCGAACGGTCCACTTGGGCCCTCGCCCCGCGAAGCGGCCGCGAAGCGGGGCGAGGGCTCAAGATTCGACCAATAATCTCGATCGGGTGAGGGGCGCCGCAAACTGCCCCTCACCCCAACCCTCTCCCGTTCGCTGCGCTCACGGGGCGAGGGAGCGCACCGCGTTTGCTGCACGCGTGCTTCACCGCGACGCAAGGGGCAGGACATTATTCGGCCGATCATTCGGCCTTGATGCCAGCCTCTTTGATGATGGGACCCCATTTCTCCGTCTCCAATGCAACCAGGTTGGCGAGTTCGCTCGGGGTGGACACAGTGACCGGGGCGCCGATCGCGGCGTATCTCTGTTTGACTGATGCATGCGTCAGCGCGGCGACGGCGTCGGCATGAATTTTCACAAGTATGTCGGCCGCCGTCTTGACCGGCACGAACAAACCCCACCACGCCGATACTTCGTATCCGGGCACAGTTTCGGCGATTGTCGGGATCTCCGGGGCCGCGGGCGAGCGCTTGGCCGAGGTCACGGCCAAACCGCGCACCGTGCCGCTCTGAACCTGCGGCAGCACACCCGGCACATTACTGAACATCGCATCGACCCGGCCGGGAATGAGATCGTTCATCGCCGGACCGGCGCCGCGGTAGGGCACGTGCGTCATATCAATGCCGGCTTTGCGCTTGAACAGTTCGCCGCTCAAATGCGGCGAAGCGCCGATCCCGGTGGAAGCGAACGTGGCTCGCTTGGTTTTCGCGTAGTCAATGAACTCTTGGACCGACTTCGCGGGCGAGGAGTTCGGCACCATCATCAGGTTGGGTACGACCGTGACCAGCGTGACCGGTGCAAGATCGCTCGCCGGGTTGTAGCTTCCCGGATAGAGCCACGGATTGATCGCGAGACTCGCCCCGGCCAAAAGCACGGTGTAGCCGTCGGGCGCGGACTGCGCGACGGCCTGGGCCCCGATGTTGCCGCCAGCGCCACCTTTGTTTTCAATAACGACCTGCTGGCCCCACAGCTCCGACAATCGGTTCGCCAGCGGGCGGCCGAGCGCATCGCCGCCGCCGCCGGGTGGAAACGGCACGACGAGGCGCACGTAGCGGCTGGGATAGTTTTGCGCGCTTGCCGCAGAAGACCACGCCGCCGTGACGGCGGCGCCCGCGGCCAGACGTAGAACTCGGCGGCGTGGCAGGTCCATGCGACCGCGCAACAAGGGCAGCTCGTTCGCCGGCGATGTTAGCGGCCTTGATGATCGAGCACCACTATCTGCGACCGTACGATGGGTTGAGCGGGGCGAACCCCATCACGATGCGCGCCCCGTTGAGATGGGTTGGGGGTGGCCCGGCGGATTGGCGAAGCGAGCGTGTAGCACAAGCGGAAGGGCTAGGACCGAGTTCGTCGCCTGCAACCCAAATCTCAGCTAGAGGCCGAAGGCGCAGAATTCTATTCCCGAGCAGCGCGTCTTCTGGCGACGAAAAAGCCGTCCAACAGAGCGAATCAACGTGGCCATCGCACTTCTCCCGGTAACGGATTTCGCTGCGCTCAACCGATCCTACAAGCCGAACCCGGCGATCAGAACGCGTCCCATGCTTGCACCGGAAGGCTTTTGCCGTGGCTTACCATCATCTCGAATGGTGACAACGGCGCCAGGCTTGCTGCTGCCGCTGCCCCGGTGGTCTCGATCGCTGCCTTCGGTTCGGTCGGAGCGCTGAAGGAAGCCTCTCAGCTTCTCGCCAACTGCACGCTGTTCGGCGGCTTGAGTGCCGAGCAGCGTGATGCGATCGTTGCGCTCGCGCGCATCCGCACCTTCAATGCCGGCGAGACGATCTTCGCCATCGGCTCTCCCGGCGATCAGATGATGGCGTTGCTCAGCGGAAGCATCCGTATCAGCGTGCCGTCCTCGGAGGGCAAGGAGCTGCTGCTGGCTATCATTCAGCCCGGCGAGGTGTTCGGCGAGCTCGCGCTTTTGGATGGCAAAGAAAGATCCGCAGATGCCGTTGCGGAGACGGCATCCATGGTGGCGGTTCTGGACCGGCGCGACATTCTCTCGTTCTTCGAACGCAATCCGTCGGCCTGGCCCAACCTGGTCAAGGTCCTGTGCCAGCGACTGCGCCACACCGATCAAGTGTTCGCCGAGGTTGCACTGCTCGAGCTTCCCGTGCGGCTGGCGAAGACAATGCTGCGGGTCGCCGAGGTCGATTCCGCACCCGCGCAGGCCTCGAAAATTCAGTTCAGTCAGCGCGAGCTGGCAAACATGGTCGGCGGCACCCGCGAAAGCGTGAACAAGTGCCTGCGCAACTGGCAGCGCACGGGGCTGGTTCCGGATCTCGGAAGGCTCGATCGTCATCACCGATCGCCGGGCGCTGGAAAATATCGCAGACGCAGCCTGACGCGACGTTTGCGCGTCATAGCGTGTGCGCCGCCGCATGCGATATCGCGCGTCGAGATCGGTCACCCGCGCGGCTTGACCCGCGGGTCCGTCATTTTTGCAAAAGGTCTTCGCGCAGATGATGGATTGCAATGGAATTCGGATTTACCCGACTTCTGCACGCGTTAAGGGACGCAAGTCGGGTAGACCCGACTTGCGGTGTCAAGCCCCGCAATGACGTCAATCGTTGGCGTTTCTACTCCGCGATTGTGCGCACGACGCTCGATGTCGGCCGCACATCGCCGCCGCCCGGCCCCTTCACGACCTTGAGGACCTGGTCGTCGTAGGAGGCGATCGTCGACACCGAGAACTTCGGCTTCATGAAGACGACCTTGTAGCCGCCGGCCTTGAGATCGTTGAGCAGATCCATGGCGGCCTCGGCGGTGGCGTGCTGGAAGTCGTGCATCAGCACGATGCCTTTGCCGTGCTTCTTCAGCTTGGCCATCACCGATTGCCGGACCTGCTCCGGCTTGCGCATCTTGAAGTCGAAGGAGTCCATGTCGGCGGAGAAGATGCCGATGTTGCGCTTGCCGAGGTACTCGATCAGTTCCGGCGGCTGGCGCAGCGCCGGGAAGCGGAAATAGGGCGCCGTCGGCGCGCCGACCGCCCAGCGCACCGCGCTGATGCCCTTTTCGATCTCGTCGATAGGATTGTACTCGACCGTTTGGGTCTTGCCGTTGATCTGGCAGTGGCCCTTCGTCTTCGACAAATCCTGATGGCACCAAGTATGCGAGCCGACGGCGTGGCCGGCCGCGGCAACCTGCTTGAGAATGCCGGGTTCATAGGTGGCGTGCAGGCCGATCGGGAAGAAGATCGCCTTGGTGCAGTGCGCGGCAAGCGCCGCGAGCACGGCCGGGGTGTTCTTCGGCCAGGGGCCGTCGTCGAAGGTGAGCACCACCTCGCCTTCGCGCAGGAAGTCGTGCGCCTTGAAGTGCTCGAAGCCGAATCCGGGGCCGCCGGTAGTGTCGATTTCGACCACGCGCGAGACGCCCAATGCGTTGGGATTGCTGCACGAGCTCGTCGGCATGGCGGCTGGCATTGGGGCGCTCGCCTGGGCGACGGCTGCGGGCGCCTCCGCAGCGCGCGCTGAGCCCGTGGCCGGACTGTCGATATCCGTGACCGCTGTCGTTGGCGCTCGCCCTTCGGTCGGGGCCGCCTGAGCGGGCCCGGATGCCGGAATGGGCCTGTTTTGCCAGAAAATCACCCCAAACACCCCCACGCACAGCAGAATCGCCAGCGCGGATGCTATCGTCGCCAGACGCATGTCCGACCCTCCAACTTGGGGCTTCTTAAGCCCAACCCGTGCAATGGACCGAAGTTTCGACCCATATCCCTTAACCCAACCTTAAGTGGCCAATTCGAGGCGGAACCGCCAAAACCCGCAATTTTCGGGCAAAATCGTCTAATCACCGCCCCGCGCAAATAGTTGCGAATCGTCGTTTTGGGACGCGGGCAAAGCCCGCGAAGTCCGAATCCACAGTCGCCAGCGGCGGTGGTGGATTCTGGCTCTTGCCGCTATCGCGGCTCGGCCGCAATGACGCGACCAAATCACTTGCCGAAGCGATCGCGCCAGCTCGGCAGCCCTCCCGGGCGCGATCTCGCCTCGAACACACCGCGCGCGACGGCCCGCGCCAGCGTGTTGGCGGCCACCGTGCCAAGCTCGGTGAGCTCATTGACCGCATCAGCGAGCGGCCTGCGTCCCGTCGCCGCTGCGAACACGGTGTCGCCATCGAGCGTCGTGTGGGACGGGTAGATGGCGCGGGTGAGACCGTCTTGCGCGATGACGGCGAGCTCTTTGGCCTGTGCCTTCGTCAAGGCCGCATCGGTCGCGACAATGGCGATGGTCGTATTCTCGCCCGGCCGGCCTTTGGCGCTCGGCGTAAGCGCCGCCGCCGGCACGCGCGACGGAAAGCCGAGCCCGCCGAACTCGCCATCAGCCTCGAACGGCGCCGCCCAGAAATGCGGCCCGGCGCCGACATTGACGCTGCCGCAGGCGTTGACGACGACCAACGCGCCGACCGTGTGTCCGTCACGGGTGACCGCGGAGGCCGAGCCGAGCCCGCCCTGCAGGTTGACGGTCGTGGCGCCGAAGCCGCCACCGGCGGTGCCGAGTGCGAATGTCTCCCCCGCCTTCGCGGCGGCGCTGTAGCCGAGATCGCGATAGAGCGGAAAGCGGCCCCAGTTCTTGTCGCCGCCGTTGAGCAGGTCGAACATCGACGCGCCGCACACGAGCGGCACGCGAATGCCGCCGATCTCGAAGCCGCGCCCGCGTTCGCGCAGGAAAGCCTGCACGCCCGCGCCGGCTTCCAAGCCAAAGACCGAGCCGCCGGAGAGCACCACCGCATCGATCCGCTCGACCGTGCGATGCGGCTCGAGCAGGTCGGTGTCGCGCGTGGCGGGCGCGCCGCCGCGCACGTCGACCGCGGCAACCGCGGGCTGCGCGAAGATGATGGCGCTGACGCCTGAGGCAAGACGAGCGTCGTCGGCGTTCCCGACGAGAACCCCCGCGACGTCCGTGATGAGGTTCTTTTGCGCCATGCCGCCTCGCTACCCCGCGTCACCGTAGCCGCTGTCGCCGCCCCCGGCCAGATCACCGCGTCATCACATCCGGGCGAGAGCGCAATTGGCGACTTGCGCGGAGAGGCAAATGCACCGCATTTAGCCGCATGGCCGCCGACGTCACCATCCTTGCCGCGCTGTTTGCCGGTCTCGTGAGCTTTCTCTCGCCCTGCGTGCTGCCGCTGGTGCCGCCCTATCTCGTCTATCTCGCCGGCACATCGCTCGAGCGTTTGGCAGAGGCAGAGCCGCCGCCGCGGGTGCAGCGCGACACGGTGATCGCCGCGGTCCTTTTCGTGCTGGGCTTTTCCACGGTCTTCGTCGCGCTTGGCGCGAGCGCCAGCGTGATCGGCGCACTGATGCGCTTTTATTCAAACGAGCTCGCGATTATCGCCGGCATTGTCATTATCGTCATGGGATTGCATTTCTTGGGGCTCACCCCGATCAGCCTGCTGTACCGGCAGGCGCGTTTTGATGTGCCAAAACCGGTTGGGCTTTGGGGCGCCTACGTCATGGGTCTCGCCTTCGCGCTCGGCTGGACGCCGTGCATAGGGCCGATTCTCGCGGCAATTCTCGCGGTCGCGGCGTCCAAGGCGACAGTCGCCAAAGGCGCGGGCCTGCTCGCCGTCTATTCGCTCGGGCTCGGGGTACCGTTCATCGTGGCCGCGTTCGCCGTCGAGCCGTTTGCCGCCTTCCTCGCGCGCTTTCGCGCCCAGCTCGCGCATGTCGAGCGGGTCATGGGGGGGCTGCTCGTGCTCACCGGCATCGCCTTTCTCGCCGGCGTGTTCACGCAATTGAACAGCTGGTTGATCGAGACCTTTCCGGCGCTGCAGAGCATCGGCTGAGTTCGCCAACGCGTGTTCTGAATTCGAAGCAGCGCAAGCGGCAGGCCTGGTGTGGACCTTGTCCCATTGCGCGACGCTTCGCGGGATAAGGTGCTACAGAAAAAGCCCGCCTCATCCGAGGCGGGCTCCAGCTTGAGCAAGATCGAGCGCGTCACTCGATCTCGGTGTAGGTGACCTTGCCACTCGGGTCCTTCTTCCAGACATAGACTGTATAGTCGATGCGGGTCACATCGCCTTTCTTGTCGTAGGACAAATCGCCGATCACGGTCGTGAACTTCATGCCCGATTTGATCTGCGCCGCGACCTTCTTCGGATCGAGCGACTTCGCCGCCTCCGCCGCCTGCTTGATGATTTGAACGGCGGCATAGCTGTAGAGGGTGTAGGCCTGCGGCTCGAAATGCTTAGCGCGGAATTTTGCCACAATGTCCTTGGCCTCAGGCCGCTTGCGCGCATCGGGCCCGAAGGTCATTAGCGTGCCTTCCGCGCCGGGGCCGGCGATTGCGGCGAACTCCTCATCGGCGATGCCGTCGGCTCCCATGAACGGCGCCTTGACGCCTTGCGCGCGCAGCTGCCGCAAGATCAAACCGCCGGTATCGTGCAGCCCGCCCCAATACACGAGGTCGGGATTGGTCGCCTTGATCTTGGATACGAGTGCGGAGAAGTCCTTGTCGTCCTTGTTGACGCCTTCAAAGAGCACCTCCTTGAGACCCTTGGCGTTGAAGTTCTTGCGCGTCTCCTCGGCGAGACCTTGGCCGTAGGTCGTCTTGTCGTGGACGACGGCGATTTTCTTGCCCTTGAAATTCTTGAGGATGTAATCGGCTGCGACAGCGCCCTGCTGATCGTCGCGCCCGCAGGTGCGGAAGATGTTCCACATGTTGCGCTCGGTCACCTTTGGATTGGTGGCCGCCGGCGTGATCACGAGCATGCCGTTCTCCTGGTACACCTCGGAGGCCGGAATGGTGACGCCGGAGTTGAAGTGACCGACGACGAATTTCACGCCGTCACCCACGAATTTGTTGGCAACGGAAACGCCTTCCTTCGGATCGGCGCGATCGTCGCCGAGAAACACCTGGATTTTTTGTCCGAGAATGCCGCCTTGGGCATTGATGTCCTCGACTGCTTGCTCGACGCCATTCTTAAGCTGCGCGCCGAAGGCGGCGCTGCCGCCGGTAATCGGTCCGGCAACGCCCAGTTTGACCTGCGCCGAAGCGCCGTTCGCGAAAGCGAGGCCAAAGCCAAGGGCGAGGCCAAGCGTGAGCCATGGTTTCATTGTGTTCACCTCTGAGTGACAGCCGCGGATAGGGCGCGCCTTCGTCTTGCGCGTGAGCCGTTCATGGGAAGATTCAAGCCGCAAACGGAGGAAATGTCACTCGGATTTTGGCGTATCCGCCGCTGGCGTATCGTCGCGGCGTCGCCAGCGAAAAAGGCCCGCGCGCTCGTTGATCCAATTGTAGTGAGTGACCATGTGGTTGACGCGCGTGAGGTGAAAGCCGACCAAGCCGAAGCCCAGACAGACCGCGTAATCGACGAGATAATAATGCAGCGACAAGAACTTGCCTTCGAACAGGGCGGAGTGAAGGAAGCGCACGACAAGGCTCAAAAGAAGCATGTAGAGCGCGAGATGCCACCACGGTCGCCAGGTGGCGGCGATCGCCCGCCCGGCGAGCCAGGCGGCGCCGCCGCCCATGACGATGCTTACCAGGAAAAAGATGCCGAGCGAGTGCTCGTCGGAGAGAAATTCCGGGATCGAGAACTGCATCAGTGCCTGCCGCCTTCGAGATAGGCCGCCTTGACTTCGGGCCGCGCCAGAAGCTCGCGTCCGCTACCGCTCAGCGTGATGCGGCCGTTGACCATGACGTAACCGCGGTGCGCGAGCTTTAGCGCGTGGAATGCGTTCTGCTCTACCAGGAACACGGTGAGCTTTTCCTCGCTGTTAAGCCGCTTGATCGCGTCGAAGATCTGCCGCGCCACGAGCGGCGCCAAGCCAAGCGACGGTTCATCGAGGAGGAGAAGGCGTGGATGGCCCATCAGCGCACGTGCGATCGCCAGCATCTGTTGCTCGCCGCCTGAGAGCGTGCCGCCGCGCTGGTCCATACGCTCTTTCAGGCGCGGAAACAGCGCGAACACGCGCTCCACGTCCGATTGAAAATGCGCCGCTTCGGCGACGGCGGCGCCCATCTGCAGGTTCTCCATCACTGTCATCCGCACGAAGATGCGGCGCCCTTCCGGTGCTTGCGCGATCTTCAGCCGCGCGATCACGTGCGTGGGCAGCTGCGTGATGTCGCGCCCGCCAAAGACGATGCGCCCCTCGCGGGCACGCGGGTTGCCGAAAATGGTCATCATCAGCGTCGATTTGCCGGCGCCGTTCGCGCCGATCAGCGCTACGATCTCCCCCTCACCCACGTCGACATCTACTCCGCGCAGAGCGGCGATATGGCCGTAATAGGCTTTGACTCCGCGTACGCTCAGAAGCGGTGGTGTCATGTGCGCCCTTGGGCGTTGCCGTTCACTCCGCCCTCCGCGACCTCCTCCTCCTCGACGCCCAGATAGGCGGCGATCACCTTGGGATCGTTGCGAACGTTATTCGGGGTGCCGTCCGCGATCTTTTGCCCGTGGTCGAGTACGATGACGTGGTCGGAAATCTCCATCACCACGGTCATGTCGTGCTCGATCAGGAGGATTGACGTTGCATGCTCGTCGCGAATTTCAAACAGATAGCGGCCGAGCTCTGCGCTTTCGCTCGCATTGAGACCGGCGGCCGGTTCGTCCAGACAAAGCAGCACCGGGTCCGTGCACATCGCACGCGCGATCTCGAGACGCCGCTGGGCCCCGTAGGGGAGTTCGCCGGCCGGATGGTCGGCACGATCGCTCAACGCAATCCGCTCCAACCAGTAGCGCGCCTTCTCGATGGCCGAGCGTTCAGCGCGGGCATAAGAGCGAAGCCCGAGCGCCCCGAGCACGGTGTATCCGGAGGCCCACATCAGCGCATTGTGCTGCGCGACCAGAAGGTTTTCCAAGACCGTCATCCCCTGGAACAGCCGGATGTTCTGGAACGTGCGAGCGACGCGCGCCCGCTGCGTGACCAGATAGTCCGGCATCCGCTCGAGCAGAAACAGAACGCCGTTGCCGCGCCCGATGCTGCGCGTGCCCCGCTCGGTCAAAGCGCTCAGCTCCTCCCACACGCCGGGGTCGCCGAACTGTAAGGCGATGCGTCCCTCGCTCGGCTTGTAAAAACCGGTGATGCAGTTGAATACGGTGGTCTTGCCGGCGCCGTTTGGCCCGATCAGGGCGGTAATAGCGCCGCGACCGGCGTTGAAGGAGACATCGTTGATGGCAACGAGCCCGCCGAAGCGCATGCTGAGATGTTCGACGCGAAGCACGGGGGCAAGGTTCGACGGCGGCGCGGCCACGGTCGCGCCGGTCGTGGCCGCGAAGCTGCTCATCCGTGGCGCTCCCGCGCGAGTGAAGGCTGCGTCGATTTCTGCTCGCGCAGAATCGAAGCGCGTGGGGCATTGAGCAGCGTCGAAGGTTCGCGCGTGGAAATGAGCCCGCGCGGTCTCCACACCATGATCAGCACCATCGCGAAGCCGAACAGCAGCATGCGGTACTGGGTCGGATCGAAGTTGTTGCCGAAAATCGCCTTCAGGAAATCGAGCTCGCGCATAATCTCGGTGCCGCCAATCATGATCACGGCGGCAATCGCTACCCCGAGCAGGCTGCCCATGCCGCCGAGCACGACGATCGCGACGATCACGGCCGACTCCGTGAACGTGAAGCTTTCGGGAGAAATGAATCCCTGCCGCGCCGCGAAGAACGATCCGGCAAAGCCGGCGAACATGGCCCCCATGGCGAAGGCGGTGAGCTTGGTGTTGGTCGTGTTAATGCCGAGCGAACGGCAGGCAATCTCGTCCTCTCGCAAGGCTTCCCATGCTCGCCCAACCGGAAGCCGCCGCAGCCGCACGGTCATAGCGGCGGTGAGCAACGCGAGCGCCAGGATCACATAGTAGAGGAAGATCGTGCGGTAGACGGGACTGAACTCGAGCCCGAAGCGTGCAGCAAAGCCCTCGTCGGAGGCATTGAACGGAATACCGAAAAATGTCGGCCGCGGGATGCTGCTGATGCCGGCATAGCCGTTGGTCACCGGCACCCAGTTGATCAGGATCAAACGGATAATCTCGCCGAACGCGAGGGTGACGATGGCGAGATAGTCGCCACGCAAGCGCAGAACCGGAAAGCCGAGCAAGATGCCCCAGAACGCGGCCAAACAGCCAGCAACGGGCAGCAGGATCCAGAACGACAGGCCAAAGGTATTTGCCAACAGCGCATACGAATAAGCACCAACGGCGTAAAACGCGACGTAGCCGAGATCGAGCAGCCCGGCGAGCCCGACCACGATGTTGAGTCCCCAGCCGAGCATGACATAGATCAGAATCTGCACGCCGAAATTGTCGATCCATTTCACCGCGCCCTGAGTTCCAACGATAGACAGCGCGAGTGCGGGATAGAGCAGGGCGAAACCGAGCGTGAACGGAGTAAGCCAGCGCACGCGCCGTGCGTGGGTTGCCGCACGCTCCGCGTCCTCCCGCCGTGGCCGCAGCGCCCGACGCGCGAGAGTGGGCGCGATGAAGATTGCATGCACGAAACGTCCGGCTGCGATGATCGCAACTAGCGCCGCCAGCAATGGCCAGCGGGCCTCGAGCACGATCTCGTTGCGAATGTTCTGGACGGTGTTGAAGCCGATCAGCGGCAGCAACAGGCCAAAGGCGATGAGCGCGGTGATCGCGGTTTGGCGCAGCGCCCGAGCGAGATCGACACGGGAGGCGGACGGTAACGCCTCCATCTCACACCTTCTCCACGTCCGGCCGGCCGAGAATGCCCTGTGGCAGGAAGATCATGGTAATGGCGAGAATGGAGAAGGCAGCGACATCCTTATAGTCGATCGAGAAATACGCCGACCACATCGTCTCGATCAGCCCGATCAAGAGGCCACCGATGACAGCGCCGGGCAGCGAGCCGATGCCTCCCAGCACCGCCGCTGTGAAGGCTTTCACCCCTGGCACGAAGCCGTCGGCGAAGCTCACGACGCCGTAATACATGAGATACATGGTACCGGCGACTGCGGCGAGTGCCGCGGCGATCACGAATGTGATCGAGACGGTGCGGTCGACATCAATGCCGAGCAGCGCCGCCATCTTCTGGTCCTGCTCGCACGCGCGTTGCGCGCGTCCCAGCGCCGTCTTGCTCACCACAAACCAGAACACCAGCAGCAGAGCCGCCGTGACCAGCCAGACCACGATCTGCTTGTAGGAGATGGCCACCTCGTAGCCGCTGCCTTCCGGCGTCAGCACGATCACCTCATTGAAGAACGGA
>Ga0209156_10003275_pt1 | contig 12271 bp, 10 predicted proteins | sample GraSoiAngelo_124_FD_185881 | JGI IMG/M metagenome (GOLD analysis project Ga0209156, IMG submission 185881) | Grasslands soil microbial communities from the Angelo Coastal Reserve, California, USA - 14_0927_05_20cm (SPAdes) (version 2) | ecosystem: Environmental > Terrestrial > Soil > Grasslands...
TGAAGCGCCGCGCGGTTTCGCGGCTGAGCTCCACGTGCGCCACCTGGTCCTCGCCCACCGGCACGTAGGCGGCGCGGTACACCAGGATGTCGGCGCTCTGCAGCAGCGGGTAGCCGAGGAAGCCGTAAGTCGCGAGATCCTTCTCCTTCAGCTGCTCCTGCTGATCCTTGTAACTGGGTACGCGCTCGAGCCAGCCGAGCGGAGTGATCATCGACAGCAGCAGGTGCAGCTCCGCGTGCTCGGGCACGTGCGACTGGATGAACAGCGTCGCGACCCCGGGATTGAGGCCGGCCGCCAGCCAGTCGATGAGCACGTCGTGCACGTGCTCCTGCAGGTGCGCGGTCTCGTCGTAGCCGGTCGTGAGCATGTGCCAGTCGGCCACGAAGAAGAAGCACTCGTACTGATACTGCAGCTCCACCCAGTTGCGCAGCGCGCCGTGATAGTTGCCGAGGTGCAGCCGCCCGGTCGGCCGCATGCCAGACAGGACGCGGCGCGCCGGCGCCGGCGAACTCACGTGCCTCGCCGCAGCGGGCCTGCGGGTGCGGGAGCGGATGCGCGGCGGCTGTGGCTCACGAGCTGAATTATAGCGCACGCCCCGTGATCGGGCCGAGATCGCCCTTGCCCTTGCGTACGATCACCGGCGGCGTTACCGACAGATCGACCACGGTCGTCGGCTCGATGCCGCAGTCACCGCCATCGAGAACCGCATCGATCTCGTGCTCGAGTCGCGCCAGGATCTCGCGTCCTTCGGTCAGGGGCTGCGGATCGGAAGCCAGCAGCAGCGTCGAGCTCATCAGCGGCTCGCCCAGCTCGGCCAGCAGCAGGCGCGGCACCGGGTGATCGGGGATGCGCACGCCGATGGTGCGCCGTCGCGCGTGCTGCAGGCGTCGCGGCGTCTCGCGCGTGGCGCGCAGCAGGAAGGTGTACGGGCCGGGCAGGCAGGCGCGCAGGATGCGGAACTGCCAGGTGTCGAGGCGCGCGAAACGCCCGACCTCCGCGAGATTCGCGCACACCAGCGTGAAGTGATGATGACGGTCGGCCTGGCGGATGCGGCGCACGCGTTCCAGTGCGCCCTTGTCACCGATGTGCCAGCCGAGCGCGTAACAGGAATCGGTCGGATAGGCAATGACGCCTCCGGCGCGCACCAGGTCCGCCGCGCGGCGGATGAGGCGCAGCTGCGGATCAACGGGGTGCAACTTCAAGTACTCGGCCAAGACCCGGTGCCAATGGAAGTTACGCGCGGCGCGTGACAATATACGCGGCCGTTTGCCGCGTACACCCTCGACTCAAGGACCTCGCGCACCGCTCCCATGCAGGCTCTTACCGGCTTGGCGCCGCTCGTGGCGTTCTTCGTGACCTATCGTCTGCGCGGCCTGTACGTGGCCACCGCGGTGCTCATGGCGGCGATGGTGGCGCTGCTCGCCCTCGACTGGTTGCGGCAACGGCGCGTCCCGCCGCTGCATGCGCTGTCTGCGATGCTGGTGCTGATTCTGGGCGCGGCGACGCTGCTGCTGCACAATCGCCTCTTCATCCAGTGGAAGCCGACCCTGCTCTTCTGGGCGGTGAGCGGCGCCTTCATCGCGAGCTTCTGGATCGGCGAGCGCACCCTCACGCAGCGCCTGCTCGGCGCGGCGCTCGAGGAACGGCTGCAGGTGGGCGAGCCGCTGTGGCGGCGGCTCAACCTGTGGTCGGCGGCGTTCTATGCCGCGCTCGGCGCGCTCAACCTCGCGGTGGCGCATTACGCCAGCGAGCGCGCCTGGGTCAACTTCAAGATGTTCGGACTGACGCTCCTCACCTTCGTCTTCGTCGCACTGCAGGTGCTGTGGCTCAGCACCCGCCCGCAGACGCTGCGCGCCGAACCGGGAACTCCCCATGGATGAGTCAGTGATGGCGCAGCTGCGCAGCGCGCTCGAGCGCGCCCTCGCACCCGCCTCGCTCGAGATAGTCGACGACAGCGCGCGCCACGCCGGCCACCCCGGCGCGCGCGGCGGCGGTCACTTTCGTGTCACGCTGGTGTCGGAGGCCTTCCGCGGCCGCACGCAGCTCGAGCGTCACCGGCTGGTTTATGCTGCGGTCGCGCCCCTGATGAGCGGAGCCGTGCATGCGCTGAACATCATCGCGCGCACCCCCGAGGAAGGGCTCTGACCGCGAGCCCACCGCTATGATCTGCAACACATCGGAAAACCGCAGTATGAACCACACGCGCATCCTCTTCCTGGCTGCCCTCGCGGCTCTCGCCGCCTGCCAGCCCAAGAGCGGGGTGACCACCGCCGACGCCTCGCCGCCGGTCGCCACCGTGGACGGCAGCCCCATCAGCCGGGATTTCTACGAGTTCTACATCAAGGGGATCACGAGCAAGAGCTCCTCCGAGCTCACCCCGCAGCAGCGCGAGCTGGCGCTCGACAACCTGATCCGCGCGCGGCTCGTGGCCGAGGAAGCGGCCAAGGAGGGTCTCGACAAGAGCAGCGACACCGCCTGGATGCTCGAGCTGTCGCGTCTCAACGTGCTGCAGCAGGCGGTGCTGGATCGCTACCTGAAGGACCGCAAGCCCAGCGAGCAGGAGCTGCGCGCGGAATACGAAACGCAGGTCGCCTCCACGCCCCGGCAGGAATACCACGCGCGGCACATCCTGGTGGCCACCGAGCCGTTCGCCGAAAAGCTCGTCACGCGTCTGGACAAGGGCGAGAAGTTCGACGTGCTTGCGAAACAGGAGTCGATGGATCCCTCCAAGAGCAACGGCGGCGATCTCGGCTGGTTCAGCCCCGACCGCATGGTGCCGGAGTTCGCCGGCGCGCTGATCGCGCTCAAACCCGGGCAATACACGCACAAGCCGATACAGACGCAGTACGGCTGGCACATCATCCAGCTGCTCGAGACGCGCGAGCTGACACCGCCGCCGTTCGACCAGGTGCGGGCGCAACTCCAGAAGATCGTGGAGAACAAGAAGTTCCGCACTTACTCGGACGAGCTGATGCACCACGCCAAGATCGAGAAGCTGCTCGACAAGCCGTCCTCCGGGCAGGCGGCGGGCGCACCCGCGGCGGCGCCCAGGCCCGCCGCCGAGACGACTGCCGCACCCGCCGCGGCCCCTGCAGTCGCGCCGGCGCCCGCGGCCGCGCCGGCCCCGAAGGGCTGACGCTGCGCCGCGGCGGCGCGCGCGCGTCAGGAGCTCACCGCGCGCGGCTCAGCGGCTCTCGCCGCCGAGCAGGGCGAGCAGCTGCTGCTCGTCGAGCACCGGCACGCCGAGCTCCTTGGCCTTCGCGAGCTTCGAGCCCGCCTCGCTCCCGGCGACGACGAAGCTCGTCTTCTTCGATACGCTGCCCGACACCTTGGCGCCGCGCGCGGTGAGCGCCTCCTGCGCCTGCTCGCGGCTCATGCTCGCGAGCGTGCCGGTGATGACCACCGTGCGTCCCGCGAGCCCCTGTGGCCCCGCGCTCCCGGCGGCCGGCTCCATGTCAGGCCATTTCACACCTTTATCGGTTAAGGCTTTGATAACCCTCCGGTGTTCGTCGGACGCGAAGAACGCGGCGAGGTGCGCGGCAACCACCGGCCCCACGTCGGGAACCTGCTGGATCGCGCTCTCGTCCGCGTCCATCAGCCGCTCGAGCGTGCCGAAGTGCCGCGCCAGCGCGAGCGCGGTCGCCTCGCCCACTTCGCGGATACCGAGTCCGTACAGCAGTCGCGGCAGCGTCGTGTGCTTGCTCTTCTCGATGGCCGCCAGCAGGTTCGCGGCCGACTTCTCTCCCATGCGCTCGAGCTGCGACAGCTGGGGCAGCGTGAGCGCATACAGATCGGCGGGCGAGCTCACCTGCTCACGCTCCACCAGCTGCTCGATGAGCTTGTCGCCCAGGCCCTCGATATCGAGCGCGCGCCGGCCGGCGAAGTGTCGCAGCGCCTCCTGGCGCTGGGCGCGGCAGGTGAACCCGCCGGTACACCGCGCCACCGCTTCGCCCTCGAGGCGCAGCACCTGCGAGCCGCACACCGGGCAGGACCGCGGCAGCTGCACGGGTACGGCATCCGGCGCTCGCCGCTCCAGGATGACACTGACCACCTCGGGGATCACGTCGCCGGCACGGCGCACCACCACCGTGTCGCCCACCCGCACGTCCTTGCGGTGCACTTCGCCGATATTGTGCAGGGTGACGTTGCTCACCGTCACACCGCCCACGAACACGGGCGCGAGACGCGCTACCGGCGTGAGCGCTCCGGTGCGGCCGACCTGAAACTCGATTCCCTTGACGGCCGTGAGCGCCTCGTCGGCGGGAAACTTGTGCGCCATCGCCCAGCGTGGGGCGCGCGACAGGAATCCGAGGCGCTCCTGGTCGGCGCGCCGGTCGAGCTTGTAGACCACGCCGTCGATCTGATAGGGGAGCGAGCTGCGCCGCTCGCCCATCTCGCGATAGTACGCGAGGCATCCGCCGACCCCGCGCACCGCGCGCGTGTCCGGGCACACCGGCAGGCCGAGCGCGCGCAGCCACTCAAGCAGCTGCCCCTGGCGCCCGGGAAGGCTCGCTCCCGCCAGCGTCCCGAGGCCGTAGAAGAACGCCGTCAGCGGCCGCGCGGCGGTGACGCGCGCATCGAGCTGGCGCAGGCTCCCGGCGGCGGCGTTGCGCGGATTCACGAACACCTTCTCGCCGCGCTCGCGCGCCTGTGCGTTCATGCGCTCGAAGCCGGCCAGTGGCATGAAGATCTCGCCGCGCGCTTCGAGCAGCGCCGGTGCCTGCCCGCGCAGCCGCTGCGGCACGGCGCGGACGGTGCGGACGTTGGCGGTGACGTCTTCGCCCGTGACGCCATCGCCGCGGGTGGCGGCGCGCTCGAGCAGCCCGTCACGGTAGATCACGCTCACCGCCAGCCCGTCGAGCTTCGGTTCCGCCACGTAGTCGAGCTCGCCCGCGACGCCGAGGCGCTCGTGGATGCGCCGGTCGAACGCCTGCACATCCTCGTCGGTGAAGGCGTTGTCGAGCGACAGCATCGGCACCTGGTGCACCACTTCCCCGAACGCGGAGCTCGGTGTGCCCGACACGCGCTGCGTCGGGGAGTCCGGCGTGATCAGCTCGGGGTGCTGCGCCTCCAGTGCGCGCAGCTCCTGCATCAGCCGGTCGTACTCGGCGTCGGGAATCTGCGGCTCATCGAGCACGTAGTAGCGGTAATCGTGTTGCGCTATCTGCGCACGCAACTCGGCAGCGCGCGCTGCCGGCGCGGCTGTCACGAAGCCGCCCCGGCACTCAGGCGCTCGCGCAGCAGCGCGATGTGCGCGGGTGTCAGGGGGCTGCCCTGCTCGTCCTGCAGGATCCCGCACAGGCGCTCGTTGAGGTTGCGCGCGGTGACGATGAGCTCGTCGAAGGCCTGCGGCGGCGGCTTGGGCCCTGGCAGCACCGCGAACAGCGACAGCCCGCCGTAGTGCTGCGAGTCCATGGTCTCGACATCGAAGGTGCCCGGCCGGGTGAGGCTGGCGGCGCTCAGCACGGCGCGCTGCTCCTCGTCGGGCTTGTGGAAGATCGCAAAGCGGCCGAGCACGAAGCCTTCCGCCGCCAGCGCCTGGCGCAACAAACGGCCCGCGAAGCGCTCGGGCGGCGGCGCAACCAGGCGCAAGGCGAGGATGTGGCGGCGCTCGTCCGGCGGCCAATCGACCCGCAGCGCGGCCGCCGGCGGCAGCCTCGGAAGAGACTCGAGCGGCACGCCCGCGGGCACGCCGCGGACCGCGTCCGCCGCCGTCTCAGCGGCGCGTGCGGCCGCGATGGCTGCGGCAGCGTCGGCGTCGGCCCCGACGGCGGCACTGTCCGGGGCGGGCTCATTCTGCGCCGGCGCGGCGCTCCCGGGGCCCAGCACCGGCACGGCCGGCAGCTCGCGCGCCACCTCCACGAGCGGCAGATCGTGCGGCAGCATCGGGTCGCGGGCGCGCATCTGCGGCAGGCTCAGACCCGACTCACGCACTGCCCGCGGCGCTGTCTCTGCGGGCGGCTCGCGCCCGCCCGTGCGCTGCGCTGCGCTGTCGCGGCTTGCCTGACGCGGGCGATGCCGCTCCCACCAGGCGAGCGCGGCGATGAACACCACTCCGAGTATCAGCAGCGTCCAGCGCAGTTCCGACATCATGCCGTGGACACCGGGCGCGCTCACACCGCCGCCAGCCGCACGGCCTCGTCGACGTCGACCGTCACCAGGCGCGACACGCCCGGCTCGTTCATGGTCACGCCGATCAACTGCGAGGCGAGCTCCATGGTGCTCTTGTTGTGGGTGATGAACACGAACTGCACGCGGTTGGACATGTCGCGCACGATATCGCAGAACCGTCCGACGTTGTGCTCATCGAGCGGCGCATCGACCTCGTCGAGCAGACAGAAGGGCGCCGGATTGAGATCGAAAATGGCGAACACCAGAGCCACCGCGGTGAGCGCCTTCTCGCCGCCGGACAGCAGGTGGATGGTGCTGTTCTTCTTGCCCGGTGGCCGCGCCATGACGGCCACGCCGGCGGTCAGCTTGTCCTCGCCCACCAGCTCAAGGTACGCGTGCCCGCCTCCGAACAGGCGCGGGAACTTGTCGCGCAGGCCGGCGTTGATGCGCTCGAAGGTGTCCTGGAAGCGCGTGCGCGTCTCCTTGTCGATGCGCCGCATGGCCTCATCGAGCGTGGCGAGCGCCGCCGTGAGGTCGGCAAACTGGCTGTCGAGATACTCCTGGCGCTGCGTCTGCTCCTTGAGCTCATCGATGGCGGCGAGATTGACCTGACCGAGCCGCTCGATGTCCGCGCGCGCCTCCTCGAGAGACTGCTCCCAGGCCGGCACCGCCGCCGCCGCCTCGAGGTTGGCCAGCACCTCGGGGAGCTCGCAGCGGGTCTGCGCGAACTGCTCGGCCAGGGCCGCGCGGCGCACGTGCGTCTCCTGCGCCGCGAGGCGCGCCGCGTCCATGGCCTCGCGCGCCGCGCTCACGCGCCGCTCGGCCGCCAGGCGCTGCTCATCGAGGGTGCGCAGCGCTGCATCGGCTTCCTCGAGCGCGCCGCGCGCCACCGCCAGTTCCGCCTCCACCGTGAGACGCAGCGAGAGCGTGTCATGCAGGCGTGCCTGAGTCTTCACGATCGGCTCATCGCCCGAGGCAAGCTCCTGTTCCAGCTCGGCACGCCGGCGCGTGAGCTGCTCGCGCTGCTCGCTCATGCGGCTCAGGCCCACGGCCATCGAGCTCTCGGCCGAACGGCGCGACTCGACCCGCACCTGCAGGTCGCGCGCCGCCGCCTGCGCCGCCTGCGCTTCGGCGCGCGCCGCGCTGAGGGCCGCGCGCCGTTGCTCGCGCTCACTGTCGAGCGCGCGCTGGCGCTCCTCGAGCTCGGCAGCCAGTGCCTGCGCGCGCGCCAGCTCCGCCGCGGCCCGTGCCAGCGCCTCCTCGGTCGCCGCGCGCTCGTGCCCCACCGCGCCGGCGTCCTGGCGCAGCCGCTCGTCCCGCAAGCTCGACTCCCCGGCGCGCGCGCGCCCTGCCTCGAGCAGCGCGCGCAAACCGGCGTGTTTCTGGTGAGCGTCCTGGAGCGCCGCCTGCGCCTGCTCGCGCCGCTCTTCCGCCCGCGCCAGCTGCGCGCGCGCCGCGGCGAGTTCGCTCTCCGCCTGAGCGACCTGCGCATCGGCCGCCGTGGCCGCGGCGTGCAGCCCCTTGAGGCGATGCTCGCGCCCGAGTACACCCGCGCGCTGGTCCGCTCCCCGGCTCACCCGCAGCCAGTCCCGCCCGACCCATTCGCCTGCGCGCGTGACGAGCGAGCGTCCCGCGGCCAGCCCCGCGCGGACCCGCAACGCATCGCCGAGGGATTCGGCCGTCGACACCGCGGCGAGCCGCGCGCTCACCGCCGCCGGGCCCGTGACGTGGGCGGCGAGCGTCGCCTCGAGGCCAGCGGGTGCCGCCCCGCCGCTCTCGACCAGCGTGACCCTGCCGGCGGTGAGCTCGCCGAGCGCACCCAACACGTCCTCCAGGCGCTCGACGCATACTGCCTCGAGATGGTCGCCGAGGACGGTTTCGACAGCCCGCTCCCAGCCGCTCTCGACCTCGAGTGCGGCGGCGAGCCGCGGCCGCCCCGCGAGTCCGGCGCCGCGCAGCCACTCCCCCGCCTGTCCGGCATGGTCTGCGAGCGCCGCCGCCTGCAGGGCCTCGAGCGAGGTGAGCCCGGTGCGCGCCTCCTCGCGCGCCGCGCGTGCCTGCTCCAGGTGCTGCTCGGCGGCCAGTTGGGCGGCGCGCTGCGCCTGCAGGTGCACCTGGGCCGCGGTGAGCGTCGCGGTGAGCTGCTCGGTTGCACCGCGCGCCTGCTCTTCCTGCAACGCCAGGCGCGCGAGCTGCTCGCCGCCGTCCTGTGCGCTCAGTGTCTGCCGCTCGGCGGCCAGGCGCTCAGCCTGCGCGCGCAGCTGCCGCAGCTGATTTTCCAGCTGCTCGATGCGCGCCCGTTCCACTTGCGCGGTCTGATCCGCCTCGCTCACCGCCCGGGCGTGCGTCTCCCAGCGCTGCTGCCAGTCCTGCAGCGCATGCTCGCTCGCCTCCAGGGCCGTGCCGGTGCGCTGCTCGGCGTGCTGCGCCGCCTCGAACGCGGGCGTGAGCCGCGCGATCTCCGTCCGCAGCTCCTCGACCTCGCGCTCATCGCGCTCCATGTGCGCGCCCAGATCACCGAGTGTGGTCTGGGCCTGGGCGAGATCGGCGCGCTGCCGCTCGCGCAATTCGCGCGCGTGCTCGATCGACTGCTCGAGGCGTGAGATCTCGGCGCCGACCTCGTAGTAGCGACCCTGCACCGCCGACAGCCGCTCGCTGTGCCCGGCGTGCACCGCGCGCTGCTTCTCGATCGCCGCCTCGGCGGCGCGCTGCTCGGCGAGTGCGCCTTGCATGGCGAGCTCGCGCTCGCGCACCGCCGCATCGTGTACTTGCGCGCCGCTGTCCAGATCGCGCAGGCGCAGCGCCAGCAGCTCCGCGGTCAGGCGCCGCTCCTGCTCCTTCAGCGCCTGGTAACGCCGCGCGCTCGCCGCCTGGCGTTGCAGGTGGCGGATCTGTTTTTCCACCTCATCGCGCACGTCCTGCAGCCGCTCGAGATTCTCGCGGGTCTCGGCGACGCGCGCCTCGGTCTCCTTGCGCCGCTCCTTGTAGCGCGAGACACCGGCCGCCTCCTCGACGAAGGCGCGCATGTCCTCGCTCTTGGCGTCGATGACGCGCGAGATCATGTCCTGCTCGATGATGGCGTAGCTGCGCGAGCCGAGCCCGGTGCCGAGGAACAGGTTGGTGATGTCCTTGCGCCGGCAACGCACGCCATTGATGAAGTACGCCGAGGTGCCGTCACGCGCCACCTGGCGCTTGAGCGAGATCTCGCTGTAGTTGGCGTAGGCGCCGCCGATCTTGCCGTCCGCGTTGTCGAACAGCAGTTCCACGGAAGCCGTGCCGACCGGCTTGCGCGCGGCCGAGCCGTTGAACACCACGTCCGCCATGTTGTCGCCGCGCAGATGCTTGGCGGACAGTTCGCCCATCACCCAGCGTACGGCGTCGATGACGTTCGACTTGCCGCAGCCGTTCGGGCCGATGACACCGGTGAGATTACTCGGGAAGCTGATTTGTGTGGGATCGACGAAGGACTTGAAGCCGGCAAGCTTGATCTTGGTCAGCCGCATCGTAGGTTTCTTCCGCCCCCTGAGCGGCCCCGAAGATGGTGTAGTGTAGAGGAATATGCCCCTAACGCCCACCGCGGAGCTCGAGACCTTCGCCAACCCGGCCGCCGATCGTGACTACACGATCCGCATGCAGATCCCCGAGTTCACCTGCCTGTGTCCGCGCACCGGGCAACCGGACTTCGCGACGCTCGACCTCGAGTACGTGCCCGACCGGCTGTGCGTGGAGCTGAAATCCCTGAAGCTCTACATGTGGTCGTTTCGTGAGCGCGGCGCGTACCACGAGGCCGTCACCAACGAGATCGCCGATCATCTGCAGGCCACGCTGCAGACGCGCTTCCTGCGGCTCGCTGCGCGCTTCAACGTGCGCGGCGGAATCTACACCACCGTTGTCGCCGAGCGCCGACAGAGCGGCTGGCAGGCCCAGCCCCCCGTCCTGCCGTAATCGCCGCGCCCCTAAGCGGCAGAACACCTACCTGTACAGCGCGGGGTCGGCCGGTATAATCGCGCGTTCTTCACGAGGCTGATGCCGTTTTGAGGAGCCATTGATGCCGGGCAAAAGACCAGCGCCCAAGTCCGCAAAGGGCAAGAAGGCGCCAAGCCGGCCAGCGGTCAGAAAGGCGGTCGGCCACAAGCCCGAGCCGGTGCGTGTCAGGGCAGCACCCGGGCACGCGCGCAAGAGCGCGGCGGCGCCGAAAAAGCCGGTGGCAGCCCCGCCCGCCGCCGGGAGCGCCCCGCCTGTCGAGCTGAGAAAGCCCCTGCGTGTGGCCCCGGCGACGCCACCCCCGGCCACCGCGACCATGATCACGGCGAGCCGCTCCGCGGCGCACGCCGCGAATGCCGACGGCGACGACGGCGAGACGATCGAGCCGGGGAGCCTGCTCGCCGGTCCGCGCAACGTACAGCCGTACATCGCCAAGCGCGGCGAACAGTACATGAGCAAGCAGCAGCTCGAGCACTTCCGGCTGATTCTCAACAGCTGGAAGCGCGACCTCATGGTGGAGGTGGATCGTACGGTCACGCACATGAAGGACGAGGCGGCTAACTTCCCCGATCCCAACGACCGCGCCACCCAGGAAGAGGAATTCAGCCTCGAGCTGCGCACCCGCGACCGCGAGCGCAAGCTGATCCGCAAGATCGACGACGCGTTGAAGCGCATCGAGGATGGCTCATACGGCTACTGCCTCGAGACCGGCGAGGAAATCGGCATCAAGCGCCTGGAAGCGCGTCCCGTGGCCACGCTCAGCATCGAAGCCCAGGAGCGCCGGGAACGGCGCGAGCGCCAGTACGGCGACCGCGACGACCGCTATCGCTAGCGCTCGCGAGCCCAACGCGCCCCCATCCGCCGCGAGCCCGGGCTACGTCGGGCGCTTCGCGCCCTCCCCGACCGGACCGCTGCACCTCGGCTCCCTGGTCGCCGCCGTGGGCAGCTTCCTCGACGCCCGCAGCCGCGGCGGGGGCTGGCTGCTGCGGATGGAAGATCTGGATGCGCCGCGGGTGATTCCCGGTTGCGCGGACCAGATGCTGCGTACGCTCGAGAGCTTTGCCCTGCACTGGGACGGCGCCGTCGAGTACCAGAGCACCCGCACCGAGCACTACGCGCGCGCGCAGCAGGCGCTCACCGCGCTCGGACTCACCTTCCCATGCAGTTGCTCGCGGCGCGAGCGTACGTCCGAGGGCGGTTATCCGGGGACGTGCCGCGACGGTCCCAGGCGCCGCGGACCCACCGCCACGCGCTTCAGGGTCGAGGACGTGGTCGTGTCCTTCCAGGATCGGGCGCAGGGGGACTGCCGCTTTCAATTGCGCGAGCGCGGAGATGTCATCATCCGGCGCCGCGACGGGGTGTTTGCCTACCAGCTCGCGGTGGTGGTGGACGATGCGCTGCAGGGCGTGACCGATGTCGTGCGGGGGGCCGACCTTCTCGACAGCACGCCCTGGCAGCTGGCCCTGCAGGGCGCCCTTGGGCTCCCGACTCCCCGCTATGCGCACCTGCCGCTCGTCACCGAGCCCGGCGGCGCAAAGCTCGCCAAGTCCAGGCGCTCCGTCGCCCTGGATCCGACCCAGGCGGGCCGCCAGCTCCACGAGGCCCTCCTCCTGCTGGGCCAGGGCCCACCAGTTACGCTCAAGCTCGAGTCACCCCGAACGGTGCTCGAGTGGGCCTGCGCTCATTGGAGTCTGGACCGGTTCCACGGCGTGCGGCAGGTGCGTGCTGCACCCGCGGGGCGTTGCTGAGATTTTTGCAGCTTTCTCGCTTTCCGAGTTGGGTTCGACGTGCCGATGTAATATGGTATGTGCAGACGCCCTGCACTACGGAAGGTGCAACAACCCATAGTGAGGGATCCGTCCATGAGCGAACCGCGCACTATTAAGAAGTATCCGAACAGGCGGTTGTATGACACGGTCGAAAGCCGCTACATCACCCTCGCGGACATCCGCCGCCTGGTGATCGAGCGCGTCGACTTCGTGGTCATCGACAAGAAGACTCAAGGAGACATCACGCGCTCGATCCTGCTGCAGGTGATCGCCGAGCAGGAACACGACGGCGAGCCGCTCATGAGCCGCGACTTCCTCTCACAGGTCATCCGCTCTTACGGTGACGCCATGCGCGGCATGGTCGGCAGCTACCTGGAGCAGAGCCTGAAGCTGTTCGCCAGCGAGAA
>Ga0209156_10003277_pt1 | contig 12266 bp, 7 predicted proteins | sample GraSoiAngelo_124_FD_185881 | JGI IMG/M metagenome (GOLD analysis project Ga0209156, IMG submission 185881) | Grasslands soil microbial communities from the Angelo Coastal Reserve, California, USA - 14_0927_05_20cm (SPAdes) (version 2) | ecosystem: Environmental > Terrestrial > Soil > Grasslands ...
CAGTTGTTGCGCGGCACCAGTCCGGTCGCGGGAACGGTGAGCTTGCTCCAGGGGAGCGCGACGGCGGCCGTGTTCATTCCCGCTGCGCCCCTCACTGCGAACACCGCGTATCGCGTGGTCGTGACGCAAGAGATCAGGGATCTAGAGGGCGATGCACTCGCGGCGGAGACCGGCGTGCCGTTCTCCACCGGCACCGCGGTGGAAGGGCCCGTCGCATCCGTGCGCGTGTTCCCCGACTCCGTGGGAATTCGCGTCGGGTCGCAAGTCCAGCTCACCGCGGTGCCACAGGACGCTCAGGGCAGGCTCCTCGCCGGTCGACCGACGACGTGGCGCAGTGGCAACGATACGGTGGCAGCTGTGTCGGCGACGGGCCTCGTGACGGGCCTGGTCGAGGGGTACACGTTCATCATGGCCGACGTCGAGGGGCAGAGCGACGGGACGCACCTGAGTGTCAGCGCCTCGTTGGTGCCGATCGGCTCCGTGACGGTGACGCCCGAGTCCGCCCGCGTTGCCGTCGGTGACTCGCTGGTCGTCGCGGTCGACATGAGAGACTCTGCGGGCAACATCGTGTGGATCCCACGCCCGATCACGTGGTCGAGCACCAATCCAGGCGTGGCGACCGTGACCCCGTACTACTCCCGTTCGGCACTCGTGCGCGGCGTGGCGAACGGGATTACGAGGGTCGTGGCTAGCGTCGAGGGCAAGGCTGACACGTCCGTCGTGGCGGTCGGCCCGCCCGGGGCGATCGTCGCGCTCGAGCTTTCGCCCAACCCGGTCACGACGGTGTTGCAAGGAACGGTGCAGCTGTCAGCGTTCGTCCGAGACGCGCAAGGATTCCGCAGCGGGATTGACTCGACCCGGCTGGTATGGGGCAGCTCGGACCCCACCATCGCCTCCACGAGCACCACCGGCCTGGTCACGGGTCTGCGAGCGGGTTCAGCGACGATCACAGGCACGTGGAGCGGCCATCAGGCAACGGCGAACGCGACAGTGGCGAGCCTTTCCTTCGCGACGATCAGCGCCGGCGGGTCGCATACCTGCGGGCTCACGCCGAGCGGGGCCGCGTACTGCTGGGGGTATGGCTGGGACGGTCAGCTCGGCACGGGGACGCGGGGCTACGTGCTAAGGCCCATGGGGGTCGCGGGCGGGCACACGTTCACGGCGTTGAGCGTTTACTGGAGTTCTACATGCGCGCTGGAAGCCGGTGGCGCGTTGTATTGCTGGGGGTTGAACGGCACGGGAAGGGATACGTGTCCGAACGGTGCGTGCAGCGCCACCCCGGTCGCAGTCGCGGGGGGGCTCACCTTCACCGCCTTCAGTACGGGCGGCTGGCACACCTGCGGCCTCACCTCCGGCGGCGCGGCGTATTGCTGGACGGGGCTGGACTGGAGCAAGGATCCCGCAGCGGTACCGGGCGCGCTGGCGTTCGCCGCGATCAGCTCTGGTGGATCGCACACCTGCGCGCTGACTGTCGGTGGCTCGGCGTATTGCTGGGGGGCTAATTTCTACGGCCAGCTCGGTACCGGTGACACTGCAACCAGCGAGATCCCTCGCGCGGTGGTGGGCGGGCTCTCGTTCACCACCCTCAGCGCCGGCGAGTCCTATGCCTGCGGTCTCGTCGCCAGCGGTGACTTGTATTGCTGGGGGAGCCTCGACGGCAGCGCTACCGTGGCCTCAACGCCGTTCCTGGTTGGGATGGGTGGGGCCGCGCTCGTCGCATTGAGCTCCGGCCCATACGGGCCCTGCGGTCTCGACGCAAGCGGCACCGTCCACTGTGCGGGCACCCTTCCTCCGACGAGTCCGGCGTTCACAAGGCTCAGCGTGGGAACCGGATACTCGTGTGCGATTACCGCGGCCCACGTCGGCTATTGCTGGGGGCGCAACGACATGGGGCAGCTGGGCATCGGCACCCTCACGCCGTACGAATCCAACCCCGTGAAAGTGGGGGGTCAGCCGTAGAGCCGGGCCGGCCGGTCTCCCTGGCGGTTGCGCTACCCCGAGCAATCCCCATCGCCGGTCCGTCCAACATGACGTGAACGTGCGGGCGCCGGCTGCACGATGTGACCGGCAGTTCCGCCGTTGCAGTTCCGGTTGCGTCTTCCGCTGCGCTCGAGGATCGCGATCGGCTCATCAAGCTGTATGGCAACGGGTCGGTGGCCGTCGCAAGCTTCTTCCGTTACACGACCACGATTCTCCCACCGCCCACTTCCCCGGAGGTCGCGAAGGAGTTCGGCCCGCGGGCTCAAGCGATTACGCTGGTGCTCGAGAAGCGAGATGGCGACTGGAAGATCGTTCACAACCATGTTTCGGACCTCGGGCCACCGGAACGGAACTGAACGCCCGCTTACCCGCCCTCGCGAGCAATCCGCGGCGCCTGTCCGTCCAACGTGAGGTGAACGTGCGGGCATCGGCTACACCACCGGGCCGGCCGCGCGCGACTGCTCGCCGTGGGAGGACTTCGATGCTCGCTCCGCGCCGCTACGCCCTGGCTGGTACCCTGGTTATCGCACTATCCTGGCTCGTCGGCTGCTCCAAGGACGCCCAAGCCCCCGAGCGGCCGGTGGCGTCCGTGACGTTGACCCCCGAGTTGGCCACCCTGTTCGTCGCCGGCACGCTAAAGCTGTCGGCCCGGCTGCGGGACGCGAATGGCGCCCTGCTCACCGGGCGACCGATCACCTGGGCGAGCGACGATGCCGCCGTCGCGACCGTAGACCCGGACGGGACGGTGCAGGGAGCCGGGCCGGGCAGCGCCGCCGTGACGGCCACCAGCGAGGGAGTGAGCGGCTTCGCGACCATCCGGGTCAACGCGCGGGTCGCGGCCGTGACCGTTGCCCCGGCCGTGAATACGGTGGCGGTCGGCAGGACCGTGCGACTCGCGGCGACCGTGAAGGACGCGGCGGGGAACGCGCTCACCGATCGCCCGGTCACCTGGACCAGCAGTAACCTGTCCGTGGCGTCGGTTTCGGCCACAGGCGTCGTCACGGGCGTGCGGGCGGATCCCACCAGCGTGACGATCACCGCCACCAGCGAGAGCGTGAGCGGATCGGCCGCCATCACCGTGGTGACGACGTCCTCCGGCTCCGTGAGCTTCGCCTCGGTCGAAGCGGGCGCCTATCACACCTGCGGCCGGACGGCGGACGGCGCGGCCTATTGTTGGGGCTACAACGGGTGGGGCCAGCTCGGCGACGGCTCGATCGTCTCGAGCTTGGTCCCCGGTCCCGTGACCGGTGGGTTCACGTACGCCTCGGTGAGTCTCGGGGGCATCCACGCGTGCGGGCTCACCGCGGGCGGCGCCGCGTACTGCTGGGGCGCCGACGTGTACGCCAGTCTCGGGGCGGGCGCGCCAGGCCCCGAGCTTTGCAGCTCCTCGACCGACCAGTTCCCGTGCAGCAGCGCGCCGCTGGCCGTCGCCGGAGGGCTTACGTTCGCCTCGCTCAGCGCCGGCTGGGGGCCGACCTGCGCGCTAACGGCGAACGGGACGGCCTACTGCTGGGGGGACAATGGCAACGGCGCCCTCGGGATCGGCAGCGACACCGCCAACATTGACCTCTGCGCGGCGGGGAGCGGTCAGTGCAGCGAGACCCCGCTCAAGGTTGCCGGTGGGCTCCAGTTCTCAACCGTCGGCGCGGCGAACCTGCACGCCTGCGGTCTCACCGCGGCGGGTGCGGCATATTGCTGGGGCGACAACTCGTTTGGAGAGCTCGGGATCGGCGCCAACGCCGCGACGGATACGTGCAATTCCAGTCCGTGCAGCCGCACGCCCGTGGCGGTCGCCGGAGGACTCACCTTCACCGCGCTCCGCGCGGGGTTGTTCCTCACGTGCGGCCGGGCGACCGGCGGTGCCTGGTACTGCTGGGGCTCGAACAACTTTGGCCAACTGGGGAACGGGGCGGTCGGGCCCGAACTGTGCCAGGGTACGAATCCCTGCAGCAGCGTGCCCGTGGCCGTGGCAAGCGGTGCCGGTTTCGAAACCGTATTCCCCGGGTATCGGCACTCCTGCGCGATCACGCCAGGCGGCGTCGCGTCCTGCTGGGGTTGGAACGCCTCGGGGCAGCTGGGCGACGGCACCACGAGCACGAGCGTGTCAGCGGTCGCCGTCACGGGCGGGCTCAGCTTCACCAGCATGAGTCCCTTCACGAACCACACATGCGCGATCTCGTCGGGAGGCGTGGCGTACTGCTGGGGCGGCAATCAGGACGGCGAGCTGGGCGACGGCACGAACAGCAGCAGCAGCACACCGGTGCAGGTCGCCGGGCAACCGGCGGCGGCGGGTGCCGCCGTTCGGGTCAGGGGCGTCGTGCCTCGTGCCTCCGTGCGTCGCACACCGTACGCGGCGAGGCCATGACCTGACCTGATTGAGAAAGGCCGGTTATTGCTAGTGCCACTGTGAAGTGAAGGCGCCGAGTGCGAGTCGTACATACACCCGACGCGACGAGCCGGGAAGGATTCACCGGCTCGTTTTGTTTTCCGGCGCTACTCGATCGCCTACCGAGCAACTCTCCCGTCGCCGTCCGTCTCACTGAGGCGTCAACGCAACAGGGAAGCGCTTCGTGCGAGTCCGGCAGGAAGAACTCTGACGGCATGTCAACCAACAGCCTCAGGAGACGACCGATGCACGCCCCAATGGCACGCCTGTTCGCTCTCGGCACCGCTTTCGTGCTGTTTGGCGGCTGCGACGCGAAGCACCCGCTCGACCCCCCAACCGATCAGCCGTCGCTGCTGGCCGCCGCCCAGAAAGGGCCCTCGGGCCTCGTCGCCAACCCCCTGCCGGGGGCGATCAGCCTCGGTTGGCAGGACAACTCTCCCAACGAGACCGGCTTCGAGGTGCTCCGCTCCACCACAGGGGCGAGCGGCACGTTCACCACCATCACCACGACGACAGCCAAGGTCACGTTCTACACCGACAGCGGGCTGGACCCGAAGCGGCAGTATTGCTACAAGGTCCAGGCGATCGGGCAGCAGAAGCGCGTCATCGGCGTCTCCAACACTGTGTGCGCCACTCCGCTGCTGCTCGAGCCGCTCGCCGCGTCCAAAGTCGCCGCAGTCTTGCTCAACACGTGGACCGTGCAGATCACGTGGACCGACAACTCGATCAACGAGGACGGATTCCGCGTGCAGCGCGCCGGCAGCGATGCGGGGCCCTGGACCACGCTCGTGAGCACGAGCCCGGGCATTACATCGGTCCAGGATGGCAACAGCACCCCGAGCCAGGAGCGGGTCTGCTACCGCGTCGTGGCGTTCAACAAGTATGGCGATGCCCCTGCGTCGAACACGGCTTGCACCGCGTTTCCGTTCGCGCCGACCACCCTCGTCGCCAAAGCGGTGGACGGTCAGACCATCGACCTCACGTGGACGGACAACTCCGCCTTCGAGGACGGCTACGAGGTGCAGCGCTGCTGCCAGACCGGGTGGATCGTCGTCGCCAGCCTGCCGGCGAACGCGGTGAGCTATCGCGACGCCGGCCTGATCAGCAACGCGCAGTACTCCTACACGGTGCGCGCCAAGAAGGACCAGGGCTTCTCGGAGTACTCCAACTACGCCAGCGCGATCACCGCCACCGCGCCGCCGAGCGCGCCTGTAGCCGGGGCCTATCCGGCCTCGAGCAACATCATCACGGTGTACTGGTACGACACCTCCGGGATCGCCGAGACGTTCCGCGTCGAGCGCTCCTTTGACGGCGGGACGAGCTGGACGGCCTTCGGGTCGCTCGTCCCCGGACAGACCTCTCTCGACGATGACGGACGCACCCCCGAGCAGCAGGTGTGCTATCGCGCGTACGCCGCCAACAGTCTGGGTGAATCGGGCTCTTCGATCCCCGCCTGCACAGCGCCTCCGATCGGTCCGACCGACCTCGGCGCCACGACGGTCGACTATCAGAGCATCGAGCTCAAGTGGGCCGACCACTCCGGGGTCGAGGATGGGTATTGGGTGCTCCGGTACGACTGCTACGACTACTACGACTGCGGCTACTTCATCGTCGCCGAGCTGCCGGCGAACACGACGACTTTCACCGACACTGGCCTGTGGAGCGACACGTGGTACTCGTACTACGTCGTGGCGTCCAGGGACGGTGGCACCTCCGATTACTCGAACCCGGTCGACGCCCTCACCGCCCCCCTCCCGGTTGGGGCCCTGAGCCTGAGGGCGACGCGCACACCCCACGTCACCGCGTCCTCGCGCGGGTTGACGCCCGGAGCGCCGACGAGACGGCCGATGAAACCAGTGATCACGCAGCGGCGGCCCTCAACCCTCAAGCGGCACTAGGGAGGCGCACCATGACCGCACGACGCACTCACCTGCCGGTGTTGTTCCTGGTTCTCACGCTGCTGGCCTGCGACCGCCCAGACCCGGCGGGCGTCGGCGCACCGAGCTTTACGGTGGGCGGCGTCGGCCGCCCGTCGGTGCTCGTGAACCCGAACGCCAACGACCGGGGCACCGCGAAGACGATTCAAGAGGGGATCGACATGGTGGGTGAGGGCGGCACCGTGCTCGTGCTCCCCGGTACGTACGCCGAAGCGATCGTCATCGGCAAAGGCCTCACGCTCGAGTCGGTGGGGGGCGAGAGCGGATCGGTGGTGGTGGAGCCACCCGGTGCTCCGACCACGGCCGTTGCGATCACCACGCGGGCGCCGGTGGTGATCCGCGGACTCACCGTGCACGCCACCGGCGTCAACGGCATCCGCGGCGCCGGCGTCGTCGACCTCACCGTCGAACGGGTCAGCGTCACGGCGGTGAGTCCTCCCCTCGGGGTCGACCGGTTGATCTCGGTCGGCAATGACCCCAATCCCACCGGCGCGCGGGCGCGACTCACCGTGCGAGAGAGCTTCATGGACGGGACCATCGCGTGCGCCACGTGGCCTGCCGCCTGCACGTTCGACGCGGCGGCCACCTTTCCCCAGATCTTCGGCATAATCGCCGGCGGAGATGTGGACGCGCGGCTCGAGCGCAACGTGATCCGTCGCGCCGGCGGCGCCTGCATCTTCGTGGTGGTTCGGAACGACCTCGGCGGCGAGACCAACGTTGACATCCTCGACAACGACCTGGACGAATGCCATCCGCTGGGCCGGGCGGGCGCGATCTTCGTGGCTCCCGCCGGGGGAATCAATCCCTCTGTGACGCTGCCCGTGCGAGTGACCGGCACCGTCAACACCGTGGGCAACACGATCGCGAACAGCTCCGGCTCCTGCCTCACCAGCACCGCCATCAGCTATGTCGTCCTCGGGGGCCGCATCGAGCGGAACCGCATCGCGGGTGTCGTGCAAGCCTGCGCGTTCCCGACCGCGCGCGCTCGTCCCGGGGCGATTTGGCTGGGAAGTCAGTTGCCGTTCTACCCGCCAGTCGTCGCCCAGCTGCGGTTCAACGACATCGCCGGGAACGCCCAGGCCGGGCTCCGCGTGGGGTCGAACATGACGACGCCCGTCGACGCGAGCTGCAACTGGTGGGGTGCGGCGAGCGGACCGTCCGGCGCGGGAACGGGCACGGGAGACGCGATCGTCGTGGAGCTGGGCGGCGCGACACCCGGCTTCGTGCCGTTCGCGACGGCGCCCATCGCGGCGTCGCCGGCGACGGGCTGCTGAGGTAAGGAGCAACCATCTATGAAGCCGCTTCAGACGCTGAGTGGGCGGAACGGCCGCTACCCGACTGCCCGGACCCGGAACCCCTCTCGACTCGCCGCCTCGTTCAACCGCTCGTCCAGACTCACGATCTCGAGCGTGGCGGGCTCGTGCTCGGCCGCGATGACGGCTGCCGCGAGCTGCACGCTGTCAGCGGCGCGCAGCGGGTGGACCCGGAGCAACCGCTGTGCGGTGGAGCGCACGGCGTCGCTCGGCAGGATCTCCTGCCACGCCACCGCCACGTCCCGGAGCCGCTCCAGGGCGGTGCCGGTGTCGGCGACGCTGAGCGCCCCCTCGCGCTCGCGACGGGCCAGGGCCGCCGTGCACTCGACCAGCGTCCCCCACCAGACGAGCATCCTGGGATCTCGCTGCAGCAGCGCGAGCAGCTCATCGCGCTGCTGCTCAACCACGAGCAGGGGGACGACTGCCGAGCTGTCCCAGAACTTCATCGGCCGCGACGCCGCTCCTCGAGCAGGGCCTCGAGCACACTGGCCTTAGGCCGCGGCGCCGCGGCGCGCAGGCGCTCGAGGGACAGGGGCCGCGTCGCCCGCCGCAACAGCCCGGCCCGCTCCAGACGCACTACTCGATCCTCTCCGGACCCCGCCCGCCCCCCGGCGTTCACGCTCTCGAGCCGCGCGATCGGCTCGTCGCGATCGAAGATGAGAATGGTTTGCCCCGCGCGCACCTTCTTTAGGTAGGCGCTCAAGCGCGCCTTCAATTGGGATATAGTAGTCTTTTCCATATGACTATAATAGACTGAGATACTCGACCGCCGCAAGCCTTGCTCGCCCGCGCGCGCTTGACGCCCGCGCTGCGCGCCCTATATCCAGCGCCACGTCGTAGGGGGGCGCGATGGAAGACTGGGTGGTCGAGCTGCAAGGCGGCCGGCCGGACGCCGCCTGGGACCGGTTCCTGGAGCGGTACCGCCGGCTGATCTTCGCGGCGATCCGCCACTACGCTCAGGACTACGACGACGTCATGGACGTCTTCGCGCGGGTGTGCGAAGCCCTGCGCGAAGACGACCTCGCCCGGTTGCGCTGCTACGCCGAGCAACCGGTCCACACGGCGCGCTTCTCCACCTGGCTGGTCACCGTCGTTCGTCACCTGACGATCGACTGGTTCCGCCATCGCGACGGCCGGCGCCGACTCTCGGCCTTGGCGGAACGCCTGCCGCCGCTGCGGCGCCGCATCTTCGAGCTGGTGTTTTTCGATGGGCGCAGCAGCGTGGAGGCGTACGAGATGATCCGCGCCTCCGACGCGCCCGATCTCCCGTTCGGCCGGTTCTTGACCGAGCTGCGCGAGACCCATAGGAGCGCAACCGCGGGGCGCCGGGGGCGGGTGCTGCGCGAGCTCGGTCCCCCGCCCGCGCCCGAACCGCAGCGCGGTACCACCGGCGTGACCGCGGAGCGGAGCGACCGGCTCACCAAGGCCCTCGCTTCGCTTGGTACCGAGGAGCGGCGAGCGGTGGAGCTCTACGTCATGGACGGCCGTCCGGCCGCCGAGGCCGCCCGCCTTCTCGGCCTCCCGAATCCGAAGGCCGTCTACAGCCGGGTATACCGCGCACTCAGCACGCTGCGGCGAAGCTTGGAGCAGACCGGCATTCACTCAGGAGACTTGTAGCAACCCTCCCGCTGCGGTCCGTCTAAAGGAGCGTGCGGAAACTTCCACGCTTCCCACCCGCACGCTGCGACGACTTCAAGCAAGGAGGGTCCATGAGGTCCGCATCCGCACACGGCGTGCTGCTGCTCGCGCTCGCCCTGGCCAGCTGCCGCGACGACTCGACCAGCGCGCCCACCCAACCGGTCCCCCCAGGTCTGCTCGCTTCGCGGCATGAAGCCGACGATCCGCTCCAGTTTTCCGACTGGTCCGCGCCGGTCAACCTCGGCTCCCCCGTCAACACGGCCTTCATCGACCAGGGTGCATCGATCTCCAGGGACGGGCTGAGTCTCTATCTCCACTGTGGCAACTGCCCCGGGAATATCGGCGGCGCCGACATCTACGTCTCACAGCGAGCGAGGCACGATGAGCCTTGGGGACCGCCACAGCGGCTGGGCCCCAACATCAACACGGCAGCCAACGAGCAGGCGCCGAGGCTGTCCCGCGACGGCCACCGGCTGTTCTTCCACAGCGATCGTACGGGAGGGGTTGGGGGTCAGGACATCTACGTCTCTCTCCGACGCGACAAGCGGGACGACTTCGCGTGGGAACCGGCAGTGAATCTTGGAGGCGGCGTCAACACCACGGGCGACGACATAACGCCGGACCCCTTCGAAGCCGATGCGGCCGGCGGCGACGCGCTCTACTTTGCGCGCGGCCCGATCGCGTCGGGCGGAACCGACATCTACGCCAGCCCGCTGCTCCCGGACGGTACCTACGGTCCGGGCGCCGCCGTCGCCGAGCTGAATACCGCCTCCATCGAGCGACAGCCGGCGATCCGGCGGGACGGCCTGGAGATCTTCTTCGCCTCCGATCGGGACGGCCCGCCCGGCAACCTGGACCTCTTCGTTGCAACGCGCCCGACGAGCTCAGATCACTGGTCGACTCCAGTCAACCTGGGGCCGACCGTCAACACGTCATTGATCGAGGCCCGTCCGGCGCTCTCAGCCGATGGCACGACCCTCTACTTCCAGTCGACCCGCCCGGGCGCCGTTGGGTGCACCAGTGCGACCGGACCTTGCGTGTTCGACATCTGGGTCACCACGCGCAGCAGGCTCCACGCGCCGGACGACGACCACGGCCACCGTGGCCGGCACCATCACGATCGACACGAGCATTGATCGCAACCACGAGAGCGAGCTCAACCCCTCGAATCACTGCCTCGGAGGTGCCTTATGCATCGGAAGTTCATCGCCCCGATCATGCCGTGTCTCGCGCTCGCCCTCGCAGGCTGCCGCGGCGACTCGACCGGTACGCCGTCCCAGCCCGGTGGCCGCATCTCGCTGGCTTCATTGCAGGCCGCCGATGCCGGGGGACGGTTCTCCCCCTGGTCCCCGCCCGTGAATCTCGGACCGGTGGTCAATTCCGACGGCCTCGACCAGGACCCCACGCTTTCGCCCGACGCCCTCAGCCTCTACTTCACGTCCGATCGGCCGGGTGGGTACGGCATCTGGGTCTCCCACCGCGACTGCCGCGATTGCCCGTGGCAGACACCCGTCAAGCTGCAGCTGGTGCCCGACGATTTCGAAGGCGGCCTTGGGCCGACCCAGGCAGTGGGAGCACCCGCTTTCTCACGGGACGGTCACCTGTTGTTCTTTTCGCGCTGTGTCGACTGCGACGCGAGCCACTTTCCCGGGAGCAGCGACATCTTCGTGACGCATCGCTCCGACCCGACCGATGACTTCGGCTGGGGACCCGCCGTGCCACTCGGTCCCGGCGTCAACACGACGGCCAACGAGGATCACCCGTTCTACTTGCAAAGCGCCGCGGACGGCGCAGTCAACCTGTACTTCTGCAGAAACGAGCCTGGTTCCAGCCGGTTCGACATATACGCGGCCGCCGTCACGCGCGACGGTGACAGCCGTGGATCCACCGTGCTGGTCTCCGAGCTGAGCCTGCCCGGAATCAACGACGTCGCTCCTACACTGCGGGCCGACGGACGGGAGATCGTCTTCCAGTCGAACCGCCCTGGCGGCGTCGGCACCCGCGCCGACCTCTGGATGTCAATGCGTCGAAGCGCGCTGGAGCCCTGGTCCGTGCCCGAGAATATGGGGACTCCCGTCAACACGTCGGCAGCCGAGCTCCAGCCAAGTCTGTCGTTCGACGGTCGAACGCTCATGTTCGCGTCCGATCGAGCGGGCAGTCGCGGCAACGACATCTGGATGTCGACGCGCACGTCCACCGGAGAAGCGGACAGCGACGGTGATGCTGCTGATGACGGAAGCCACGACACTGCGCCCCGCTTCTCCGACTGGTCGCGGCCCGTCAACCTCGGCCCGGTCGTGAACTCGATCGGCCCAGACTTCGACCCCTTCATCTCCAAGGACGGCTTGAGCCTCTACTTCACCGGTGGCCGGAACCGGCCCGGCTTTGGCCTCCGGGATATCTGGGTATCGCACCGCGCGAGCGTCAACGATCCCTGGGAGCCTCCGCTGAATCTCGGCCCTACCATCAACACCGACGCCCACGAGTCCAAGCCGACTCTGTCGGCCGACGGGCATCGGCTCTATTTCGCGAGTAACCGCGCAGGCGGCGGTGATTGGGATCTGTACGTTTCTCGGCGACGTGACAAGCGGGACGATTTCGGCTGGGAGCCACCGGTGAATCTCGGCAGCGGGGTCAACAGCGTCGCAAGCGAAGAGAGTGCGGTGACGCTGTTCGAAGACGACGTGACTGGCACCACCACCCTCTACTTCGGCTCAAATCGGACGGGAGGATCGGGAGATTTCGACATCTACGCCAGCACCTTGCTCTCGGACGGAACCTTCGCCCCTGCCACGCTGGTGCCGGAGCTCAGCACCCCCTTCATCGATCAGGACCCGGCCGTTCGTCGGGACGGTTTGGAAATGTTCCTCGCCTCCGACCGGCCGAGGACGTTCGGCGCGACGGATCTGTGGGTGGCGACGCGCACGAGCACACTGGAACCCTGGGGAACGCCGGTGAACCTCGGGCCGCTCGTGAACACGCCTAGTCGCCCGGCCGACCAGGAGCAAGCGA
>Ga0209156_10003280_pt1 | contig 12263 bp, 7 predicted proteins | sample GraSoiAngelo_124_FD_185881 | JGI IMG/M metagenome (GOLD analysis project Ga0209156, IMG submission 185881) | Grasslands soil microbial communities from the Angelo Coastal Reserve, California, USA - 14_0927_05_20cm (SPAdes) (version 2) | ecosystem: Environmental > Terrestrial > Soil > Grasslands ...
TTCGGAAACCATCACCCAGGTGGGCACCATCGCAGCCAACGGCGATGCTGACATCGGCAAGATGATCGCCAAGGCGATGGCGAAGGTGGGCAAGGAAGGTGCTATTACGGTTGAGGACGGGTCGGGTCTTCAAAATGAGCTCGAGATCGTCGAAGGCATGGAGTTCGATCGCGGGTACCTCTCGCCCTATTTCATCAACAAGCCCGAGACTCAGACCGCTGAGCTGGAAGACCCGGTCATTCTGTTACACGAGAAAAAGATCTCGAGCCTCCGCGAGCTGCTGCCCCTGCTCGAAGCCGTGGCGAAGGCAAGCAAACCCTTACTGGTGGTGGCTGAAGAGGTCGAGGGCGAGGCATTGGCCACGCTGGTGGTCAATAACATGCGAGGCACTGTGAAGGTCGCCGCGGTCAAAGCTCCCGAGTTCGGCGATCGACGCAAAGCCGTGCTTCAGGACATTGCGGTCCTGACCGGCGGCCAGGTGATCAGCGATGAAGTCGGATTATCGCTGGAAAAAGTCGCTCTGGCAGATCTCGGCAAGGCCAGGAAGGTCGTCGTCGAAAAAGAGAGTACGACCCTGATCCACGGTGCGGGCAAGAAGGCTGACATCCAGGCCCGCATCGAGACGCTGCGCAGGGAAGCCGAGGATACAAAATCGACTTACGACCGGGAAAAGCTCGAGGGACGCATTGCCAAGCTCTCCGGTGGCGTGGCCGTCATCAAGGTGGGCGCCGCGACCGAGCCTGAGATGAAAGAGAAAAAGGCGCGTGTCGAAGATGCACTCCACGCCACCCGCGCAGCCGTGGAGGAAGGCGTGGTGCCGGGCGGCGGCGTGGCGTATCTGCGGGCCGCCAAGGCACTCGAGAAGTTGGCGGGTACCAACGAGGATCAACGGGTAGGCATCCGTATCGTGGCGCGCGCGCTCGAGGAGCCGCTACGCCAGATTGCCAGTAACGCCGGTGATCAGGCTGAGATCGTTGTGACGCGTGTAAAGGAGAACAAGAGCACCTACGGGTACGACGCCGTGGCCGGCGACTACGGCGACCTGGTTGAGCGGGGCATCCTGGATCCGACGAAGGTTGCTCGCCTCGCCCTGCAGAACGCCGCCTCGGTGGCGGGGCTCTTGCTAACCACGGAGGTGACGGCGGTCGAGGCGCCTAAGAAAATGACACCTGCGCCGCCTGCTGCTCCGCCAGACATGGACGAGGATTATTAGAAGCCAGCAGAGGCGGACATGCCGCCGCCCGGGTCTCAGGGCCCGAGCGGCGGCTCGATCGGCTTAAGATCCCGCGGTCGCGCCACATAGACACGCGCGCGAAGCCGAACTCGGCCGAGTTACGTTGCGGGGCTCCACCAACCTCCGATGTCACGGTCGGTACCGAGCGCCCACAATGCCAGCGCCGCGATGACGATACCGATGATGACCGAGTTCCACGTCGCTGCAACGGACTCGCTGAAGCGCAGGACCCACGGAGAAGCGACCGCACAGACCCCGAGCACCAGGTTCGCCCACTCTTCCCAGGCCTTGACCCGGAAGAGCGCGGCGATCGCGGTTGCTGCGATCAGGACCCCGAGACACACCGCGCTCCACAACGCGTACGTTTCGGCCTGATATTCAAGGATCCAGGGGGAGGCGATCAGCCACAGCCCGAGGATCAGGTTCACCGGATCTTGCCAGTGCTTGACTGACGGATTGGCCATAGTCTTTGCCCTCCTGAAGAGACCTAAGAGACTCGGTCACCGAATGACCGAGGCGAAAGACTCACGGGTCTATCCGGGGGAGGTTGCCCGGTCGGAAAAACGGGCCGGATCCAGAGTTTCAACCGACCCGCAGCTCCGCCTCGGGTCATTCGGTTACCTTGCGCATTGACCGGAGGTACGCGCAAAAAGTTCCAGCCTTCCGACAACGGCGCGCCGGGCATATCCAGTCCGACCGAAGCTGTCGAGTCTGCAATTCCCGGCCGCCGGAAAGCAGAAAATTGCCAAGCTCTAGCTACTTGCCGCGCAACGTGAACAGCGTTCCACGGGATCGTGAACACCTGGGCGCCGTGCGTGACACCTTCGCTTAATTTTCCGCGAAACCGGCCTGGACTATGTCTCTTGCATGGCGGGCGCAACATGGCGCCACACGTGACAACCTGACCCTAAACGACCGGAACCACACGTCGAAGGTCGTTTATGAGCTCGGCCGATTGTCTGCGCATGCTCTCTGCGCCGTCGCCTGCGGTCTCGCGCCACGATTCATCCGACTACGAGATGCGCCGCGCTAGAAGAGTGCCCGACACGGATCGCGCGCTATCTACGTAACGATTTTCTTAGTTCCCGGAGTTCTCGAAAAGGTCCTTGTGTTGCGCTTTGAAATTGTCCGTGAAGCGCAGGATCTGAAAGCCGTTGCCATCACTGACCGTCCAGAGCTCGAGCTCGGTTCCGTTGCCGTTCCCGTTGCTGTTGTTATCCTGGCTGTTGCCGGCAACGACCCAGCGCGCCCAACCAGCAATCTTATCCACGGTTCGATCGACGCCCGGTGCCCAGCTACCTGATGACGGACGGAGCTCCGTCCGCACCGCCGGTGGCTTCCAGTACGCGATCTCTTTCGCATGGTATGGATCGCGAATGTCGAAAACGCGCAAGCCTGCATTCTGAAAACTACAAGCGAGCATCGTCGCATTGTTGGGATTGTCAGCGACACATCTTTCTTCGCTGTAGTTGGTCGTCCCCGATGCGGCCGGCAAGTTGGTCCCGGGCGCGGTTCCGGGGGCATCCGGCGGCGTTTCATTGACTTGCTGCAAACAATTGGCGGGGTCGCTCACTTCCAGCCTGAGCTTGGCGATGATCTTCGGCGTCGTCTCGTCGCCGACATCGATGATCTGCGGATAACCCCACAGGGACTGCCCCCGGGCACACGCGGCCGCAAGACCCCCCACCCCGCCCGCGCCGCCGGACTCGTCCGTGCTGATGAGGTACGGGTGCCCCTTGATCGTCACGGGGATCATGGGCTCGGCTTCCCCCTGGTCCGTCCAGAAGAGCTTGCTGATAATCCGGATCTGCGGATTGGGGCGACGGAACTGATAGTCGCTGACGTCCTCGATCACCAGCCCGTCTGGACCGATATCGCCGCTGGTGTTGCCGAAATCGCCGGGCTGCCCCGCGTACACCCGCGTCCCTTCGGGCACACCGGGCTCGAAGCCCGGCGGATTGAGCTCTAACCCGTGTGGCCTGCCATCGCCCAGAAATTGCCACGGGGGGAGCACCAGCGGATTGGACGGATCGGCGAGGTCCACGCTGTACAGGAAGCCGCCGGGCCCTCGGAAGCTCTGGGTGAGCCAGTACGTCCGGCCGTCCGGGGCGAAAGCGCCCATGTGGCCATGGCTGCCTGGCAGCTGGATGTCGGCCTTCAGGACCGGATGGCGGCAGTCGGCGGAAATGTCGTAAACGGCAAAGTCCGGCCCACCGTTTTGTGCGACCACGAGGAGGTGGCTGCGATTATTGGTCTGCACAGTCTCGTGCGGGGCGAGTGCCGCGGCAGTGTCGTCCAGGTACGCGCTCGGCTGTGGATGCTGGGGGTCGGAGGCATCGATCACCGTGACGCCGAGGTGCTGCTGCAGAGAAGTAACATGGTCCGTTGCATAGTAGGCGCAGTCACCGGCGTACGCCGGTCCATCCTGCGAAAATGCTCCCTCACCTCGGTACCGGCCCACGAGTTCAAGATTGCAGTTGTAGCCGAGTTTGGAATCGCCGCTGAAACGCTCCTCAGTTGTGGTCTGACCCTGCAACCCGCTTTCGGTGTGATCCCCAGGACCACAATCGGCTTTTGGCACCGACCCCGTCAATGGAACAGGATCCGCATTCGCACGTTTATCCCCGACGCCGGTACCGTCGGCTAATACGATAGAAGCGCTGAGCAGCAGACCCGGCAGCGTGACGGTTGCAATTGCAAATGCCCTGACTAGCTCCTGTTTGTTCATGGTTCCTCCTTGTCATCTAACCGTTCTGGCCGCATGCGTAGCGCATATCGACAGTAGGTAGTTTACTCCTACAAGGTTATAAGTTGTTTTTGATGGGCGACGATATTTTGATCCTTCACTTGACCATCGTGACAAGCGGCTTGCCTTTCTCGGCAAAGTAAGTCGCCAAGATTTTCGACGTTCCCGGAGCGACCTTCTTGGCCTTGAACTGCGCCGGCGGCGATGAAGAATGCATCCCCGGCCTTTACCTTCATCGGATGTTGCGGCCCGAGCGCAGCAGGGGGTACAACAGCCCTCGATCCGAGAGCCCAGGCAGCTTCACCATAGGATTATAAAATCGTGCATGGTGCTCTGGTGCTCTGGTGCCCTGGGGTACACAGAGCCGCACCGCGCCACCCGGCGTATCCATTGCTCCGCAGACCCGGTTTCACTGACCGGGAAATCAATGGTTAGCTGGAGGTTCGGTGTAGACAACCTCCCCGCCTATGACCGTCATCACGACGCGTGCGCGAAGAATGTCGGCTTCTGGAATGGACATGATGTCATCCGAAAGGACGGTGAAGTCGGCGATTTTGCCGACCTCGATGCTGCCGCGCTCGTTCTCCTGAAACGCCGCGTACGCCGGCCCGCTCGAAAGCATCTTCAGTGCCCGGGTCCTCGACACGCGCTGCTCCAAGTGCCAATTCTCATCGGCATAGCCGTCGATGGAGCGCCGGGCGACGGCGGCGTAGAACTCGATGAGCGGATCGCCCTTCTCCACCGGGGCATCGCTGCCTGCCACAACGATGGCCCCCGTGTCCAGCAAGGAACGCCACGCGTATGCACCTTTCAGCCGCTCGGGCCCCAGGCGGCTCGGCGCAAAGTAGAGATCGCTGATCGCGTGCGACGGCTGCATCGAGGCAATGACTCCGAGTTGCGCGAATCGCGGAATGTCGCCGGGACTCAGGATCTGCGCATGCTCGATGCGCCAACGCGGTGCAGCGATCGGCCGCCCCTTCACGGGTACGCTGTCGAATGCCTTCTCGTAGAGGTCCAGCATGATGCGATTGCCCCTGTCTCCTATAGCGTGCGTCTCGACTTGCAGCCCCCGACGGAGCGCTTGGGTCAGGATCGGAAGCAGCGTGGCCTCGCTGTTAACCGTCAACCCTCGGGTATCGGGAGCATCGCTATAAGGCGCGAGCAGAGCTGCACCGCGCGAGCCGAGTGCGCCATCGATGTAGAGCTTGATCCCGCGGACCGTCAACCGGTCGCCGCAGCGATTGATCGACGGACCCTCCGCGAGGAGCCGTTGCACGTCGGCGCTCGGGCCGTAGATCGCATCGTACAGTCGCAGCTTGATCCGCCCCGCGGCGTACAGCCGGCACAGGAGATCGACTTCATGGAAACTATTGCCGGCAATCTGCAGCTGCGTCCATCCGAGGCGCACGCTGCGCTCGGCCCCCAGCTCCAGTGCCTGCTCGGTCTGCGCATCCGTCGGCGGCGGAACCAAGTGCTGAACCAAGTCCATGGCATTGTCGATCAGCATGCCTGTCGGCTCGCCGGTCGTGGGATCTTTCAGAATGCGACCCCCAGCCGGGTCCGGGGTGTTGCGGTCGATGCGCGCAAGCTTGAGCGCGAGGCCGTTGACCACCGCGGCGTGCCCGTCCGCACGCTCAAGAAACACCGGCCGATCGCTGGCGATCTCATCCAGGTCGGTGCGGCTCGGAAAGGTTGGAGGCGTCCAGCGCGACTCGATCCATCCTCGCCCCGTGAGCCACTCGCCGGGCGTCCCCTGCTTTGCGCGCTCGCGAAGCCGGTCCTTCAGGTCTGCAACGCTCGCGGTGCCTTCCAGATTGAAGCTCAACTCCCGGAACCCGATACCGGCCAAGTGGGCGTGTGAATCCGTAAGCCCGGGTAGGATGGTGAGGCCGTGCATATCCATACGGCGCGCGCCTGGTGGCGCTCGTCGCAACGCATCGGCGTTGGCGCCGACGTACAGAATGCGACCGTGCGCTGCGATGACCGCCTGAGCGCGTGGGTTACGGTCATCGGCGGTATACACGTTGCCACTGACAAGCACGATGGACTCGGCACCGCTGCAGACGCGAGCCGCCCAGGACAGAAATATCAGGGCCAGTAAGCCCCATGGGCACGGCTCAGATGGTGCAGGCCGTCTATTCATAATCTTTCTTAGACAACAAAGGACCCACTGCAGCGCTCCGGAGATCGGCGGTCCAAGAGTCTGCCGCTTAGAGTTGCCCACGTCGCTGGGGCGACTCGTGGGATCCGGAGGATCGAGCTGGTCAGCGGAACGCGCATGCTGGAGACGAAGCGCCGTGCCCTCGCGTCAGCTCGAGAGACTTCCGCTTGGGCTCGGTCGACCACGGTGCTCCAACAATTCAGGCCGCCGCTCCCGACGGCGTAGTCTCATACGTGCCAGTCGCCAAATCCACTCGCAGAACCTTGGCGATCGGTTCCGGCCGGACTTCACGTCCATCCTTCACCAACCGGATCAGGCGGTATTTCGCCAGTAGCTGCAGGGAGCGGGAAATATTCGGCTGTGATCGCCCTGTCAGCGTCACCAGCTCAGTCACGGTGGCAGGATGCTCGCGGAGCAAGATGCCCAGCAGCTCGAGCGCCTCTCGCGACAGAGCCGCAAGCAACGGCGCTGCAGGAAGCGGCGCAGCCTTCTGCTCGCCCCGTGCCACGGCACGCATTTCCTCCCGCAATTCAGTCAGTGACTTGCGTGTCATTGTCGTCGTCCTCATCCACCTCTAATTCGACCTCTTCCGTCTCGAATTCAAAGGCAATGTTTTTTCGCTCACAGGCCTGTTCGACGGCAGCGAAGAAATCGCAAATCAATTGGTCAGCACTTCGGAAGTCGACGGAGCATCGACTCGTCAAGCATATTAAAGAATATCACTATACGATATATAATGGAAGCGTCAGCGCGACTGCGTCAGGTTAGGCCTGAAGCGAAGATCGACACGGTGAGTGCACGCCTCCGACTGAGTGCGAGACGAACGCAAAGGAGCAGGGACTCGAACCCTCGACCCCGGCATTATGAGCTGCCGGCAACGGGACGAGCCGAGGCGCTCGTCGACGAAGCCGGACTCCAAGGCGCGGACGCGCGTGAAGCGCCGCGGCCTCACCGAACCGGATGCCGGCTTGCCTGCACCTTGCCGGAGGGATCCCGGCTGAGGACATAGTCGAATCGCTGCCCGCGGAAAAAGATGTTCTTGAGAGTCACGGCCTTCCAGGCGGCGGGGAGGACCGGCTTGAAGTGGGGCGCGAGACCGCCGTCGGTGATGCGCAGGCCGGTGAATCCGTACAGGAAGTTCTGCAGAAAACCTCCCGAGGTTGCCAGGATATAGGTGGTGTTGTTCAACACAGTCTCGCTGCGCACGTTGAAGGGCGGCTTGAGAAATCCTCCCTCATTGCCCTGCAGCCATTTGTAGGAGCCGGCCTCATCGCCCAGCTCCGCGGCCTCGACGGACAGCATCGCGAGCAACATCGCGTTGGCATCCGGTGTCAGCTCACGCAGCGAGCGCACCGCGAACCTGAAGTCGTTGCGCCGCACTTGCTCGCTCATGGGCAGATCGAGCTGCGGATAGCCCAGCCAGGAGATCGAGCTGCCCATCCAGGTGTGCTTGTCGTGCGGGATCGATTCGTCGAAATCCAGGTGGCGCTGCTCTTGGCGGGAGAAGGGAATGTAGAGCTGCTGGGCGATCTGCTCCCATTTCGCCTCCGGGGTCACACCCAGGACCTTCGCGGCAGCGGTCGCAATCAACAGATTGCGCTGCGCGGCCGCGTTCGTGAAGGAATCGTTGGCGACATTCGTATAGGCCTCGTCGGGCGAGGTGACGTGCAGGATCTCATAGCGATCCTTTTCCGGCCGATAGACAACGCGGCTCGCCCAGAATTCGGCGGTGGCCCGGATCACGGGGTACCCGTATCGGCGCAACCAGTCCAGATCCCCGCTCGCCAGGTAATACTGCCACTGCGCGATCGCCACATCAGCGTTTACGTGGATTTCCTGGTCGGCGTTCTCGTGGGCGAAATACGGTGTTTCGTCGGTGCCCCTGCCCGGATCCGCTTCCCACGGAAACATCGCGCCTTGGTAACCGTATGCGCGAGCGCGCGCCTCGGCCGCGGCCAGGGTTCGATAGCGGAACATCACCTGCGACTTCGCACGCTCAGGGTGCAACAGCAACAGGGGCGGGAAATCCCAGGAGTCGTTATCCCAGAAGACATGATAGAAGTAATTGGGGCTGAAGCCGCACGCAGCGATCGGCCAGTCGGTGTCCACCGAAGTATTCTCGAGGAGGTAGAACAGATCGGAATGAATTGCCCGCTGCAGATCTGGATCGCCATCGACGAGAATGTCGGACTTCCACAGGTCGTGCCAGGCGGTCCGATGATTCGCGAGCAGGGTGTGCAGGGTGGCGGCGCGCGCAGCCTTGGCGCCGTGCACCTCCTCTTCGATCGACCCGCCCGCCGGGTCGCGCCCGACGGCCACATACTTGGTGAAGGTGTATGAGCGGCCCTGCTCGACCGTCATCTCGATCTCCAAGGCGACGAGCTGCGGCGAGTGTGCAACCTTTACCCGCAGTCCGCGCAGCCCCTCGGGCAGCGCTATCGCGGCGGCTTCGGCCATCTCGGCTCCGTTTACTGCACGGCCACGGATCCACAGTAGCCGCTCCGCTTCCGATGCCCCGGTGGACTGAATTTCGACCTCGCCCGGATACCAGATCGCGGCGCGGTTGGCCGCAGTGGGGGTTGGCGGCTTGAGCACCTGGCTGAGCAGTGCGGTCTGACTGGGCGGGGCAAGTCGGTACGCGGCGGCGACCGCCTGCTTGGTCTCAGGCAAGCTCAATTTCGCGAGCGCGAAGCGGTGCACAGGGGCGGGCCAAGGGCGCAACGTGAAGCGCAAGCGCACGCGGCCGGCAAACTCGGGCGTGACGCTCAGAGTCGTCACGCCAAGCCGAGCGTCAGCTTCGCTGACAAAGGTGCTGAGCGCAATGCGGCTGGCTCTGCCGCCGTCCTGCCACATATACTGGGTCGTCAGCACTCCGTCGTGCATGTCGAGTGTCTGCCGATAGTGCTGCAACACGGCCGGCGTGACCGCGGTCTGGTTCAGCCACGCGGCGCCATCGAAGTAATCGATCTCCGTCCAGCTCGGAATCGCCGCCGGCCGCGAGACATCGCCCGGAGTGTAGTCCATGAGCCCCACCATCTGCGCCAGCGTGGCGTCCGTGCCGCGCAGCGAGGATTGGGCGGAGAAGAAACCATTCGCGAGATAGGTCGGGAAATACAGCGCGAAATTCTGCTCGGTGGCGCTCAACTGGAAATCAGCAAGTGCTGCGGCCTGAGCGATCCGCGGCCCGAGCAGCAGCGCCGCCAGCGGCCAGCAGCACACGGCTGCCGATTTCATTCTGAAGCGCATGCTCAAAACATCCGCGGCAGCAGCAGGCAGAAGGCCAGCATGCACACGAAGAAGATCAGCAGCGCGGCGCTCTCGTGCCAAGGGAAGGGGGGGTTGGGCACCGGTGTCTGCCCCTGCCCGATGGCGGCCGGCGCCGGCAGCAGCAGGCTCAAGGCCGCGCCGGTCAGCAGCGTGGTCACGCCGCCGATGGCATTCCACCAGAACCAGAAGACATCCTTGAAGAAGAGGCAGAGCAGCAGATTGACGCTCACCCCCGCGATCACGGCAACGTTCGCCGCCGCGGGAACGATCCAGCGAACGGCGGCCAGCAGAAATATCCCCAGGATCGGGCCGTAGAACAGCGAGCCGATCTTATTGATGGCCTCGATGGCCGTGGCCGCGATCCTGCTCGAGAAGAAGCCGCAGATGATCGTCACGACGCCCCACGACAGCAGCACCGCTTTGCTGTAGGGTACATAGCGGTGCGCAGGCGTGCGCAGGCGGCGATCGATGAAATCCTCCATCGTCACGGCGGTGAGCGAATTGAGCGCGGAGCTGTAGGCCGACATCCAGGCAGCGATCAAGGCCACGACGAGCACACCCACCACCCCGTGCGGCAGATAGCCGCCGATGAACAGCGGAATCATCAGATCCGGCTTGCCGGACGGGATCTGCCGGCTGAAGCCCGGATCACTTAAGGCGAAGGCGCCGAGCACCAGTCCGCCGAAGCAATACGCCAGGGTGACCGGAAAGCGGAACAAGCCGTTGAACATCAGCAGGCGCGTGACGGTCGCCTGATCACGCGCCGCGAGTATGCGCTGCGCCTGAGTCTGGTCGGTACCGTAGTACGAGGCGTACAGGAACAGGCCGCCCAGCAACATCGGCCAGAACCCGTATTCGCGCCCGTCGAAGCCCCAGTTGCCGAAGTCGATCACCCGCAGACGGCTGCGATCGAGATGACTCAGGAAGCCCTGCCAGCCGCCGATGTAGTACAGCGCGCTCACCACGATGGTGACAATGCCGAGGAATTTGATGGTCATCTGCGCGACCTCGCTGTAGACGATCGCTTTCAGGCCGCCCTCGAGCGAATAGACGATCGTGACGGCGCTCAGAACCAACATCGTCTCCCAGAACGGCACGTGCAGAATCGACGACAGCACCAGACCGATGACGTAGGTGTAGACGCCCGCGGCGAAGGCGCGACTCACGAGGAACAGCGCGCTCAGCAGCAGGCGCGACTCTCTGCCGAAGCGTTGCTCGAGGAACGAATAGACGCTCACCACGCCCGAGCGGTGCAGCATCGGGCCGATGAGAGTCATGGTGGCGATCATCGCGAGCGGCACGCCGAGCTCGAACGTGAGCCATTGCAGGCCGCCTCCCTTGCGCAAGCCGACGAACGCCGGCGCCGACACGAAGCTGACGGCGGACAATTGCGTCGCCATCGTCGACATGCCGAGCGGAAACCAGCCAAACGTTCTGCCGCCCAGAAAGTAGTCGCCGCGGGCCGCATTCTTCTTGAAGCGCACGCCGAGCCAGATCATGGCGCCGATGTACAGCGCAACGATTCCGTAGTCGAGCGCGTTCATGCCCGAGGAAGCTCGCGCGGCGGGCTCGGCGGCCTCAACGAGGCACGCGTCCCGGCAGCGCCCGCGGCCCGGGCCGCGGGCTAGAAGTCATAGCTCAACCGAGCGGCGATGCGCCTCGGCAGCACCTGGCGGCCTATGAAGTATGCCTGGCCTGCGTTCTGCAGCGTGCCCTGGCGGGGCGAGCCTTCGGACACCGCCTGGTTGTCGAACAGATTGTAAACAGTCAGGCCGAGCCGCGCGCGCGCGCCGCCCGTGAACGTACCGGCGTAGCCGAGATCGAGCCGGAAGATGTGGTAGCTCGGCAGCTCGATGTTGTTCAAGTCCGAGGTAAACGTCCGGCCCGTGTAGGAGTCGTAGAACGACCCGTCGAAGCCGCGGTATCTGACATAGAGCCCGGCGTTTACCAACACATTCGGCTGACGCTGCAGGAAGTTGCCGACGCAATCCTTGCACGCGGCGATCGGGCTGTACTCGGTGTAGACGTCGTGCTCGTAGGTCGCGTTGCTCTCGAAGGCCACAGCGCTCGTCAGGCGAACGTTGAAAGTGCCTTCCGCTCCGTAGGACCTCGAGGAGATGAGATTGACGACCTCGCTGGGTGGGCTGCCGGGCGTTGGACCGTTGATCAGGTTGATGTTACGGCGGTTCGACAAGGTGGAGTAAAAGCCGGCGAGCGTCGCGGAGACACGGGTCCCGGAGAACTTGAACCCTGCCTCGGTCTGCTTGATGATTTCGGCCTCGAAGGATTGAACGTCATTGTGGGTGTCGATCTGCACGGTATTGAGCTGCGGCATGAAGAAGCCGCGGGAGGCATTGACGAACAGGCTGTGACGCTCGTCGAGCCGATAGAGTGCGCCACCCGCCAGCGCCCACGCTGAAGGGTCGACTGTCCCGCCGAGATATTGGCCGTTGCCCCAGGCCACCTGCGACAGCCGCGGGGACAGGTTCGCAGTCGTATCGGTCGTGACGGTCGAGCTCTGCTCGCGCGTGACATGGCCGACCAGCGTCTCGAAGCGGCCCCCGATATCGAGCACCCAGTTGCCGAGTTCCATCTGGTCGGCGAGGTAGCCCGCGGTACGCCTCGCGCTGTTGTGATTGTTGGTGTATCCGAGTCCGGCGTCGACCATGCCGCCACGCGAGACGATGGTCTGGGCGTTGGTGAGCGTATTGGTCACCGTGACGTCGACCAAGCGCGGCGCATTGGTGAAATCGCCGATGTAAGAATAGGTGATGTCGTAGTCTGCGGCGCTGGTGTGACCGAAGAAGCCCCCGAGCGTGAGGTGGTGGGCCCAGTCATGCAGCGCAATATTCTTC
>Ga0209156_10003283_pt1 | contig 12255 bp, 11 predicted proteins | sample GraSoiAngelo_124_FD_185881 | JGI IMG/M metagenome (GOLD analysis project Ga0209156, IMG submission 185881) | Grasslands soil microbial communities from the Angelo Coastal Reserve, California, USA - 14_0927_05_20cm (SPAdes) (version 2) | ecosystem: Environmental > Terrestrial > Soil > Grasslands...
GGCCAATCGCATCGCGGACGCAATTCAAAGCGCGATCGGCGCAAACTAGAAAATATGAATCTGGCCCGCATCATCGAAGCGCTTCTCTTCAGCGCGCAAAAACCGTTGTCGACCAAGACGATTGCCGAGGGTCTACGCCAGGCTGGGGCGGAAGACGAGTTTTCGCCGAACCAGTTCGCAAACGTCCGGCAAGCGGAAGTCGCCGCTGCAATTGAGCAGTTAAAAGTCGAGTACATTCAACATGAGCACGGCTTTCAGCTCGTTGAAAAAGCCGACGGTTGGCAGCTGGCCAGTGACCCGAAATACGCCCAGTGGGTTCGCGGACTATTCCCAGCGCCGAAGCCGGCGCGTTTGAGTTCGCCCGCGCTTGAGACGCTTGCGATCATCGCTTATCGCCAGCCAATCACACGCGCAGATGTCGAAGCAGTGCGCGGCGTCACTATCGATGGCGTTTTGCAAACCTTGATGGAACGCGGCCTCGTCAAAATTTCAGGGCGCGCCGAAATTCCGGGCCGTCCCTTGCTTTACGAAACGACGGAATTTTTTCTCGATCATTTCGGTCTGCGCAATCTCGATGAATTACCGAACGTCGAGGAATTGCGGACCCGTCATCTGCCGGTGAGCCAGCGTCCACCGGCAACTGTAGCTGGCGACGCTGTCGCCGGTCCGGCATCCCCCACGACCTCGGCACCGGAATGACGGCGCGCGCTGTCGCGTTGTCGATCGTGGCGTCGCTTACAACATCGACATCGTCCTTTGCCGACATTCAACCAGACAATTGCGCACGCGCCGCTAACTATTCCGAAAACAAACGCGGCTTTTCCATGCTCGTCATCCAAAACGGACGGACCGTTTTCGAACATTACGCGAATGGCGGTTCGGCGGACTCGCGCTGTAAAATCTTCAGCGGCACAAAAAGTTTCTGGGGGATCGCCGCGCTCTGCGCTGCCCGCGACGGTTTGATTAAGCTCGATGAGCACGTCGCCGATACCATCGGCGAATGGAAAAACGATCCGCAGAAATCGGAGATCACGATTCGCCAGCTGTTAAATCAAACCGATGGAACCGAGCCGGCGCCGCATCTTCACAGTGAATCGATTCGCGATCGAAATACGGCGGCCATTCAATTGCCGCTCGTTGCTGCTCCGGGATCGGCGTTCGCTTACGGCCCGAGTCACCTCCAGATTTTCGCCGAGGTCTTACGGCGAAAACTGAATGGGCGGTCGACGATCTCGTATTTGGATCAAAATGTTCTTTCGCCGCTCGGCCTAACGAGTCTCAACTTTAAAAAAGACGGACGCGGTAATCCGCTCCCAGCCACCGGATTTGAACTGAGCGCGCGGGAGTGGGCACGGCTCGGAGAATTGGTGCTTGGCCATGGCAATTATCAGGGAAAGCAAATTGTTCCCGCGAACTTGCTCGGTCAGGCATTCGTCGGATCCGGGGTGAACCCTTCTTATGGCCTGACCTTCTGGTTGAATCGACCAGCCCCAAACGCGCGTGAAATCGACATCGAGAAGGAACTCGACCTCAAATGGCAGCTGGCACATTGGATTGGCATCTGCATTTGCCGGGCGGCGCCGCCCGACATGGTCGTCGGGCTTGGCTCAAACTATGAGCGCTTATTTATTATTCCATCGCTGAACGTGATCATTGTCCGACAGGGCTGGAGCGCGAAATTTTCGGACGCCTATTTTTTGCGCCTCGCCCTTGGCCGATAGCAGGTTTGACTTGGCGAGCGCTTTCCTAAACGATTGCTGACACTTACGTTGTCGATCTTATGAACAAATTTGCGATCGGTTGCGGCGGATTGCTTGTCATCATCCTTTTTATCGTTTTCGTCATTGGGTTGTTTTTCTGGGGCACCTACAACCGGCTGGTCACGCTCGACCAAAACGTGAACAAGAAATGGGGGGACGTGCAGACGGTCTATCAGCGGCGCGCCGATTTGATTCCTAACCTCGTAAACACAGTTCAAGGCGCAGCCAACTTCGAGAAATCGACAATTGTCGAGGTGACCAATGCGCGGGCGAGCGTCGGACGGGTGCAGCTCGATCCGAGTAAAGCGCCGACGGATGCCAAGCGGCTGGAAGAATTCCAAGCGGCGCAGGGCCAATTGAGCAATGCGCTCTCGCGTTTGCTCGTCGTGGTCGAACGTTATCCTGAGTTGAAGTCGAACCAGAATTTTCTCGGACTCCAGGCGCAACTCGAAGGCACGGAAAACCGAATCTCGGTCGAAAGAAATAATTTCAACGGCGCGGTGCAAGACTTCAATACTGCCGTGCGCCGTTTTCCGACCAACCTGATCGCGGGGACGTTTGGGTTTCCTCCGCGTCCATTCTTCGCCGCCCAACCAGGCGCGGAAAAGGCGCCAACGGTGAATTTCAATTTCGGTTCACCCGCGCCGGCCGCCTCGCCGGCGGTAAGCGCGACGCCGTAACGTGATTGTCGATCTTGCATGAAAGATCGACAACCAATTCTCGCGTGAAACGAATCGCGTTCTGTCTCGCGGCGTTTGTCGCGATCCATTCGCAGGCGACGGAAGTCATTCCGCCGAAACCAGCGGCTTACTTCAACGATTATGCCGGAGTGGTTGCAAAAGACGCCGCGCTCCGTTTCAACGAACAGCTTGCCCAATTCGAACGCGAAACTTCCAACCAGGTCGTGGTCGCGGTCTTTCTCAAAATGCAGAGTGACTCGGAGATTGCGGATTACACGCAACGCGTCGCCCAAGCGTGGGGTGTTGGACAAAAAGGACAGCGCAACGGCGTTGTGCTCTTCGTCTTCACGCAAGACCGGAAGATGTTCATTCAGGCAGGTTACGGTCTGGAAGGCGCGCTCCCGGATTTGACCGCGTTCGATATCACCGAATACCGGATCAAACCGCATTTTCGGAACAATGATTACGAAGGCGGATTGGCCGAGGGGATCGATTCAATCTTCAAAGCGATTCGCGGCGAATACAAAGGAACTGGAAAGACAGTGAGGGAGCGGCACGGAGGCGAGGGAAGCAGTTTCCCCGGCAACCTCATTCTATTTCTCTTCTTCGCGATTTTTCTCTTCTTCATCTCGCGCCTGAAACCGCGACATGGCTACCACTACAGCAGCTCCGGCGCGGGGTGGGCCTGGGCTCTTGGCTCCAGCGGTGGCGGCGGTTGGTCATCCGGCGGCGGAGGTGGTGGAGGATTTAGCGGATTTAGCGGCGGCGGCGGAAGTTTCGGCGGGGGCGGCGCGGGCTCGAGCTGGTAACGATGCGAACCAAAGAATTTCTGAGCAAGCTCGAGCACGATCGGATCGTCGCCGCAATCCGCGATACGGAATCGAAAACGTCTGGCCAGATTCGCGTTTTCATTCAGCGCGGCAAGTTGGAGGTCAATCCGTTGATTGCCGCGCAGAAAAAATTTCACCGGCTTGAAATGCATAAAACGTCCGATCGAAATGCCATTCTGATTTTCGTCGCGCCGCGCGCCCACAAGTTCGCAGTCGTCGGCGACAAAGGCATTCATGAAAAATGCGGCGAATCATTTTGGCAAAGATTGGTCGATGGGATGCGCGAACATTTCCAGAACGAGAAATTCAGCCACGCGCTGGTCGAGGCGATCGAGGAGGCGGGCAAAGCACTGGCTGCACATTTTCCGAGAAGAACGACATCCTCGAATCAGCTACCGGACAATGTGTTTGAGACGTAATTCTATGGCGCTAATTCGCTCCGGACCTTGTAAATGACGACGTCATCTTCGGCAAATTCCTTGGACAGAAAAGAGTAGGATTCGCGATCGAATTGATTGATCGGGGACGTGACGATGTAATTGACGCCATTCGCGGTCAGAGCTGCGAGCGCATCGGACGGTGCCGCAGTAAGCTTATCGACAATCTGCGACGCGGTATTCGCGCGCGAGTTCCAGTCTACATAGGGATTGGAAAATTCGGCTTGCGAGGTAACAACCACCTTTCGGTCAGCGGGCCCAACAATGCTGAGATCGAGATCGCCACTGAGCGACAGAAAAACATCGACCGGTTTGGTATTGGATAAGATCCAGTGATAGGCGTCGAGGTAAGCTTTTCTTTCTGCAAAACTCACGGCCTGACTGCGCGCGTTGGTAAAATCGAAACGAACGCGATACCTGGGATATGCGAGAACGAGGAAAACGACGATCGCCACCGCAACAAGGCCGACTTCAGCCGGGCGCCGAAACTGATCGCGCTGATCTGCTTCTTTTCTCGACAGCGACGCGAGCCATCGCGCCAGAAAACGGCAGCCCCACACTAGCCCGACGCCAAATAGAATGTTTTCAATTGCCCTCAGATAGAAAAGGAAGTGGTGGGCCGGGACAAACATCAGATGCAGCTTGGGCGATGTTACCTGTTGCAGTTCATTCACCGCCAACGCCGCGCAACAAATCACGATCCAGGTGAGCAGGCTAATTTTCCCTGCCCGGGCGCTTCGTCTGCCGATCAAAACCACGAGACCGAGACCGGCAATCGCGCTAAACCAGGATAGATAGCTCCGGAGAAAGTCGGGAAGTTTATCGATAGCTAATGGAGCGTAAATCCAATTACTCGGAACGGGATTAAGTATCCTGAGATGATAATGAAACAGAATTGAGAAGGTGAATGGTAAACTTACGATAAAAGCAACGAACAGAATCAATAGTAGCGACAGTGTCTTGGTAAATAACAGAGACCGAGCCTGCAGCTGACTCTGCGTCATCGGGTTCGTCATCAATCCAACAAAGATAATCATCCCCAGAATTACAGCCGGTGCCGTGTGACCGAGAAAGGTGATGCCAAGTAGAACTCCAACGATGACGTGCCATCGGCACTGCTTAGAGTCGATAGCTTTGCCGTGAGCCACTAAAGCCAGATAGAAGAATCCCTGGGCAAGATTTTGGCTAAAAATCCACGGCGAATAGGTAGCTGCCGCCCATGATGGCGCATCGCCAATCGGAGCAAACAGAAATGCGGCTACCGCGGCCAGCCCAACCAATCGACCAAAAAGATAAGTAACTAGTACGTAGAAGGCGATCGGCGCTAAGAGATTAAGGTAAGCTCCAGTCTGGGTGACAACTACGGGCGGCGCGATCCCGCTAATGGTAGAGATCGCAGCGGCTATGGCCGAAACAAGCGGGTTGTACCAAATCGTTTCCCCAAGATAGAGATGGTCTGTCCCATAGCGGTGATCGCGGATCGCTTGCGCCATTCCGATGTCGCGGAATTGATCGAGATCATAAGGCCATGCGACACCCGCAGTAGTCCTGATTCCGTTTATCAGGGCGATCCCGACTAGGACGACGAAAGCGAGGTCACAAACGACGCGTTGTCGATTAGTCCAAAGCTTTTCGAAAATCCGGGTCACTTGCTGGACTGCGTCTTTCGGTAATCACCGCGGCTAAAGTACTTCTCCAGCCAGACATATAAACAGATGAACAGGTAGCGGCTGCCCATCTCTTTGAGCTGCATTTTGGCAATCCCATGACGCCTGTTTCGCCAGGTAATAGGGATGACTGTCCAAGAATAGCCGCGGACAATTGCTTTGAGTGGCAGCTCAATCGTAAGGTTGAAATGGGGCGAGATTAAGGGACGGCAGCCGTCGATCGCAATCTTTCGGTAAGCTTTGAACGCATTAGTCGTGTCGTTCAGTTTAATGTTGAAGAGCAATCTCAGGAATAAGTTAGCCAGCCGATTAATTATAAGTTTTAAAGTTGGATAACCGATGACGGCGCTATCTTTGATAAATCGGCTGCCGAAAACACAATCATAGCCTTCGTTCAGCTTCTCCCAGTAGCGAACGACGTCGTGACAATCGTCCGACTCATCCGCCATCATGATCACGGCAGCATCGCCCTGCATCGAATCAAGGCCGCGGATGACCGCTCTGCCGTAACCGTGCTCCGATTCATTTTGAATCGGCCGCAATTCTGGCAAGCGCGCGGCCAGCTCTTCCAGGATCTTCCAAGTTTGATCTGTGCTGCAATCGTCCACCGCGACTATCTCATGCGGAACGTGACGCAATCTTAATTCGGTGTGAAGATGCTCGACCGTGGCGGCGATGCAATCCTCTTCGTTTCGGGCCGGAATAACAACTGAAAGGAGCGATAGGCGCGATGTCGATCCGGTAGTCACTGAAAATAACTGTTGTTCAGTCTATCAACCGCGTTAAGCGCCATTTCATTTCTCTCCGCTAATCACTGTGCCGTCGCGCTTGCCGCAGATTGGCGTTCCCAAAGCTTAAACCGAGCGCCACCGGTCCTAAAGGTGTGCAGAAGTAGCCCGACGAACAAACCGATATTCATCAAGGCAAACACGAGTGTGATATCGACGCCGGCAATGACACAAGGGACGCGCTGGCCAAAGACGCCAAAGAAAACGAACAGGTTGATGTTTGCCGCAATGCTGAAGTTAATAGCACGGACCAGTTGACTTGAATCAATGAAGACCAGGATCCACGCGAGGCACGCGATCGGAAACAAATGATTTTCATGCACGCCCGTATTGAAAAGAAAGTAGCTCAGGTATCCCAACATCGAGTAAACGATCAACCGCCTGAACGTTTTCTTCTGCAGCGCGAAAGCAATGAGAATCGCCGCATAACTAAGATAAAACAGGATCTTTTCGGGCAGCATTAGCAGTGCGTCGCGCGTCTGAATTAAGCCGACCTCTCCATTCTGAAGGCTGCCGTACTTTTCCGGCGCCCAGAGATGGAGTGCCCACGTATGGAGCCAGCCAAAATTCAAGGCGTAACCGGAAATGAAATTATGCCGGGTCATTGCGCTTTGAAGCGAATTGATGATTGCCCCGGCGCCAAAAATCATGACCATCGGGAGAACAACAACAAGCGCGGCAATTATAAACGGGATGATCCGCTTATAGGCTTTGTCACGCCCGGATAAGCCTTCGCCGGCGGCGGCCATCACGTAGATGCAGACAAAAGGTGCGATCAGCAAGGGTTGCCATTTGATCGAGCAACTAATGGCAAACATGAGAACTCCGATCTTAAAATGTCCTCGTTGAAGGCAAAAAAATGCCGCGATAAGAAAGGGCGCGAAATAAATATCCAGATAGCCGAGTGCGACGCTGTTCAAGATCAAACTGAGTTCGAGCGCAGCCGTCAGAATCAGGTTGCGTGAAAACCAGTAAAAACTGGCGGCTGTCGCTAACAGAAAGATGAATAGCGACCACTTCAGAGCCAGGAACACAGCTATGCCGAAGGCATCCGCGCATCGCGCGACCGTGGCGAGTATGATTAGCGCCAGAGGCGGATAATCCGTTCCGCTGTGGACGAAGCCGCCAACCAGTCCAAACGCCCACATTTGATCAATCCAAGTGCGCCAAATGGAAACGTCACCCGTTCCGGGCGAATACAGGAAGCTGAGGGCGATTAAATTCGCCAGTAGCAACAAGACGATCCGCGACCAGTTTGGACGGTTTGAGTTCGGTTCGGCTGGCAATTGTTCCTTTTCGCTCACTCTTGCTTAGAAGTAATGGCCTAGGCCGAATTCGGTGTAACAGGTTTCTTTGACCAAGCACAGCGCAGCGCGTGGAAGATGACTTGAATATAGCCGCTGCCGTGTTTGAGCAGGCCAAATTTTGAGCGACCCATCTGTGGACTTCGATCAATCCACACCACCGGTACTTCCACGATTTGATATCCAAAAAGAATCGGGAGCAGCCCTGTTTCAGCGTTCATGGCAAAGCCGTCGCTCTTCCACGGCATGGATTGAAAAATCTTCGCGCGGTAAAGTTTGAAGTTATTAGTGAGGTCGTTCTGCTTGATCTGGAAAATGATTTTCACGACCCAATGAAACAAACGGTTCATTACAAGTTTAAGAAAAGGATAACCGACCACTTTCCCCCCTTTGACAAAGCGGGAACCGATCACACCGTCGCAATTTTGCTGGTCGAACGCGCGGAATAGCGCCCTGACCTGGCCAATGTTTTCGACAAAATCGCTGTCCATCGAAAGCACGCACTCGGCTTTCGGGTTGATTCGATTAAAACCGGCTTTGAGTGCGCGGCCAACTCCACAAGGCGGCCTTCGTTTGACCAAAATGACTTTGGCGTTTCGTTTGCTCCAGGTTTCCACAATTTCTGCCGTCCTGTCTTTTGAAGCATCGTCCACTACGATGATCTCGAGGATCTCCTGGTCGTAGTTTGCCAGCAGCCCTTCCAGCATCCGGCCGATTGCCTGTTCTTCGTTGTGCGCGATCAAAATGACGGAAACCGCCTTCATTTGACTGAAACCTCAGCGGAAATATGGCAATAATCCTAGCAAAATGGACGCTTGCAAAATCTGTGGTTCGTTGTTTATTCCACGCTCCGCCGCGAGTTTTGTAATTACGCCGTTGGTCCCTGGGTCTCCGTCGCTGGACGTGAAACCGCACTCGCCAGGGGAAACCCGGCAATCCGAAAGGAATTTAGCGATTTAGAGATTTATGATCGGGAGATTTGTCTCGGCAAGTCACTAAATCATTCACTCGTTAAATCGTTGATTATTTAATTATGCCAGTCCGTTACGGTCGTTTTGAAATGCCGAAGACTCTCAGCAAAGATGAGAGCACAGCCACAGACACTTACGCCAAGTTCACCGCCGAGCCATTTGAGGCCGGTTATGGGCACACCGTTGGAAATTCTCTCCGGCGCGTGCTGCTTTCGTCGCTCGAAGGCGCCGCCATTACCGCGGTAAAAATCACCGGCGCGCAACACGAGTTCGCCACGCTTCCCGGCGTGGTTGAGGATGTGACCGACATCGTGCTCAACCTCAAGAGGGTGAAATTCAAAGCCGAAGATCACGAGCCGAAAAAACTTTCACTGAGCGTGAACAAGGAAGGCGAAGTCACCGCCGGCGACATTCAGGAAGTGGCCGGCTACGAAGTGCTCAATCCGAAACTGGTGATTTGCACACTCGACAAGAAACACAAATTTGATGCCGAGCTCGAAGTCCGCGTCGGACGCGGATTCGCTACTGGCGAAGAAAACAAACGCGCCGATCAACCGATCGGCCTGATTCCGATCGATTCGATTTTCTCACCGGTCACGCGTGTGAAATATGCGGTCGAGAACACCCGTGTCGGCCAGCGCACCGATTACGACAAGCTCATTTTGGAAGTTTGGACCGACGGAAGACTGACTCCGGACGACGCGCTACTCCAGGCCTCCGCGATTCTGCGTCATCACCTCGACGTCTTCGTTAACTTCAACGAAGAAGTGATCGAGTTCGACGAAACGCCGGCCGGTGTAAGCGAGGAGAACATGAAGCTGAAGAAACTGCTCAACATGAGCGTGAACGAAATTGAGCTCAGCGTCCGTGCGGCCAACTGCTTGAACAACGCCAACATTACCACCGTTGGTCAGCTCGCGCAGAAGACTGAGAGCGAAATGCTCAAGTATCGCAACTTCGGCAAGAAATCGCTCAACGAGATCAAAGACAAACTGCAACAGCTCGGCCTGAGTCTTGGTATGAAATTCGAGACGGGTTTGGTCGAACCGGTTGCGGGACCCGATGGCGCCGCTTCTGCAAACGGCGCAGCTGTCGTGGCGACCGAACGCAAGTAATTCGATCAGGGCAAACCGATGAGACATCAGAAAAAGACGGTGCGGCTCGGCCGCAAAGCGGAGCATCGCAACGCGCTGCTCGCGAATCAGGTTTGCAATTTGATCGAGCACCAGCGGATCAAAACCACGCTGGCAAAAGCGAAAGCGGTTCGCCCAATCGCCGAAAAAATGGTTACGCTCGGCAAGAACGGCTCGCTTCACGCGCGGCGAACGGCTTTTTCGACCTTGCGGCACAAAGACGCGGTTAAAAAATTATTTGACGAAATCGCGCCGCGGTCCACCGAGCGCAACGGCGGTTACACCCGCATCGTGCGCCTCGGCCAGCGCAAGAGCGATTCCGCTTCGATGGCATTCATCGAGTGGGTTGATGCCGCTGTAGTGGTTGAAGAAAAGCCGGCAGAGGAAAAGAAGGCGAAACGGAAAGAGCCAGAAGCGAAACGCGAAGAGCCGAAGCCAAAAGAAAAAGAAGCGCCTGCCGCCGAAGAGCCGACGAAAAAGCGGCGCTGGTTCAGCCGAAAATCCGGCGAAGCTGAAAAATAATTATCAACTCCGAACGGCGCGGCAAATTCCCTCCAGCGTTTCGCGCAAACCGTAACGAATTTTCCAGCCAGGATAGTGAGACTGGAACTTTCGCACATCGCTGATCCACCAGATGTGATCGCCCCGGCGGTTAGCTTCTTCGTAGCGCCAGTTTAATCGCCGGCCGCTGATCTCTTCGCACAATTCGATCGCTTCCAGAATGGAGCAATTACTAGAACGACCGCCGCCAATATTGTAGACTTCACCCGGGCGCGGCGCCCGAATGAATTCGACGCAGGCCTCAACCAGATCGGAGCTGTGAATGTTATCGCGCACCTGTTTGCCTTTGTAGCCGAAGACGCGATAAGGGCGACCCGTCACCGTGCAAATCATCAGATAAGAGAGAAATCCGTGCAGTTCCGTGCCGGCATGGGCCGAGCCGGTCAGACAACCGCCGCGAAAGGCCACCGTCGGCATGTCAAAATAGCGACCGTACTCCTGGACAAGCAGATCGGCGGCAGCTTTCGAAACTCCGAAGAGCGAATGCTGTGTGCAATCGATGCTCATCGATTCGGGAATGCCAGGCTCGTAATCGTGGCCGGCTTCGATTTCCCACCGCTTTGGCAACTCGCGCAGTGGGAGATGGTTTGGTCGGTCGCCGTAGACCTTGTTCGTCGAGATAAAGACAAACGGCGCTTCTGGACAAAAATTTCTTGTAGCCTCCAGCAAATTGAGTGTGCCGTTGGCGTTGACGGAGAAGTCGGTTTGTGGATCCCGGCCCGCCCAGTCATGCGAGGGCTGCGAGGCCGTGTGGACCACGGACGCGATACGACCTCGATGCTGCTTGAATAGCTCGTTAACCGCGTTCGTGTCGCGAATGTCGAATTCGTGGTGCTTATAGCCGCGGACACTCGCGACCAGATCGTCACGCGTTTTTTTTGTGGAAGCTTCGGCGCCGAAGAAGCGGGCCCGCATGTCATTGTCGATCCCGACAACATCCATGCCTTCCTGCGAAAACCGCCGGACGGTCTCCGAACCAATCAAACCGGCCGATCCAGTCACGATAATCGTCCGCACAGGCTCGATGGTTAGCGGGAATTTTCCGGCTGACGAGAATTTATCTCAGGGGGGCCAGGCGCCATTTCACTTCTTCGCCAAGGATCTCGAGCCAAGCGACACTCGAGGGCGACCCCTGATTGGGACGTGTCACGCATCCTGGATTCAAGAACAAAACGCCGCCTCGCTTTTCGTTTCGCGGCACGTGGGTATGACCGTGCAAGACAACATCGACCTCACCTGGCGGAACATCAGGCGGAATATGTTGGAGCCGAAATTTCAATCCACCACGCTTAAGATCGACGAACAGGGGCCATTCCGAATTCCAATCGCAATTCCCGCGCACCACAGTGACTCGCGGGCCGATTGCGCGCAGGTCATCGAGGATCGTTGGTTCGCAGACGTCGCCCAAATGCCAGATCTCGTCCGCATCCGCCGCGAGATCGAGAATTTTCTTCGGCAACTTGTTATGCGTGTCGGCGAGAACAAGAATTCGAAGAATACGAGCCATCTATCTCTCAACAAAGCAGGAACACCGGAAGGGGAAAATCATTTCTAATCATTCCTGTGCGCCTGCTTCACTGAGAAATATTCTCGTCGTGATCCTTTGCGTCCTTTGTCTGAGGCATTAACCTTTAGTTGTGTCGTTTAATAATTTCGAACTTTCGCCGGAAGTCGTGCGCGGCACCCAGGCGATGGGCTTTACCGAGCCGACGCCGATCCAGCTCCGTGCCTTCCCTATCATCCTCGCAGGCAAAGACTTAATCGGAACGGCCCAGACCGGCACCGGCAAGACCGCGGCGTTTGCGCTGCCAATTCTGACCCTCCTCGCAAAACACGGCGCGTTTCGCTGCCTCGTGCTCGAACCGACGCGCGAGCTGGCCGCGCAAGTCGAAACCGCGTTTCGCGATTACGGCCGGTTCACTGATTTGAGGGCAACCGTCATCCATGGCGGCGTTGGTTATGGAAAACAGCGCGAAGACCTGAAACGTGGTGTCGATATTGTCGTCGCCACCCCCGGCCGCCTGCTCGATCATCTCGAACAAAAGACTCTTCATTTTCGCGATGTAAACATTCTCGTGCTCGATGAGGTCGATCGCATGCTCGACATGGGTTTTCTGCCGGATG
>Ga0209156_10003291_pt1 | contig 12239 bp, 9 predicted proteins | sample GraSoiAngelo_124_FD_185881 | JGI IMG/M metagenome (GOLD analysis project Ga0209156, IMG submission 185881) | Grasslands soil microbial communities from the Angelo Coastal Reserve, California, USA - 14_0927_05_20cm (SPAdes) (version 2) | ecosystem: Environmental > Terrestrial > Soil > Grasslands ...
ACACGCAACGAGACGGCGTACGGCTACATCGTCCCCGGCAAGCCGCTCGGCGGCGCGCGGGGAGTGCGGCGCTTCGTCGAGAAGCCTTCGCCGGCCCGCGCCGCGCTGCTGCGGCAGCGCGGGGCGCTCTGGAACACGGGCCTGTTTGCGTGGGGGGTGGCCCGCTTTCTCGGCGAAGCGGGCGCCTACGCGCGCGAGCTCAAGCCGGGCTGGCCGGCGCTGGCGGCGGGCGACATCGCGGGCTTCTTCGGCGCCGTGCGCCCCGTGGCGGTGGACGTCGCAGTGTTGGAGCGGACCAAGCGCCTCGCCGTGGTCGCGGGCACGTTTCGCTGGGACGACATCGGGTCGTGGGACGCGCTGCTGCGCATTCGCACGCCCGACGCGCGCGGCAACGTCGTGGTCGGGAACGTCACCGTGGCGGACGACGTCCGCCGCTCGGTCGTCTGGTCCGACAGCGAGCACCTCGCCGTGATCGGCCTGGAGGACATGGTAGTGGTGCGGGCCAACGGCCACACCCTCGTCATGCCGACGGGGCGCGCCGAGCGGCTGAAGCAACTCGTGCAGCGTCTGTGACACACGCGCTCTATCTGCTCGATCCCGAGCCGGGTGCCGCGTGGGCTCCGTTCTTGGGCGCGCGTCCGCTGTGTGAGCTGCGCGCCGGCGCCCATCTCATCCGCGAGCGGTGGGAGGCGTTCGTGGGCGTGGAGGCCACCGGGATCTTTGCCCTGCCCCACCTCGCCGGTTTCGCCGAGCCGGGGGTGCCGGCCGTGACGCCCCGGCGCCCGGTCACGGGGCCCGCGGTCATCGGCTCCTCGACCTTCGCCCCTCGCGGGCTCGCGCCCGCGCTCCCCGACGGCGCGTTCCGGCTCACCTGCGGCGGTATCACGGTGGGCTGGGGCGTGGGGCCGGGAGCGACGTGGGACCGGCCCCAGCCGCACGCGCGGACGATCGAGGTGGCGGGCGCGGTGCTGCACGGCGTGTACGACCTGGTCGCCACGCTCGAGCGGCTGCTCCACGCCGACTTGCGCGCCCTGCTCGGCGACGCCGACCCGATTCCCGCGGGGAGCACCGTGCTCGGCGACCCCGCCGCGATCGCGCTGCACGACGCGGTGGTCGAGCCGGGGGTAGTGTTCGACGTACGGGGCGGTCCCGTGGTCCTCGAGAGCGGGGCCGAGGTCCGCGCGGGGACGCGGCTGGAGGGACCGCTATGGGTGGGAGCCAACACGCACGTGCTGGGCGGCTCCGTGCGGGTGACGGCGATCGGTCCGCGTTGCAACGTGCGGGGCGAAGTGTCGAACTGCGTGTTTCTGGGGTATGCCAACAAGGCTCACGACGGCTTCGTGGGCCACTCGGTGATCGGCCGCTGGGCAAACCTCGGCGCCGGCACGATCACGTCGAACCTGAAAAACACGTACGGCCGCGTCCGGCTCGACGTGGCGGGTACGTCGCTCGAGACGGATCTCCAGTTCCTGGGCAGTCTCATCGGCGACCACGCCAAGACGGCGATCGGGACGCTGCTCGGAACGGGCTCGGTCGTCGGCACGGGGGCCAGCGTGTTCGACGCCGTGCGACCGCCCAAGTACGTCCCCCCGTTCGCGTGGGGGGCGACGGGCGGGACGCGGATGAGCCGCGACGGCTTTCTCAGCATCGCCGAGCGGGTGATGCCACGGCGCGACGTCGAGGTGGACGCCGCGCTGCGGGCTCTGCTGGGTCGGATGTACGATTGGGCCACGGGGTGACGGACGCGCGTTGCGGGCGGCCCCTCCCCTACGCAAATTGCACGGTTTCACTCACGCGAGCGGCATGGCGCAGACCGAGCAATACCGACGGGTCGGAAAGTTCGAGCTGCACGAGCTCATCGGCGAAGGGGCGATGGGCGAGGTGTGGCGGGCGTACGACTCCGTCATCCGCCGCTATGTCGCGCTCAAGCTGCTCTCGCGGGCGGGCCGGTCGGCGGACGCGCGCGAGCGGCTGCTGCGCGAGGCCCGCGCCGCGGGCGCCCTGCAGCATCCCAACATGGTCACCATCTACGACCTGGGCGAAGCGGACGGGCAGTTGTTCATCGCCATGGAGCTGGTCGACGGCCGCGACCTCAGCACCTTGATCGCGCTGCGCGAGCCCATCCCGCTCGAGCGCAAACTGGACCTCGTGATAGAGGTGCTGCAGGGACTCTCCTACGCGCACGAGCGCGGTGTGATTCACCGCGACATCAAGCCGTCCAACGTCCGCATCGCGTCCGACGGCTCGGTCAAGATCATGGACTTCGGGATCGCGCTCCAATCGGCCGATGTCACCGGCTCGGGCGCGATCGTCGGGACGCCGACCTACATGGCCCCCGAGCAGATCACCAACGGGGCGATCACGCCCGCCACCGACGTGTTCGCGGTCGGCTGCCTGCTGTACGAGCTCCTCACCTATCGGAAGCCGTTCGAGGGAGAAACGGTGCACGGCGTGCTGTACCAGGTGCTCACGACCGACCCCAAGCCGCTCCGCGCCACCACGCCGTCCATCCCGGCGGCGCTGGAGCGCGTGGTGTCGAAGGCGCTGATCAAGGTGCCGGAGGAGCGCTACGAGACGGCGCGCCAGATGCAGTCCGCCCTGTTCGCCATCCGTGCCGCCCTGTCGGGCGCGTTCGATACGACGGAGCGGCTGAGTCTCCGGTGGTCCCCGATCCCGTCCGCCGTGCTACGCCTGGTGACCCACGCCCCGCTCAAGTGGCGGGCGGCGGTTCTGACCACGCTGATGGTCACCGCGCTGGTGCTGCTGTACGTGTCGCGCTCGCCATCGCCGGTGGCGGCGCCACTGTCCGACGCCGGCTACGCGCCGGCCAGCCTCGATCAGGTCCTCGCCGATCAACCGCGGGCGCTCCTGAATCCGGCGCTCGCGGCGCAGCGGGACTCGACCCTCGCGGCCCGAGAGCGCGCCCGCCGCGCCGGCGCCATGAAGAACAACGTGCCCTCGCTCATCCTGGCGGAGGCGGTGCTGCTCACGGCGGAGCGGGCCCTGCGGTCGGGCGACCTGGCCCGCGCCGCCAGCGGGTACGTCAGCGCGATCCCGCAGTACCGCAAGGCGCAAGCAGAAGCCGAAGCGCTGCGGCGCGTCGCCCAGCAGGCGCTGGCGCGCGCCACCCCGGTGGTGAACGCGCTCGGCTCGACCCGGCCCGAAGCGGGACGCGCCGGGGCGTCGCTGGGGCGCGCCGAATCGCTCTACGCGGCCGGGGATTGGGTCGTCGCCCGACTCGCGGCCCTCGACGCCGAGCAGGTGGGCGTGGCCGCCGGCGTCGCCCCGCCGTCCCCGCAGCCGCCGGAGATCCGCGCGGCAATCGGCGTGCTGCTCCAGGATCTCGAGCGCGCCATGGCGAGCGAGCGGGTGGGCAACCTCCAGGTCCTCATGCCCGGCATGGCGGCGAAAGACGTGACGGGGTGGGAGACGTTCTTCCGGAGCTACACCCGGCTCACGGCGCGCTACACCGTCGAGCGCCTGAACGCCCGCGGCGACACGGCCTACGCCGCGGTGCGGACCGCGTACACGTTCGTGCCGGCGGGCGGCGGGGCGCAGCGCGAAACCCGCCTGCGCCAGGCGATCCGCTTCCTCAACACGCCGGACGGCTGGCGCATCGCGAATATCCGCGACGCACCCTGAGCACCGCCTGCCGCGTCAGTCCCAGGCGCGCTCGGTGGGCGGCGGCGGCGGCGGGATCGCCACCGAGTCGGCCCGCGCCGTGGCGGGACCCACGCGGTGCAGCGTCGCCGGCTTCGCCAAGTCCCCGCCCGACAGCGTGAGCTTGTCCCCGTCGAGCTTCATCCCGTAGACCTGCCACACCCCGTCCCCGAGTGCGAGCCACAGGCTGTCCCCGACGATCCGCCACCGGGCGACCTGCTCGCCGAACTGGGCGGAGCTGTCGCCTCGGACCATGATGTTGCGGATCTCGTCTTCGGTCTTGGCCTGCCATTTCCCCTCGAGGTGGGAACGGCGGGCCGGGGAGGCGGGGGAACCGGGGGGAGCGGCGGCGGTTTGGGCGGCTAGCCCGGAACCGAGCCCGACGAGCAGGACGAGGGCAGCGGAGCAGCGCGGCATGACCGGTGAAAGATACGCCCCCCGGAAGGGCCTGGCTCAGGTCCCCGGGGCGCCGAGCGGCGCACGCTCGTCGGTCAGGATCGCCAGCTGTGGCTCCCACTGCTGCATCATCCGCACGAAGGCGCCCGCCAGCTCGGGATCGAACTCGACTCCCGCCCGATCGCGCAGGTAGGCGAGCGTCCGCTCCTGCGGCCATGCCTCCCGATACGGGCGGTTGGTGCGGAGGGCATCGTACACGTCGCAGACATGGACGAGCTTGCTGGCCCGGTGGCAGTCGCGCCGGAAGCGCAGGGTCGGATAGCCCCCTCCATTCAACATGATGTGATGCTCGTACGCCACCACCGCGGGCAGCTCGAGCTGCTCCTCCGACTTGAGGATGATGCGCGCACCTTCCGCGGGATGCTGGTTCATGAGCGCGCGTTCCTCATCCGTGAAGCGGCCCGGCTTGGTGAGCACGTCGAGCGGGATCGTGACCTTGCCGATGTCGTGCAGCAGGCCGGCGATGCCGAAGTTCCGCACGTCACGCGCGCCCAACCCGAGATGCTCGGCGAGCGCCATGGTCAGCACCGCCACGTTCATGGAATGCGTGGTCGTGTACTGGTCGAACTCCTTGAGCTGCAGCAACGGGATCACGAGCTGGCGGTCGCTGTGCATCGCGATCGACAGCGACCGCACCACCGCCTCCGCCTCGGTGACCGGTACCACACCCTGGGACCGGACGGCGTCTTGGAACCACCGCACCGTTTCCGCCTCTTCGCCCAGCGAGTAGCCGATCGTGGCCGTCGCCACGGGCGCCTCGGCGTGCCCCGCGTCGCCCTTCACGCCGACCGACCCGTAGCGGATGCTGGAACGGCGCAGCTGATGCGCCTCCGTCGTGTCGATCGCCGAAAGCGTCAAGCGAGCGAGCACCTCGTCCAGGAATCCCTCGAATTCGTCGCGGCTCACGCGGTCGGCGAACTCGAGCCGTTGGATGCCGGCCTGGGCGAGGCGCCGCGACCAATCCCACGCCTTCAGCTCCCGGACCGGCAGGTTCCCGAACACGATCTCGTCGCCCAGAAAGGTGAACAGGGCGTTCGGCGCCGTGGCCTGGAGGTCGTGCAGCTGTTGGAAGGCGTCGTCGATCGCGCGCTCGCGCGCGGGATGTCCCGCGGCGTAAAGCGTCATCGCCGCGAGCGCATGGGCGAACGCCGACAGGAAACCGGCGGGGCCGCTCAGAGTCCGCTCCCCCGGCCGCCCGCGTCCGCCGCGGCCCGGATGTCGGGGTCGTCCGACGCCGCAGCCCGGCGGAGCACCGCCCGCGCCCGCGGATCCGCTTGCCACGCGGTCGCGAGACCCGCCAACGCCGCAAGGAGCTCCGCGGACTTGGGCGGCAGCTTCTCCCGTCCGAACAGGGTTCGACCCGCCGAGGCCAGCCGCAGCAGGACCTCGAGCGCCGCCGGCGCCCGGGCATAGCCGAGGGCGCGAACGGCCAGGGTCCGCACGTCGGGTGGCAGTGCGCGATCCATGGCGCGCCCCGTCAGCGCGGGAACCGCCCCGTCGGGGCAGCTCTGGAGCGCCACGGCCAGCCCCAGCGCCAGCCGCAGCGTGCGCGGATCCGGATCCTGCAGGCCCAGCGCGAGTGCCGCGTCACGTTCGGCGGGAAGCTTGACCTGGACCTTCACGGCTTGCCAGCGGACGCGGGGGTCCACGTGGCGCACATAGGCGGCGGCGGAGAACCCCGGCGGGAGCGGCGACAGGTCCTCCAGCAACACGAGCATGTTGCGGGTGACGTACCAGCGCGGGTCCTCGAGCCGCGGGATGACCACCGGAGCGATCTCCGACCCCATCTTGGCCAGCTGGGCCAGCAGGCCACGGCGCACGCCCCGCGCTTCGGCTGCGGCGAGCGCGTCCAGCAGCGGCCCCGCCGCCGGAAGCCCCACCCGGGGCACCAGCCGCTCGAGCGTCTTGAAATCCACCGGATCACGCGTGGCGAGCTGCCGCACGACGTCCGCCGTCGCGAGGCGTGCCCACACCTCGGGTGCTGCGCCCTGCGACTCGGGCACTTCGGCCAGCGCGTCGAGCAGCTGGCCGAGCCGCCCCTCCTGCACCACGCGATCCGCGGCGGCGAGCACGTGTGGGTTAACGGCGTCGATCTCGAGCGCCATGGCAACGATGCGATCCGGCTCGGTCGGGTGCTCCCCGTCGGCCGTCGCCGCGCGCTCGGGCGCGGCCCGCGCCATGCGCTGCAGCGCCGCGCCGTACGCGCCCGGGTTCGGGTCCGTCAGGGTCCAGCCCTGGAGCAGCCGGCGTACCTGGTCGCGCAAGGCGGCGTCCGCTTGGGGCCGCACGTCCGCGACACCTGCCTCGGCCTGCGCGGCCAGCTTGGACAGCATCCGGACCAGCGAGTGCGAAATCGTCTGGTGCGACGAGTCGGCGGCGGCCTGGACGATGTCGAGCACGGCGTCGACCGCCATGCCATCGGTCGAGTCGTACACGAAGTTGCGCCGCTGCACGAAGTCGCCGCCCATCTCGACCAGCCGCCGCAGCGTCTCCGGCTTGAGGGCCCGGATCAGCCGGGACGTACGGCGCCGCAACGCCACCCCTTCTGCGCTGCCCGCGGTCTTCAGCTCGTCCGCGATCTGCAGCAGGTAGCCCACGATCACCTGGTCGTACGCGGCGGCATCGGTCCGAGGGTGCTCATCGATGGCGCGGGCGATGACCGCCGGTTCGGTCGGGGTCGGCCGGTCGTCCCCCGCTTGAGCCGTGAGCGCGGCGCGGGCGAGGCCCACCCACAGCTGCGCGGCTCGCGCCCCGCGCTCGGACGTGGGCGCCCCGTCGTCCACCAGCTCGAGGCGCTCGTAGGTGAGCGGGTGCAGCTGCACGCAGGTCCAGGCGCGCAACCGCTCCGGCGCGCCCAGGCCGAGCGGCTGCCCGCTGCGCTCCGCGTCCACGGCCAGCGTCTTCAGGACGCTCGCCATCTCGCCCACCTCGACCCCGCGTCGGAACGTGACGGCGCCGAGGTGGTGACGGTGCAGCCGGGCGGCGAGCTCCGCCAATACCGGATGTTTCGGATCGGTGGCCACGCCCTCGATCACCAGTTGTTGACGTGCGACGCCGAGCGACAGGGTGGCGCGGTCTTCGAGCAGCAGTCCGGCGCGCCGGGTGACGCCCGCCGCCGCGGGCGCGAGCGACGGGTGGCCCTCCGGATACATGGCGTGCTTGTGCAGCGCGATGGAGAGCTCGATCAGGAAGTCCGCGAGGTCGCGCGACAGGGTCGCGCGCTCACCCGAGGGTGCAGGCATGAGGCCAAAGATACAAGGACCGGCCAACACTAGACGCACAGACGCACAAGAGACTAGACGCACAGACGCACAAAAGACTAGACGCACAGACGCACAGACGCACAGGGGAGAACGGCAAGGAGGGAGCACGGAACCCCTGCTCCCTCCAGCCTGTTCACCCCTGTTGCGTCTGCGCGTCTGTACGTCTAGTAGAGATCCACCCAGGCCCGTCGAATGGCCCGCGTGGGGTAGGCCGATGCCGACAGGGCAGCCGAGAGGGCGCAGGAAGAGTACAGCAGTGATGTGTTCCCGGAGAGCGAGACATCGTCGTCTACCGAAACGCTCGCCGCCATCACGGCGCCCATGATCTTGTTGCCGGTCCCGGACATTTTCAGGCCCCCGCGCGCGATGACGGCGCCAGTGAACGTGAAGTTGCCGGCCACGGTAAAGTTACCGTCGACCAGCAGGATGCCTTGACCGCGCCCGGTGGTGACCTTCAGGTCGCCCAGCACGTGGATGACGGGGAAGTACGTATCGCACGCGCCCGCCGGGGTCGTATGATTGGGCTCTCCCCAGTTGGCCGGCGTCACGCTGGTCTGGCACACGCTGCCGACTGCGATTGGCCCCACGCCGTTGAGCAACGTGCCGCCCGCATACGTCAGGTTGGCTGTCGCCGCGAGCGACTGGTAGCTCGAGCTCCCGTAAGTGAAGTACGTGTTCGAGTCGGCGGCCGCGGGAGTCGTGAGCACGTCCGGACTCCCCCTGACGGACACGTTCGCGCCGTTCGTGTTGACGGTGGTTGTAGGAGATATCGCCGCCCCGGCCACGTTTTGGCTGCTGCCGCAAGCGGCCCACCCGGGGGGGAGGGTATCGTTTCCGCGCACCGTGACGTTCCCGGAAACGGTGGTATTACCCTGGGTCGTGACCGCGCCCAGGAAGTTCATCTGTGGAAGGTCGAGCCGGAACAACGTGCCGTAGCGACGGCGCGCCGAGGCCTGGCTGCCCTGGCCCCCGGCGGAGCCTTCGGAGACCGCCCAGAAGAACGGCCCGGGGAGGCGCGTGATGACGACGTTGGCCGTGGCGCCGCGGGGCGCGGTATAGGCTTTGGTGCGCGTGTTACCGACCGTGAGTCCCGTGTTATCGGCGAGATTCCAGTCGAGCGGCACGCGGCTCAAGCCCAGCTCGGCGGCCGCGGCGGCGCGCGTCATGCGCACCGTGTTGCCGCCGACGCGGTAGTCCTGCGTCGCCACGAACAGCACGCTCCCCATGAGCACCCCGATGATCACGATGGCCCCAAGGGCCATGATCATCGCCACGCCCTGCTGCGATTGCAGTGTCCTACGCATACGTGCCTCGTTCCTTCCCAAGCGTCTGCACGGTTACCTGCGGTTGCGCAGCCCGACTTCGATGCGCAGCGAGTCGCGGAACAGCGTGCCACCTGCCCCACTCAGGTTCATCAGCGCCGCCGCCTGCCCCCGCACGACGAGGCTGATGCGCGCGACCTGGAGGGGATCCGCCGTTACCGCACCGGTGGAGTCGTAATAGGCGAACTGCATCCCGCTGGTCCCGGTCGGCGCGTACGGCTGGAACGGGCCGGCGATCGGCTTCGTGAGGTCGCAGGCCGGTGTCCGACCGGCGAGGCACTCGAAGAACCCGATGTACCACTGGTTGTCGGTCTCTCTGTAGATCCGGTAGCGCACGCGGCGGAAGAACCGAATCCCCGCGCCCACGGCGATGCTCGCGGGGGCCGCGGGCGAGAGCGTGAGCTGGTAGCTCGGATTGATCGCGGAGACGTCCCCCGCCTGTGTGAGCCCGGTCGTCACCGGGCAGCCGTTGGCGACGTTGGTCGTTACCGGGGTCGGGATGGCGGTGATCTGGAAGCGTGTCCAGCCGTCGTCGGCCAGCGCCGCGGTCGGTCCGTTGTTGTAAACGGCGAGTGAGTCCCCGAGCGCCGGCGGCCTGGCCCAGCTGGTCATCGTCGAGTTCCGGGCCAGGACGCGCGGGACGGTCGAGAGCATTCCACCGATGTTGGCGCACACCACGGAGGTGCCGAACACCGAGCGGAACTCGATCGCCGAGTCCGACATTGCGTAGATGTCGCCGGCGACGCTCGAGATCCCCCGCAAGTCCGACGGGAGCATCGCCGCCGCCTGGCGGATCTGCTGCCGCGTCTGGATCAGGTCGGTCGTGCTGTTGTAGAACCGCTGCTGCCGCAGCAGCAGCTTGACGATGGCTCCCGACACCAGGCCCATGAGCACCATGCTGATGAGCAGCTCGATCAGCGTGAACCCGGCCCGGCGCGCCCGCACGGCTCTCCCGGTCAGCATGGCATGAAACTCCGGAAGGTCTCGGTGCGGGGCTGATGGCTGCTGAGGAACGTGACGGCGACCGTCACGTCGTCCGCACGCGCCAGGTGGTTGAGCGTCCACACTTCGGCGATGCCCCGCGTTTTGGCCGAGCCGCTCGCGCGGCTGGCGCACCCGGTCGTGCGGAGGCGCTCGAAGCGCGACTCCGCCACGCCCGCCGCGATGGTCCGGGACTGCGTGCTCGTCAGCGTCGTCATGATCACGGCGGCCGTTCCCGCCATGGCGAGCAGGCCTACACTGAAGATCACGACCGCGACCATCAGCTCAGCGATCGTGAAGCCGCGTTCCGAGTGTGGCGTCATGGACAGCTCCGAGTAGTGATCTTGCCGAGGCCGGTCACGCAGACCGTATCGGTGCGGCCCCCGAGGTTGATGATGAACTTGGGCGCCAACGTCACGTTCGGCGCGAACCCGCGGGGATCGAACGCGACCGTGTCCTTCGGGGACGCGAACAGGTGCGCGCCGTAGCGCTGGAAGAAGTTGATCTGAGTGCCGAGTTGCACAGGCGTCCCCGACGAATCGACCATGACCTTCAAGATGTCGCCGCTGCGGACCACCCACGCCGCGCGGCTCTGTTGGACGGCGATCGCGCGTCCCCGGAACAGGTACGCGGTGATGTCACGGGTGGCGGAGCGGCGCGCGCTCCCCAGCCACAAGCCCCTGACGGACCTGACCATCATCGTCGTCATCACGCCCAGCACGACGAACACGATCAACATTTCGATGAACGTGAATCCGGCGAGTGCGCGCGTCCCTTGTCGTCTCATCCCCATTCGTCCCTACCTGGTGGCAGTCGTGCTCCCGACACTATAAGATCCTTGGTTGCTATAAGATGTGTCCTTGGTATAGCGAGTAACGTGAGCGTGACCACACAAGAACGCCCCGGGGGATCACCCCGGGGCGCGTGCTGCCGATTCTTCCCGTTTTGCTGCTTCTGCGGGTCCTTAGTACATCCCTCCCATGCCCCCGCCGCCACCGGGCATCGGCGGAGCCTTCTCCTTCTCCTTCTTCTCCACCACGACGCACTCGGTCGTCAGCAGCAGCGCGGCGATGGAGGCCGCATTCTGCAGCGCCGTGCGGGTGACCTTGGTCGGGTCGATCACGCCCGCCGCGACCAGATCCTCGAACGCATCGGTCTGGGCGTTGTAGCCGAAGTTCTTGTCCTTCGACTCCTTCACCTTGCCGACCACGATCGACGCCTCGGCGCCCGCGTTCTGGGCGATCATCCGCATGGGGTCTTCCAGCGCCCGGCGCACGATGTCGACGCCGATCTTCTCGTCTTCATCGCTGCCCTTCACCTTATCGAGCGCGCGCTGGCAGTACAGCAGCGCCACGCCGCCGCCCGGCACGATCCCTTCCTCGACCGCGGCGCGCGTCGCGTGCAGCGCATCTTCCACGCGCGCCTTCTTCTCCTTCATCTCGGTCTCGGTGGCCGCGCCCACGTTGATCACCGCCACGCCGCCCGCGAGCTTGGCGAGCCGCTCCTGCAGCTTCTCCTTGTCGTAGTCGGACGTGGACTTCTCGATCGCGGCCTTGATCTCCTTGATGCGGCCCTGGATCGCGTCGTGCTTGCCCTTGCCGCCCACGATCGTCGTATTGTCCTTGTCGATCACGATGCGCTTGGCCGTCCCGAGATCGTTGAGCGTGGCGTTCTCGAGCTTCAGCCCCATCTCCTCCGAGATCACCTGCGGCGCGCCGCTCAGCACCGAGATGTCGATCAACATCTCCTTGCGACGGTCGCCGAAGCCCGGCGCCTTCACGGCGCACACCTTCAACGTGCCGCGGAGCTTGTTGACCACCAGCGTCGCCAGCGCCTCGCCCTCGACGTCCTCGGCGATGATGAGCAACGGCCGGCCGGCCTGCGCCACCTTCTCGAGAATCGGGAGCAAGTCCTTCATCGACGAGATCTTCTTGTCGTGGATAAGGATGTACGCGTCCTCGAGGACCGCTTCCATCTTTTCCGGATCGGTGATGAAGTAGGGCGAGAGGTAGCCGCGGTCGAACTGCATCCCGTCCACGGTCTCGAGCGTCGTCTCGAGGCCCTTCGCCTCTTCCACCGTGATGACGCCGTCCTTCCCGACCTTCTCCATCGCCTCGGCGATCAGGTTGCCGATCTCCTTGTCGTTGTTCGCCGAGATCGCGCCGACCTGGGCGATCTCCTTCCGCCCCGCCGTGGGAACCGAAATCTTCTTCAGCTCCTCGACCACCGTCTCCACTGCCCGGTCGATCCCGCGCTTCAACGACATCGGGTTCGAGCCGGCGGTGACCGACTTGAGCCCCTCGCGGAAAATCGCCTGGGCCAGCACCGTCGCCGTGGTCGTCCCGTCCCCCGCGAGATCCGACGTCTTGGTCGCCACTTCCTTCACCATTTGGGCGCCCATGTTCTCGATCGGGTCTTCCAGCTCGATCTCCTTCGCGACCGTCACGCCGTCCTTGGTGACCGTCGGATTACCGAACTTCTTGTCGATGACGACATTCCGACCCTTGGGGCCGAGCGTCACCTTGACCGCCTCGGCCAGCTGGTCCACGCCGCGCTT
>Ga0209156_10003292_pt1 | contig 12237 bp, 8 predicted proteins | sample GraSoiAngelo_124_FD_185881 | JGI IMG/M metagenome (GOLD analysis project Ga0209156, IMG submission 185881) | Grasslands soil microbial communities from the Angelo Coastal Reserve, California, USA - 14_0927_05_20cm (SPAdes) (version 2) | ecosystem: Environmental > Terrestrial > Soil > Grasslands ...
TGCCAAGTGGCTATCAGGTGGCAATCACCCGCAATAAAAAGGAATACAGCAAACACTTCGCCGGACATTCGAAGGATTCGCTCAAGGCAGCGCATCGCTGGCGCGATCGCGTCCTTCGTCTGCTTCCCAATAAACGTAGTCAGCCGATTCCAGCGCGGATTCTGAGCAAGCTGCGCCTGAAGCAGCCGGTAGTTGGGGTCTCTCGTTACGAGACGCGCCGGTTCTATTCTGTCACCTACCACGGTGCAAAAGGACGGACGCGGGTGCGAACTTTTTCCTGGCGCGATCCCAAGGGAGAATTGGCGGCCTATGCGGCAGCGATAAAATTCAGACGAAAGAAGACGAAGTTCCGATAAGCCAGGCCGGGGCCAAAGCGCCAAACGGTGGTCAAAATCTAAGCGTCCGTATCGATGTATTCTGTCGAATCCGATCGATCGAAGCGGCTAGTGGTGATTAGCGCGGCTGGACGGGTGACCAAGAAAGAAGTGGAAAGTGTGGCGCTGCGAGTCCGCGAGATAATGAAGGAAGTCACTCCTGGATTTCGCGTCTTAACCGATTTTCGCTGGCTAGAACGGATGGACCCGGCGGCAGCGGTCCCTCTTGCAGAAATTATGGATGCGCTGGCGGAGAAAGATGTTGCGGCAGTGGTCCGGGTGGTTCCCGATCCGCACAAGGACATTGGCTTAAATATTCTTTCGCAATTTCATTACGGCCCGCAAATCAAGTTAGCTACCTTCGAGTCGTTAGCGGAAGCGTTGTCAGTGTTGATGGACAAAGAAATCTAGTAAGTGCCGTTTTGCCGAGACGGCCTATAATTGCAGCAACCGTCGCTGGCGCGGCAACGGATTTCCGGTGTCCTGCCTCCAGGATAGTTTGCGATAGTTAAACAAAAACCTCGCGCAGCGGCGTCTGCAAACTGAGAACATCTGATCTCATGCCTCTGACGCATAAATCCGATCCCGAAATCGGGACGGAAATTTCCCGAAACCGAAAAGCGAATCGCATCACCGAAAATAACCGTGCGTGGCCAACTCAGTCGGAGCTGGCAGTTTACGCGCGCAGTGGACTGCTGGCACACGCTTTGCAGTGGGTACGAGACGACACCGTCGCCAACGGTGGCGCAAGCGTCCAGCAAGCATGACCGCGAGAAGGAGAAGGAACTATGTTTGAATCATTCCTGCAAGATGTCCGGATTGGTCTTCGTGTTTTGTTCAAGGAAAAGTCGTTCTGTTTTCTAGCTGTGCTCGTGCTTGCACTGGGCATCGGCGGCGCAACCACGCAATTCACCGTCGTCAACGCTACGGTATTGCGCGGGTTTTCGTTTCCTCATCCAGAACAGCTGATGAGCATAGGGTTGATCGACCCCCAGGCCAGTGCGCAAAACAATAATTTCGGTCTCGGTAACATCCCGACGGCTCAGGACTACGAGGATTTGCGCGCGGCCCAGCAATCGTTCGCGCAGATGGCCGGATATTTGAGCGGATCGACCATCAACGTGACCTACAAAAATAATCCGCAGCGTTACACTGGCGCCTACATTACCGAGGATCTCTTTAAGATTATCGGCGTTTCGCCGATCATGGGCCGCGACTTCACCGCTGACGACAACAAGCCCGGCGCCGAGAAAGTCGCCATTTTAAGTCACGAGATTTGGAAGCGGGATTTCAATGGCGACCCCAACATTGTTGGACAAAGCGTTCGGATTAATGGCAAGGCCGCGACCATCATCGGCGTGATGCCACCAAATTTTAAGTTTCCATTTTCCGAACAACTTTGGGTTTCCCTTTACAATGAGTTTCCCCCAGTGCCACGCGGTCAGCTCGTGATCGGTGCCAATAACGCCGCACCCGCCGTCATGGGCCGGCTCAAACCGGGCGTCAGCATCGATCAGGTGAACGCGGAGTTTGTCGGCCTGGCGCGTCGCCTGGCGCAGGACAATCCGAAAACCAACAGCACTCTCACGTCCGCGAGCGTCCAACCCCTGTTGAAGGCAATGACGGGCCCGCAACTGCGTCAGCAGGTTTGGGGAATGCTTGGCGCGGTCATCCTCGTTTTGCTGATTGCGTGCGTAAACGTGATGAATATGCAATTTGGTCGCGCCGCCCTGCGGGCAAAGGAAATGGCCATTCGTGGTGCGCTCGGCGCCACCCGTTGGAGAATCGTGCGCCAAATGCTGACTGAAAGTTTCCTGGTCGCGACCTTCGGCGCAGTCGCGGGCGTGTTGCTGGCCTATTGGGCGATCGACATGCTCATTCGGGCGACGAATTCGCTACCGTTTCCGCCACCTTATTGGATTCAATATAGGATAGACGGCCCTGTTCTCTCCTTCACCGTCGCAATCACCTTGGTGGCAACGATTGTTTCTGGTTTAGTCCCGGCGTTAGTTAGCTCGAAAGGTAGTGCCGCCGAGATCATGAAAGAAGGCGGCCGCGGCAATAGTAACCGGTTGGTCAATATCATTACTCGTGTGCTCGTGGTCGGGCAGATCGCGTTGACGGCCGCGCTCCTGATTGCGGCGACACTACAAATCAAATCAATTCGAAATCAGGTTACGCTCAATTATGGCTACGACGACAGTGCCATTTACGCGGCGCGTATGGCCCTGATGGAAGGCGCTTACCCGACGCAGGATGCCCGCCGGGGATTTTTCCTTCGCGCGGTGCGGGCATTGCGAGCAAATGCGCAATTCGAATCTACAGCGATGAGCGATCGCTTTCGCATGACTTTTGCGGGCCAAGGTCAACATGAAGTGGACGGTCAAAACTATACGACGGACCGCGATCGGCCCCGGGGAAACTTCGAGTCGGTCTCGGATAACTATTTTGCGACGCTCGGTCTTAAGATTTTGGAAGGCCGTGACTTCACCATTGATGACACCGATGCCAAACAACCGGTGGCGATCGTTAACACTAGCTTCGCGCGAAAGTATTACGGTAACGAAAGTCCGATTGGGCGTCGGGTCCGGATTTACAATCCCGGTCAACCGCAGCCGTGGCGGACGATTGTCGGAGTGGTTCCCGACACCCTGATGCAGGGTCCATTCGACCAGCAGACGGATACCGCCGGCTTTTACATGCCTTTACTCGGCGCCGAGCCAGCTACCCAATTTTGCACAATCATTGTTCGCCCGCGTCCGGGACAGCGAGCCGACACCCTCGGTTCCGCCCTCAGCAGGGCAGTTGCCGAGCTCGATTCAAATTTGCCGACTTATTTCGCCGGAACGCCAGCGCAGTTCCACAATGAAATTCTCGGTGGCAACCGAATTATCGCGACCTTATTCGGAATTTTCGGAGCGGTCGCATTCGTGCTCTCGGCGGTTGGTCTTTACGGCGTGATGAGCTTTTCCGTTACTCAGCGGACGCAGGAATTTGGCATCCGTATAGCGCTGGGCGCGGATGCCGCTCGCATCTTTCGCATGGTCATGACCCAAGGCGCCTGGCAGTTGGGCGTAGGGCTTATCCTTGGCGCCGGTGGCGCCGCACTGCTTCTCGGAGTTCTCGCCGCTGCTGCTTTGCAGAACATTCTCTTCAAGGTCAACACGCTCGATCCCATCATTTATTTCGCGGTTGCAGGAATGCTCGCTCTCGTCGCGGCGGCATCTTGCTTCGTTCCCGCACGCCGCGCCACCCAGGTCGATCCAATGGTTGCATTGCGATACGAGTGATGTCGTGGCGAAGTCCATAAGCGAGCAATTCAATCATTACAGCGCGGTGGCGGACTCTTGACTGCGGTCGCGGCGGCATCGTGTTTGTGCTGGCGCGGCGTGCCACTCAGGTCAATCCTATCGTAGCGCTGCGCGCGGGGTTCTTGTAGCCGGGATCGGTGATCCCGGTCTCGGCGCGCGAGTTCGGCGAGGAACACAGGCCTGAGGCCTGTGCGCAGCGGGTTTGTAACCCGCTACGACACCAATGCGATTACCGTTGTCCTAGCAGCGGAGTGCAACTCCGCTGGGCGCACAGACTGGCAGTCTGTGTTCCGGCGAACACCGCCCAATTGCCGTCTAACGAGAACTGGCGGCCTGTTGGCGCCACAAAAAATAAACCGGCACGCCTGTGAGGACGATCAGAATTCCGATCCCTGATGTACTGGGAGCTAGAAAAACCAGGTCGAGAGTTACAATCGCTGCCAAAGCAATGGAAATAATCGGAACAAAGGGATAACCCCAGGTGCGATACGGGCGCTCCGCCGCCGGACTTTTCTTCCGTAAGACGATGACCGCAGCGACAAGGAGCACGTAAAAAATTAAATCCGCTGAGACGATGTATTCGAGCAATTGCGTATAGACGTTGCCAAACGTGGCGGCGCCGGTTTGTGCGTTAGTCGTAACGGTGCGCGGCAAAGTGAGAAACGCTGTCCAGATCGCCTGCACCACCAGCGCAAACGCCGGCACATGAAAGCGATTTGTCGTTCCCGCCTTATGAAAAAATAAATTGTCTCGTGCCATGGCGTAGTAAACCCGCGCGCCGGCGAGGATGAGCCCGTTATTGCAACCAAACGTCGAGATCATGATTGCCGCTGCCATCGCCAGCACGCCGGGGGTCCCAAAAATCGCATGCATCATTGCGACCGCGACGCGATTTTGCGGCGCGTTTCGAATTTCAGTCAGCGGCAGGGAAGCGATGTAGGCGACGTTCGCGAGCACGTAGAGCACAACCACAATCCCGCAACCGTAGAGCAAGGCGCGCGAAAGATTCCGTCCCGGTTCGCGCACTTCGCTGCCGATAAACGTGACGTTAGTCCAAGCCGTTTGCGCGAAGAGCGGTCCGACCATTGCTTTGCCAAATAACAAAGCAACCGCAAGTCCGCCGACGACGGGGAGTCCCGGTTGCACCGCTCGTGCGCTCCAGCCATTAGCCGCCGCATCCCACCAGTGCGATGTCAGCGCCGCGCAATTCGGTTTCCATCCAAAAATGAGTCCAATCACAATCACGCCGGTGAGCGCGGCGGTTTTTGTGAAGGTAAAACTGTTCTGGACAATCTTGCCGACGCGAAGTCCGCGTGTGTTCGAAAATGTGAGAAGCGCAATCAAAAGGATCGCGACCAGTTGTTCGGTCGAAAGACTGATGGCATACCCGGGCAACAGGACGATCGGTGCGATCAGATAATGATCTCCCGCAACACCTGGCGCGAAGAGGCCGAGAAACCTCGCAAATGCGATCGCAACAGCCGCGATCGTGCCGGTCTGCACGACCAGAAACAGGGCCCAGCCAAATAAAAATCCAAGCGCTGGTCCGTAGGCTTCGCGCAAGAAAACATAAACCCCCCCCGCCCGCGGCATCATCGTCGCCAGTTCGGCGCAGCAAAGTGCTCCCGTGATCGTGAGCAATCCGGCAACGATCCACGTCAACAACAACCAGCCGGGAGCGCCGATTAATCGCAACGATTCCGCCGAGACAATGAAAATTCCCGAGCCGATCATCGAGCCGATCACGATCATGGTGGCGTCGAGCAAACTGAGACCGCGGACGAGCGAAGAAGATTGATCAGTATGGTTCATTTGAGAAAAAGACAGGGGATGGTCATTGCGGGGCTCATTGCACGGTCACCGCGACGCCCATTACATGGTCTTCTAACTTTTTTCTGGCGCGGCAATGATAATTCCTTCGCCTTTCAGTCGCGCCCGCAATGTCCGCGCGAATTCAACCGCGCCCGGGGTATCGCCATGGAGGCAGATCGTTTCGGCCCGAACCGAAATGTCGATTCCATCCACAGTGCGAATTTTTCCTTCCTTCAACATTCGCAGGACGCGGTCCGCCGCCTCTGCTGGATCATGCAACAGCGCCGCCGGCTTCGTTCGGGAAACAAGCGAACCGTCGCTATTATAGTTGCGATCCGCGAAAACTTCAGCTGCGGTTGCCAATCCCAATTCGTGCGCCGCTCTAAACAGCTCGGTCCCGGCGGGCGCGAATAGGATCGCCCGTGTATTAATGGCGAGCATCCCGTGCGCGATTGCGTCGGATAATTCGCGATCACGCACCGCCATATTATAGAGGGCGCCGTGCGGCTTAACATGGTGCATCTCCACTCCCGCTGCGGTGCAGAGCGCGTTAAACGCGCCCACCTGATAGGCCACGAGTGCGTAAACCTCTGCTGCGCTTACCTGCATTTCGGCTCGTCCAAAATCTTTTCGATCGTCGAGACTTGGATGCGCCCCCACTGCGACGCCCTTTTCTTTTGCGGCGCGAATGGAATTGAAAATTGAGGCCGGATTACCGGCGTGAAATCCGCACGCGATATTTGCAGAGCTAACGAGGCTCAGAATTTCATCGTCGTGACCCGCCCCTTCCCCGAGATCTGAATTTAAATCGACTTTCATCCAAAACGGGCCTCCAACCCGGCACGGAAAAGTGCGACCTCGCGCTCGCGCTCGCGCAAAAGAGCGCGCGCTTCTTCCAGCTCGATCAATTCGAACCGCACTTCGTCAAGCGGCTGCAATTGTGCCGTGTGGCCGAGATCGACCGTGATCACATGCGCGATTTTCGGATAACCCCCGATAGTCTGGCAATCACCAAGGAGCACGACCGGCGCGCCGCTGGGCGGAAGCTGAATCGTTCCAGGCGCCACTGCCTCGGAAACAAGCTCGCGCGGGTTACCCAGTAAAATCTCACCGCCTTCCAGTCGCAAACCCATGCGGTCGGAATTCATTGTCAGCCGGAATTTTTGTGCGAGCAATTTTTCTCCGATATCATCATCCCAATTCTTGCCGCGAATAACGCGAAGAAATCTTCCGCGCGGGACGAATCGTGGTGCGCTCCAATCGGAAACGACGTCAGAAATTTCCTTGCGCATACGCGGGCAAAGTTTTGATTCGACGCCAAGGGGAAGCTCATCGCCATCGCGCAGCACCCGCCCGGCCCATCCACCGAAGTGCGCGCGTAAATCGGTCGCCCGGCTTCCCAGAATCTCGGGAACGTCGACGCCGCCGGAAATGGCCAGCCAGGCACGACCACCGCGCTTCGGTGAAATGTCGATCGCCGCCCCGGCTGAGACCCGAGCGCAATGCAAAATTGGAATCAGCTCGTCTCCAATTCGTATCTCGAATTCGCCGCCGCCCCAGGCGACCAATCGGTCGACGTCAACCTTCAATCGGACCCGGCCGTTCGAGCACTCCAAACCAGCCATGCAGTCCGGATTGCCAACCAGAAGATTGGCGAGACGCAAAGATACGCAATCGAGCGCACCCCCAGGTGTCACGCCAAACTTGCGGAGTCCGAAGCGGCCGCAGTCCTGCACTGTAGTCTGGAATCCGGCCAAAATAACGGACGCAATCATTCTTGTTCGGCATCAAATTGTGCGCGGGTGATTCTGCTGAAACGCACGCGATCCCCAGGTCGCAAGAGGGTGGGCGGGTTTTCGTTCGCTCTAAATAAGCGCAACGGAGTGCGGCCAAGTACATTCCAACCTCCGGGCGATTCAAATGGATAAATGCCAGCTTGAGCGTTGGCGATCGCGACGGAACCAGCGGGAACTTTCGTTCGCGGGCTTTCCAGTCGTGGCACACGCAACTTGTCCGACAGCCCGGCGAGAAAAGGGAAGCCAGGGACGAATCCGATGCAGGCTACCGTGTATTCAGTCGATGAATGTAATGCGATGATGGCGTCGCCGCTCAGAAACGTTTGCCTCGCGACACGTGCGAGATCGAGCGCAAATTCATCATCATAACAAACTGGAATTTCGACCTTCCGCACCTTTCTCAGTGCGCGAACGCCAGCCGAGGGAACTAACGCGCCAATCTTCTCTTCAAAGTCTTGTTCAATCCGCGCTGGATCAAAAAACACCGCCACCGATTCGTAAGCGCAAGTGACATCGATTACTCCCGGAAGGTTCGCACCCTCGAGTTTCTCCGCCGCGGAAAGTGTTCGCGCCAATAATCGGGCGCGATCGGAAGACTCATCAGCAAAATCAAGAATGAGTGCGGAATCACCCAGCGGGAAAACCTTCATCAGTTACGATTTATCCCGTCATTCTGAGCGAAGTCGAGAAGTCCCGCATTAGTTTCTGTAGCGGCAGCGTGTCGGTCGCGCACGCGGTGCGATTTGTCATTCCGAGCGAAGTCGAGGAATCTCTGACTAATTGTTAACATTATTACAAAGCGTTTTGAAACAATAGCTAGAGATGTCTCGACTTCGCTCGACATGACAAAGGGCAGATTGTGAAAGCATGGAAATTTATACTTCTCGCGCTAGCGGTTATCGCCCTGCTTTGGTTCCTTAATCCCGAACGCGCAATCGAACGCAACGAGCCCGGCCTCGTCGAAATCGTTTATCTGGCCGAGAGCGGGCCGGAAGCGGGATCGGTCGAAGAAGCGATGCGTGATTTCGAAGGCCAAAGCCGAGCTGCTCATCAAAAAAATCCAGCGCAGCCGATTTACAAAATTATCAAAGGCCAAACCGCCTCGCGTGATCCGACCGCTGATCCCACCCGCTTTCTCGTTAGCGTCGCCGGCGGAATGCCCCCCGACTTGATCCTCTTCGATCGCTACGCAGTAAGCGAATGGGCCGCGCGCGGAGCTTTCACCAAGTTGGATGATTTTGTCGCGCGTGAATCGACCAATCCCGCACCTGACGCAATTCGGCCGGAGAATTTTTACAAGTCATGCTGGGACGAAGTGGTTTATGAAAATCCGACCACCGGCGAGCGCGACATTTACGGAATCCCGGAGCGAGTGGATGATCGCGCGCTTTTTTACAATAAGGATCTATTGAAGCGAGCCGGCTTTGTCGACGCCAATGGGGAAGCCCAGCCACCCCGCAATTGGGAAGAGCTCGAGCAGATGGCCGTCAAATTAACCGAACACGACGTCCGCGGGCGCATTACCCAGCTTGGCTTCGCCCCCAATTTCGGCAACGCCTGGCTTTATCTCTACAGCTGGATGAATGGCGGCCGGTTTATGAGCGACGATCACCGTCATTGCACCTTGAACTCTCCGACCGTCGTTCAAGCGCTGGAATGGATGACACGCGTCTATGATTCGTTAGGCGGCGCGCAAAAGGAGTTCGCCTTCGAGGGAACAGCCCAGTCCGGTCAACGGAGCGCTCCGCCTGGTGAGCTCGATCTGTTCGTCCAGGGCAAGGTTGCGATGAAAATCGACGGCTACTGGACCTTCCCGGAAGTGCTCGCGCAATACGGCCAAAACTTGAACTACGCGGTCACACTTCCGCCATTGCCCGCCACCGCGGCTCGCAACTCGAACAATGGATACAGTTGGGTCAGCGGCTGGTGCTACGCCATCCCTTCTACCGCGCCACAAAAAGAAGGGGCATGGGAGTTACTGAAGTTCATGTGCAGTCAGCATGCCCGTGAAATCATCGGGGAAAGTGAGCGGCTCCGCCTGCAAAGCATCGGCCGCATTTATGTGCCGACGCAAAACGCAAACCGACACATCAACGAATGGGCTTTCCAAAAGTATATCGCGTCCGACCCAGCTGTTCCCACGAAGCTTCGGGATGGCGTTAAACTGTTAAACGACCTGATCGAAATTTCCCCCTTCCGGCCAGTGACGCCGGTCGGTCAATTACTCTTCAACGAACAGAAGCGCGCGACTGAGAACGCCATTTTCCACAAAATATCCGCTCAGGAAGCACTCAATGAAAGTACGGCGGTGGTGCAGAGTGCCCTCGATCGCGCGCTCAGTCCGCCGCGCGGGCTGGTTGTGCCGTGGAAGTATTTTCTGGCTGTCTACTTCTTGTTACTCGTGGGAGCCGTGGTCGGAATCTATTTGCGCGATGCGCTACCGTGCATTCCTCGTGCTCATGCTCCGACTCCTGCTCATACTCGAAAGAAGAAGATCGAGCAGGAGCAGGAGCATGATTATGAGCATGAGCAGGAAGTAGCTAGCAGGCGCAACAGTTACTTTCGCTCGCAATGGGCGGGCGGTTGGCTCTGTGCTTCGCCATGGATTATCGGTTTTATCCTCTTCACCGGCGGCCCAATTCTCTTCGCCATCGTCGCTAGCTTCTGCGATTACGACATTCTTAATCCCGCGCGCTTTGTCGGCCTGGCCAACTATCGCTGGATGTTTACACGTGACCCGCTGTTTTGGAAGGTGATTGGTAATACCCTCTTCATGGTCATCGGTATTCCACTCGGTATGGCGCTGAGTCTGGCTATCGCTCTTCTGCTCAACCTTGAAGTGCGCGGTGTGGCGGTCTGGCGCACATTTTTCTATCTGCCGTCAATCGTGCCCGCGGTAGCTTCCAGCATTCTGTGGATTTGGATTTTCAATCCGCGGATCGGCTTGCTTAACAATGTCCTGGCCGCTTTCGGCATTCACGGACCTAACTGGTTACAAGACGAGCACACCAGCAAGATCGCACTGATTTTGATGGGACTTTGGTCGGCCGGCGGCGGAATGATTATTTGGCTGGCGGGATTGAAGGGAATCAACCCGAGCTATTACGAAGCAGCGGCACTCGATGGCGCCAATGCCTGGCAAAGCTTTCGCACTATCACCCTTCCATTACTCACTCCCTATATTTTCTTCAATCTCATCATGGGTTTGATCGCTACCCTGCAAATCTTCACCCAATCCTTCATCATGACTCAAGGCGGCCCTATCGATTCTACTCTCTTCTACGCCTACCATCTCTTTAACAACGCATTCCGTTTTCTACAAATGGGCTACGCCAGCGCGCTTGGTTGGTTTCTTTTCCTGGCTGTCTTCGCGCTAACGCTGCTGCAACTCAAACTCTCAAAGCGCTGGGTTCATTATGAGGAGTAAAGCGATTTACAATTTCAATTGCCAATTTGCAATTGCCGCACATGACGGAGTCAGAGCTAATCGATAGAACGAAGAGGTTCGCATTGCGAGTGATGAACGTTGTTCGTGCACTGCCAAAGAACGTGGAGGGACGGGTGATTGCGGACCAACTCATGCGCAGCGGCACGTCTCTTAGGGCAAATTATCGAGCCGCATGTAAAGCACGATCCCATGCAGAGTTTATCTCGAAACTTGGAACCGTTGAAGAGGAGGCAGGCGAGGCTGCATCGTGGCTCGAACTGTTGATCGATGGAGGAGTCGTCTCGCAGAAACGGTTGCAGCCGTTATTGCTGGAAGCTCGAGAACTCGTCGCAATCTTCGCGGCCTCACGCAAGACAGCTGGGCGAAACGCCAGATCACAAATTGCAAACATCAGATTCCGCTAGATCGAAACGCCGGCGCCCCAAAAGATGATACGACGCTTCATAATTTACGCGCTTCTCACCTTCGGCTCGCTCTTGTTCGCCTGGCCCTTCTCGCCTGGCCCTTCATTTGGATGGTCGGGACTTCGATTAAACTGGAGCGCGAAGTTCTCTCCAATCGCTCAAGTATCTTACCAGAGGCGCCCATTCCGCGAAGCAGATCCCCTTACCTCGACGATCGAACGTTTGCTCATGCAGACGGCCCACACCGGGAGGAAGCGATTGGGATCCTGGAAGAGCAACTGCGCAGCCATGTTTGGCCGTCGCAGGTCGATCCCGAAATTGCGCGCCAACAGGTGGCGCGCGGAATTTATGAGCGTTTGCTTGGGCTAATTGCATATGAACGCTGGAGCGATTCGGGCGAACAATTGCGCGCCACCTTAACTGCTGCAATCGCCCCGGACCTAATCGATAGCGTATTTGGACAACTGCGACGCGTCTTGCTCATCGGACAACTTCGCGCCCGTTCCACCGAGTTGCAGGAAGATGAACTCGTTGCTGGATCGGATGCCACAACGAAATGGATTGTTGGCGGGCCGGGGGCGCTTTCCCAGAAAGCCGACGCTTCGGAATTTTCCTACGATTTTTCTTCCGACAACAAGGTTACATTATCGCAAACGTTTACTACCAGTTTTCCAATCGAGCGTTTACGCCGCCTGCAATTCTATTTCCAGCCCGATGACAGTTGGCACGCCTTGGATATGACGGTGGAGAAACTCGGCCATCGCTTTGTCAGCGAGCGAGCGGTTTATCTGGCTGATCACAACTGGCAAGTTGCGACCTGGCAGGAACCGAGGGCCGAGGACTCGCTTACTAAAATCAAAACCTGGACGCTACTAAAGGATGCTGGGCAATCAGCGATTCACGGCCCAAACGAAATGAGGATTACGCTGGAACTGCATCGCACCGGCGTGATGGGCGCGTGGCTGGCAAAAATTTGGCGCAATTATCGCCTCACCCTCGATTACATTCCATTTTGGCGTTACGTCGGCACTGGTCTATTTCTCGTTATATTGAATCTAATCGGCACACTCTTCAGCTGTTCGCTTGCCGCTT
>Ga0209156_10003294_pt1 | contig 12235 bp, 9 predicted proteins | sample GraSoiAngelo_124_FD_185881 | JGI IMG/M metagenome (GOLD analysis project Ga0209156, IMG submission 185881) | Grasslands soil microbial communities from the Angelo Coastal Reserve, California, USA - 14_0927_05_20cm (SPAdes) (version 2) | ecosystem: Environmental > Terrestrial > Soil > Grasslands ...
TGATTGGCGCCGCGATGACCGAATTTCAGTTTGAATGTCGATCCGCCGAAAGCGAAGCCGAGAATCTGGTGGCCGAGGCAAATTCCGAAGATGGGCTTTTTGCCCATCAAATCGGCGACCGTTTTGTGCGCGTAGGGCAGTGCGGATGGATCTCCCGGTCCGTTTGAAAGAAAAACTCCGTCCGGATTTAGCGCGAGTGTTTGTTCGGCCGTTGTTGACGCGGGAACAACGGTTACGCCGAAGCCTTTTTGTCGGAGCAGTCGCAAAATATTTTGTTTGATACCGTAATCATAAGCAACGACCCGAAATCGGATTGGCGGCAATTTCGGTTTGTTGTCGCCATTGCCATTCGCGATCGACCACGGCTGGCTCAATTTGTCGTCCAAGTCCCACTGGTAAATTTCCGGCGTCGAAACTTCTTTCACGTAATCCATGCCGATCACGCCTTCGCCCTCGACCGCGCGTTGCACCGCTTGTTCGATCGACATTTTCTCAGTCGTTAAACACGCCTTCATCGCGCCACGCGTCCGCAAATGCCGCGTCAACGCGCGCGTGTCGATCCCCTGGACCCCGGGGATGTCCCATTTGCGCAAATATTCATTTAGCGACATTTCGGAGCGCCAGTTGCTCGGCGCCTCGCTCAGTTCTTCGATCACGAATCCGCGGACATGCGGCGAACGGCTTTCCTGGTCGAGCGAGTTGGTTCCGTAATTTCCGATGAGCGGATAAGTCATGGCCACGATCTGGCCCCGATAGGAAGGATCGGTCAGCACTTCCTGATAACCGGTCATCGCGGTGTTGAAACAGATCTCGCCGATGCGGGTGCCAGTTGCGCCAAATGATTCGCCCTCGAAATATTTTCCGTCTTCGAGAGCGAGCAAGGCGCGCATCGCGGGTGATTGTCGATCTTAACCAGCGAATTTCAAATCGCGGCGCAAAAAAAATGCCCGAATCGAAAACTCGATCCGGGCATTCCCAAAATTTTACCCCACAGGTGCCGTTTAGATGAATCTCCCGTTCCCTTTCGGTAAACGGCGGATGACCGTCGCTGCGGAATCTGACTTCCAATAAAGGCCTGTCATTCTCCGCACCAACCAAGCCTCCTTTATTTCGTCAACTATCGGTTCGGGGACGTCACCTCAATCTCGAACATCGCAGGGTAAATTCGAAAGCCGCTGGTTGAGAGTTGAGTGGAAAGCACTGGTTTCCTTCCCAACCCTCAACGAGCGGCTTTCACTTTCAAAGAACTACTCGCGCAATTCCGCGCCGAGGTCGCGCTGCAATCGCTCGCGAATTTTCGCGTGCACCGCACTCACTTCCTCACTGGTCAGTGTGCGACTCCGATCTCGATATGTCAATCGATATGCAAGCGACTTTCGTTCCGGTCCGAGACCGGCCGCACTTTCGCCGGTGAACAAATCGAACAGTTCCACGCGTTCAAGCAACGGCTCCATCGGCTCCTGAATCGCCCGCAAAATTTTCGCGTGCGAAACTTCTTCCGGCACAATCATCGCAATGTCGCGCGTGATTGATGGATACCGGTCAAGCTCGCGAAACTTTTTCGCTGATTCGCCAACGACTAAAAGAAGATCGGCATGCAGCTCGGCAATCAGCACCGGACCTGCCGCAATGGATTTGGTCGTCGAAAGTTGTCCGCCAAAGCCGATCATCTGATCTCGGGACCAAATGTCGACCGCGAGCGCGAGATCGGGATATTTGGCCGGCCGAAACGACAGATCTGGAATAACGCACTCCAACGCGCCCTTGAGATCGAACAGGTCCAGACCGCGGCTCGTTTGCGATCGCCAATTCGGCGCGCGCGTAATATTTCCCCAGAGCAAAATCCCGAGATGCCGTTCTTCCTTTCCGGACGGCGGGATAAACGTGCGCCCGATTTCAAAGATGGCGACGGTCTCGGCGCCCGCCCGAATATTTCGCTCGAGCACTTCGAGCAGCCCGCCGATCAAGCTCGGCCGCAGCGCGACGTGATCTTCGCTCAACGGATTTCGCAACGCTATCGCCTTTTCGCTGAATGCGGAGGCGCTTCTCGGGATCAATTTGGATGTGCGCGCTTCTGAAAGGCCACGCGCAACAAGCCGCTCACGCATCGCCGACTCCAGATTGTGCGAGTGATCTGCCGCGCTCGAGGCGGTGAACCGGCTTCGGCCGGTCCCCGGAACTTTGTCGACTCCGAATGCGCGAACGACCTCTTCGATGAGATCGACATCGCGCTGCAAATCCCGCCGATGACTCGGAATTTTCCATTTCATCATCTTAGCGGCGCTGGTCTTCTGCAAACTGAACCCCGTCAGAATCTCATCAACTGTTCTTGGCTTGATCGCGATCCCGACGACTCGATCGCATTTTTCATAGCTCAATGAAACATCGGCTGGATTCCCCGGGATTTTCCCGGCAGTCGCAATTTCTTTCGCCGGCGTTCCGCCTGTGATTTCGCGGATCAACTCGGTCGCGCGCTGAGACGCGCGTAAAACCATTCCGGGATCGACGCCGCGCTCGAACCGGTAACTCGCGTCGCTCGGCAAATTGAGATTGCGCGCAGTGCGACGAACGCTCGCAGGCAAGAAATAGGCGGCCTCGAGCAAAATGTTTTTCGTCGAGTCGGTGACTCCGGTTTCCTCGCCGCCCATTACGCCGGCGATTCCAACTGCGCGCTCCTGATCGGCAACGACCAGATTATCCGGCTTGAGCGAGTAAGTCTTGCCGTCGAGCGCGAGAAATTTCTCGCCGTCCCGCGCCAGCCGGACATTAATTCCACCTTCCAATTTGTCGGCGTCGAACGCGTGCGTCGGCTGGCCGAGCTCCAACATCACGAAGTTCGAGATGTCGACGATGTTGTTGATCGACCGAATGCCGACGCTCTCGATTTTCGCGCGCAACCATTGCGGACTGGGCCCGACTTTCACGTCGTCGATCTTGCGGGCGGAGAAAAATGGACATTCGCGTATGGCGCTGATGGCCACGCCAGTCTTCCTGATGTCGATCTTCGCTTCGCGTGGCGTTGATTTGAGTGTGTTTCCAGTCAGCGCTGCGATTTCGCGCGCGAGTCCGAAATGGCTTAGTAAGTCGCCACGATTCGGGGTGATCTCAACATCCAAAATCATCTCGCTTGGAAAAACGTCGCCAATCGGCACGCCGATTTTTGCCTCCGGCGATAGAATCAAAAGCCCGGCCGCATCTTCGCCGAGGCCGAGCTCAATCGCGCTGCAAAGCATTCCTTCGCTTTCAACGCCGCGCAGTTCGCTCTTTCGAATCTCGGTGCCGTTCGGCAACTTCGCGCCGGGCAACGCCAGTGGAACTTTGTCGCCAACTTTGTAATTGCTCGCGCCGCAAACGATCTGGCGTTTTGTGCCGCTGCCGTCGTTGACTTCGCAAACGCTGAGGCGATCGGCATTTGGATGACGCGATGACGCGGTGATCTGTGAAACGATCACGTTGTCGATCTTTGCACCGCGCGTCTCGATGTTCTTGGTCTCTATGCCGGCACGAGTAAGTAAATCGGCGATCTCCTTAGGATCTTCTGGAAGATCGACAAATTCGCCCAGCCAGTTAACGGAAAATTTCATTGTCTTTGGCAATCTGTCATTCCGAGCGAAGTCGAGGAATCTCTTACTATTCCTGAATCAGAAATATCTAGAGATGTCTCCACTTCGGTCGACATGACAAAAGAGATGTTCACGCGAATTGTTTTAAGAACCGCAGATCGTTCTGCGCGAAGAGACGGATATCGGGAATGTCGAACAAAATCATGGCGAGCCGATCCATGCCGAGACCGAATGCGTAGCCTGTCCATTTTTCCGGGTCGTAAGCTTGGTCGCCGCGCGCTTTGTTGACCGCTTCGAAAACAGCTGGATGCACGATGCCGGACCCGGCGACCTCGATCCATTGTTCGCCTTTTTTGAGTGCCTTTGATTTGACGTAAACCTCAAGACTCGGCTCGGTGAATGGAAAATAATGCGGTCGAAATTGGACGGCGGTGTCGGCACCGAACAGTTCGCGCATGAAAAACTCAAGCGAACCTTTCAAATCGGCTACGCTCACGTTCTCATCAACATAGAGCCCTTCGATTTGATGAAACTGCGCGCTGTGGGTCGCATCGACTTCATCGCGACGATAGGCCGCGCCGGGCGCGATCACGCGAATCGGCGGCGGCGCGGATTGCATCGTGCGGATTTGCACCGTCGAAGTGTGGGTCCGGAGTAATCGGCCGTCCGGCAGATAAAATGTGTCCTGCTCGTTCCGCGCTGGGTGTTCGGGCGGCGTGTTCAGGGCGTCGAAACAATGCCATTCGTCTTCAACGTCCGGTCCGTCCGCGAGGGCAAAGCCCATTCGCCGGAAAATTTCGATCGACCGCTCGAGCATTTGCGTGAGCGGATGCAACGCGCCGAGCTCGTGCGGCGTTCCGGGTAGCGAGATGTCGGTCTTGGCAAGCCCGCCGGTCTCTTTCTGTGATCGAAACTGTTGCGCGCGGATGTCGATAGCTACGGTGACAGCGTTCCGCACCTCGTTGAGCAGTTTGCCGACGACCGGCTTCTCTTCCTTGGCGAGCGTTTTCATTTGCTCGCCCCAGGCCGAAACGGTGCCGCTGCGGCCGAGATATTTCAGCCGGGCAGTTTCGAGCGCCCGCTCGTCGCGCGCGGATTTGATCTCGCGCAGGGCGTCGTCGCGCAGTTGTTCCAGCGGATGCATAAGACGTTGAAGCGTTAAAGAGTTTAAGCGTTGAAGCGAAGCCGCTGCAACGTTTCAACGCTTCATCGGTTCAACGAATTACGCCGCCTTCTTTTTCGACTTCGATTTGTCTTCCAGCGCGCTCTTCGCTTGATCGACAATCGACTTGAAAGCGTTCTCGTCGGTGACTGCGAGATCGGCCAGGACCTTACGATCGAGTCCGATGCCGGCTGCTTTCAGTCCTTCGGCGAACCGGCTGTAAGTTAGCCCGTTCGCACGAGCGGCAGCATTGAGGCGCTGGATCCACAAATAACGAAAAGTGCGTTTGCGGGTCTTGCGATCGCGATAGGCCCAATATTTGCCTTTCATCGTTGCGTCTTTGGCGTAACGAAAAAGTTTTGACCGGCGACCCCGATAACCTTTGGCGGATTTGATGACGCGTTTGCGCCGCGCACGGCTGGCCGGCGCGTTAGTGGCTCTTGGCATTGTTGTTGTGTCCCGAATTACTCCGGGACTCCTCGTTCAGCGGGCTGTTCTTTAATTATCGACCTTTCCGACCTCGCTCGCTGATTAGTCCCACGGCGCGGGACAGGTGGAAAGACGTTCCGAATCGTTCGGAGCGCGAAAAATAGACGGGAAAATGACGAATGACAAATGACGAGAAATCGTGACGACAAGCGCACGTTGTGGAGGATCACCTGGTTCATCCGTAGCCATTCCTTCGACATTCGTGCTTCGCTGCGTATAAGCCGCATATAACGCGGGTAGCGAGCATATGTTTACGCGGCTTCGACATTTTCTGATATAATTCCGCCGTGCATTGGCTTGGCCGACATCGCTTGATGATCCTGGCGGGCATTTGCGCCTTTATCACTGTTTTGGTGCTCGCTCTGCATTTTGCCGCAGGCGTTCCGTTCTTGTCCATCGTCTGGAGCAGCGAGCAAGCGTACGAAGACGTCCTTCGGCGGGAGGGACGGAAAACTAAAACGCACAATGATTTTGTTTTCATCGGAATCGACCAGGAATCGCTCAAGTTGACCGCAGTCGGACCCGAGGAAATTCAAAACAATCGCGCGTTTCAATTGATGACAGAGCGGCCGTTTCCGTGGTCACGGGAGATTTGGGCGCTATTACTCGACCGATTATTCAGTGCTGGGACGCGGGTCGTCATGTTCGACATGATCTTCGGCGCACACTACGACGGTGACGCCGCGTTCGGTGCCGCATTGGAGCGTTATCGCGACAAAGTTGTAATAGGCGCAAATTTCGATTTCTCCGATATCCCAAATGGTGGCGCAGCAATCAACATTGCCCCGAGCGTTTCGTTAATCCCGGATAAACCAATGGAGGATGATCGCGTCGGTTACGTAGTGTTTTTCCCTGACGCCTTGGATCACAAAATCCGTTCAGCTCGTTACACGGTAACCGACAGGCAACTATCATATCAGTTACCGCAATCCAATGAGACGGCCTACGAATCTCTGGGCGCACGCGCGCTCCGTAAGCTTGGCCATTCGGGCGATGTGCCGCGCGATCTACAATCTCATTCGATTCGCTTCAGTGCGCTCGACGCCTACCTGCCGAAGGCGCTTTGGGAGGTTTTCGATCCTAAAATGTGGCATGCGAACTATCGCGACGGTAATTACTTCAAAGACAAAGTCGTTATCGTCGGAGCGTCATCACAGGTGGCGCACGATGTTTTCGATACGCCACTTAGTCCGGAAACGCGGGGACCTGCTTTGCACTTGCACGCGCTGGCGGCGGCGCTCGATCACGAATTTCTTTATGACACGGCGATCCCAATCGATTTCGCGACCGTCATTGGCGGCGGAATTTTATCGTGGATCGTGGTCGCCTTCGTTCGCCGGCCATTCCTTTGTTTGCTGACGCTTCTGGCGGTCAGCGGAGCTTATCTGGGCGTTTCGCGAATTCTTTACGATACACGCGGACTGCTGATCATGGTTGTGCCGACGCTAAGCGTGTTTCTAGCGAGCGGCCTGTTGGGACTGGGTTTTGAATACACTCTGGAACGCTTGGAAAAACTGCGCACGCGCCGGACACTCGAGCGTTACGTTTCGAAAAACCTGGTCAAAGAAATTCTCGATAACCCGGGCGGCTATTACAACTCCATGCTCGGGTCGCGCAAGCCGGTGACCGTGCTCTTTTCGGACCTGGTCGGCTTCACCAATTTGTCGGAAAAGGCCGACCCGGCTGCGCTCGTCGCGCAGCTCAATCGTTACCTTAGCAGCATGGTGCCGATGGTGTTCGATAACGGCGGGACGCTCGATAAATTTATCGGCGACGCCATCATGGCGGTTTGGGGAAACGTGAGCAGCCATGGCGCCGCGGAAGATGCGAAGGCCGCGGTCCGAGCGGCGCTTGGGATGCGGCGCGAGATGCCAAAATTAAATGCGGCGTGGCGCGCGGAGGGGATGCAACCGCTCGCATTCGGCATTGGCATCAATCATGGCGAGGCCATTGTTGGCAACATCGGATCGCACGAGCGGCTCGATCCGACCGTGATCGGCGACGCGGTGAATCTCGCCTCGCGACTGGAAGCGCTAACGCGTATTTACGCCGTTGATATTCTGGTTGGACAAAGCGCAGCCGAGCTTGTGCGCGACGACTTTCACTTTCGCTCGGTCGCGCGTGTTCAAGTGAAAGGAAAAAGCGAACCGGTCGAAGTGTTCACGCTCGTCGGCGCGCGGAAGGACGATGTCGATCCGGAATTTTTGAAGTGGCTCGACATTTACGAAGAGGGGATCGCCAAATTCCGGAAACGCGATTTCAAAGACGCGAAGATTCTGTTTTCACATTTTCTCGAATTTTATCCGGACGATTCTCTCGGGAAGATGTATCTCGCGAGCGCGCTCGAATACGAACAAGCACCGCCGGACGAAGCTTGGAACGCGGTCGAAGTTTTCAAAAAGAAGTAGCCCGCTAATTGCGCGAATCAGACGAATAAACTCTGATCGAGCAAGGAATTGATGTTGGAGTGCATTATTCGTGTCCTTGGCGTGATTCGCGGGTCAAATTTCTGGCGCAGGTCAAACTCCCGTCGTAAAGAATCGGCGTGACCAAAACCGCGCCGCAAAAATTTCATTTCATAGGCATTTGCGGCACGGCCATGGGCTCGGTCGCGGCGGCGTTGCAGGAGCGCGGGTTTAAAGTCAGCGGCTCGGACGAAAGTGTTTATCCGCCGATGTCGACCTTTCTCGAAGAGCGCGGGATCAAACTTCATCAAGGTTACGGTGAGGAAAACATTCCGAGCGACGCGGATGTGGTCGTGATCGGCAACGCGATCAAGCGCGGCAATCCGGAAGTGGAAGCGGTCCTGAACCGGAAACTGTTTTACCTTTCGCTGCCGGAAGTTCTGAAAAATTATTTCCTGCGCGGCAAACACAATCTCGTCGTCACCGGCACGCACGGAAAAACAACGACGACATCGTTGCTGACCTGGATCATGGAAAAAGGCGGCCGCAAACCCAGTTATCTCATCGGCGGCATTCCAAAAAATCTTGGTCAGGGCGCGCGGTTGAACGACTCCAAGTATTTTGTGATCGAAGGCGATGAATACGACAGCGCGTTTTTTGACAAGCGCTCCAAGTTTATTCATTACTTGCCGGAGCTGGTGATCGTAAACAACATCGAGTTCGATCACGCCGACATCTTCAATAATCTTGACGAGATCAAACTAAGCTTTCGCCGGTTGCTCAATATCGTTCCGCAAAACGGAATGGTTCTGGTCAATGGCGACGATCATAACTGCGTTGAGGTCGCGAAGGATTGTCTCGCCCAGATGGTCGAAGTCGGTTTTTCAAAAAACTGCGCGCAAAGGATTCGCGACGTCACTCATTCGCCCGAGGGTTCGCGGTTCAAACTTGGCGACGACGTTTATGAAATCCCGCTCATCGGGGAATTTAATGTGCGGAACGCGGCCATGGCCGCGAGTGCGGCCCGCTTTTACGACGTGCCCAAATCGAAGATCGAAAACGCGTTCAAAAGTTTTACGGGCATCGCGCGGCGCCAGGAAGTGCGCGGTGAAGCGCGGGGCGTGAAAGTGATCGACGACTTTGGCCATCATCCGACGGCGATCGGGCAAACTTTGCACGCCCTGCGGCAGCGTTATCAGAGTCAGCGGATCTGGGCAATCTTCGAGCCGCGGTCGAACTCGACCCGGCGCTCAGTTTTTCAGAAGGAACTACTGGAGGCGCTCAAAGTGGCGGACGGTGTGTTCATCGCGCAAGTGGCCAGGCTCGAACAAATCCCAGAAGCGGAACGTTTACATCCAGAAGAGATGGTAAAGGAAATTTCCGAAGACGGGCGGCCAGCGTTCTATGAAAAAAACGCCGACGCAATTGCCGATCGAATTGTACCCCTATTGAAAGAGAGAGACGTCGTCGCCGTTTTCAGTAACGGCGGATTCGACAACATTCACGAGAAATTGCTGGCGCGACTGAGAACGTAAGTCGCTAAATCGAGAATGGCGAATCGACTGTCGCTGTAACGATTGATCGAATCACGATTCAGGGCGGCGAAGCCGCTGACGTGTGATCGTGCACGATTTTCCAGCCTTCGGGGAAACGGTGAAAAATTAGTGTGAAACGGCCGTGAGGCTTGTCGCTCGCGCGTTTGAGTTCCCAACTACCAAGCACGACAGCGGAATCGTTACTTAACGGCGTGATTTCAAGATCTGAAAACGTCAGCGTTCCCATTTTCGCGCGGTCCGAATATTTCTTTTTGTAACGATCCAGAACTTTCTGCCACCCGCGCGTGACTTCGTCGCCGGAAACGAACACCGTGTCGTCGGAGCGCGAGTAACCGTTCATGAACGTATCGATGTCGCCGCGATTCCACGCGTCCTGCTGCGATTGCAGAATAATTCGAATTTCAGAAGCGGTGTCTGTTTGAGCAGCGGCTAATTCGGACGGTGCAACCCAGAACATCGCAACCGCCGCGATAAAAAAAGCGAGGAACGTCAGACGCATTACGGCGTTGGCGTCGGAGTGGGCGTCGGTTCCGAGAATTTTCTGTAGGTTAAAACAAGCTTGGCGCTAGGCACCGGCTCGACTGTTACGCGTGCAGGACCATCGATGACAACCGGTTGGATAAATTCCGGTGGCGCGGTGGAATCGATCATTGTCGCCGTCAACACTGCTCTTGAAGGTGGTGTGGGCGTTGGCGTAGGAGTCGGCGTAGGCGTCGCTGTCGGTGTCGGAGTTGCGGTCGGCGTTCCGGTGGGTGTCGGCGTCGCACTTGGAGTTGGCGTAGGAGTTGGAGTCGGAGTTGGGGTCGCTGTTGACGTGGCCGCTGATGCAATCACAACGCCTCGCGTGCTACCGCCTTCCTGTGTGAAGTTATAGATTCGCAGGAAGTGGTGATCAGGAACATTAATGCTGAAGGTGGAGTTCGTGATCACTACAGTTTTGAAACTGGAGGCGATAGCGACAGCGCCGAGCGCGCAAACGAAAATCAGCAGCGACGCCGCATTCTTCATTTATGGTCCGTCTCCAACGCTCGGATCGCGTCCGAAGTTTAATTGCTATCTTTTCTGTAGCTGATGAAACAATTTCCGGTCGTAGTCCCGCATGTGACGGAGACATCCGCAGGGCCGGCGATCACCACGCTATTAATCACGTCTGGCGGGGACGCATCGAGAACGGCCGCGGCTAGAACATTTACCGATGTGCCACCATTGGGCGGCTTGGTCACAGTTACGACACCTCGCGGACTTCCATCGTCTTGTGTGAAATTACGAATCACCATGAACTGATCGCCATGGATCGGGGGAAGATCTGCCGACATACCACTCGTAATGACCATGCTTTTGAAATCGTCAGCGAAAACCGTTCCCGCGAGTCCGCAGAGAGCGATTGGTAAAATTTGAAGAAAATTTTTCATAGACCGGGGAACGTAATGTTTCGAAACATTCTTAATATGAGATCGCGGGTGGTGTCCAGTTCGGCGCTGACTTTTCTTCGCGCCGGCGGTAAAACCGAAGGAAATTGACCCGCTCTCGCGCATCTGGTAGCATCCTCGCCACCACCATTAAATCCGTGCATCGATCGGTTCTGTTGCTTGTCGCGGCCAGTTCGAGCTTTGCTCAAGTTGCGCCAGTCGCGCAGCCCGCTAAGACACCTCTGACCGCGGCTCAGCCTGCGCGTCCGGCCCCATCGGTCCCGCGAGTAATTCCACCCCCCGCCGCGCCCGCGAACCCTCAGCCGGGTGCTCCGCAAATGGTGCGACTGCAATTTCCAAACAGCGACGTCACCGACGTTCTCCACCTTTACGAGCAGCTCACCGGCAAAAAATTGGTGATGGACAATTTCGTCCAGGGCAAGGTCAACATTTTCATCGGCAAAGACGTCCCGCGCGAGGAGGCGATCAAGATCATCGAGATGAATTTGCTCCTCAACGGCTATTCGCTCATCCCCGCTGAAGACACCGACATTGTTAAAGTCATCGGGACAGGGAAAAATCCGCGCACCACCGGAGTGCCGATTGTTTCCGACGAAACCGAGATTCCGGATGGCGATCACGTCATCAGTTACCTGTTTAAGCTTCGCTACGCCGATCCAACAGAATTGCAGCAGGCGCTTGGGCAATATCTTTCCCCGCCGCAGCCATACACGTCATTTCTGGCGCTGCCAAAGGCAGGCGCGATTCTGGTAACGGAAAATTCAAGTGTGATTCGGACGCTGGCCCGCATCATTAATCAGGTGGACGTGCCGCCGGCGGAGGTGGTGAGCGAGTTCATCAAATTGGAGCGTGCTGATGCGAGCAAAGTTGTCGACATGCTCAAAGACATTTTCGAGAAGGGCGAAAAGACTGGAACTACTGGCGGCGTGCGCGGTGTTCGCACCGGCACTGTGCCGAATGTGCCGGCGCCGGTGGTTGAAGTCAGCGAAGTCGGTGGTTTGACTGCGCTGACTGAAGAATCAGTTGTGGTCGGCAAAATAAAATTGTCAGCCGACGTCCGCACCAATCGGATCCACGTCATCACCCGGCCGGTGAACATGCCGTTTGTCCGGAGACTGATCTCCGAGTTTGATGCCAACGTCGAGTTCGCCAAACCGGTCACTCGCGCGCTCAATTACATCTCTGCGGCTGATGTGTTGCCGGTTATTGTGCAAGCGTTGACTGAGCCGGGGCAAACGGGTGCGGGAGGCGCTGAGGGTGCCGCCGCCGCGCCGGGAGCGAGCCCGACCCAGCCCCCCCGCCGCACTACGACGGCGACAGCCGCGGGTGGCGGTATCGCCAGCACGACCAGCACTACGGGCGGCTCTTCGAGTACAAGCGGCACGCTCAACGTTTCCGAAGAGCTCGAAACCCAAGCAGTGGACACCACGCCGAAAGCGGTCACGATTGGCAACGCCAAGATCATCGCGGATCAGCGCGCGAACACGATCATCATGCTCGGCAATCAGGAAATCGTGGTCAAAGTCCAAAAGATTTTGGACGAGATGGACGTAAAAGCACCACAGGTCGCGCTTAGCACCGTCATCGGCGAGCTGACGCTGAGCGACGACGAAGAATTTGGGGTCGATTA
>Ga0209156_10003296_pt1 | contig 12234 bp, 8 predicted proteins | sample GraSoiAngelo_124_FD_185881 | JGI IMG/M metagenome (GOLD analysis project Ga0209156, IMG submission 185881) | Grasslands soil microbial communities from the Angelo Coastal Reserve, California, USA - 14_0927_05_20cm (SPAdes) (version 2) | ecosystem: Environmental > Terrestrial > Soil > Grasslands ...
TTTTCCAGCACATCGACCACAAACTCCATGGGGGTGTAGTCATCGTTCAGGAGCACAACCCGGTACAGCGGCGGCTGTTTGACCTTCGGCTGCGCCTCCTCGACGACGACGCCGGTGTCGGGGCGGACCGGATGCGGATCGGGCATGGCTGCTTTATAGGGGTCGCGAAAGGGCAACACAAGCCTGCCAGAATGGACAGTAGTTACTCCTGCAGAAACAATCGCTTGAGAGCGCAAGCACCACACCCGTATGATTGCGCCGCCGCAGCCTGCCCGGCGCACCGGGGCACGCGGGCGAGGCGCCTCGAGGACTACCATTAAGCTCATGCCGGTCAACCCATGAACGCCGCTTCCTGGCTCGAGGCTCTGCCGGCGAGCGATCGCTGGCGCGCGCGGCTGCTGCGCGATGGGCCACGGATTGCGACCTGGATCCTCGTGATCGCGCTGGCCGTGCAGGCCGCGCTGATCCTGACCGATCTGGCCGCCGCCGGCCGCAGCGGCGCCGGTGCGCCGGCGCGCCACGCACCGGTGCGCTCCCGACTGGTCGACCTGGCGGCCATCACCAATGCCCACCTGTTCGGCGCGGCGCCGGCCCTGAACCAGGAGGGCGCCAACGCCCCGCAGACGAGCATGCCACTGGTGCTGACCGGAATCATCGCCGGCAATGATCCGCAAAACGGCCTCGCGATCCTCGGACAGAGCGCACAAACCGCGAAAGTGTATGCGGTCGGAGACGGCGTTCCCGGCGGGGCGAAGCTGCACTCGGTCTACAACGATCGGGTGGTGATCGATCGCGACGGACGGCTCGAGTCCCTGTCCCTGCCGCGCCAGACGAACGCGGGCAACGCCCCGCCGCCCTCGAGCGCCGCGCTGCAGAACGAGTACCCGGCGATCGAGCGCATGCGGCGCATGATCAGCGAGCAGCCGGGGCTGCTTGCGGATGTCCTGCGGCCGCAGGCGGTGCTCGACCCTGCCAGCCACCGCATGAACGGTTTCCGGGTGTACCCGGGGCGCAACCGCGCCGCGTTCATGCGCCTGGGCCTGCAGCCCGGCGACCAGGTGACGGCGATCAACGGCACGCCGCTGGATGATCGCGAGCGCGGCGAGCAGATCCTGCGCACCCTGGGCAGCTCGGCCGAGGCGCGCGTCACGCTCATTCGCAAGGGCCAGCCGCAGGATCTCACTTTGAATATCGCCCAGGTCGCGCAGGAAGCGGACAGCCTCATCCAGTCGCAGCCCCCGGGCGGCGCGGGCGCGCTCCCGGCGACCGACCAGCCGCCGGTGCCGCCGCCGCCTGCCGAAGTGCCGGGCGGCGACAGCAGCCAGTAGCCGGCCGGCGCGCTTTTTTGGGGGTAGATCCAGTGACAGGCCTTCGTTCAGTTGCGGTGTGGGCGCTCGCGGCGCTGATGGCAGCCTCGCTCGCCTCGGCGCAGCAGGCACAGCACATCACCGCCAATTTCAAGGACGCGGACATCACGCAGATCGCCGAGGCGGTCAGCGCCGCCACCGGCAAGACCTTCATCATCGACCCGCGGGTGCGCGCGCAGGTGACGATGCTGTCCACGACCCCGATGTCCCCGCCGGCGTTCTACGAGGCGTTCCTGTCCATCCTGCAGGTATACGGCTTCATCGCGGTGCCGGCCGGAGACCTGATCAAGATCCTCCCCGATGCCAACGCGCGCCAGATCCCGTCCATCGACCTGCCCGACCGCGTGAGCGCCACCTCGGACGAGATCGTGACCCAGGTGATCGACGTGAGGAACGTGAGCGCCGCGCAGCTGGTGCCGATCCTGCGGCCGATGATCCCGCAATATGGTCACCTCGCCGCCTACCCTGCGTCCAATATCCTGATCATCTCCGACCGCGCCAGCAACGTGAACCGCATGATGCGCATCATCCGGCGCATCGACCAGGTCGCGAACCAGGACCCGGAAATCGTGCCGCTGCAGAATGCCTCGGCGTCGGAGATCGTGCGCGTGGTGAACTCCTTCTACCAGGGGGCGGCCGCCACCGAAGGCGTCGCCGTGAAGGTGGTCGCGGACGAGCGCTCCAACAGCGTGCTGATCGGCGGCGATCAGGCGCAGCGGCTGCGGATACGCGCGCTCGTCGCGCACCTGGACACCCCGCTCGAGGCGGGCGGGGACACCCGCGTCCGTTACCTGCACTATGCCAACGCGGAGAAGATCGCCCCGAAACTCAAGGAGCAGATCACCGGCATCGCGCAGGCCGCCCCGGGCGCGACCGGGGGAGGAGCGCAGGCCTCGCCGCTGGCGCAGGCGGAGAAGAACGCCATGGTGTGGGCGGATCCGACCAACAACGCGCTGGTGATCACCGCGCCGCCGAAGATCATGCGCGCGGTGATGGACATCGTCGACAAGCTCGACATCCGCCGGCCGCAGGTGCTGGTCGAGGCGATCATCGCCGAGGTCGACGTCGACAAGAGCGCCGAGCTGGGCATCAACTGGGCGGCGTTCTCCAAGGGGGACAATATCCCCGCCGGCGCCTTCGTGAGCCCGGTCGGCGGCACCAGCATCGTGGACCTGGCGGGCGCCATCCAGAACCCCGCCAATGCCTCCACCGCGCTGCTGCAGGGCACCACCATCGGCATCGGCCGCGTCGCCGGCACCGGGGTGAACTTTGCCGCCATGGTGCGCGCCATCCGCGGCGACACCAACACCAACGTCGTCGCCACGCCTTCTGCCGTGACCATGGACAACCAGGAAGCGGAACTGAAGGTGGCGCAGGAGGTGCCGTTCGTCACCGGCCAGTTCACCAACACCACGGCGGTCACCGGTGGCAGCGTCAATCCGTTCCAGACGATTCAGCGCCAGGAAGTCGGCACCATCCTCAAGGTGACGCCCACCATCTCTGCCGAAGGCACCTCGGTGATGCTCAAGATCTCGATCGAGAGCTCGAGCATCGGTCAGAAGCCCGCCGGCGCGGTCGACCTGGTCACCAACAAGCGCACCATCACCACCACCGTGCTCATCGAGGACGGCGGCGTGGTGGTGCTCGGTGGCCTCATCGAGGACAACAGCGTCAAGGGTGAGCAGCGCGTGCCCTACCTCGGCAACATTCCGCTCATCGGGCTGCTGTTCAAGACGCGCAACGCCACTTCGACCAAGAACAACCTCATCCTGTTCATCCGCCCGAAGATCCTGCGCGATCCGGCGCAGGCGGCGTTCGAGACGGACCTCAAGTACAACTACATGATGGATCAGCAGAAGGACCTCAACCGGCGCGAGGCCCTGCCGCTGCTGCCGGGCGTGTCGCGCGGCAAGCTCGAGCCGCCGCCGCAGCCCGGCACCGCGACGCCCCCGGGCAACGCGAGCGCGCCAGGAGCCTCGCCCTCCGGGGTGCCCGTGACGCCCGGCGTGGCGGCACCCGACGCCGGCGCGGCACCCGAGGGCGCGGCGCCTGCGCCACAGTCGTCCCCTCCACCGGCACCCCCGCCACAGGGCAAGCCATGAGCGGTGTCGACAGCGGCCCCGAGCGGCGCCTGTCATTCGCGTTCGCCAAGCGCCATGGCGTGCTCGTCAACCGCGTGGTCGACGGCGTGGCCGAATGCACCTACCGCGATACCGCCTCCCCGCAGGCGCTCGCCGAAGTGCGCCGTTACCTGCGCCGCTCGCTCAAGCTCGAGCGCGTGCCGGATGCGCAGTTCGATGAGCTGCTGCGCCGGGCCTACGAGGCCGGCTCGGATGCGATGCAGGCGGTCGAGGGGCTCGATGACACCACCGATCTTGCGCACCTCGCGCAGGAACTGCCCGAGCAGGCGGACCTGCTGGACAGCGAGGACGACGCCCCGATCATCCGCCTCATCAACGCGGTGCTCACCCAGGCGGTCAAGGAGAACGCCTCCGATATCCACGTCGAGCCGTTCGAGAACCGCCTGGTGGTGCGCTTTCGCGTCGACGGCGTGCTGCGCGAGGTACTGCAGTCGCGGCGCGCGGTGGCGCCGCTGGTGGTGTCGCGCATCAAGGTCATGTCGCGGCTCGACATCGCCGAGAAGCGCCTGCCGCAGGACGGACGCATCAGCCTGAAGATCGCCGGCCGAGCGGTCGACGTACGCGTATCCACCATCCCCTCAGGACATGGCGAGCGCGTGGTGCTGCGTATCCTCGACAAGCAGGCCGGCAAGCTCGACCTCGACTCCCTCGGCATGGATGCGCGCACCCAGCAGTTCATCGACGAGCTGATCCACAAACCGCACGGGATCCTCCTGGTCACCGGACCCACCGGCTCGGGCAAGACCACCACGCTGTACGCCGGGCTCGAGCGCCTCAACGACAATACGCGCAACATCATGACGGTCGAGGACCCGATCGAGTACTACATCGACGGCATCGGCCAGACCCAGGTGAACACCAAGGTCGAGATGACCTTCGCCCGCGGCCTGCGCGCCATCCTGCGCCAGGACCCCGATGTGGTCATGATCGGCGAAATCCGCGACCTCGAGACCGCGCAGATCGCCGTACAGGCAAGCCTCACCGGCCACCTGGTGCTCTCGACGCTGCACACCAACACCGCCGCGGGCGCCATCACGCGCCTGCGCGACATGGGGATCGAGCCGTTCCTGCTGTCCTCGAGCCTGATCGGGGTGCTGGCGCAGCGGCTGGTGCGCGTGCTGAGCCCCGACAGCAAGCAGCCGTACCAGGCGGGCGAGTACGAGCAGCGCCTGCTCAACCTGCGTCCCGACGAGCCCTTGCCCACGCTGTACCGGCCGGGGCGGGACGCCACCGGCGGCTATCGCGGCCGCACGGGGATCTACGAGCTGATCGTGGTCGATGACCCCATGCGCACCATGATCCACGACGGCGTCTCGGAGCAGGAGATCGAGCGCCACGCGCGGGCGCTCACGCCCTCGATCCGCGACGACGGCCGCGCCAAGGTGCTGCGCGGCGAGACCACGATCGAGGAAGTGCTGCGTGTCACGCGCGAAGATTGAAACAGCGCCGGCGACTTGCCCCGGAGGGGCGAAAGTCACGCCTTTCGCCCCGGGGTCGAGCGAGGCTGAGGCGTCTTCCGCTGAAAGCGCCGCGCCGGCGACTTGCCCCGGAGGGGCGAAAGTCACGCCTTTCGCCCCGGGGTCGAGCGAGGCTGAGGCGTCTTCCGCTGAAAGCGCCGCAGGCGACTTTCAGCCAATCTAAAAGATGGGCGCGTTCGAATACACCGCCCTCGATGCCGGCGGCCGCGAGCGCAAGGGCATCCTCGAAGGCGACACGCCGCGCCACATCCGCCAGCTGCTGCGCGAGCAGCAGCTGCTGCCGGTCTCGGTCACCGAGGTCGCGCAAAAGGAAGCCCGGCGCCAGCGCTCCTTCAGCCTCGCGCGGCGCGTATCGCCTGCGGACCTGTCGCTGTTCACCCGGCAGCTGGCCACACTGGCGCGCGCCGGGTTGCCGCTGGAGGAGGCGCTGCTCGCGGTTTCGCAGCAGACCGAGAAGCCGCGCGTGCAGAGCATCGTGCTCGGCGTGCGCGCGCGCGTCATGGAGGGCCACACCCTCGCCGACGGCTTCGCGGAATTCCCGCGCGTCTTTCCCGAGATCTATCGCGCCACCGTGGCGGCGGGCGAGCAGGCCGGGCACCTGGACGACGTGCTCGAGCGGCTGGCCGACTACACCGAGAGCCGCGAGCAGATCCGCCAGAAGGTGCTGGCGGCGATGCTCTATCCCATCGTGCTGACGGTGATGTGCTTCGGCATCGTGTCGCTGCTGCTGGTATTCGTGGTGCCCAAGGTCGTGGCGGTCTTCGAGACCAGCAAGGCCAAGCTGCCGCTGATCACCCGCGTCCTGATCGCAACCAGCGGCTTCTTCCGCCATTACGGGCTGTACCTGGTCGCCGCGGCCGTCATCGCCTTCGTGCTGTTCCGGCGCTGGCAGCGCGACCCGGCGGCGCGACGCCGCTACCATCGGTTCCAGCTGCGCCTGCCGCTGCTCGGCAAGCTGACGCGCGGCTTCAACACCGCGCGCTTCACGCGCACCTTCAGCATCCTCTCGGCCAGCTCCGTGCCGGTGCTCGAGGCGTTGCGCATCGCCGGGGAGGTGGTGACCAACCTGCCGATGCGCGATGCGGTGGCGGACGCGGCCGCGCGGGTGCGCGAGGGCGCCCCGATCGGGCGCTCGCTCGGGCTCAGCCGCATGTTCCCGCCCATGACCATCCACCTCATTTCCAGCGGCGAGTCGAGCGGGCAGCTGGAGAACATGCTCGAACGGGCCGCGATCAGCCAGGAACGTGAGCTCGACGGGCTGCTGTCCGCCCTGGTGGGGCTGCTGGGTCCGCTACTCATCATTGTCATGGGCCTGTTCGTCATGGGCATCGTTTTTGCAATGCTGCTGCCCATCTTCCAGATGAACCAGCTGATCCACTGAAGGTGGGGCGGCCGTTCGCGGGCCAAAGCCGGCACCGGTTCACAAACTGCACGGGCAGCGTTGCAGTTGTCAGGTGATCTGTTTTAAGTTCGCGGCGTCCAATTCCTGCAGGACCGCGGTCCCGCATGAGCGAGAAGCCGGAATCAGAGGAATTCGAAGACGAGGAAGCCGACGAGCCTGTTGCGGAGGACGGCGACGTCGATCTTGATCAGGTCATCAAGGATCTTGATCTCGCCAAGCGCCGCGGGCAGAAGGTCGGCGACCCGGCCTGGCGCCGGCTCGAGCGGCTGCTCGAGGACAAGCACACCGCCGAGCTCACCAGCGATTTCGAGGATTACGAGATCGGCGACGACGGCGATACGCCGCGCAGGGGCCGCCGCAAGCCGCGTCAGTGAAAGTCCCGCGAGCGCGTCAGCAGCTCCCCGAGCAGGCGCGAGCGGTCGATGAGCCGGCGGGCGATGAGATGCGTGACGCCGTCCTGCTGCTGCAGCTCACCGTGCACCTCGAGCAGGCGTGACTCGAGGAGCGCGCGGCGTTGCGCGCGGCCGACCCGCTCCCACACGATGACGTTCACCTGGCCGCTCTCGTCCTCCAGAGTGAGAAAGGTGACGCCGCTCGCGGTGGCCGGACGCTGGCGCATGAGCACGATGCCGGCGGTGCGCACCGCCGCGCCGTTGGCCGCGCGCAGGAGCTCGCTGGCGGGAAGCAGCGCCGCCGCCCGCAAACGCTCGCGCAGCAGCGCCAGCGGATGCCTTCCGAGCGTAAGCCCGAGGGCGGCGTAGTCCGCCGCGATGCCCTCCCCTTCGGTGGGCGCGGCGAGCAGCGGCCGGCCCTCCTCGAGATCGGCACGGCGTGCGGGCGCAAAGCCGAGCGGCATGGGGCGCTCGCGGGCGGCGACTTCCCAGAAGGCGAGATGCCGGTTGCCGCTCAAGGAAGCCAACGCTCCGGCCGCGGCCAGGGCCTCGAGGTCGTCGCGGTCGAGCGCCGCGCGGGCGGCCAGATCCGACACGCTCGCGAAGGGCCGCTGGGTGCGCGCCGCGAGCAGCCGCGTCACGCCCGGCTGCGACAGGCACTTCACCAGCCGCATGCCGAGCCGCAGCGCCGGTTCCCCGTCCGCGCGCCGCTCGAGCGTCGAATCCCACCCGCTCATGCAGGCATCCACCGCCCGCACCTCGACGCCGTGGGCGCGCGCGTCGCGCACCAGCTGCGCCGGCGCATAGAAGCCCATGGGCTGACTGTTGAGCAGCGCGCAGGTGAAGGCCGCGGGCTCGTAGCACTTGAGCCAGGCGGAGTCGTATACGAGCAGCGCGAAGCTCATGGCGTGCGACTGCGGAAAGCCGTATTCGCCGAAGCCGAGCATCTGCTGGTAGATGCGTTGCGCGAACTCCTGCGGATAGCCCTTGGCGTGCATCCCCTCGAGCAGCCGCTCGCGAAACGGATCGAGCCCCCCGGTCCTCTTCCAGGCGCCCATCGCGCGGCGTAGCGCATCCGCCTCCCCCGGGGAGAAGCCCGCGGCGACGATCGCAATCTGCATCACCTGTTCCTGGAAGATCGGTACGCCCAGCGTGCGATGCAGCACCTCGCGCACCTCCTCGCCCGGATACTCCACCGGCTCCGCGCCGCAGCGGCGCCGCAGATACGGGTGCACCATGTCCCCCTGGATGGGGCCGGGGCGCACGATCGCGACCTCGATGACGAGATCGTAGTAACAGCGCGGCTTCAGGCGCGGCAGCATGGACATCTGTGCGCGCGACTCGATCTGGAACACGCCGATGGTGTCGGCACGCGAGATCATGTCGTAAACCTTCGGATCCTCGGCGGGCAGCTGCCCGAGCGCGTGACGGGTGCCGCGGTAGTCGTTGACGAGCGTGAAGGCGCGCTTGAGCGCCGTCAGCATCCCGAGCGCCAGCAGATCCACTTTCAGCAGCTTGAGATCGTTGAGGTCGTCCTTGTCCCACTGCACCACGGTGCGCTCTGGCATGGCCGCGTTCTCGATGGGCACCAGCTCCTCGAGCAGCCCTTGCGAGATCACGAAGCCGCCGACGTGCTGGGACAGGTGGCGAGGAAAGCCGGGGAAGCTCACCAGCTCGTTCGCCAGCGGCAGCAGGCGCGCGAGCCAGGGGCTGGCCGGATCGAAACCCGCGTCGCACACGCGTTGCGGGATCGCCGCGCTCCCATCCCACCATTGCATGACTTTCGCCAGCCGGCCGCTGTCGGCAGCGCCGAGGCCGAAGGCCTTGGCGAGGTCTCGCAGCGCGCTGCGCGGCCGGTACATGATGACCGTGGCGGCGAGCGCGGCGCGTTCGCGACCGTACTTGCGATAGACGTACTGCAGCACCTCCTCGCGCCGCTCGTGCTCGAAATCGATGTCGATGTCGGGCGGCTCGTTGCGCTCGCGCGAGATGAAGCGCTCGAACAGCAGCGCCGCGCCGCGCTGCGGGTCCACCGAGGTCACCCCCAGGCAGTAGCACACGCGCGAGTTCGCCGCCGAGCCCCTGCCCTGACACAGAATCCCCTGACGGCGCGCGTAGGCGACGATGTCCTGCACGGTGAGGAAGTAAGGCTCGTAGCGCAGCTCGGCGATGAGCGCGAGCTCGTGCTCGATGGCGGCACGCTCGCCTGGCGGCACACCGTCGGGCCAGCGCCAGCGCGCACCCTCGTACGTGAGCCGGCGCAGGTAAGAAGCCGGGGTCTGCCCCGGCGGCACGAGCTCGCGGGGATACTCATAGCGCAGCTCATCGAGCGAGAAGCTGCACTGCAGCGCAAGCTCCACCGCCGCCTCGAGCAACTCGCGCGGATACAGCCGCGCGAGGCGCGTGCGCTCGCGCAGATAGCGCTCACCGTTGGCGTACAGCCGCAAGCCGACTTGCGCGATCGGCACCTTGAGGCGAATCGCGGTCAGGGCATCCTGCAATCGACGGCGCGCACGCACGTGCATGTGGACATCGCCGCTGGCGAGGAGCGGCACCCCGCACTGCGCGCCGATTTGCACCAGCGCGGCCAGGCGCTCGCGATCGCTGCCCTCGCGCAGCAGCTCGACCGCGATCCTGACCCTGCCGGGGAAACGCCCGGCGAGCCAGCGCAGCTGCTCCGGCGACGGCCGTGACGCAGGCAGCCACAGGATGAAGCACTGTTCGAGGCCCGCTGCCTCGAGCTCGGCGCGCGTGAGTGAGTAGTGTCCCTTGCCGGCCGCGCGCCGGCCGCGGGTGATGAGGCGGCACAGCCGTCCGTAGCCGCGCCGGTCGATGGCGAGCGCGACCAGCTTGAGCCCGCAGACCAGGCGAAACTCCGAGCCGATGATGAGCTTCAGGCGCCGGTCCTTCGCCGCCATGTGCGCACGCACCACGCCGGCGACCGAGCACTCGTCGGTGATCGCGAGCGCGGCGTAGCCGAGTGAGTCCGCCTGCTCCACCAGCTCGTGCGGATGCGAGGCGCCGCGCAGGAAAGTGAAGTTGGACAGGCAATGCAGCTCTGCATACTCCGGCAGCGCCGCCTCGCGCGATGCACCTGCGCTAAACATGGTCATCCGAACACGCCGTGCAGAAACCAGCGATGGGGCGCGGCGCGCTCGCGAAACACCCACAGACGTACGCCATGCAGGTCGATGGCGGTGTAGTAATCGCGCGCGATTTCTCCGCCGTCCCACCAGCCGGTCTCGATGCGTTCCGGTTCACCGATGAGACGCAGCGGACCGCGGCGCCGGGGCAGCCCGTCCCGCACGCCCAGCGGCTGCGGCGCGGGCAGGAGCCACAGGGGACGGCGGACGGCGGCCGGTACCTCCGCGCTGCAGCCGGCGTGCACGCCGCGGCGGCCGGCGGCGGGCGGTGGCTCGGTAAGCGCCCAGGCGTTTTCGGGCCGGTGTGCCGGAAGCCCTGTGAGACCATGTACCGCCCCGGAACCCAGGCGTGCGCGCAGACGCTCGATGAGTCCACAGGCCTCGTTGCCGGCGCTGCCGCCGTGCTCGCCGGGTTGCCACAGAGCGTTGCTGCCCGGCAGATACGGCACCAGGGCGTCGGCGCGCAGCTCGCAGGCGCGCGCCGGTTCCGGCAGGTCGAGCGCGTTCAAGCGCTCGCCGAGAAGCCCGGCGAGACGGTGCACATCGGTTGCCGGAGCCGCGAGTCGCACCACGCAACGCGTCGCCGGGACATGGCGGTGCGTCAGCCGGCACTCGAGCTCCACGACGCCGCACTGGCGTGCTCTCAGGAAGGCGCCGAGATCGGCGAACAGCGGGGCGAGCGCGGCAAGCAGCAAGGCATGATTTTCCAGCTCGCAATCGAGCTCACGGCGACGGCGGAAGCGCTCGGGGGCGTGGAAAGTAACGCGCGCTTCCGGCATGCGTCCGGTGAGCACATCGAGCATGGCGAGCTGCTCACTGCCTACGCGGCGCGCAAAGCCGGCGCGCGGCAAGCGCAGCGCCGCACCGATGGTGCGCACACCCATGCGCGCCAGGCGCGCCAGCGTGTCCGGCGGCCAGCGCAGGCTCGCGAGCGGCAAAGGCGCCAGCTGTCCGGTGAGCTGGGCCGGATCCATCACCGCGAGGGGCTTGCCGGCACGGGCCGCTACCAGCGCCGCCAGCGCTGCGGGCGCGAACGCCAGCACCGGCTGCACCTGCAGACGCAGGCACTCGCTCCTGAGCGCGCCGCGCAGTCCTGCCACCCCCGCGAACAGGTGCAGGCTCCCCTGCACTTCCAGCAGCAGGCCATCCGGCGGCGCCAGGCTCACGCGCGGCGTGAACCGTTGTGCGCAGACCGCAAGCTGCTGCAGTTTCTGCGGATTGATTCCCGGCAGATGCAGGCCGGCCCATAACTCGCCCGCCCGCCCGCCGGCCACATGCCGGCGGGTGATGCTCAGTGGTGCAGCCCGCGGTTGGACCCGTCCTGCGTCCGCAGGCAAAGCCGACTTGCCTGCCTTGCCGGTGGCGGCTCGTAGGAGGTGCGGGCGCATGCCGTGTCTTTCCGCAAATTCAAACCGGCCAGTCGGGCCGCAAGAGATCGACCGCACCGCGCAGGGCGCCCCGGCCCTTCAAAAGCGTGATGCGCACCCCCGTGATCGTCGGCTGCAGACTCAGGCGCAACACCGCGGCCGTTGCCTCGCGCGCCGCTCGCCGTGGACGAAACAGCACGCCGAGGGTCCGGCCCCGCTCGGCGGCGAGTTGCAAACGGCGGATCTCGCGCGCTTTCACCTGCCGCACCCACGCCAGGGCCACGTCACAGGCGCCCGAGCCAAGCGCCTGCTCGAGAGCCCACAGCGGACGCGCGCCATTCACCACCGCCACCCGATCGAGCACCATGCCCTGGGAGGCGAGTGCCGGCGCAAAGGGCATCAGGGGTGGGGCGACCCACACGCACCAGCGTGCGCACCGCGCGCGCGTCAGGGCGGCGAGCGCCGGCAACAACAGGTACAGCTCACCGCTGCCGAAACGGGAGACGAGGATCTCGATCAGACCGGTGCGCGGCCAGCCATAACCCGGCAGGTACGCATCCAGAGCCGCAAATCCGGTGGGGAGCCCCCCCTGCTGGTGCGCAGCGCTGCGGCCGCGCCAGATGGCCGGATGCTCGAGCAAACGAGCGAGCTTGGCTTCCCGATCCATGACGGGTCATGAGCAAACAGATCTAACCTCTCGAAATTCCGTGTGTTGCATGCAATGCACGAGAATTCACATCAAGCCGCTCGCGCGGCCCCGGCGCACCACACCCACCACGATGCCCTCGATGAGCAGCGGCTCTTCTTTCAGATCTATCCGGATCGGCTCGAACTCGGGGTTCTCGGGCAACAGCCACACGATGGAGCCTTCCTGGCGGTAGCGTTTCACGGTGACTTCGTTCTCCAGGCGCGCCACCACGATCTGGCGGCTGCGCACTTCCGCG
>Ga0209156_10003299_pt1 | contig 12221 bp, 16 predicted proteins | sample GraSoiAngelo_124_FD_185881 | JGI IMG/M metagenome (GOLD analysis project Ga0209156, IMG submission 185881) | Grasslands soil microbial communities from the Angelo Coastal Reserve, California, USA - 14_0927_05_20cm (SPAdes) (version 2) | ecosystem: Environmental > Terrestrial > Soil > Grasslands...
TTTAAGGGAAGGCGCACGATCGAAGACGGTTGGCTGGAAGAAAAGTTGAGAGAGTTACTCGCCGCAATGCTGGCCAGCCAGCACGCGCTGAAGCGCGAGGTCAGCACCTTACCGGCCGTGCGCGCATCCACTCGCGAAGAACTGTGGCGACGAGTGAATCGGGCCCGGGATTATCTGCACGCGCGTTTGGCTGCGCCAATCTCGTTGTCTGAGGTCGCTGCCGCGGCGTGTCTGTCGCCGTTTCATCTGCTCAGAGTTTTTCAGAGCGCCTTCGGTCAGACCCCGCATCAATATCTCAGTCATTGCCGAATAAAACGGGCGAAATTTCTTCTCGAGAAAACAAGAATCCCCGTGACCGCAATTTGTTTGGAATGCGGCTTTACCAGCCTGGGCTCGTTTAGTGCGTTGTTTCATAAACACTGTGGCTTCTCGCCGCGAGCCTGGCGGAAAGGCCATGGCGTGAGGGTGGACGAAAATAGCAATATTCGAGAAGTATTTCTGAGAGGCCGGACTTAGGGTCGACATCGTGAAAGGAGCGGTAACTGCGTATAAAATTCCACTCATCGCGCATGCTGAGAAGGGCGGCGCGCCTGCGGCGGTGGGGTACTGGAGTTTTGCGGCCGCTAGTCAGTTAACATCCGGGAAGAAGATCATGAACGAACCAAAAGCAGTTTCATTAGCAGAGATCGGCCAAATTTCGGTGAATGTGCACGACGTCGACCGCGCCGTTGCGTTTTACAAAGATACGCTCGGGATGAATCATCTTTTCACTGTGCCAGGCCGGATGGCGTTCTTCGATTGTAGCGGCATCAGATTAATGTTGGCGATACCGGAACGACCGGACCTCGATCATCCGAGTTCGATTCTTTACTTCAAAGTCCAAGATATCGAAACAGCCTATGAGGCACTGGTTTCGAGAAAAGTGCGTTTTGAAACCGAACCAATGCTGGTTGCGCCGATGGCAACGCACGATCTTTGGTTGGCGGAATTTCGCGACTCGGAAAACAACGTGCTCGCGCTGATGTGCGAGAAACCCAAGGCGTCTAAGGAGTGAATGTCGGGACATCCCGCCGATCTGCGGTGCTCCGAGAAATTCGGGCCGCGTAATGCCCCCGACCAGGACAAACATCTTCAAGAGATGTGAAAGCGGGAATTTGCCGATTTCGTCGCGATCCTCAATGCTCAAGCACAGGTCACGATGTTTTACTGTTCGGCGGATTCGGCTTTGAAGAAGTCGAGAATGGCTTGGTAGTTATCTGGGCAGTTGATCGACGCGGCATTAAAACCAACCCATTGCTTTTTTAGTTCATCAATCTCACTCGGTCGCAAATGCCAGGAAAGCGGTTCTTTCCCTGGATCTATTCCTATATAGAATCGACTAGCCGGCTTTTTTCCGGCGAGAGCTTTTGTCTGCCGACCAGCCTGGACATGTTCTTCCCGGTTGGCCGGATCTTCCACTTCGAAAAAGATCTTAACATCGCGAATGTTGACATGCTGCAGTGCCCAACGCGCTTGGAACATGCGCAACAAACGTCGCGCAAATGATCGTTGTCCCGTGCCGCGGACGTTCATCACTGCGTGCAACGGGGATGCCAGATTGTAGATCACCCCGTGAGCAACTTCATCGGATTGACCAGCTGGCCCGGTCTGATTCAGCTGACACGGATCTTCTGGATCGGTTGGTCGTTCGAAAGCATCAATTGCTAACAACAAAATGTCGCGTGGTACCGGATACTGTTTCGGATTCTTTACTGGGTTGGTAAGGTCCGTCAGAGCGTCATCGATCCACTCAATTGCTCCGACCAGGCCGCTGTTTTCATAGTAGCCGCCATCGACCAAGTGTTGATCGCCTCCCCCGCATGGAGGTGGTGACACGGTCCTGCAAGCGGAGGTACTCGTGTTTAACATGATGGGCCGGCCAGTCGGAGTCACGAAAGGGAATGTTGCCGAAAGCCGTGCCGCCGTGCTGACAGCAATTTCGGCACAGTACCGTTGGGTGAACTCAGTTTCACCAATCAGCCCGTGCCGGATCGGGACCGTGGAGATGGCCAACCGCTGCCCGGTCTCTACGATGGTCGAATTGAATATTAACGCGGGTCGCTTTAACGAACCTGCATCCGCACCCCACGCCGATAGGCTAGCGTCAGTCAGTTTTGCGTTTGGCTTAAATTTGTTGTCAAAACTTTTGCACCATTGTCGCTCCAGGACGCGTCCGCGATCGTTGCAAATATCAGTAACCAAGAACGGCATCAGAGCGCGCCAAAGATCCTGTCGTAATAGACCACGAATGGTGGGCCCGAGAGCACTCGAAGATGCCGCTTGAAAACTGTGGCTGAAATCCGGTTCGCTCTCGTTGAAACACTCCGCATAAAACATTCCGCCGACGCTGCCCCCGGAAACGCCGCTAATGAGCCGTATGCTGTGCGGCAAATCGTACGTGCCGCCGGAATCTGCCTTCAGGTGTTTGCCTAATTGATCAAGCACAGAAGTAGTCCAGGCGGCCGATTGAATACCACCGCCAGCTGCCGCTACGACTACAACAGGCCGATGTTGCTGTGCGGCCCGACCAACGATTTCGCCCGGCGTTAGTTCCCGGTCGAGAGACGGCCTGGTCCAGACGCGATAATAATGGTCGGCCTTTATAGAAAAACCTGCGAGCCAAAAATAGGCGACGAGAATGACCAGCAATGGCAACCGGTAACGGTCCCAAAAAAATGTCACACCGGCCAAAACAAGGACCCAAAGGGAGAGCAGCAGCAGCAACGCCACCAGTGGCGCGATCTGTTTCCCGGTGATGATGCAATATGCGACAATGACAATAAAGGTGTAGGAGGCCGCGCGAACGTGGCCCTCTTCATACTTCCAGTTGGCTGGATCGTTCGTCTCAACGCCGGCGGAGATCGGGCGCAAATATCCTTTCTGCTTCCGAAGCCCGATTTTTATCCCGAACCAAACTAAATTTCGATAAATGGGATTCTTGGGAAAACTCGAGGAAATCGCTCGAGCTGCGGACGCGCCTGCGAACGCGACGAGCATTCCTGCGACCATAGCCGCTGCGATCCGGCCGCTGTAAGAAAGAACCGGTTTTGAGGCGCTAGCTCCTACTAGAATATTTATGAGAAGCGCAAGGAGAATTGCGGATGCCCAGGCCTTGTCGATTCGGCTCTGAACTACTCGATCGATCTCAAGCCGGAAGCGGTTCGAACAAAGATTGGTAATGACGTGAGCGGTGAAATAGATGCTGCCACCAGCCAATCCGTAGGCGATCCCGACGAAAAACGCTTCGCCACTAGATGCCAAATCGTAAGCCGCAAGAACAAGAGGTCGTCCGACGGTTATCGCGAGTAACGGGAGAGCGAATAAGGTTACCGACCCGAGAAATGGAATCCGGGCCAGATAAAGATAATGGACGGTGGAGGCAGTGGCTCGAGGAACTTCTGCCAGAGCGTTCTTGATCCGTTCTATCATTCCTGCGGCTGGCCCCTGCCCTGCTGGCTGATAAAACTTTATCCAAATATCTGAAACCGGCGATAAAATTATGAAGGATCGAAGCCTCGCGGCGCCGATAATCGCGTCGACGCCTTCACGCGTTAGGCGCAGCTTTCTCAATGAATCGTCTTTCGAGCTCTGTCAGCTTGCACCCTTACTTCAAAGCGTATCCCGGGAAACTGGATGCGATCAAGGGGATGTTGCCGCGGTTCGTGGCCAAGACGGCGACTGAGAAGGAAATGCTCTTTTATGAATTCAGCTGGAACGGCGATGAGCTTTTTGTCGCGAAGCTTACGAAAACGCCGAAGGCTTGCTCGTGCATCTCGTGAATGTCGGCGCGCTGCTGGCCGAGGCGATGGTCCTATCCCCTTTTTACACGTCCACAGTCTTTCAGTTCGGCGAAATTAAAACGCCGTAAGATCATGATGCGCAAAGCGCTGATCCTGAGTGTTGCGAAACGCAAACTCGGGAAATTCTTTCGGATGCAATATTCCGGCCAGAATTTCGATGCTGTCGATAATCCGCGGGCCTGGGCGCGCAAAGTAAGCGCTCGCGTTAACCAGATAAATCTCGCCGGTACGCGCAGCCGGAAGTGAATCAAATCCAGGAAATTCTCGTAACAATTCGCAATCGCGCTGCGCCAAATCGACATCGTAACCGCAAAGCGCGAGGACGATGATTTCCGGCCGCGCATCCAGCACCTCTTGCCAATCGATCCGTGCCGAGGGTTGATGCTTGCGGCCTAACGGATCGTGTCCGCCGGCGATCTCAACCAATTCCGGCCCCCAATGACCGGAACAGAACGGCGGATCGACCCATTCCATGAGAAGACATCGTGGCCGATGCGCGACATCTGCCGCTCGCTTGCGCACCATCTCGACGCGCGCCCCTAACTTTGCAACCAACTCTTCCGCGCGTTCTGTTACATCGCACGCCCGTGCGATGCGATGAATGTCATCGAAAATGTCAGACAGACTTGAAGGCTCCAGATTAACAACTCGCGGCGGGCCGGGCAAAGTTTCGGCCAGGCGCGCAACCGTGCCGTAGCCGACAGCGCACACGTCGCACAATTTTTGGGTGAGAATAACGTCCGGCCGCAGCTCGCGCAGCAGCGGCTTATCGATCGTGTAGATCGTTCCTTTCTCACGCAGCGCCCGGCGCACCCATTCATCAATGTCTTTGCTGGTGTGGCCGGCGTTGTGCACCGGGCAATTCGTCACCCGCGGCCGCGCGTTGGCTTCGCTCGGGAAATCGCACTCATGCGAAACGCCAACCACGTCCTCCATTAATCCGAGCGCGGCCGCGATCTCAGTCGCAGCCGGCACGAGCGAAACAATCCGGCTCACGAATGATTACATTAGTGACTCGATTCGCTACCACCAGTCCGGTCCTTCATTTAAGGACGAGCTGTAGCCGCCGTACGGCGAAGCGAAAGCGGCGGAACATAGGCCTTCGGCCTGTGTGCCCAGCGGAGTTGCACTCCGCTGAGAATAAGAACTTGGCAGCGGACAAAATGTCCGCTGGGCGCACAGGCTAGGAAGCCCATGTTCCGACGCCGCCTGCGCTACGGCGACTGGGGCACTTGTCCAAGCGTGAAATCGCGATTGGTCAAAGTCTCGGCGGAAGTCGCCTCGACGGCTCTTTTTGCGGCCCATCGCGCTCTCATCGCCGCTGCGAGTTGCTCACGACGTTCTGGTGAGAGATTGAGTTTCCTCTTCTCTTTTTGGGGGGCGCCTGGTCTTTTTGCAGTGATCGGTTTTGCCTGAGATTTTGCTGTTGAGCCACGGTTCTTTCTGCGGGTGGCGGCAGCCCGAGCCGCCGATTTCTTCCTCTCTTTTGCGGCGTTTGCTTTCACTAGCGCCTCGAATTTCTGTTTTAGCTTCGCAAGTTTTTTTGGACCTTCCAGCAGTCGAGTCTCGAGGCGACGGATCTTTTTTTTGAGGGTCTTGAGCTTCATAAAGGAATGAGGGCGACGTGTCTAAGTAGAGATGGACGATCGATTTCGAGCTTAATGACGAAATCTCGCCAATGTCACGTCATTGTTTCGCGGCCACGTCGATTCGGACGACTTCTTCGCCTTTCACCGCGCACCTTCCTCGGCCATCATGCCGAGACGGACACTTTCACTTGCAAACTGGCAGTGGCTCCAGACGATTACAAAGAAGGAGAAACACATGTCCCAAGAGAATCAGTTGGTTGCTAACCCTTCTCATTGCCTTTCACGCCGGCGTTTCCTCGCCGCCACGGGAGTCTTCACCGCGGCTGCCTGGCTCTCTCCCCGAGGTCTTTTCGCCGAAAGTGAAAACATCGTGCTTGCGGCGCGCAAACGTGCGGGAACCGCTAACATCACCGTCCAACCCTTGCGCCGAAGTGTGAGTGCCCTTGTCGGCTCGGGCGGAAACATCGCCGTTCTCACTGGAACAGACGGCAAAGTGATCATCGATTCCGGTTACGCAACCTCTCGCGCCCGGATTAGCGACGCTCTCGCTAAAATGGATCCAGGCCCGATTAAACATCTCGTCAATACCCACTGGCATTTCGATCACACCGACGGCAATGAGTGGATGCATTCGGACGGCGCGACAATCCTCGCGCATGAGAATACTCGAAAACACCTTTCTACAACCACGCGGGTGGAAGATTGGGACTTCACCTTTCCGCCGTCGCCCGCAGACGCGATTCCCACCGAAGTCTTCGATAACGAAAAGACGCTGTACCTTAATAGTACTACTATCATGCTCTCTTACTACGGGCCTAGCCACACTGACGGCGACGTATCGGCCTATTTTGTTGAGGCTGAGGTCCTTCACTGCGGCGACACCTGGTGGAACGGCCACTATCCGTTCATCGATTACTCCACCGGCGGCAATATCAAGGGCATGATAAAGGCGGCGGAAGCGAACCTGGCCAAAGTCACGGACAAGACTATCGTGATTCCCGGGCACGGCAAAATCGCTGGGAAACCGGAGCTGGCCGAATACCGGGATGTGCTGGTGACAATTCACGACCGCGTCGCCACGCTTAAGAAAGAAGGCAAATCCCTCGAAGAAGCGATCGCAGCGAAGCCGACCGCAGCCTACGACAGCAAGTGGGCGACCTCTTTTATCACTGGCGATGTCTTCACTAAATTGGTTTACATCGGCGCGTGATGGCTTCGCTTCACCACGTTCTGCCTTCGCGCGATGCTACGGCGCGACAGGTGCAACGTTGAATTGTTGAACCGTTAAACGTTACATCGTGGCAGTTCGGCGTTCGATGTTCGGGGTTGGGCGTTCGGCGTTTTCTGACCTCTGATTTACGCTCCTTGCTTCTTTCCCCCTGATCCTTGCTCCCTGCTCTCTGCTCTCTACTTTCGAGGCGCTCCGCGCAACGTTACCATGGCCATCCGAATCCTCGTCACTGGCGGCACCTTCGATAAGGAATACAACGAGCACACAGGGGAGCTCTTTTTTAAAGACACCCACATCGCGGAAATGCTTCGACTGGGACGTTCGCGGGTCGAGGTTACTATCCGTACCATCATGATGGTCGACAGCCTGGAGACGACCGATACCGATCGCGCCCTCATCGTGCAGAATTGCTTCCGGTCGCAGGAGGATCAAATCGTCATTACCCACGGCACCGATACCATGACCGAAACCGCCGCGGCGATTGCGGGCGCGGTTACTGGAAAAACCGTCGTCCTCACCGGCGCGATGATTCCCTATGCCTTCGGCAGCTCCGACGGCCTCTTTAATCTGGGAAGTGCGCTCTCATTTGTGCAGGTGCTGCCGCCCGGTGTTTACATTGCCATGAACGGCAAATGTTTTAAGTGGGACCGCGTCCGCAAGAACCGCGAGCGGGGCGAGTTCGAGGAGATCACCTAGCCACTCGCTTCGGCTTGCTCAATCGTTTGGGCGCTTTCCTCTGCCAGGCCTTTCTCGTCGCAGCCTCGAGAACGGGGCGCGTTATTTGCGTCAACAGCACTTGAGTGCTTCCACGGCGACCCCAGCCGCCAGGCACCGGTTCAAACATTTCGGGGTGCTTCCTGATTAAATTCTGCTGCTCCTCCGGTGAAAGAACGAGGACGCCGCGTTCTTCATTCGGATAACCAAGGGTCGCAAATATCTTACCACCGACACGAAAATCCGGGTGACCCATGTGAGCAGCCTCGACTGTATCAGGAAAACTCAGCGCGATTTCTCGGAACTGTGCCGCAGTCATCTCTTCATTCCCTCCAACTCGTTTTTACACTCGACCAGAATGCAGCCGGACTTTTCGCGAATTCCACGATCGGTTTCGCCTCGGCATCGGCCATCAGTATTTCTCGTACGCACTATTCACTTCTCACGTCTCACTCCCTCGTGCCCTGCTCCATGCTCTTGCGCGATCTCGTCGCTGACTATAACAGAAATTTATGAGCAAACCTGTTTTGGTAACTGGCGCGACCGGCACGATCGGGCGCGACGTAGCGAAGGGACTTTCTGAAATGGGCGCATCAGTGCGTGCGGGGGTGCGCGATCAAGCCAAAGCGAGAAAACAATTTGGCTCGAACATTGCACTCGCACCATTCGACTTTGAAAACGAGAAAACATTTGCCGGGGCACTCGAAGGGATGGAGAAAGTTTTTCTTCTGCCGCCGCTGCTGCCAAATCAGCTGGAGCTAATGAATGTATTTGTCGATGCCGCGAAACGCGCCGGTGTTCGTCATATTGCGAAACTTTCGGCGATCGGCGTCGATGACGAGACGCAGCCCATGGCCATAAAATGGCATGGCGCAAACGAACAACACATTCGGGAATCGGGCGTGGCGTTCACGTTTTTGCGGCCGAATTCGTTCATGCAAAATTTCTTCACTTACTTTCCCCCACGCAACAGCGCGATTTATCTGCCGTGGGGAAAAGGAACGGCCAGCTTTGTCGACACGCGCGATATCGCAAGTGTTGCCGCGAAGGTCCTAACAACCGACGGACACGAAGAAAAGATTTACACGCTCACCGGCCCGGCGACGCTCGGGATCGCCGAGGTAGCACGAATTCTTTCCGAGGTGACCGGGCATGAGTTTAAGTACGTCGACGTGCCGGAAGCCGCTGCGCGCGACGGAATGCTTCAAGCGGGCGTGCCGTCGTGGCAGGTAGACCTGGTCATGGAACTGCACGCAGTCAATAAACAGAACCGCTGGAGCACTGTCACATCCGACATTGAAAAAGTCACGGGTACTCACCCGACTGACTTCGCACAGTTTGCCCGCGACCACGCCGACAAGTTTCGAGCGAGTTAAGTTAACTCAAAGCAGTCTGGTTTCCGCAGCGGCCTTCGCTAATGCTTCGACGACTACAATGTTTTGCAGCAACTCTGGCGGAAAGTGATGTCGCTTCTGCAAATAGGCCGGGCTATTATAAGTGACCCAAACTTTTTCCTCGCCTCTTCCCAGATCAAAATCTTGAGCGGCAGATCGATGGCAATGCTGGGCGTCGCCAACATCACGGGAGTGGCACCCCGGGGTTCCCGAAGATCAACAACTTGGTGGGACGCATTTTCATTTCCAGTTTTGCCGCCTCGCCGCTGTGATCGACCAGCGCGAAAAGCGTAACGCCTTTCGCTTGCAGAATTCCCTTCAACTTCTCGACTATTTCGTCCACCGAGTGATTACTCGGGAGATCGATCAGTCCGTCGTCGCGAGAAGGCTTCACAGATATCCCAAATCATTTTCGATCGTCTCCCCGTTGACAATCGAAATCTGGGAGCAGTCGATCTTGGCGCAAAGACGATGCGGATTATTGGTTGGTGTAGCGGCGATCTTGTTTCTCCGAACTGCAGCAGAATCCCGAAACCTGAAATAGACAAACCGCTTAGCTCTCGAGCGAGTTGCGGATGATGCACCTTCCCATTCATGGCATCGGCCGCATCGTTCGCAGACGTAGCCGAACATTTGCGACGAAGCGCCCAGCCGCTTCAGGAAATGAAATTGCATCCTGCCGGCTGCAACGTTCACAGCGGACCAGCAATAAATACGGCAACGAAAACGACAGCCCGAGAAATGGCACGAGGATTAGGACGATCCCTACACCGAAATTGCCGTGAAACCGCGAATTCAACAGGACGGTCGCGCCAATCACGAGCGCAAGCACAATCAACGTCCTCAAAACTCGCGCGATAATCGGCTTCATTTCATCGGCGTTCAGGCTGACGCGCCCGCCATTTCGAGAAGCGCGTTCACCGTTCGCCAGTTTCTCGTCGTAGCGACAAGAGAAAACTTTTTTTCAATGGTAGTGTTGGTGAGCTTGCTGATGCCGTAGCCGTCCGGGCAATAGAGATAGATTTCGCGATTCAAAATTCGAAATCGTTCCCCTGTCGTGGTCAAATCTTCCAAAACCTTGGCCGCAGTTTTCGGCGGAGCATTGGACAAGAATGTGACGTGTAGTTTGGAAACGTCGATCCCCTTCACTCTCAGCAAAGGATTATCGCGAACAATTTGCGCCAGCTCCTTTGATGTCTTGATCAAAACCGGAACGGTAAAACCGAAATCGCGTTGAATTTTTGCCTCGATTGTCCTAGTCAATTCAGACTTTCGCTCGGATTGAAAAACAACGTTGCCGCTTTGCACATACGTCCTGACTTCACCGAAGCCCAGAGCCGCAAACGATGCTCGCAATCGCTCCATCTTGACCATTTTGCCGCGCCCGACGTTGATTCCGCGCAGCATCGCAATGTAGGTCATCATTATTGCTTCCCATCCAATTCTGCCGTCGATGTTTTCGGCCGTCTTCCTAAAATTTTCTTTGAATTGCCAATTTGTTCCCGTTACAGATGAAACTGTGCTCGCAAAACCGCACACGAATCCAGCATTAACCCTATGAAAATCTCACGAATTGTTCTCGTCGTCTTATTTGCATTGGCTGCAAGTGCCAGCACGCTTCGCGCTGTGCCCTCCCTTCCAACATTTAGCTTTCACGAGAACGGCCAAGGCAAACTCGAGCTTCCTATTGGTGTCGTTATCCCCCTCCCTGGCGCGCTCACAACCGATCCAGGACCGGGCGGTCTGTTGAGTGCTCTGGCTTTTACGGCGCACCCTCAGGTGAATCCCCTCGTCGTAGGCGATGTTGTCCTCCTCGACGCGAGCGGGCACGTGTCCGACATCCTGCGGTTCGATGAGGCAACAAGCTCCCCATCAGGATTGACCCAGCTAATCTTCTTCTATTCGAACGATCACGGGGGTCTGCTGGCTGACACGGGGCTTCCCTCTCTGATGCTTAGCAACACGATCACTATTCAGGAGAACCCGTCCGGTCCAACCATTTATACCCCAGTTGCAGGCCAGCCAGGCTTGTCTACCGATTCGCCTCTGGGAGATAGCTTCCGCATATTCTCGACACCGGACACAGGCTCGACGCTCTTGATGCTAGGCGCCGCCATTGCGGGGTTCGTGTTCCTCCGCTGGAAAATGCCAGCGGTGTGACCTCCGCACACGCGGAATCAGGTTAATCACTCTGCCAGCACGGCAGAGAGATAACGAATCTCATCGTGAACATCCGCTGGGCCTTGCACGATATGCACGACTTCGTCGCGCAGAAGCCAGCGATAACGTGGCCGCAAGTTATGCATTTGCCTTTTTACCATCGATCCTGCCGCCTCTTGCGCTCATAATCGCGGCGGCACCTAGCCGCAGGGTCTCGGATCTTCGGTTCAAAGCTTATCCACAAGGTTTTGGGTGCAGGCGAAAGCAGATGAGAACCTTACGAATCGCAATCTTGTATCTAGTTCCTGTGAGCGGAGCTACCTCGTGGCTATTTCGAGTAGCTCGGTCGGCGCTGGACTCGGCAGCTGCATCAGCTCGATCGTCGTGCCGTCGGGATCGCAAACATAGACGACACGTTTGCCGGTATTCGGTCCGGTTCGAAGGGTCTGAGGCTTGCCCGCGACGGTACAGCCAGACGCTGCAACCTTTTCCAGAACAGCGTCGAGACGTCACAGTGAAAGCAACGTGCACTGCCCCCGAGATCGCACGGCTGGAGATCGGGTCAGTTGCGGTCGGCGGGCGTGATACTCCAGCAATTCGATCTTATGTCCGGTACCTTGAGCACGGCGATGGAAATTTCAGCACTATCACCGGAGATCGCGGGCAATATTATGAGATTGGGCGATCCTCAGTTGGATCAGCTGCGCACTCGATGGCCTGACGGCGATATTACTACTTGGTGCTGCAGCACAGCCTGAGACCGCAAGCTGAGCATTTGCGGCGACTATCAGGAGCGCGCCGAGAAGAGTCTCCATTCGTCGGGAATTCCTTTGAGCTGGTGGACGCCGTGATCTTGAAAATTAATTCCGGAACCTGAAACGAGATCTTTAACCTTTCCGGAGACAAGCACACCTCCGGGCTCGGCCTTCGTCATAATGCGCGCGCCGGTGTGGATCGCGATGCCGCCAACATTGTCGCCCATCAATTCGCATTCGCCGGTGTGCACTCCCGCGCGTACTTCGATACCGAGCTGTCTGACCGCGAGCGCAATTGCGAGCGCGCAACCACCGCTCGCGCCGGACGATCGAACGTCGCGAGAAAACCGTCGCCCGTAGTGTTGGTTTCTTTTCCGCGAAAGCGCGCCAATTCTTTTCGCACAATGGCGTAGTACGAGTTCAAAAGATTGCGCCATTGCGTGTCGCCAAGCTCTGCTGCGCGCTCGGTGGAAGACGCAATATCGAGGAAGAGCACGGTAGCCAGAATACGATTGGAAGAATCGATCGGGCGCTCGCCC
>Ga0209156_10003301_pt1 | contig 12219 bp, 11 predicted proteins | sample GraSoiAngelo_124_FD_185881 | JGI IMG/M metagenome (GOLD analysis project Ga0209156, IMG submission 185881) | Grasslands soil microbial communities from the Angelo Coastal Reserve, California, USA - 14_0927_05_20cm (SPAdes) (version 2) | ecosystem: Environmental > Terrestrial > Soil > Grasslands...
CGACGGCACGCCGGACTGAGCCAGGGGGCGGCCGCCGGCGCTGGCGAGGAATCAGTGTGCCGCGCTCGTCAGGCGCAGCGCGAACGTGACGCCGACCTCGTTCCCCACCTGGTCGGTGGCTTTCCAGTCGCCCTGACCGACCCCGAAATCGAGCCGCCGGACGCTCGTCTTGCCGCTCATGTAGCCGACCGCGACGCCCTGCTCGTCGGCGGTGCGAAACGCGAACGGCACGCGCGCATCGTGCGTCACGCCGCGGATGGTGAGCTTGCCGATCGCTTCATAGCCGGCGGCGGTCCTGTTGAACTGGCTGGCAGAGAAGTGCGCCTGGGGGAATTTCGTCACCGCAAACAGGTCCGCACCGCGCAGGGTGTCGTCGCGGTCCTTGTCGCCGGTGTCGAGCGAGCCGATCTCGACCGTGACTTCGAGCCGGCTGTCGCCGAGGTTGCCGGGCGAGAAGTCGAAGCTCACCGGGAAGCGGGTGAACTTGCCCTTGTTCTGCGCCCCGGCCTGCATGAAGGTGAATTCCAGCGTGCTCTTGGCCTGATCGAGCACGTAGTGCGTGACGGGGGAGGGGGCCTGTGCCGCTGCGCCCGTCGCCCCGGCAGCCAGGCACACTGCGGCGGCCGTGGCGACCCAGGCCGCGGGCAGCGCACGCGCGCCGGGCGTCATCGCCCGAGGGCTCATCGCTTGGGTCATCGCTCGGTTCCTTGAGTCGTGGCGGTGAAGGGCAGCATGCGCCGCAGCACGTTGTCCTTGAGCATGAAGTGATGCCCGAGCGCGGCGCCCGCATGCACAGTGACCAACACTCCCAGCACCACGGCCAGCGTCTCGTGAGTGGTCAGCAACGCCTCGTACAACGCCCGGTTTTTCGGCACCAGGTCGGGCAGCTGAAAGAACCCGAACCAGCTCACCGCAAACCCACGTGCCGAGGACATCATCCATCCCGAGAGCGGCATGGCGAACAGCACCAGGTACATGAGCGCGTGCGTCCCGCGCGCCAGCACGCGCTGGTACGGCTTGAGCGTCTCAGGCAGCGCCGGCGTCGCGTTCAGCCAGCGCCAGGCGAGCCGTAGGATCGCCAGACCCAGTATGGTGATGCCGACGGATTTGTGGCGTGCCAGCATGGCGAGCTTTTTCAACGGCGGCAGATCCTCGGCAAGCGAGGCGAGGGTGACCTGCACGATGATCAACACGACGATGGTCCAGTGCAGCAGCTGGGCGACGGCTCCCCAGCGATGTGGGGTATTTCTTATGATCATGGCGCCAAGCTTATGCGCGTGAGTGGAAGTTGCCTACTCCGGCTGCCCGGCGCGCTGCTGCCCGTGCTGCTGCTCAGCGGCTGCCCGCTGCAACCGCGCCCTTCGGCGGCGCCGCCGCGGGTGGCGGCGGAGACTGCCGCGCCGCACGAGGGGGTCCCCTACGACATCGTGGCGGATGAGTCGCTCCTCACCATCCGCGTGTATCGAGGAGGCACGCTCGCGAGCGCTGGCCACAACCATCTGATCGCGCTGCACGCCCTGACCGGTACGGTCTACGTTCCCGCCGATGTCATGCGCACCAGCTTCGAGGCCCGTATCCCGGTGGCGGAGCTCACGGTCGATGAGGCGGCGCTGCGCGCGCAGGAGCACAGTCCGGATTTCCCGCCCGATGTGCCGGATGCCGCCCGCGAGGGCACGCGGCGCAACATGCTCGGGGACGCGCTGCTCGACAGCGAGCGCAGCCCGCAGATCGTGTTGCGCGCCGTGCGGCTCGAGTCAGCCGGGGAGCCGGCGCCGGCCGGCGGCAGGGAGGCGGGGGGCGACGCCGGTGGCGAAACGCGGGCGGTGCTGGCGCGCGTGCAGACCACGGTGCGCGGGGAGGTGCGCGCCATCAGCGTGCCGGTGAGCTATCGGCTCGCCGGCGGTGCGCTCACGGCCTCGGGCGAGGCCGCTGTCAGGCAGAGCGACCTCGGTCTGACACCCTTCAGCGCGCTGCTGGGTGCGCTGCAGGTGCAGGACGAGATGCGCGTCAGGTTTCGCATCGTGGCGCGCGCCGCCCCGTCGCGTCCCGGCGCGCAGCCCTGAGGGTGCGCGTTACCTGCGGCCCAGCTCCGCCAGCAGCCCGTCCGCCTGGTACACCTTGCGCAGCGCCTCGAACATGATGGCCGGATCCACCGCCACCGCGCGGTTCAACTCGGGGTCGAACCAGAAGCTGCCCGCGATCGAGTGGATGTTGCCGTCGAACATCAGTCCCACCAGCCGGCCGCCGGTATCGATCAGCGGGCTGCCGGAGTTGCCGCCCACGATGTCGTTGCTGGTGGAGAGGTCGAAGCGGGTCTCTCGATCGAGCGCGCCCTGCACCCTGAGCCAGCTGTCGGGAATCCTGAACGGCTCCTGGCCGGTGGCGCGCTCGAACAGGCGCGCCAGGCGCGTGAACGGCTCGACTTCGTGCCCGTCCTCCTTCCAGCCCTGCACCGTGCCGACGTTCAGGCGCAGGGTGAAGGTGGCATCCGGTGGCACGCTGGTGCCGTACACGCGAAAGCGCGCGCGCGCGATTTTCTCGGCAGCGGCGTCGACCGGGGCCTCGACCTCGTCCTCGTAGCGCTTGCGCACCGCACGGGCCGGCGCATCCACGCTGCGCGCGAATTCGATCATCGGGTCGTGCGCGGCCTCGAGCGCCGCCGCGCCACCGTCCCACAGGCGCTGGCGCAGCTTCGGATCGGCGAGCTGCGAGCCGTCCACCAGCCGTGTCGCCAGCATGTCGGGTGAATCCTTGGCCAGCAGCGAGCGCACGATCGGATCGTCCGGTCCCAGCCACTCGCGCATGCGCTCGAGCGCGAAAGACAAGGTGAGCTTGTCGAGCGCCGGATAGAGGGGTACCGGTGCGCTGAGGCGCTGCGCGATGCGTGCCAGCGCCGCGTCGCGGTATTCACGCAGGCGCTCGGTGTTGGGTTTGGGGCGCTCGGCGGCTCCGCGCACCAGGGTGCGCGCATAGCTGAACAGGCGGCTGTTGAACCCGGCGCCCGCCTCGAGGAACGTATAGGGCAGGTAGAGCTCGCGCTCGCGCAGCTGCGCCTTCGCGATGTCGGTCCAGGGATCGCCGGTCGCGGCGGCGAGCTGCGGGTCGGCGGCGACCCTGGCCCGCAGCGCCGCCTCCTCGTCGCGCTTGGCGTTCAGCAGCCGCTCATCGAGCAGCGCGTCGAGCTGCTTGCGGCGCACCTTGATGGAGTTCTCCAGGCCGTTGAGCGGATCCTCCACGATGCGGTCGGCCTCAAGTCCGGTCTTGGCGAACTCGATGAAACGGCCGCGCAACTCCGCGGCGCGCAGCAGCCAGCGCGGCAGCTCCACGGTGCGCAGGGTCTCGAGCTGCGCGACGGTCAGCAGCCGCTCGGTGGTGCCGGGATGCCCCGACACGAACACCAGCTCGCCGGCCTGCGGCCCCTCCGGCCGGAGCGCCAGGAAGTTCGGCGTGGCGGCGGGCTTGCCGTTCGGGCCGTAGGCGCGCAGCAGCGCCATGTCCAGGCACCAGCGCGGGAACTGGAAGTTGTCCGGGTCACCGCCGAAGGCGGCGATACCGCGCTCGGGGGCGAATACCAGGCGCACGTCGTCGTAGCGATGGTACTTGTAGAGCCAGTACTGCCCGCCCTGGTAGAGGTCGACGGATTCGCACTTCAGCGGCCCGGATCTGGCGTGCTGGCTCTCCTGCTCGCAGGCCTGCTCGAGTTGCGTCAGGGTCTTCTTGCGGGTGTCGTTCGCCGCGCGGTCATCGAGTCCGCGGATCGCCGCCGCGACCCGGTCGGTGACGTTTTCCACGCTCATCAGCACGTCGGCGATCTGCGTGCCGCACTTCAGTTCCTGCTCCCGGGAGCGCGCGAGGAAGCCCCCGCGCAGCAGGTTCTGCTCGCTGGTCGAGTGCTCATCCAGGCAGCCCTCCGCGCAGTGGTGATTGGTGAGGATCAGTCCGGCGGGCGATACGAAGGAGGCGGTGCAGTTCGACAGGCGCAGCGTGGCGCTGCGCACCCGATCCAGCCAGGCGGAGCTGATGTCGGCGCCGTACTGGCGCTTCACCAGATCCTGCGGGAAGTCGTGGAAGGTCCACATGCCGGCGTCGCCGAACGCGGGCGCTGACGCCAGGAGCAGGAGTGACACCGGGAGCAGCAGAGCGGGCCGACCGCTGCGGCACATGACGATCCTCAGCCTTCTGCTTCGAGCAGCATGAGCGGTATGCCGTCCGGGCTCTCCAGCAGGGCGTTGCCGAGGGGCTCGGCGCCGCCGGGTACGGTGGCGGACAGGGGCAGGCCGAGCTCGCGCAGCCGCGCAATGCGGGCGCGCATATCAGGATCGCGGAACACGAGCATCGGCCGCTCGCATACCCCGGGCGGGTGAAACGAGACGTCCAGGTAATCGCTGGTGAGCGGCAGGTGCGGATAGGGTGAGGACACCTCGCCGGCGGCGACGAAGCCCAGAGGCTCCCAGAAGCCCTGCGCGGCGGCAAAGTCGGTGACCGGCAGACTCACTTCGGCGAAGTCGCCGCACAGCGAGGCATCCGGTCGCGCCACAGGTGAGTAGGTGCGCGCTTCCAGGACCGCGACCGCGTGGCCGAACGGGTCCAGCAGACCGATCTCGTTGAATACCTCCTCGCCGGTGCGGCACAGCGTCAGCTCGATGCCGGCCGCGGCAAACTCCCGCACGCACGCGGCTATGCCGGGACGCACGAAGGTGAGAACCGGCGAGGCGCCCCCGCGTTGATGCAGGCCGATGAACAGCCGCCCGTCGGTCAGCACTGCGTACGGGTGCGTGAGCGTATCGGAGGTCGGGGCCTGGCTGAACCCCAGGCGTTCGTAGAACTCGATCGAGGCGCGCGCATCATCGACCGCGATGCTGGCCTCGTGAAAGGTCCCCAGCAGGCGCAGCGGTGCGCTGGACATCATGCGGAGGCACCGCGCGCGGCGCTGGGAAGGCGCCCATGCCCGGCGTGCGTCCAGCCCTGGCAGTGCTGCTCGATCAGGTCGGCGAGGCATTGCGCGTGGCTGGCGCGGGCGTTGAGCGCCGGCACGTACTGGTAGCGCTGGCCACCGGCGCGCATGAAGGCGCGGCGATTCTCGATATCGATCTCCTCGAGCGTCTCCAGGCAGTCCACGGCAAAACCCGGACACACCAGGGTCACCTCGCGCACGCCGCGGGCGGGCATGCCGCTCAGCACCTTGCGCGTGTAGGGCTTCAGCCAGTCCGCCGGACCAAAGCGCGACTGAAAGCTCACGCTCCACTCCCCGTCGCGCAACAGCAGCTCATCCGCGAGCAGGCGCGCCGTGGTCTGGCAGCGGCCGAAGTACGGGTCGCCCTGCTGGACATAGCGTTCCGGAATGCCGTGAAAGGAAATCAGCAGGTGGGCCGTGCGGCCGTGAGAGAGCCAGTGCTCGGTGACGCTGGCGCGCAGCGCTTCGATATAGCCCGGATGCTCGTGATAGTCGGCGATGAAGCGCAGCTCGGGCAGAGCGCGCCAGCGGCGCAACTCCGCGCTGACCTGGTCGTAGACGGCAGCGGTGGTGGCACCGCAATACTGCGGGAACAGCGGCAGCACCAGGATGCGCTGGGCGCCGGAGTCGCGCAATCGAGCGAGCGCGTCGCGCACCTCGGGAGCGCTGTAGAGCATGCCGAGCTCCACCGACAGCGGCGCCAGCATGCGTTGCGCGAGCGAGCCGGCGAGCTCGGTACGCAAGCGCTCCGACAGATCGCGCAGCGGCGAGCCCGAGGCCGTCCAGATGAGGCGGTACTTGCGCGCCACGCGCCACGGACGCCAGGGCAGGATCACGCCGTAGAGCAGCGGCAGCCACAGCGCGCGCGGCAGCTCCACCACGCGCGGGTCGGCGAGGAAGCGCGCCAGGAAGGCGCGCACGGCGCCCGCTGCCGCGGCCTGCGGCGTGCCGGAGTTGACCAGCAGGATGCCGATGCGTTCGGGGTTCGCGTAGCGCATGCCGCAGCCTACTCCGCCACCCTCAGCCGATGCCGACACACAGGTACTTGAGCTCGGTGTAGTCGAGGATCCCGTACTTGGAGCCCTCGCGGCCGGTGCCCGACTCCTTGATCCCCCCGAACGGTGCAACCTCGGTGGAGATGATCCCGGTATTCAGGCCCACTATGCCGTACTCCAGCGCCTCCGCCACGCGCCATGAGCGCGCCAGGTCGCGGGTATAGAAGTACGCCGCCAGGCCGAACTCGGTATCGTTCGCCATGCGGATGGCGTCGCCCTCGGTCTCGAAGCGGAACAGGGGCGCGACCGGACCGAAGGTCTCTTCGCGCGCCACCAACATGGCGGCAGTCACGTCGGTGAGCACGGTCGGCTCGAAGAACGTGCCGCCGAGCGCATGGCGCTTGCCGCCCTGCACGATGCGCGCCCCCTTGGCTGTCGCGTCCGCGAGATGCTCTTCCACCTTGGCGAGCGCCTTGGTATCGATCAGCGGACCCTGGTCGGTGGGCCCCTTCAGCCCGTCGCCCACGCGCAGCTGTGTCACGGCGTGCACCAGCTTGGCTGTGAACGCCTCGTACACCGGCGCCTGCACCAGCAGCCGATTGGCGCACACGCACGTCTGCCCGGTGTTGCGGTACTTGCTGGCGATGGCCCCGGCCACCGCGGCATCCAGATCGGCGTCCTCGAACACGATGAACGGAGCATTGCCGCCGAGCTCGAGCGACAGCTTCTTCACCGTGCCGGCGCATTGCGCCATGAGCTTCTTGCCCACGGCGGTGGAGCCGGTGAACGTGACCTTGCGGACGCTGGTGTTGGACGTCATTTCGCCGCCGATCGCGGCCGCATCGCCGGTGATGACGTTGAGCACGCCGGCCGGCACCCCGGCGCGCGCCGCGAGCGCCGCGGCGGCCAGTGCCGAGTAGGGCGTCTGGCTCGCGGGCTTGCAGACGAAGGTACAGCCGGCCGCGAGCGCCGGTCCCGCCTTGCGCGTGATCATGGCGAGCGGGAAATTCCACGGCGTGATCGCCGCGACCACCCCCACGGGCTGGCGCAGCACCAGGATGCGCTTGTCGGTCTGATGTCCCGGGATCACGTCCCCGTACAGGCGCTTGCCTTCCTCGGCGAACCATTCGATGAACGAGGCTGCGTAGGCGATCTCGCCCTTGGACTCCGCGAGCGGCTTGCCTTGCTCGGCGGTCATCAGCGTCGCCAGGTCTTCCAGGTTCGCCATCAGCAGCTCGTACCAGCGACGCAGCACCGCCGCGCGCTCCTTGGCGGTCAGCGCGGCCCACGCCGGGAATGCCTGGCTTGCTGCCTCGATGGCGCGCCGTGTCTCGGCGGCGCCCATCTCGGGCACCGTGCCGATCGGTTCGCGCGTCGCCGGATTCACCACCTGGTGCGTGGCGCCGCTCATGGCGTCCACCCACTTGCCGCCGATGAAGGCACGGCTACGCAGCAGATCCGGATCGCGCAATTTCATGTGGCGGCCCTCTCCATACTCAACCCTTGACCGGCTCGCCGCCGGCCACATGGCGGCCGAGGAAGTCCAGAGTGCGTGCGCGCGCCAGCGCGGCGACCTGCGGGTTGTAGGCCTCGCGCTGCTCGCAGTTGAAACCGTGGCCCGCCCCCTCGTAGACAAACAGCGGCGCCTGCGGGTGCGCCGCCTTGATGCGCTCGATGTCGCCGAGCGGGATGCTGCGGTCCTCCCGGCCGTAGTGATACATGACCGGGCACCTGGGTTTCTGCTCGAGATAGCTCGCGACCTTGCCGTAATAGACCACCGCGCAGGCGAGGGGCAGCTGGCAGGCGGCAAGATAGGACAGGGTTCCGCCCCAGCAGTAGCCGACGGTCGCCGCCCGGCCGGAGTGTTTCACCACGGCGATCGCGGCCGCGAGGTCGCGCAGCGTATCTTCCGGCATCAGCTGCTTGGTGTAGCCGCTCCCCTCCTGCATGTCGGCGGCGGTGTAGCCGAGCTCGATGCCGCGGCGCACCCGGTCGAAGAGGCACGGCGCGATGGCCGTGTAGCCGTCGGCGGCGAAGCCGTCGCTCACTTTGCGGATGTGGCTGTTGACCCCGAAGATCTCCTGGATCACCAGCACTGCGCCGCGCGGGCGGCCGGGGGCGGCGGCGAGCCACGCCTGAAACTCGTGGCCGTCGCGGGCCATGATGGTGGAGTACTCGCCCATGGACTTGGTATTCTAACCCGTCGCGCTGTGGGGAGGAGGCATGCTGGTCGGATCCGCGGTCCGGCGCGTGGCCATCGTCGGTGGCCTGCGCATTCCCTTCGCCCGCGCCTATGGGGCTTACGCCACCGCCAGCAACCAGGACATGCTCACGGCTGCGTTGCGCGCCGTGGTCGAGCGCTTCAAGCTCCAGGGCGAGCGGCTCGGGGATGTGGCCGCCGGCGCGGTGCTCAAGCACTCCCGCGACTACAACCTGGTGCGCGAGAGCGTGCTCTCCAGCGGGCTCGATGCGCACACGCCGGGGCTCGACATGCAGCGTGCCTGCGGCACGAGCCTGGAAGCGGCGATCGACATCGGCAACAAGATCGCGCTCGGACAGATCGAGGCCGGTATCGCCGGCGGCACCGACTCCATCAGCGATGCGCCGGTCGTCTACCCGCGCTCGTACCAGCGACTGCTGCTCGCGAGCTACCGCGGGCGCAACGCCTGGGAGCGGGTGTCGCCGTGGTTCGGGCTGCGACCCAGGCACTTCAAACCGGTGCTGCCCGCGGTCGTCGAGCCGCGCACCGGACTGTCCATGGGGCAGAGCACCGAGATCATGGCCAAGCGCTGGCGGGTCGGGCGCGCCGAGCAGGATCAGCTGGCCCAGCAAAGCCACCTGAAGGCGGCGGCCGCCTGGCGCGCCGGGTTCTACGATGACCTGGTGGTGGAGTACCTGGGACTGAAGAGCGACAACAATATCCGCGCCGACAGCAGCGCCGAGAAGCTCGCCAAGCTGCGGCCGAGCTTCGCCGCCGACGGCACGCTCACCGCCGGCAACAGCACGCCGCTCACCGATGGGGCGAGCGCGGTGCTGCTGGCGACGCCGGAGTGGGCCGCGGAGCGCAAGCTGCCGGTGCTGGCTTACCTGCGCTACGGCAAGGTATGGGCGGTCGACTTCGCCGCCGGCAAGGAGGGGTTGCTGATGGCGCCCACCTACGCCGTACCCGCGATGTTGCGCGATGCGGGCCTGACACTGAAGGATTTCGATTACTACGAGATTCACGAGGCGTTCGCGGCGCAGGTGTTGTGCACGCTCAAAGCATGGCAGTCACCGGAGTACTGCCGGGATGTGCTGGGATTGCCCGAGCCGCTCGGCAGCATCGACGTGGGCAGGCTCAACGTAAAGGGTGGGAGCGTCGCCATCGGGCACCCGTTCGCCGCCACCGGCGCGCGTGTCCTGGGCACGCTCGCCAAGATCCTCGCGGGCGATACCAGCGCGAAGCGCGGTCTGATCTCGGTGTGCGCCGCCGGCGGGATGGGCGTGACGGCCATCGTGGAGCGCTGAGCTGGCGGACCCGGTCCTGGTCGTGTTCTGCCGCCGCCCGCGCCTGGGTGAGGGCAAGCGCAGACTCGCGCGCGCGCTGGGCGCCGCACCGGCGCTGGCGATCGCGCAGGCGCTGCTGGAGTGCGCGCTGGAGGATGCGCGCGCCTGGCCGGGCGCGCTCGTCATTGCACCGGAGAATCCGGCCGAGGCGCGCTGGGCAGAAGGCCTGCTCGAGCGGGCGGCGACGGTACAACCCCAGCCGCGCGGCAACCTGGGCGAGCGCCTGAACGCAGTCGATGCCGCGGTACGCGCGGCGGGTCACGAGCGCGTCCTGTTCATCGGCAGCGACGCCCCGTCGCTCACGCTGTCCGATCTGCTCGCGGCGCAGACCGCGCTGGACGCGTCCGATGTGGTGCTGGCTCCGGCCCGCGACGGAGGTGTGACGCTCATGGGATCGCGGCTGCCGTGGCCGGATCTGGCGCCGCTCCCATGGAGCGAGCCGACTCTCGGTGAGGCGCTGGAGCAGTGCTGCCGCAGCCACGCCCGCAGCGTGACGCGGCTGGCGGGTTCCTACGACATCGACCAGGCATCCGATCTGCCGGCGGCACGGCGCGCGCTCGCCGCCGACGATCGTCCGGCGCGCCGCCGGCTGCACGAGCTGCTGGTGAAGAACGCATGAAGAGGCGGATCGTGGGGGCGCTCGCCGCTCTCCTGCTGCTCGCGGCGGCCGGGTGGTTCCTGCCGCTGCAGCCGTGGCTGGGCGCAGCGCTCACCTGGGCCGCGGCGCACCGCGGACCGTCCGCGCTCGCGTTCGTCGCGCTGTACGTGCTGGCGAGCGTGTGCCTGGTTCCCGGCCTGATTCTCACGCTCGCGGGTGGCGCGATCTTCGGACTCGTGCGGGGCGTGGTGCTGGTATCCGCAGGGAGCCTCCTCGGGGCGAGCGCCGCGTTCTTCATCGGCCGCACGTTTGCCCGTGAGTGGACGCAGCGGCGCATCGCGGCGTGGCCGCGGTTGCGGGCGCTCGACGGTGCACTCGGGGAGCGCGGCTTGTGGATCGTGCTGCTCACACGGCTGTCGCCCCTGCTCCCCTTCAACCTGCTGAACTACGCGTACGGTGTCACGGCCGTGAGGCCGCGCGACTACATTGCCGGCTCCTGGCTCGGCATGCTGCCCGCCACGGTGCTGTACGTGTATGCCGGATCCGCGGCCGCGAACCTCGCGCAGGCGCTCTCGGGAGGTGTGCGTACCGGCAGAACGGGTACCGTCCTGCTGGTCGTGGGTCTGGCAGCCACCGTCACAGTTGCCGCGCTGGTGACGCGCGTCGCGCGCCGCCGGCTCGAACAGGAGCTCGCGCCATGAGCGAGGATGACGCGCTGTGGCGCCGGCTGGTGTTTCCCCCGGACTATCGCAATCCCACGCCCGCGGCGCGCTACCACCTCACGGTGATCGGCGCCGGCCCCGCGGGCCTCGTGACCGCCATCGCGGCGGCGGGACTGGGCGCGCGCGTGGCGCTGATAGAGCGCCATGCCATGGGCGGTGACTGCCTGAACGTCGGTTGCGTGCCCTCGAAGACCCTCCTCGCGGGCGCCGCCGGCGGCCTGACGTTTGCAAGCGCCATGCAGCGGGTGCGCGCGGTGCGCGCAAGCATTGCCCGACACGATTCGGTCGAGCGCTACTGCGGCGCCGGGGTCGACGTGTTCCTCGGGCAGGGGAGCTTCAGCAGTGCGCATGAGATTGGCGTCGCCGGGGCGACGCTGCGCACGCGCCGCACCGTGATCGCCACGGGGGCGCGCGCATACATTCCGCCCCTCCCTGGGCTCGGGGAGATCGCGCCCCTGACCAACGAGACCGTGTTCGATCTCACGGAGCAGCCGCGGCGCCTGGCGGTGCTGGGTGCGGGTCCGGTGGGGTGCGAGCTTGCGCAGGCCTTCGCGCGCCTCGGCACGCAGGTCGAGCTGCTCGAGCTCGGGCCACAGATCCTGCCGCAGGACGAACCCGACGCGGCGCAATGGGTGGCTGAGGCTCTGGTCCGGGACGGCGTGAGGCTGCGCCTCGGCGCGCGGGTCACCGGCGCCGCGCGCACGAGCGCGGGCAAGGTGCTGATGCTTGCGGACGGCACCGCGGTCGCCGCCGATGAGGTGCTGGTCGCCGCCGGCCGCGCACGCAACGTCGAGGACCTCGCGCTGCCGCGGGCCGGGGTGCGCGTCGACAGCCAGGCCGGCATTGCCGTCGACGCCCGCCTGCGCACCTCCCACCCGCACATCTACGCGGCCGGGGATGTGTGCGCGGCGCTGCAGTTCACGCACGCGGCCGATGCGCAGGCGCGCATCGCGGTGCGTAACGCGTTGTTCCCGTGGGGCGCGCGCGCCGATGCGCTGGTGATTCCGTGGTGCACCTACACCCGGCCGGAGCTTGCGCACGTGGGAGCCACCAGCCGCCAGCTGCAGCAGGCCGGCCGCGCCTTCGATCGCTATCGCGTGGAGTTCGGCGAGCTCGATCGTGGCCGGACCGACGATGCCGCCGATGGTTTTGCACAAGTGCTCACCGCGCGCGGGTCGGACCGGATCCTGGGCGCCACCATCGTCGGCCGGGACGCCGGCGAGCAGCTCTCGCCCCTGGTGCTGGCGCTCACCCGCGGGCTGGGCCTGAAGCGCCTTGATTCGCTGGTGCTGCCGTACCCGACGCGCTCGGAGTACCTGCGCCGCATCCTCGACGCCTACAGCCGCACGCGACTGACGCCGTTCACGGCGGGTACACTCAGGTGGTGGCTGAGGCGCACTCTTT
>Ga0209156_10003302_pt1 | contig 12218 bp, 8 predicted proteins | sample GraSoiAngelo_124_FD_185881 | JGI IMG/M metagenome (GOLD analysis project Ga0209156, IMG submission 185881) | Grasslands soil microbial communities from the Angelo Coastal Reserve, California, USA - 14_0927_05_20cm (SPAdes) (version 2) | ecosystem: Environmental > Terrestrial > Soil > Grasslands ...
GAAGGGATCGTGTGTGCTGGTTCGGGCCGACATGGATGCGCTCCCCGTCGAGGAAGCGAACGACGTCCCGTACCGCTCGAAGCACGCGGGCAAGATGCACGCCTGCGGCCACGACGGGCACGTCGCAATCGGGCTCGAGGTCGCGCGCCGGCTGCACGCGGCGTACCTGCCGGGGCGTGTGAAGTTCGCGTTCCAGCCCGCCGAAGAGGTCTCGGACGGAGCGGAGGCGATGATCCGCGACGGCGTGCTCGACGCGCCCAAGGTGGACGCGGCCTTCGGCATCCACCTGTGGAACGACCTCCCCGCGGGAACCATCGCGGTGATGCCGGGCCCGGTGATGGCCTCGGTGGACCAGTTCGAGATAACGATCATGGGGCGCGGCGGCCACGCCGCCGCCCCGCAGCAGGCGATCGACCCCGTGCTGATCGCGTCGCACCTGGTGACCGCGCTGCAGAGCCTCGTCTCGCGGCGCCGTAACCCGTTCGAGGAAGGGGTGGTGTCCGTCACGCAGATCAACGCCGGCCACGCGTTCAACGTGATCCCCGAGCGGGCCGAGCTGCGCGGCACGGTGCGCACGTTCGGAGGCAGGTTCTACGACGAGGCGCCGCAGTTGGTCGAAGCCACGGCCCACGGCATTGCCGGCGCGTTCGGGGCGAGCGCGCAGGTGCGGTACCGGCGCCTGTCCAAGCCGCTCGTGAACGACGCGCGGATGGCGACGCTGATGCGCGACGTCGCACAGGAGATCGTCACCCGAGAGCGTGTGATCGATGGCGTCCGGACCATGGGGGGCGAGGACATGTCGTACTTTCTGGCGAGCGTGCCCGGCGCGTTCGCGTTCGTCGGCTCCGCCCCGCCCGACAGGAAAGGCGCGCCGCATCACAGCCCCACGTTCGACATCGACGAGGAAAGCCTGGTGGTGGGGGCGGAGCTGGTGACACGGACGGTGGTGAGGTATCTGGAGTCCGGTCACGGGCGGGAGTGAACTCGCGGCTCGGCATCTGTCAGCGAACTGACGCCGCTCGAGCGGCAGGGCCGAGCCGCGGCTTCAGCCGCGACCATACCGGGGTAGATTTCTCTCAAGTATGGCCAATCTCCTCGCCTCGGAGCCTTCCGCCTACCTGAAGTCCGCCGCCCACCAGCCGGTGCACTGGCACCCTTGGAGCGACGCGGCGTTCACGCGCGCCCGCACGGAGGACAAGCCCATCCTGCTCGACATCGGCGCCGTGTGGTGCCACTGGTGCCACGTGATGGACGGCGAGTCGTACGAAGACGCGCGCGTGGCCGACCTGCTCAACGCCGACTTCGTGTGCATCAAGGTGGACCGCGACGAGCGGCCGGACGTGGACGCGCGCTACCAGCGCGCCGTGCAGGCGCTCACGGGTCAGGGTGGCTGGCCGCTCACCGCGTTCCTCACACCCGAGGGCGAGGTGTTCTACGGCGGCACGTATTTCCCGCCGGAAGAGAACCACTACGGCCGGCCCGGATTTCCGTCGGTGCTGCGGCAGGTGGCGGGCATCTACCGCCAGCAGCGCGACAAGGTCGCCGAGAACGCCAAGGCCATCCGCCATCAGGTCGCCCAGTCGCTCGATGAAGCACAGGGTGGCGACGTGAGCGCCGCGACGCTCGAGCGGGCCGCCGCCGAGATGGCGCACGTGTTCGACATCCGCTACGGCGGCTTCGGCACCGCACCCAAGTTTCCCCACCCCGCGGCCGCGCAGTTTCTGCTGGCGCGCTGGCACGACACGGGGGAGGACTGGCTGCGCGACGTGGTGGAGAAGACGCTCACGGGAATGGCGCAGGGCGGCATCCGCGATCACGTGGGGGGAGGCTTTCATCGCTACGCGGTGGACGAGCGTTGGATCGTGCCGCACTTCGAGAAGATGGCCTACGACAACTCGGAGCTGTTGCACGCCTATCTCGACGCCTACGCCGCGCTCGGCACTCCGCTGTTCAAACGCGTGGCACGGGGGACCGTGGACTGGGTACTCGAGGTCCTGTCGGACCGCGAGCGAGGCGCGTTCTTCACGTCGCAGGACGCGGACGTGCGCTTTGGGGATGACGGCGATTACTGGACCTGGACCGTCGACGAGCTCAAAGCGGCGTTGCCGGAAAAGGAGTTCCCGGTCGCTCGCCGTGTCTTCGACGTGGGCGAGCAGGGCGAGATGCACCACAACCCACGCAAGAACGTGCTCTGGTGGAAGAGCGACCCCGCCGGCGACGACGAGTGGCCGCTGCTCGAGGACGCGCTCGTCCGGCTCAAGGCGGCGCGCGACGGCCGCACGGCGCCCTTCGTCGACACGACGCCCTACGTGAACTGGAACGCGATGATGGCCTCCGCGTTCCTGCACGCCGGCGCCGTGCTCGACCGGCCCGACTGCAATCAACTCGCGCTTCGGGTGCTGGAACGAATCTGGAACGAGGCCTGGGACGAGGGACGGGGGATGAGTCACGTCATCGGCCGGGCCGAGCCAGACGGTCTGCTCGAGGACAACGTGCACGCGGCGGCCGCGTTCCTCGATGCATTCGAATCCAGCGGCGACGACGCCTGGCTCACCCGCGCGAGCACGGTGATGCAGCACTGCCGCGGAGCGCACTGGGACGAGGCGAACGGAGGCTTCTTCGACGTGGCGCGCGATCGCACCGGCTCCGCGTACCTCGCGACGCCCGCGAAGCCGGTGCAGGACGCGCCGACGCCATCGGGGAACGGGGTGGCCGCGCTGGTGCTGGCACGCCTCTCGGCGATCACCGACGACCCGCAATGGCGCCGCCTGCTCGACCGCCAGCTGGCCACGTTCGGAGGGGCCGCACCGCAGCTGGCCCTGTACGGGGCGACCCTGCTCCGCGCCGTCGATTGGGCCCTCAATCCCGCCACGCGCATCGAGGTGCACGGGCCGCGCGGCACCGGGGCGGGGGCGGCGTGCGATATGCATCTGCTGGCGCTCCAGACGTATCGCCCGCGGAAGCTCGTGGTGCGAAAGACCGCGGCGCGGCCCGCCGCGACGGTGTGCCTGGGCACGACGTGCTCATTGCCGGTGACGACGCCCGAGGCGCTCCGGGCCCTGCTCGGGTGAAGCGCCGGGTGCTCGGCCGCACCGGCCTGGCCGTGAGCCGCGTCGGCTTCGGCGCGTGGGGCATCGGCGGCAACCGCTTCGGCAATTCGTACGGGGCCACCGACGACGCCGAGTCGCGGCGCGCGGTGCGACGCGCCCACGAGCTGGGATGCAACTTCTTCGACACGGCGGATGTGTACGGACACGGGCACTCGGAAGAAGTGCTGGGCGCCGCGCTCGACGGCATCCGGCCCGACGTGATCATCGCGACCAAGGTGGGGGGGAATTTCTACAACCGCGACGTGAACCCGCTGCTCATTCCCCGGATCACCGAGGCGCTGGGCCGGCCGCTGGCCGAGGTCGCCGCCGACGCCGCGCTCCCGGTGACGCACGACGCGTGCTTCTCTCCCGACTACGTCCGGTTCGCGGTCGAGCAGTCGCTGCGCCGGCTGCGCACGGATTACATCGACCTGCTGCAGCTCCACAATCCCACGCTCGGTCTCATCGCCGACCCGGAGACCTACCGCGTCCTCGACGATCTCAAAGCGGAGGGCAAGATCCGCTTCTACGGCGTCTCGGTGCATCCTCCCGAAGAAGGCCTCGCAGCGGTGGAGGTGACCAGACCGGACACGGTGCAGATCGTGTACAACATCGTACGCCGCGACGCGGAAGACCGCTTCTTTCCGGCCGCACGCGCCGCCAACGTGGGCGTGATCGCACGCGAGCCGCTCGCCAACGGCTTTCTCGCCGGCACGTACCGCCAGGACAGCGTCTGGGAGACGGGCGACATCCGGGGGCGGATGCCCCGGCCCTACGTGGCACAGCTCGCGACCCTGGGGACGCGCGTCGCGGAGCTGGCCGCAGAGGCGGGCGTCACCGCGGCTCAGCTCGCCCTGCGGTTCGTGCTGGACAACGAGGCCGTGTCGGTGGTGATTGTAGGCATGAAAACCGTGGCGCAGGTGGACGAGAACCTTTCCGCGGAGATCTGATGCCGAACAAGAAAGCCGTATTCGAGACCGCCAAAGGCCGCATCGAAGTGGACCTGTTCGCCGACGAAGCGCCCGGCACGGTGGCCAACTTCGAGAAGCTCGCCAACTCCGGGTTCTACGACGGGACCAGGTTTCATCGCGTGATTCCCAACTTCATGGTCCAGGGCGGCGATCCCTATTCCAAGACCGGGAAGGGACGCGTCGGCACCGGCGGGCCGGGCTATACCATCAAGTGCGAGACGGACAAGAACGTCCACAAACACGTGGCGGGCACGCTCTCCATGGCCCACGCCGGCAAGGACACGGGGGGCAGCCAGTTCTTCATCTGTCACGCGGCGCAGCCGCACCTCGACGGCGTCCACACGGTGTTCGGACAGGTGAGCAAGGGGCAGGACGTGGTGAACAAGATCGCGCAGAACGATGAAGTGAAATCGATTCGCGTGACGTAACCGAACGGAGCCAGCCATGCGCACTATCGCCCTCGCCACCCTGTCGCTCGCGATCCCGTCGCTCCTCGCCGCCCAGAGCGGGCAGTTCATCGTGCGGCTCGGCACCGACACGCTCGCGATCGAGCAGTACACTCGCACCCCCGACCGGCTGCAGGGCGAGCAGGTGCTGCGCAGTCCGCGCACCGTGCACCGCCTCTACAGCGCGACCTTCGGACCGGGCGGCGCCATCGCCCGCTTCGAGCTCGTCACCCACAACGTGTCGGGCGCGCCCGGCCCGGCGGAGACCAAGGCGACGGCCGAGTTCACAGGCGACTCCGCCGTCGTCACCGCGCCGCGGCGCGATTCTACGGTCACCCTGCGGGTGAACGCCGGTCCGGGCGCCGTGCCGTTCATCGGTCAGGGGTTCGGCCTCATCGAGGAAGTGGCGCGCCGGGCGAAGGCGTCGGGGGGCGCCCGCTACACCACGACCATGCTGCCGCTGGGCGATACCGTGCCTCTGGAGGTGACGGTCAGTGCCCGGGGACCCGATTCCCTCACGCTGGTGCTCGGCGCGATCGGGCCGTTGCGGGCGCACGTGGACGCCCAGGGGGCGCTGCTCGGCCTCAGCGGCATCGGCAGCACCATGCAGGTGACGGTCGAGCGCACTCAGGGGCTCGACTTCGCCGCGCTCGGGAAGGGGTTCGCGCCCCGTTCGCTGGGCGTGCTCTCGCCGCCCGACTCGATCAAGACGAGCGTCGCGGGTGCGATGCTCGCGGTGCGCTACAGCCGGCCCTCGACCCGCGGCCGCGCGATCTTCGGAAACGTGGTTCCCTGGAACCAGGTGTGGCGCACCGGCGCGAACCAGGCCACCATCTTCGAGACCAGCGCCGACCTCGTGATGGCGGGGAGGCCCGTACCCGCCGGCAAGTACTCCTTGTGGACGCTGCCCGCACCGGGCGGTTGGAAGCTCATCGTGAACAGGAACACCGGTCAGTGGGGCACGGACTACAACGCCCGGTACGACCTCGCCCGGCTCGACATGACCGTGGAGCAGCTGGCGCAACCCGTGGAGCAGTTCACCATCGGAATCGAGCCGAAGGGCAGCCGGGGCGTGTTGAAGCTGGAGTGGGAAAAGACGCGGGCGTCCGTTCCGCTCTCGCGCAAATGACCAGGTGCGCCGTGCGCCGTGCGCGGTCATCGCCTGCGCACCGCGTACCGCGTACCGCACACTCATGCATCTCGACTTCGCCGTCGTCGCCGACTACGCGATCGTCGATCAAGCCGGCAAGCTCTCGGTGCTGGGCATCTTCCAGCACATCTGGGTGCAGCAGTTCCCCGCCATGCATCCGCGGCTGCATCTGGTGCTGCGTCTCAAGGGCAAGCGCACCGAAGTCGGCGAGCATCATGTGCAGATCCGCCTGGTGGACGAGCAGAACGCGGAGGTGCTCGGCGGGACGGGCAACGTCGCCTTCGCGGAGCCGCCCGCGGGCGTCACCGATATCGAGGCGGGCGCCATCCTCGTGTTCGACGTGCCGTTCCCGCACGCGGGCGCCTACCGCTTCGAAATCACGATCGACGGAGAGCGGAAGGCCGCCGTGCCCCTCACGGTGAGCCAGCTCCCGGCGCAGACCGCGGGCGGACCGGGTGGGAAGACCCTCCACTAGGTTACGGTTCGCGGCGCTGATCTTCGCCGCAAGCTGCGGCGAAACCCCGACTGCGCCCGCCGCTCCCGTACGGATCGATCTCTCGCAGCCCTGGACGCGCGCCGGCCCCGCCGAGGTCGGCATGAGTGCCTCGGGCCTGCTGGGCGCCGCCGGCGACGCCGCCGCGATCCCCCTGTTCCGCAGCCTGCTCGTCGCGCGTCACGGCCGGCTCGTCGCGGAGACCTACTTCGGTGGAGCGGATTCCACCACGCTGTTCGACGTGCGGTCGGTGACCAAGAGCGTGGTGGGCGCCCTCACCGGCATCGCCCTGCGCGACGGAGTGGTTCGCGGCGTGGCGGCGCCGATCGCCCCTTACCTCGCCCCGCCCTATACGTTGGACGCCGCCGACAGCGCGGTCACGGTGCGCAACCTCCTCACGATGACGTCCGGCTATGAGTGGGACGAGGAAGCAGGCCCGGACTACAGTCTCTGGATCGAGGCGGAGGACCACGTGCAATACCTGCTCGACCGTGCCCACACGGCCCCTCCCGGCGCCACCTTCACCTACAACTCGGCGGCCGCGCACACGCTCGGCGTCGTGCTCCAGAATGCCGCCGCGATGCCCCTTCCCGAATACGCCGCCCCCTTGTTCGCCGCGCTCGGGGTGGACGCCGTGGTGTGGCAACCGCTCGACCACGGCACGGTGAACGGCGGGGCGGGAATCGAGCTCCGCGGGAGGGACCTGCTCAAGTTCGGCCAATTGTTCCTGCAGCGCGGTTGGTCGGGCACACGGAGCCTCGTCCCGGAAGCGTGGGTCGACGAGGCCACCCGGCCGCAGTTCGCGTGGCGCCGAACGTTGGGTCCGCAGTCGCGCGTCACCTACGGCATGCTGTGGTGGGTGTCCGATGCCACTCCGGCCGCGTTCTTCGCCTTGGGGTACGGCGGCCAGTTCGTGTACGTGGTGCCGAGTCGCGATCTCGTCGTCGTCGCGACCACCGACTGGGGCGGGCTGTCGCAGGTGACGCCGCAGGCGCTCGCGGACCAGGCGCTGGGCGTGATCGTGCACGACGTCGTTCCCGCCGCCCGCTAACGGCGTCGGATTGCGATCGACATCTCCCGCGGCACGCCTGTTGCCGCGCTGAGGCAGGGTGCGCCGCTTCGGCGCCAAGCCAACTCGTCAGGCACCCGCCCCCGGGAGGGAGGACCCATGCACGCCACGCCCGGCATCCACGCCACGCAGAGCATCCAGGACGACGTCTACGCCCAATGGGTCAAGGACCCGGAAGGGTTCTGGGCCGAAGCCGGCGAGGCGATCCATTGGTACAGGCGCTGGGAACGCGTGCTGGACGGCTCGCGCCCGCCGTTCTACCGCTGGTTCCCGGGCGCGGAGGTCAACACGTGCTATAACGCCCTGGACTGGCACGTGGAGCACGGCCGCGCCGACCAGCCGGCCCTCATTTATGACAGTCCGGTCACCGGCACGGTCAAGCGCTTCACGTATCGTGAGCTGCGCGACGACGTCGCCCGCTTCGCGGGCGCACTCGCCGGTCAGGGCGTCGGCAAGGGCGACCGCGTGATCATCTACATGCCGATGGTCCCCGAGGCGGCCATCGCGATGCTGGCGTGCGCGCGGATCGGAGCAATCCATTCGGTCGTGTTCGGGGGCTTTGCGTCGCACGAGCTGGCGGCCCGGATCAGCCACGCCCGGCCCGCAGTCATCGTCTCCGCCTCGTGCGGCGTCGAGATAAACCGCGTCGTGCCGTACAAGCCGCTGCTCGACAAGGCGATCGACCTGGCCGACGTCAAGCCGCGCCGTTGCATCATCCTGCAGCGGCCGCAGGAGCAGGCGCCGCTGATCCCGGGGCGGGACGTCGACTGGGCCGAGCTCACCGCCGCGGCGCAGCCCGCGGCGTGCGTGCCGGTGGCGGCGACCGATCCGCTGTACATCCTCTATACGTCCGGCACGACGGGCATGCCCAAAGGGGTGGTGCGAGACAACGGCGGCCACTTGGTGGCGCTGAAGTGGAGCATGACGCACATCTACGGCGTCGAACCCGGCGAGGTGTACTGGGCCGCATCGGACCTCGGGTGGGCCGTGGGGCATTCGTATATCGTCTACGGTCCGTTGTTCAATGGGAACACCACGGTCCTGTATGAGGGCAAGCCCGTCGGCACGCCCGATCCCGGCGCGTTCTGGCGCGTGATCTCGCAGCACGGGGTGAGCGTGTTCTTCACGGCTCCCACGGCGATCCGCGCCATCAAGCGCGACGATCCCGCGGGAGAGCACGTCCGGCGCTACGCCTTGAGCGCGTTCCGCACGTTTTTCCTCGCCGGCGAGCGCTGCGACCCCGATACGCTGCACTGGGCGGAGCAGCAGCTCGGGGTTCCGGTCGTCGACCACTGGTGGCAGACGGAGACCGGCTGGCCCATCGGGGTGAACTGTGTGGGGCTGGGGATGCTGCCGGTGAAGCCGGGCTCGTGCGCCAAGGCCGTCGCGGGATACGACGTGCGCGTGCTCGGGGAGGACGGGCAGGAGCTGCCCGCCGGCCACACGGGGAACATCGTGATCCGACTGCCACTCCCACCCGGCTGCCTGCCGACGCTATGGAACAACGACGAGGGGTACGTGCGGTCGTACCTGACCCGGTACCCGGGCTATTATCTCACCGCCGACGCCGGCTACAAGGATGCCGACGGCTACCTGTGGGTGATGGGTCGCACCGACGACATCATCAACGTGGCCGGCCACCGGCTCTCGACCGGGGCCATGGAGGAGGTGCTCGCCTCCCATCCCGACGTCGCCGAGTGCGCGGTCGTGGGCGTGGCCGACGAGATCAAGGGGGAGATCCCGCTGGGCCTCGTCGTCCTCAAGGCGGGGGTGCGGCGCTCCCCCGCCGCCATCGGCGATGACCTCGTCGGCATGGTGCGCGAGCGGATCGGCCCCGTCGCGGCGTTTCGGACGGTGATCGTCGTGCAGCGTCTTCCCAAGACCCGTTCCGGCAAGATCCTGCGCGGCACCATCAAGAAGATCGCCGATGGCGGAGAATACCGCGTCCCGCCCACCATCGACGATCCCGCGAGTCTCGACGAGATCACCGCGACCCTGGCGACGGTCGGATATCCACGGCGTTGATGGCCCGGGTCATCGTGTTCGACGTGAACGAGACGCTGCTCGATCTCGGCGCGCTCGATCTTCATTTTCGGCGCGTGTTCGGCGACGGCGGCGTGCGTGGGGAGTGGTTCACGCAGGTGATCGAGCTGGCAATCGTCGCGACGGCGACGAACGTCTATTTCGACTTCGCCGTGGTGGGCGACGCCGCGCTCACCATGGTGGCGGCGCGCCGCGGCGTCGACGTCGCGCCCGACGATCGCGCCGACATCCTGCGCGGCATGCGTGCGCTGCCGCCGCATCCCGATGTGCGTCCCGCGCTCGATCTGCTCCAGGACGCGGGCTTCCGGCTCGCCACACTGACGAACTCCAACGCCGAGGCGGCGGAAGCGCAGCTGGGACACGCCGGGTTGCGCGGCTATTTCGAGCAGGTGCTGTCGGTGGAGCGGGTGCGGCGCCTCAAGCCCGCTCCGGAAGTGTACCGCATGGCGGCTGCCACCTTGGGCGTGCCGCCCGACCAGATGCGGCTCGTCGCGGCGCATGCGTGGGACGTGGCGGGTGCGCTGCGGGCCGGGTGCGCGGCGGCGTTCGTGAGCCGGCAGGGAAGAGTGCTCGATCCGCTGGCGCCGCGCCCCGACGTGGTGGAACCCGATCTCGAGGCGGTGGCCGCGAGGCTGATCGCCGTCGAGCGATAACGTCACTCGAGCCGCATGATCCGCCCCACCGACGGCACGCCGTTCCCGTTCACCAGGAAGAGCATGTAGGGACCCGGCGGGGCGGTCGTGCGGCTCGCGGGGAGCGTAACCGAAATGCCGCCGCCCACGGGAGCGAACGCCAGGGGCACGAGACGCCCGGCCTGATCGAACGCGTGCGTCACCGAGCCGTTGCGAATGAACGTGACCTTCCTGATGCTCGCCCCGTCCGGCGTGTCCAGCTGCAGGGTCTGGCCGTATCCGACCACCGCGGGGGTAAAGCCGGTGAGCGTCGGGCGCGCACCCCGGAAGAGATAGGGCGGTGAGAACAGCTCGTAGTTCAGCTCGCGCGGTGCGTTGGCGCCGTCGCCCGAGCCCGTGTGGAGCACGCGCCCGTCCGGCAGCAGCAACGACGTCGAGTGATACATCCGGATCACGGCGTTGCTGGCGAGCGTGGTCCAGGTCCCGGTGGCGGGACTCCACAGCTCCGCGGCATGCACGGCGCCCGCGGGATTGTTGAATCCAGAGGCACTGGTGCCGCCCGTCACCAGCACATCGCCGGTCGGTAAGATCGTGGCGTTCATGTGCAGACGGGCGTACGCCATCGAGCCCGTGTACCTCCACGTGGGATTCGCGTCATTCAGATCGATGACCTCGGCGGTGTTCGTCGGCGGCTGGTACCCACCGCCGGCGTACAGGATCTTCCCCGGCTCGTACATGACGGCCGAGCCGTAGCTGCGCCACCCGGGTTGGTTGCGACGCGGCCCGTCGGTCCAGCGGCCTGTGCCCGTGACGTCGAGCCAGCGCGACGGCTGCTCTTCGCCGGCATCGAAGATCCGCCCGTCGGGCGCCAGGAAGTCCCGTGGATAGTACTCCAGCGTCAGGCTCGCCGTCGTGAGCTGCCGCCACGCTGTCCCCGTCCAGATCTCGGGGATCCCCACCTGGGTCCCGCTTTCGTCCGCCCCGGCCACGGTGACCATCTCGCCGTCCGGCAGGGTGGTGTTGGTCGGATACCATCGTCCCCTGGCCATGGCGGGCCCGACCTGCCAGCTCCGGCTCACAGCGTCGAACAGGGTGGCGTTCGGGAGGCCGTGCCCGTCGGTGATGTGCCCCCCGGCGACGAGCAGCCGACCGTCGGGGAGGAAGTCATGGCCTGCGCAGAACAGCCACGCGGGACTCGGCACCGCCGTGAAGCTGCCGGTGGCCGGGTCCCACACCTGCGGGTCGCCGATGCGTCCAAAGCTCAGGACCGTGCCGTCCGGCAGCAGATGGACGTGGAGCTGCACGATAGGCGCCGGAAACACCGGCGACCATTGGCCGACTTGCGCTTCCGGCCCCGGTGTGGGAGTCGGCACGGTGTCCGGCGCGGTATACGAGACCGTAAGGTACGGACGGTGGCTCGCGACAGGATCCTCGCTACTACCGAAAGACCGGTACCGATCCCGCAGTTTGGACGGATCGGAATTCAACAGCACGCCGAAATTCGTGGAGGGCGTGGTGAGCCACTCCCGGACCACGGACGTCACATCCCACGCCTTGAATCCCGGCGTCTTGTCGATGCTCTTCGTGTCCACGGGAGCGCTGATGTCCGCTTGCGCCAAGGGAATGTGATTGCGACAACACGCATTGGGAGACCATGCGTTGACGCCGTCGTACGTGTAGCCCGACGCTCTCGCAGGATCCGGGTTCTTATGGATGATCTTGTGCGCCGTGACGGTGTAGGTCGGATCCGCGGTGGCGTCACTCTCCGTGAGATAGAGGTTGAGCATCGCGCTCGAGATGGTGGACCCCGCGGGGATGCTCGCGAGATCAAATTTCATCACGATCGCGTTGGCAATCGTATCGTTCGGCCATGTATACACATTGAGCGTCGCATCGCGCGCGTGGCTCTGCGCGTCGATATTGAGGTACGTATCCCCGGTCGGGGAGAACACCGCCGAGTGCGCATCGGGTGGCGGAGCGAGTGCGGGGGCGGCATAGACCACCGTCAGAGAGGGTCGATTGCTCGCCACCGGATCCTCGCTGCTGCTGAAGGTGCGGTAGCGATCCCGCAGCTTCGACGGATCCGAATTCACCAACAGACCGAAATTGGTGGAGGGGGTGCTCAACCATCCCTGCACCAGCGAGGTCACGTCCCACTGTTTGAATCCCGGTGTCTTGTCGATGGCCTTGGTGTCCACGGGGGCGCTGATGTCCGCTTGGGCCAACGGAATGTTGTTGTAACAACAGGTGCTCTGCGTCCAGGCATTCGCGCCGTCGTAGGTATAGCCGGTCGCTCTCGTCAGGTCCGGATTCTTGTTGACGATC
>Ga0209156_10003303_pt1 | contig 12218 bp, 15 predicted proteins | sample GraSoiAngelo_124_FD_185881 | JGI IMG/M metagenome (GOLD analysis project Ga0209156, IMG submission 185881) | Grasslands soil microbial communities from the Angelo Coastal Reserve, California, USA - 14_0927_05_20cm (SPAdes) (version 2) | ecosystem: Environmental > Terrestrial > Soil > Grasslands...
CATGAAGAGTTGCGACTCGGGAGGGCCGCCTTTACACTCTGATTTTTCGGGGAGCCTTAGCTCAATTGGTTAGAGCGCCGCCCTGTCACGGCGGAGGTTGCGGGTTCGAGCCCCGTAGGCTCCGGATCTGTTCCTCCTGTTATATTCTGCCTGCGACCATCGCCGCTATCGTCGGCTGCTCCCAACGCGGACACTTTATCTAAAAGCCACACATCCACTTCCGACACGATGCACGTTAAGGATGATAATGAGAAACGGCACTACGATATCGAATGGGTACCATGCTGCCGATGGGACGTTAGCGGCAATGAGAGAAATGGAGTTGTATTGCGCGACGCATCCGCGTAGTCCGGCGGCGGTACGCCGTCCCCGATTGTCGATCCGCGGTCGCACCTTCGTCGCATTACTTGGCCCGGCGATTGAGGAAGGCATCGCTGGCTTCGGCGACAGCGTCCAGGCCGCGTTACGCGCCTTCGACGCGCAATACTTGCGCTCTCTGACGCCACCTGCTGATCGGGATTGAACTGAGTTAGCTCAGCCGCTTCTTCCCGATGCAATCGCTGCATCCATCGACCATTTTCCCAAATTCATCGCCGCATAATGTGAATGGCGAGGATGCGGCTTTGATGACGCGCCAGCAAATAGTCGATGAAGTCTCCAATGATTGAATGAGGTTTGTGCCCGAGTTTCGTCACAACACGGCACGTGAGAACCCCGGTGCGGCCGTGCCATTCGAGATTTATCGCGCCATGTGCAGTTTCGCTGTGAATTTTCGCCCAACCGTGCGGACGACCCGGACGTTGATGTTCAGTGGGAATCAAATCAAACTTCCGTAGCTGCGGATCGGTCATGATTTTTTCGCGCAACGATCCACGCCCGCTCGTGATGACTTGAATCACCGTCTGCATTTCGGCTTAGGTTCAGCAGGAAATCAGGTCTTTTGCAATGCTTGTTTAAGAGTGCTGTTGTAGCCATCGCCATGCGGGCGACGCAATTCGCACGAAATCGCATCAAGGGGCCGCGCTTCGCATAGCGAAGCGACTACAGAAGAGAGCGAAACATGATGTAAACATCGACATATCCTTTTTCGGGATGCCGAAAAGCGCCTGGCAAAGTACCGACGATGTTAAACCCAAGCCGCTTCCAGAGACGAATGGCTGCTTCATTCGTCGAGACAACAAAGTTGAATTGCATCGCGCGAAACCCAAGCCGGCGCGCCTCACACAGACAATGCTCGCCCATCTTTCGGCCTACTCGAACTCCGCGCGTGTCAGGCGCAACCATGAAAGCGGCGTTCGCAACGTGAGAACCGGCAGCGGCTTGATTCGGCTTTAGGATGTAAGTGCCGACAACGCGCCCATCGTTTTCTGCAACGTAAGTACGCGTATCGGCTCGAAACCAATAAGCCAGACCCTCTTGGCGCGACATCTCCAGCTCAAATGCGTAAGTGTCGCCAGCGGCGACGATCGCATGAAAAATATCCCAAATCGCGTCGTGATCCGCTTCCGTTGCTGCGCGTATTTCCAGCACTTTTTTATTAGGAAATAGCCGTCAGTCGCCCCTTCGGTACGCGCACGACAAAAGGACTTACAGCCTTCACCTAACCTCAAAAGTAACTGGAACCGCGGGCTTGTCCGCTACTCTAGAAAATAAACGTCTGGCTTGTCGCTTACGCCGGCCTTCTGCATCGCCTGACGTAAATCGTCTGACCCAGCGAACGTTTTCGCCTTGTTGAAGTCTTGCACCGAAAAGAGCAAAATCACTTCGTTGGGGTTCTCGGTGTTGCGCAAGAGATGTAGCTCTTTCAGCCCCGCGCTCTGTCGCGCCGAGGCGTGCTCGTCATAGACCTGTTTCCATTTGGCGAAGTCGGCGACTTTGTGACGAATCAGCATGTGTATCATGATTGTCTCCTCCTGCTCCTAATTTCATTGATGCAACTAAGCCAGTCAACGCCGTTTAAAGTACTGCACTGCTCTTTCGTGTTTTTTCGCCGCCGCTTTCGTTTTGAACGTGCCTAAATTTCTTCGCTTCCCGGTCTTCGGGTGCTTCTTTCGCGAATACAATCGATAACCGCCTGACTTGAGCTTTCTGATCATGGTGTCGCCGCGCGCGGTAAACCGACCGCAACCTTGCCATCGCGCATTTCAATCTTGAACGTTTTTAAGTCCACTTTGGCAGGCCCCTGGGTGACCTTTCCGGTGCGAACGTCGAAACAGGAGTTATGCCATGGGCATTGCACTTTGAAATCCTGAAAACCACCTTCGGAGAGTGGGCCATAACGATGCGTACAAAATTCCTGAAACGCATAAAAGTCTTGGTCGATCTTCGCGATCGTTATCACTTGCCCGTCAATCTCGACGCGCAAGGTTTCTCGCTCGCTCAGGCGGTCGACTTCCGGGATTGGAACGAAAATCACATCGCTCTTCTCATTCGAAGCAAGATTTGCCATGGACAAATGCAGTGTGCTTTCCGGCGTCGGCGTCCGGCGTTTATGCCGACCGACACCAATCCCGTCATCGTAAACGAGACGCCCGCCAAGATAACCAGACACGGACAGAAGCGCGATACCAACGAGTGACAAAATCAGGGGCCCAAAAGATATTTTTGGATCGACCAGGGACGAAGAACGGACACCCAAGTTGATTCCGTAGAGCGCAACGACAATTAGATTCAAAGTCAGATGCGTTGTTGCGGTGCGTTTTGCAGGATGATCGCTGCGAATATCGGTGTAATCGACGAAGCCGGGCACCGCGGCGATCAGAGCCGTGATGACTCCGAGGAGCATCGCATAAAAAGAATCGCGGACCAGATTCGGCACCGACGGAAACGCGAGACTCGCCAGATCAAGCAAGAGGCTCAAGAGAAACAGTCCGATCGGAAAGTGGACAAGCATCGGATGAAGCGGATGCCGCAGCGGTTTACCTTCAAGAAAATCCTTCAACATGGCTTGCCTCTATTCCGGTGGAAGATTCGCGCGGCCGGCTTCGGCGATCTTTCGCCATTTCGCTTTCGACATTCGTGCGACGCTGATCCCGTAGGTGTAAGTCATCCTGCCGCCTAAATAAGCCGAGCCAGTTAGGAGCGCTGTGCCGATAAACGAGAGCGTGAGCGGGACTCCGGCTACCGTCGTCGCTTCGCGGAAGTCCTGCATCCGCAGTCCGAAATTAATCGCGAACAATAACGCGGCGATGAGATTGAGCATCATGTGGTACAGCCCGATCTTCCACGCTGGCTTTTCTTTCTTAATACCGCTCCAGTCCAACACACCGGTCGGCACCGCCAGAAGCGAAGCAACCAAGCCGAAAATGATCGCGTAAAAAGCCAACCGCACCATGGCATTCCCACCAATCTGCCATTGCGAAAGGAGATCGAAGATCAGTGCGCTCGGCCACATCGCCATCGGCACATGCACAATGATCGGGTGCAGCGGATGACCCAGCCATTTTCCCTTCAATAAGTCCAGTGACCATTTCATGGGACGAAATCGTTCCTACCGAATATTCGCAGACCGACTGGACTCCGCGCGCCCGCGACAGCATCTCATCGACCCCGGGCTAAAGCCCCGTGCTAATACGAACCCATGTGTGTCGCCTAGCGATCCCCTCGCGGAGAATATTCCATCTGGCCGCGATCTGTTTTTGTCGCCAGCCGAATACTTAGCACAGCGCGCCGAGACTCTCGTAGAGTGCGCGTTGCGTGGCGCGGGCGTGCTTTTCCACGGTCTCGAATTGGATCGACATCATGCGCAGCGCAAACGGAACGAGCGCGCTCTTTTCATGCGGCAGTTGGACGGCCCCAATGTTGCCGCCGCTGATTTTGCGGAATGGCCAATAATTGAAAAGCCATTGCGCGCCGTAATCCGCTTCCCATCCGACGCTGTGACCCGCTTCGATTGCTTTGCGAGTGATAGTGCCGAGCCGGATATCGTGCAGCACAATCCAACCCCCGCTCCTGACGCAGGGTGCCGCCCGGAGCAAATCAAGCAGCGGCAGAGGGTGCCGGTGATCCGCGTCAATAAAGGTAACCTGCAATTCGTCGCGTTCGGCGATTTGCAAAAGGAAAGTTGCATTGCGCGGGACGTGCAAGCGAATCAGCGGCACAAGTTCCGGAAACGTCTCCGGAATTTCGAAACCAGTCGGGCGTGTTTTGTCGATGACGCACTCGACGTTGATGTCGATGGTATCAACCCAGCTCGCGCTGTCGCTGCCGTGCCGGCGAGCAAGCGCGGCCGCAATAATTCCCGCCGAAAAGCCGGTGAGGGTTCCGATTTCGATCACGCGTCGCGGGGCGAGAATGCTGATGAATGCGGTCAGGAAGAGATAATCGCTCGGCCCGATGTTGCCAGGGTAACTCGTTCGGCGCTTCGCGATTGAATTGAGAAACTCCAGCTCGCCCGGCGAGGGGTTCCTGCCGGCGTGTCCGAGCATAGCCGCCAACCGTGCGTACCTTGAATCGAAATCGGCTAATGAATTGATCTCGCAAACCTCGGCGGGTCCAGCCGGAGCCGGCGTGGCAATGGAACGAATTGCGCCCCGAAGGATTTTTGTTCGACAGCCGCGCGGCACGTGACGAACCGCGCCCAACGAAATCATCACCGGAAGTCTGATCACCGCCGCGATTGCGCGGTCGATCATGAAAAACTCGCGTACGGCTTTTCGAACTTTTCGCAGCCAATCGCGCGCGGCGTGTGAGAGCTCCCTCATTGTCCCAATCTTTATAGATGGCCGCCTTACGTGACCTTACGGCATTCTGCATTCCTACCGCTCGCTGGCAGTGAAATTTCGCACACACGCGCACAGCAGAAAAATCACGAGTCCGAACAAAACCAGATCGAGCCCGAGATGAGTGGAGAAGTTCCAGTTCTTGCTTGCATGACCAAAGCAGCCGCAGGTGATGTCGAGGCCGCGGATTTTTGCCGCGATTGTCGCGACTGTGAAAACGCAAACGAGCGCGGTCAAGATCGACAATCCTCCGAGACAAAGCCGGCGCGTGATGAGCGCGATCCCGCAAAAGATCTCCAACCACGGCAGATAAAAAGCCAGCCGGACGCTAATCGTCCACGGAAGGATTTTGTAATTGTCGATGTCGCTGGCGAACCGAACCGGATCGAGCGCTTTGATCGCGCCGGCGTAAATGAAAATTCCGCCGACGACCACATCCACAATTCGCCAGACAAATTTCACTTTCGCGATTTGAGCCATTCTTCCCAGCCGCCTTGAAGAACGAAAACATTTCTCAGTTGCGCCTCCTCACGGAGGCGGCGCGCGACTTCGCGGCTGGCATTGCAACTTTGGCTATTGCAGTAGACAACGACGCGTTTCTCGGGCGACCACGTCGCCAGAAATTGCGGGAGCAGCTCGTTCCAGCGGTCTTCGTTCAACGGCACAGCATCAGGGACATGATCCCGTTCAAATTCCGCATCTGGTCGCGCATCTACCCAGATCACATTTCCGTCCCAAGCGCGCGCCTGCGCCACCGTAACCATCTCGGAAGCCGGAATCGGCGACTGCCACGAGACTTTGTCACGAAAATAGATCGCCTGCCCAATTGCGGGAAGCAGCGCAAGCGCCGCCAAAACGAGCGCCTGACGCACGAGCGAAGATCTCACGATCTACTGGATGGCCGGCGCGTTCGTCACGCTGGCAGTCGCATAAAACACTTTCGGCGAATCTTCCGGTTGAATCAACAATTTCGCCGCGATCGCCCGGCTAGTCTCTCGCGGCTGGATGTCGATCTTGAACTGCCCGTTACCGGTCTGTTCGACCTTTGTTTGAAAATCCGGACTCGATGAAGTGACCTTCAATTGTTTGACCGGAAAATCTTTGCTAGCGCGAACCACAATCGACTTTGACTTGAGCGCTTCGCCTTGTCCCCAGAATACAAATGTTGGATTGATCTCAAGTTCTTGCGGGATCACCGCTTTGAGGGTGAGTACCGTGGTCGCATGATCCGGATCGTCCGTCTCGACTGTGACGTTTTTGACCTGAGTGCCGGTACGATCGCCGATTTTGAAGGTTGCGGTAATCTCGCCTTTTTCTCCGGGCGGCACTTCCTCCTTTTGAGATTGCGCCACCGTGCACCCACAAGAAGTGTGGACGGATTTAAACCGCACCGGTTGGCTGCCGGTGTTCTGATATTTGAAATGGCCGACCGCCTCTTTGTCCCCGGCTGTCGGATGCAATTCGACCGCGGTTTGTTCCCATTTCAGTTCCGCGCGCGCGATGGCGCAAAGAAAGATCGACAATGTAAAAGCGAAAATGCGTGTTCTCATTTTTGTAAATAGAAGCGCTTAATATAGTCAGCGACAGCATCCCGCCAAGCCCGCGGCGAAACGCCGGTCAGCGCGCTGTATTTCGCAGTGGACAGAACTGAATAAACGGGACGGCGCGCGATCCAATTTTTCATATCGGTTAGCTTAAGTGCGTCGATGGTCGTCGCTTTCAACGCAATTCCTTCGCTTGCGCAGCAATCCAGCGCCCATTGGGCATACTCCCGCCAACTGCATTCGCCAGCGTTGGCGAAATGCAAAATGCCGCCTTCAACATCTACCTCAAAAAACTGCGGCAACATTTGGGCGATATCGCGCGTGTAAGTGGGTGCCGAAAATTTGTTCGTGATTGCTTCGACATGTTCGTCTTCACAGGCTCGCTTGATCATTGCATCAATAAAACTCGGCCTCTCAGGACCAAAAACCCACGACACGCGGACGATCAGATGCCGATCTGTGGTTTGTAGGACGAATTGCTCCCCTGCCCTTTTCGATTCGCCGTAAACGCTGATTGGATTTGCCGGGTCGCTTTCGATGTAGGGTTCGCTCTTTTCGCCATCGAATACGTAATCGGTACTGAAATGGATCAGCTTCGCGTTCTTGTCGCGACAAATTTCCGCCAGAATTCGCGGCGCCTCCGCATTGATCCCAAAAGCCTGGTCGCGCTGGGTTTCGCAAAGATCGACATTGGTAAACGCAGCGGTGTTAATCAGAAGATCGAAATCGATCGCGCACAGTTTCTCGCGCAATTCATCAGGGTTTGCGAGATCGAGTTGCGCGTGGTTAAAGCCAATAACGTCGAACTTTTCTCGACACTTGCGAACGAGCGCGGTACCTAACCGGCCGCCGGCGCCGACGATGACAAGTTTCATTGCTTAAGGCAGAGGCACTGTCTGAACGTCGACCTCTTTATTTCGGCGATCCATGAACCGCCGATACAACTCAATAGCGCTCCGCGCGTTCGAGCAACGGTTGCCACCATGATTGATTGTCGATATACCATTGAATGGTCTCGTCGAGTCCGTCCTTGAAGTTGGCGCGCGGTTTCCAGTTTAACTCCCGCTCAGCAAGAGAGGAATCGATCGCGTATCGGCGATCGTGTCCAAGTCTGTCCGTCACAAATGAAATCAAGCTGTGGGGTTTGCCCAGTTTATCGAGAATCATTTTCACTACATCGAGATTCAGCATCTCCCCGTCGCCGCCGAAATTGTAAATCGACCCCGGTTTCCCCTCGAAAAGCGCAGCTACAACGGCGGCGCAATGATCTTTCACATGAATCCAATCGCGCACATTCATTCCGTCGCCATAGACTGGCAACGGCTCCTCACGCAGCGCTTTGATGATCATGAGTGGGATTAGTTTTTCCGGGAATTGATATGGCCCGTAGTTATTCGAGCAGCGTGTCACCAGCACTTCCTGCCCGTAAGTTTTGAATGAGGCGAGCGCAAGAAGATCAGCGCCGGCTTTGCTCGCCGAATATGGCGAGCTCGGGTCGAGCGGCGATTGCTCGGTGAACTTGCCGGTGGGGCCGAGCGAGCCATAGACTTCGTCCGTCGAAACTTGGATGACGCGTTGCACACCGTGCCGCCGTGCACAATCGAGGAGCACACTTGTGCCGACAATATTCGTATGGATGAAATTGAGCGGTGAATTGATGCTGCGATCGACATGCGACTCAGCTGCGAAATTAATCACGGCGTAAAATTGATGCTCAGTCATGAGCGCGTCCATCGGATCGGCGTTCGCGATGTCGGCTTTGAAAAACTCGTAGCGCTCGCCATGTTCTTCGACCACGCCGTCGAGATTGGCGAGATTGCCCGCGTAAGTGAGCACGTCAACGTTGGTCACGTACGCCGGCTTGTAATGTTGCAGAATATACCGAATAAAGTTGCTCCCGATGAACCCGCAGCCACCGGTTACGAGAATGCGCATTGCAGCGCGTACTAGCAGCGGCGAGGGCGGCGCGCTAGCAGATTTTCCAAGGCTGTGCAATCAACTGGACGCGTGGAGAACGCGACTCGCAGAGACGGGTTGGACGCCGTGGTTGATTCTTGGGCTTGCCGTTTTCCTGCGCTTTTTTCTGCTTGGCATTAAGCCACCGCATTTCGACGAAGGAATCAACGGGTGGTTTGTCGACCAGATAATGAAAAACGGATTCTATAAATACGACCCGACGAATTATCACGGCCCGCTTCATTTTTACGTTCTGCTCCTCTCGCAAACCTTGTTTGGCCGAAATGTCTGGGCGTTGCGGCTACCGGTTGTGCTCGTGAGCATCAGTTGCGTGTGGCTTGCATTGAAGTTCGAGCCATTCGTTGGACGAGCGGTAAGTCGAATGGCGGCACTGGCAATGGCGGTATCGCCCGGATTTGTTTTTTATGGGCGCTACTCGATTCACGAGGTGTGGCTCGTGCTCTTCTCGATGTTGTTCATCCTCGGCCTGCTTGGTCTTTGGAAGGCTGGGACGCGCGATTATCTTTGGTGTGCCGGCATGGGTTTGGCTGGCATGATCCTGACCAAGGAAACTTACATCATTCACCTAGGCTGTGCCGCGCTGGCCGTGCCGGTCTTAGTCGCCTCAAACCGTCTCCATCGTCTCCCCGACGCGCAGCCAGCAAAACAAACTTGGGATTATGCCGACCTAGTGCTCGTTATCGGTGTGGGCGCAGTCGCCATCGTTTTCTTTTATTCCGGAACATTCTTTCACTGGAGCGGGGTAAAGGGTTTGTATCAATTTTACCAGGCCTGGTTCGCGACCGGCCATGAAGGGCATGGACACGAGAAAGAAGCTTATAATTTGATTTGGAAGGATCACTCATGGATCAACTACTACTGGATTGCCCTTATAGCTCGGTACGAGTGGCCAGTGCTCGGCGGTCTGACTCTTTGTTTGTTCTGCCAAAGGTTTAAGAACATAAGCTTACGTTATCTGGCAATCTATGGCGTCGGAACACTCATCGCCTACAGCATCGTTAATTATAAGACGCCGTGGTGCATCATTAGCTTTATTTGGCCCTTTTTGTTCATGTTTGGGGGAGCCATGCTTGTTATCCCTCTGAGGTATCGCCTCGCAACTTATGTCGTATCGGCCATCCTATTGTGTGTCTCACTGGGATCGACGATCTGGCTGAATTACTTCCGTTGCACGACGGACACTGAACCGTACGTCTACGTTCAGACTTACAACGACATCTATAAATTAACGAGACCGCTGCTGGAGTTGGCGAAAAAGGACCCCCAAAATTACCAGCTGACGGGCAATATGATTCGAACGAGCACTTACCCGCTTCCATGGATTCTCGGTGATTTCCCGCACATCGGCTACTACGAGCACGAGAATCTCCCCGCAACACCCGACGCCGATTTTCTCCTCGTGCAGGAAGATCGGATTAAAGACGTCGAAGCGAAATTGCGTGGCACCTATTATACTGAGCCGCTACGGATTCGCGCTTACCAGGATACCTCGAAGCTCTATTTAAACGCCAAAGTCTTCAAGGATTTTTTTCCGGACCGATTGCCCGATTTTAGGGGAAAAGGACCAGGGTAAGATCAAATCGCGTTTCGATGAAATGGCTTTCCGCCGGCCTGGTCTTTGTCAATTTGTCAACCGTTTGCGGCCTCCTTTTGGGAATGGCAGGCAACGGCTTAAATGAACTGAGCGCGGTTCTAGCCCTTGTATCAGGGGGGACATTCGCCCTTGCGGCCTATCTTGGAACTTCTGACAGTGTTACTCGACACAACGTCTCAAATTCTCCAGCCGGAGAGTCGTTCATATCACCGCCGCTGAAGCGTTATGGTCACGTCTGGTTCTGGGCCATGGCGGCATGCTTCGCTTTATTCGCGCTTCGTTCGTTTTGCTGGTTGCTCTACATCGACGGCGAACAGTTAAAGATTCAATCGCCAAATAATCTCGGCGATCTGGCGCTCCACATCACATATATTAAGTATTTCGCAAACGGAGTTTCACTATGGCCGGCTAATCCCATTTACGTTTTTAGCGAACATCTGCGATACCCGGCAGGCATGGATTTGTTCAACGCGCTCTTCAGCTTCATACATGTCGATCTAATTCGCGGCTTGGTCTGGACCGGATTACTCGCTTCGATCGCGACGTTCTACGCATTTTTCCGTTGGGCCGGTATGTTCGGCATCGCCGGTTTCTTATTTAACGGCGGCGTAGCAGGTTTTGAATTCTTCAACACGCTGAAGTTTGGCGACTATCAAGGCGGTAAAACGATCGCTTGGAAAAGCATTCCGCTAACCATGTTTGTAACTCAACGTGGATTGCTCTATGCAATCCCCGCTGGATTGCTTCTGCTCTGGAGCTGGCGTGAAAGATTCTTTAGGATCGGAGAACGGAATCGTCGTCGTGCTCCTCTGCCATTCTGGGTCGAGCTGGCGTTGTACGCCTCGATGCCACTCTTCCATTTCCACACTTTTCTCGCTCTCAGCATAGTTCTGGTTTGTCTTTTTAGTCTTGAACTGTTCAATCAATTAAAACTCACTCTCAACCTCATCCGTAGAGAAGGAGTCGCCGGCCTGCGTTCCTTCATCACAGGCATAACCAGATGGGGTGAACTTTTTGGCGATACGCGGATTCGTAAGCACGTTGCGCTGCTTCTCGTTAGCTCTATTGTTCCGGCAACTTTCTTCGTTTGGTTGGTCACCGATCATTTCCACGCCAGATCGGTCCTCGAGTGGCACCCCGGCTGGGTGCAAAACGACGACGATTTCGCCGCGCCGTTTTTTCAGTTCTGGCTGATGAACTTGGCTTGAGCGGCTGGAATGCGTGGAAATCCGGTTGGCGTTGGGGCAAAAACCTTCCGGAGGATGTCGCCTTCCTTCTTCCCGCCTCAGCGATTTTCATCCTCGCGTTCTTTGTCCAAACCGCGCCGTGGGGATGGGATAATCTTAAACTGATGATTTGGGCTTACTTTTTAGTGCTTCCGTTTTTGTGGAGCGATCTGATTATCCGTTGGTCGATACCCATTCGCATAGGCGTCTGCATCGCACTTTTCGGTTCGGGATTCATCAGTTTGTTCGGTGGACTCGCCGCAGGCCGACCTGGCTTTGAATTTAGCGATCGCGCGGAACTTGATGCGATCGGCATCGCTGTCCGAAGACTACCGGTAGAAGCTCGATTTGCTGCATATCCAACTTATAATCATCCTCTCTTACTTCAGGGCCGGAAGGTTGTGCTCGGTTATCCAGGACATCTTTGGACAGAGGGGTTCGAATACACGGACGCCTACAACTGGCTCACAAGCATGATGCAAGGCTCGGCGGATTGGCGCGAGATCGCCCGGGCTTTGCGCGTTCGCTATCTCTTCTGGGGACGGGAAGAAATGATCAATTATCCCGCGAGTAAACGCCCATGGGAAGCTACGGCCCCGCTCGTCGCATCCGGCAATTGGGGCGCAATTTATGATTTGGAACCAGCAGCGGCTCGGCGTTGAATCATTATCGCGGCAAAGGCGTTAACGGCTTGAAGTGCCAAGCTGCACTGGCGTTTTGGTCAAAACCAATTCTCCTTCCGATACGCACTTGCCGTTCACGACTGCATCGACTCTAAACTGCAACAGTTCCCCCATTTCCGCGATTTTTTCGGCGCGTAGAACAATGCGTTGTTCCGGCCGGACGGCGTCGAAGAATTCATATTTCGAATTGCGGAAGGAAAAAAAATGGTCGTGCCTTCTTGGGATACCCAGCCCAGCGGCGATACCGGCCGTTTGCGCGAGCGCTTCAGTAATGATTACTCCCGGCACGAGAGGATTTCCGGGAAAATGTCCGGCGAAGATTGGATCGCTGTCCCGAAATATTGTAATGCATTCCGCTGAGATCCCAGGAGCGCTGGCAACTAATTCGGTAACGAAAGTGAAAGACGGCCCGTGCGGCAAGCCGAAATTGAGACGGGATTTCGATACGCCCTTCGTTTTTTTCGCGCGCCTAA
>Ga0209156_10003304_pt1 | contig 12217 bp, 12 predicted proteins | sample GraSoiAngelo_124_FD_185881 | JGI IMG/M metagenome (GOLD analysis project Ga0209156, IMG submission 185881) | Grasslands soil microbial communities from the Angelo Coastal Reserve, California, USA - 14_0927_05_20cm (SPAdes) (version 2) | ecosystem: Environmental > Terrestrial > Soil > Grasslands...
TCGCATTCACCTTCGGCCCGTCGGGTCGGCTCGTGGCCGGAGAGGCCGGCGCGAGCTCGGTCACGACATATCTGATCGGACAGGACGGCGCGCTCACCGATCCCAAGTCGCAGAGCGACGGCCAGGCCGCGCTGTGCTGGATCGAGCGCGTCGGCCAGTTCTACTTCGTCTCGAATACCGGCAGCAACACGCTCAGCGCCTTCCGCGTGGGCGGCGACGGCCAGCCGGTGCTGGTGAACCCGGTCGCGGCCAACACCAACCCCGGCCCGATCGACCTAGCCTCGAGCGGTGACTTTCTCTACGCCGAGACGGGGCTTACGAGCACGGTCGACGAGTTCCGCGTCGGGCACGACGGCACCTTGACATCGATCGGCACGGTCACGGGCCTGCCGCCCGGGATCGAAGGGATCGCCACGAACTGACGCCTTCTTCCGGCGGAGGGTCCTGCTTTTGGGGGCCCTCCGCGGAGGAACTAGCGGGGTCAGGCGCGGGCGGGCGTCTACCGCTTCGGCCACGAGCCACTCGGTTGGAACAGCTCGATCGGGTTGCCGGACGGATCGTCGACCAGGATCTGCGAACCGCCAGGGCCTTTGACGATCTCGTTCCGGAACGTCAGACCGGCGGCCCGGAGCCTTTCGACCTCGGCCGGCAAGTCGTCCACGATCAGGTGGATTCGGTTCCATCCGCCCGGCCCAGGCTGACGGCCGTCTGGCATCGGCCGCCCTGCCGAGCTCTTCGGTCCGCTGAGCAGCAAGCGGAGATTCCCGCGGATCACGTCCGCGAACGCGGGCGCCGCGCTCGAGAGGAGGGTGAAGCCGAAGTGCTCGGTGTAGAAGGCAACGGCGGCTTCAACGTCGTCGACCATGTACCGAACGTTGACTGTGTCAGCCGAGCTGGGGGAATCCACACGTGCATGGTGCCGGATCGACAGCTTGCAAAGGCTGGCGACCGGGGCCTGCGTTTTCGGCAAGCCCCGGCACGTTTTCGAGACTAGCCCTGAAGCGGCTCGACGATCGACAGCGCGTTCCCGCTCGGGTCGCGGAGCCTGAACATCGGCGGCACCGGCGGGCCCCAGCGCGCGATCTCAGGATCGACGTCGACGCCGGCGTCCTTCAGCGCCGCGTGGTCGGCCTCGATGTCGTCGGTCGAGATGATGATCCCGCTGTCGACGGAGGTCGGGCCGCCCTCCGTCGGCGGCGTCAGCGCGATGGCGGTCGGGGCGCCCTTCGGGGCGACCTCGACCCACCGCATCTGCCCGTCGGCGAAGGTCTCGTCGACCCGCTTCTCGAAGCCGAGCGTGTCGACGTAGAACGCGAGCGCGCGATCCTGGTCGGCGGCCGGGATGGCTACGCGGCCGACCTCGGTGATGTGGAGCTTGCTGGACATGGGGTCTCCTTTCTCGGTGTTCCTGCCTCCACGAGCTCAGACCGGCAGTCGCGGCGAAACTCATCGTTAGTGTGGCGAACGTGGGCTTTCGAGTGATCCGTCCCGACGAGCTCGAGTGGATTGAGCGCGAGCCCGAGGCGGGCGGTGTTGCGCGCTACGTCGCGCGACTCAGCGACGTCGCCGGCTTCGCTCACACGCGCGGGAGCATGTGGCGTTACGCGCCCGGTTCGAAGGGCCGGCGCCATCGGGACACGATCCAGGAGGAAACGTTCGTCGTGCTGTCCGGGACGCTGACGATGTATCTCGGCGACCCACCGGAGCGTATCGACGTTCCGACCGGCGGAGTGGTCCACGTCGAGTCGGGCACGGTGCTGCAGTCGGCGAACCACGGCGACGAAGAGGTCGTCATGTACGCGTACGGCGCGCCGCCGGAGACCGGAGGCGCGGAGTTCCTAGACTCCGCGGTCTAGCGAAATGGCCGAGGTTCTGCTCTTTCATCACGCCCACGGACTGACTCCCGGCGTCGTCGCGTTCGCCGACGAGCTCCGGGCTGCCGGGCACGTTGTTCATACGCCGGATCTCTACGAAGGCAAGACCTTCGACACGGTCGACGAGGGAGTTGCGCACGCCCGGGAGGTCGGCTTCGGCACGATCCTGGAGCGCGGCGTCGCCGCGGCCGAGGACTTGCCGGCCGAGCTCGTCTATGCCGGGTTCTCGCTCGGCGGGATGCCGGCGCAGATGCTGGCGCAGACGCGGCCGGGCACGCGCGGCGCGTTGCTGTTTCACGCGGCGCTTCCGCTCTCCGAGTTCGGCGGCTCCTGGCCCCAGGGCGCACCGCTCCAGATCCACTTCATGGAGGACGATCCTTGGGCGGAGGAAGACCTCCCCGCCGCCCGCGAAATCGTCGACACGATCGATCGTGCGGAGCTGTTCCTATATCCAGGGAACCGGCACCTGTTCGCCGACAACAGCGTGTCCGACTACGACGAAGGCGCTGCGACGCTGCTCGAGCAGCGCGTGCTCAGCTTCCTCCGCGACCTAGATCAGCCTCGATAGCTCACGACATCGAGCTCGCCGTCGCGCACCTGCACGGGATGCTCGAGATGGCGGCGGGAGGTGTCCAGCGTCTAGCTGAGGATCTGCGTGCCGCGGGTGATTGAGTCTCCGAAGAAGGGGTAGCGGTCTCTGTGGATGGCACGATTTCGGGACCGAGCCGAAGCGGGCCGCCTGCTCGCCGAGCTGCTTCGCGACTACAAAGGCCGTGACGACGTCGTCGTGCTCGCGCTGCCTCGCGGCGGCGTCCCCGTCGCCTACGAGGTAGCCGAGGCGCTCGGGCTGCCGCTCGACGTGTTCGTCGTGCGGAAGCTCGGCGCACCCGGTCATCCGGAGCTGGCGATGGGAGCGATCGCCAGCGGCGGTCTCGTCGTGCTCAACAAGGGCGTGGCGGCGGCGCTCGGCGTCGACGAGGCCGGCGTGCGGCGTGTCATCGAGTCCGAGCTCGCAGAGCTCCAGCGGCGCGAGGCGCTCTACTGCGGCACCAACGATCCGCCCGACGTCGAGGGCAAGACCGTGATCCTCGTCGATGACGGCCTCGCCACGGGGTCGACGATGAAGGCGGCGGCGCTGGCGGTGCGACAGCTGAACCCGGCGCGAGTGGTCGTCGCCGTACCGGTCGCTGCGAAGGAAACCTGCGAGGAGTTCGAGGACGTGGTCGACGAGACGGTCTGCGCCGTGACGCCGCGGCCATTCCACGCCGTCGGGCTCTGGTACGACGACTTTTCCCAGACGAGCGACGAGGAGGTCCGTGAGTTTCTGGCGAGCGCTCGCGCCCACACAAGGTCATGACGGCGACGTTTCCGTGGGGCGTGTGACGACAAATCACAACCCAAGGAGGCCTGAATGGACGGGGGCAGATTCATCAAACGCGTAGAAGAGCTCAGTGGCTTGGATCGCGAGCGCGCCGAGCTGACGACGCGCGCCACGCTGGTGATGCTCGGAACGCGAATCGACCCGGGCGAAGCCGATGACCTCGCGGCTCAGCTTCCCGACTCGCTAGCAGCGTGCCTGCCGCATGAAGGGGAGGCGGAGCGATTCGGTCCCGACGAATTCAAGCGCCGCGTCGCGCGGATCGTCCCGCTGGCGAACGACCAGGCGCCGAAGGCGATCCGAGCGGTTTTCACGGCACTGAGCGAGGCCGTCACCGAGGGCGAGCTCCGGCAGGTGCTTGGCCAGCTCGGCGCCGACTACGAGCCGCTCGTGGGACTACCGACCGGCACGCACGCGCACGCGAGCAGATAGGGGTCGTCAGCAAGTTGCCGGCCGGGTGGCGCGGCGCTGCTGGGCGGCATCCCTTCGTCAGGGAGAGGACGATCGCGAGGCCTAAGCAGCTGACGGAATTTCGGCTCGAGATTCCCAAGGCCGAGCTGCGCGACCTGCGCGAGCGGCTCGCGCGCACCCGGTGGCCGGACCAAGAAACGGTCGAGGACTGGTCGCAGGGAGTGCCGCACACGTACCTGATGGATCTCTGCAAGTACTGGGGGGAAACATACGACTGGCGGGCGACCGAGGCACGGCTGAACGTCTTGCCGCAGTTCCGAACCCTGATCGACGGCCTCGGCATCCACTTCCTCCACGTCCGCTCGTCGCATGCCGACGCCCTGCCGCTCGTCATCACGCACGGTTGGCCCGGCTCGATCGTCGAGTTCCTCAAGATCATCGGGCCCCTGACCGACCCCGCGGCGCACGGTGGCTCCGCAGGCGATGCGTTCCACGTCGTCTGCCCGTCGTTACCGGGGTACGGCTTCAGCGACAAACCGACCGCGCCAGGTTGGGGCATCGAGCGGATCGCGGCTGCTTGGAGCGTCCTGATGGCCAGGCTCGGATACGAACGCTACGGCGCGCAGGGCAGCGACTGGGGGACAAGCATCAGCGCGAGCCTCGGCCAGCAAGATGCTGCCCACGTCGCCGGCATTCATCTCACGCCGCCGCTTGCGCCGCCGGACGCGGAAACGCTTGGCGACCTGACTGAGCGCGAGCGCGCTGCACTCGCTTCGCTCGAGTTCGCCGCCGAATGGGACTCCGGCTACTCGCAGGAGCAAGCAACCCGGCCGCAAACGATCGGGTACGCGCTCGTGGACTCACCGGCGGCGCTCTGTGCCTGGATCATCGAGAAGTTCCATGCCTGGACGGACTGCGAGGATGACCTCGAGAGCGTGCTCACACGCGACGAGCTGCTCGACAACTTGATGCTCTACTGGCTTCCCCGCACCGGCGCCTCGTCTGCCCGCCTGTACTGGGAGAGCATCAGGCAGGTGAGCGAGTGGATCTCCGGAGCCGTGCGCGACACGGTCGAGGTGCCCACCGGATGTTCGATCTTCCCCAAGGAGCTCCAGCGCCCGTCGCGCCGCTGGGCGGAGAAGCGCTTCACCGACATCCGCTATTGGAACGAGCCCGCGCGCGGCGGGCACTTCGCCGCGTTCGAGCAGCCGGAGCTCTTCGTCGAGGAGGTGCGGTCCTTCTTTCGCCTCGTTCGATGATCGCAGTCGAGGATCTCGTCGGCTACGGCTACGGCACCCGCCCGAGTCCGAGCGTGCCGAGATCCTCGACTGCGCGGTCTTTAAGCGCTAGGGCGCCACGGCCCCTGTGTGAGTGGGCACGTCGCGGGCGCTGCGGGCGAACAACAGTCCGCTCACGACCAGGATCCAGAGCGCGATCGCGGCCTGGGGAAAAAAGGCAATCGAGGCCAGCGCGAGGATTCCCGCGGCGACACCGAGCCAGCCCGCCCATGGGCGAATGACCCCCGAACGCAGAAACGCGAGCGAGGCAGCGATGATCATCGCCGAAGCGCCGGCGCCGCCGGTCGCGTGCAGCACGTAGCCGGCGTCATCCGCCGCGTGAATCAGTCCTGGGAAGACGGTGTGGTGGTAGGTATCGTCGCTCATCGTCCTGATCCCCACGTTCACGGCGATCGCCGCGAAGGCGAGCGTTGCGTAGACGACGCCGCCGATCGTGGTCAGCGCGGTCAGGAACCCGTCCTCGCCTTCGTGGCGTCGGACGGTGCGGCGCAGGCTGCTCAGGAACCAGAGGAAAAAGAAGATGCCCAGGCCTGCGACGAGCCAGCCAATCTGGATTCGGTCGCGGTGCCCCGAGTCCGAGTAGTAGGCGATCACCTTCGCCGGCGACGCATCGGAGTCCGGCTCGCCGGAGAAGAGGAGGATCGTGCCGGCGATGAAGAGGACGACGTAGAGGATCCCGCCCAGCGCCGCCCATCGGGCGAGCCCAGCGCTCGAGCGAGTGGATGCCATTGTGTTCAATGGATGCTCCTTGTTGTCGGGTCGCGCCGGATTATCGAGAGGCCCTCGGCTGTTGCCGGGCTAGCCGACGCTCGTCGGAAGCTCTGAACGAAACGTTCCAGATTCGGCACGTTGATGGCTTGACACCGATCGGTGTCCGACACCGGCCTTCACCTCTAGCGCCTGACGACCCGCGAGCCTCTCCACTCAACAACAGCCGAGGGCCGCTACCAATGGCCCTCGGCGCCGGCAACCCCTTCGCTTAGCTACAACCTGTGTTGGTCCCGCAGTCGCGGCACGTGTAGCAGCTGCCCGTCCGCACCATCCGCCCGCCGCACTTGGCGCACTCGACGGCGTCTTCCCAGTTGTTGAAGAGGGCCGTCTGCCCAGGAGGCGCCACGTCGCCGGCAACTGGAGTCTCCGCCGGAGCGCTGCCGCCCTCGAGCGCGGCGTACGACTGCGCCAGCCGGGCTCGCACTTCCGGCGAGAGGACACCGATCTCCTCCTGCTGGTCGATTGTCAGGAACTTCTTGCCCATCCAGCGGAAGACGTAGTCGACGATCGACTTCGCGACTCGGATGTCCGGGTCGTTCGTCATGCCGCTCGGCTCGAAGCGCATGTGGGCGAACTTCGAGACGTAGACCTCGAGCGGTACGCCGTACTGGAGGCCAAGCGAGACAGAGATCATGAACGAGTTCATCAGGCCGGCTAGCGTCGTGCCTTCCTTCGCGATGTCGATGAAGATGTCGCCGGGCGTGCCGTCGTCGTAGAGGCCGACGTGGATGTAGCCCTCGTAGTCGCCGACGCGGAACTTGCGGCCGACCTCGGTGCGGTCTTCCGGCAACCGGCGGCGCTGGGTCAGCGGCACGGGCGGGGCGGCAACGGTCGGGGCTCCGACCGGCAGGGTTTGCGACGCATCGGCCTTGCCCGACAGCGGCTGGGCGACCTTGCAGTTGTCGCGGTAGATCGCTATCGCCTTGACGCCGAGCTTCCAGCTCTCGACGTAGAGCTGAGCCACCTCGTCGACCGTTGCGGTCTCGGGCAGGTTGACCGTCTTCGAGATCGCGCCGGAGATGAACGGCTGGACGGCGCCCATCATCTTCACGTGGCCCGTGTAGTGGATCGCGCGGTCGCCGATCGCGCAGTCGAACACCGGGTAGTGCTCGCTCTTCACGTACGGCGCGCCGACGATCGTGTTGCGCTCGTCGATGAAGGCCTCGATCTCCTTGACCTCGTCCGGCGCGTAGCCGAGCTTGTCGAGCGCCATCGGCACGGTCTTGTTCACGATCGTGATCTCGCCGCCGCCGACGAGCTTCTTCGACTTGACGAGCGAGAAGTCGGGCTCGACCCCGGTCGTGTCGCAATCCATCATGAAGCTGATCGTTCCGGTCGGGGCCAAAACGGTCGCCTGGGCGTTCCGGTAGCCGTGCACCTCGCCGAGGTCGAGGACGTCGTCCCAGGCCTTCCGGCAAGCGCCGAGCAGGTCGGCCGGTACCGACTCGGTGTGCTCGATGTTGCCGACTGCCGCGCGGTGCATCGACATGACGCCGAGCATCGGCGCCGCGTTCGGCTGGTGGCCGGCAAAGGCGCCCATTCGCGCCGCGATCTCGGCTGACTTGCGGTAGGCGCGGCCGGTCATCAGCGCCGTGATCGCCGCCGCGTAGGCGCGACCCTCGTCCGAGTCGTAGGGCAGGCCGCGCGACATCAGCAACGCGCCGAGGTTCGCGTAGCCGAGGCCGAGCTGGCGGTAGGCCTTCGCGTTCCGCTCGATCTCGGGCGTCGGGTACGAGGAGTAGCCGACGGCGATCTCCTGCGCGAGGAAGACGGTGTCGACCGCGTGCTCGAAGGCCTCGACGTCGAGCTCGCCGTCCTCGCGGCGGAACTTCATCAGGTTCAGCGAGGCGAGGTTGCACGCACTGTCGTCAATGGACATGTACTCACTGCACGGATTGGACGCGTTAATTCGGGACGTGTTCGGCAGCGTGTGCCACTTGTTGATCGTCGTGTCGTACTGGACGCCCGGGTCGGCCGACTGCCACGCCGCCTCGGCGATGTCGCGCATCAGCTTCTTGGCGTCGACGGTCTCGACGACGCTGCCGTCGGTGCGCGCGGTCAGGTTCCACTCGCCGCCTGTCTCGACGGCTTCCACGAACGCGTCGGTGATGCGCACCGAGTTGTTCGCATTCTGGTACTGGATCGACGCCCAGTCCGGCGAGTCCAGCGACATGTCGTAGCCGGCCTGCTCGAGTACGCGCGCCTTCTGCTCTTCGCGCGCCTTGCACCAGATGAACTCCTCGATGTCCGGGTGGTCGACGTCGAGGACGACCATCTTCGCGGCGCGCCGCGTCTTGCCGCCGGACTTGATCGTGCCGGCGGAGGCGTCGGCGCCGCGCATGAAGGACACGGGCCCGGACGCGTAGCCGCCCTTGGAGAGCTGCTCCTTGGAGGAGCGAAGCTTGGAGAGGTTGACGCCGGAGCCCGAGCCGCCGCGGAAGATGACGCCCTCGCGGCGGATCCAGTCCAGAATTGACTCCATTGAATCATCGATTGACAAAATGAAGCAAGCTGAGCACTGAGGGCGGTCTTCGAAGCCAACGTTGAACCAGACAGGGCTGTTGAAGGCGGCGAGCTGGTTGACGAGGATGAACTTGAGCTCGGCCTCGAAGGTCTCTGCCTCTTCCTCGGTCGCGAAGTAGCCGCCGTCTCGGCCCCAGCCGGCGATCGTGTCGACGACGCGGCCGATCATCTCCTTGACGCTCCGCTCGCGCTCGGGCGAGGACATGCGGCCGCGGAAGTACTTCTGGGCGACGATGTTCGTCGCCGTCTGGCTCCAGAACTTGGGGAACTCGACGCCCTTCTGCTCGAATGTCGGCTTGTCCTTGCCGGCGATGAAGGCGTCGCGCAACTCCCACTCGAGCTCCTCGAACGGGTCGCGGCCAGGGATCGTGAAGTAGCGCTTCACGGCCGCTCCCGCGGTCTTGTCAGCGACTGTGTTCACGTACTCCTCGGTCGCTACTGCTGCGTTCTGGGTGCCTTCTGCCGACGCCATTCTTCCCCTCCTAAGGTTAGTTGTGGTACGCCGGCTGCCGCGTCCGGGCGGCGGTCGAGCGGACCGACTAATTTAGGGAGGCGGCCGGACGGAATCGGGCTACGAACGGTCCGCCTGCGGCGCCGGTCGCCCGCGCGGGAAGCGGGTGCGGAAGCGCTGAATCAGCGGCGGCGAGGCGGCCGCGAGGACCGCCGCGAGCGTGATCGCGGCCAGGATCAGCAGAGGGAGCGGGATGCTGCGCGAGCTGTCCGGGATTGAATCCTGCGTGCCGGCTTTGGGGACGGCCGACTCGGCGCGGCGCTGCGCTTTCTTTGCGCGTTGCTTGCTGCCCGGGCCGCTCGTGGCGTTGGGGCCGCTGCCGTTGTTTGGTCCGTTTTGGACGGCTCCCGATCCGGTCAACGCGGCAGTGATGTCGTCTTTGATCGACGAATAGTCCCCGAGGTCCTCGGGGACGCTGCGGTAGGCCTGGCGCAGGCAGCGCGGCGAGTAGTGGCCGTTGATCTGGCCGTCCTTCGTCCAGTCGTTGATCACGCGCTTCGCACACGGAGTTTCCGCGTGGGCGATGGAGGGGCTCGCGGCGAGGAGAGAGACGGCGGCCGCGAGCGCGGCGGGGAGGAGGCGGGGCATCTCGGAAGTCTGGCGGAGGGGAGTTAGCCGTTTGTTAGGACGGCCAAACCCGACAAATGTTTCGATAGCCTCGGCCCCGATGCGCACCGCCCTCGAGCGCCGGGCGACGAGGCTCGACGTTTCGATGCGGCCCGGCGGGCTCCTCGCACCCCTGCCGCTGCTAGCCGGGATCTCGGCCGCCCTCGTCGCCGCGGCCGTGCTCTTCAGCAACGGTTCCTCCGACGACCCTTTGATCTGGATCGGCGGGCTCGCGATCGCGTTCGCGGCGGCGGCGGCCGTCTCGGCTGCCGTGGGTGCGGTCGCCGTGCCGGAATTGTCGGCGCTGGGCGTGGCGACGGTCGGCTGTTTTGCGGGCCTCGTCGTCTGGCAGGGGTTCTCGCTGCTCTGGTCGATCGAGGCCGACCGGACCTGGAACTACGTCAACCGCGCGCTCGTCTACCTCGCGTTCTTGTTGCTCGGGCTGGCCGTGGGGACGATGCGGCGGGCGCCGCGTTTTGGCGCGGGGTGGCTTGCGGTCGTGACGGCGGCTGCGATCGGCTGCGCGCTCGCGACGAAGATCTTCCCCACGCTCTCCGCCCAGACCGAACGGGTCGCTCGCCTCAGCAGCCCGATCGGCTATTGGAACGTGCTCGCGCTGCTGACGGTGTTCGCGCTCCCCTTGGCCTTGTGGATCGCGGCGCCGCGCTCGCGGCCGGACTGGCTGCGCGCGGCGGCGGTTGTCTATCTCTATGCGGCGCTCGTCGCACTGGCGCTGACGTTCTCGCGCGGCGGTGTCGCGGTCGGGATCGCCACGGTTGCATTCTGGATCGCAATCGGGCGGCCTCGGCTGGAAAGCGCGGCTGCGCTCGCAATTGCGCTCGTACCGACGCTGGTCGTTTGCGGCTGGGCTTTTTCGCGCCCCGGGCTGACGAGGGACGCGCAGCCGCGCTCGCTGCAGGTGCACGACGGCCGGTGGTTCGGGCTCGCGCTCGTCCTGGGCGGGGTCGCTGCGTTCGCGGCGGCATTCTTCGCCGCCCGCTATGAGAACGAGCGGCCGTTGACAGAGTCGTGGCGGCGGAGGCTCGGACGCGCCGCCGCCCTTGCTGTCGTCGTCGCTGCGCTCATCGGTGTCGGCGCGCTGCTGGCGGCGGGGATCACCCCGTCGCGGGTGCTGCACAAGTTCAACGAGCCGACCGCGACATCGGCGGGGCAGGGGGCGAACAATCTCACGAACCTCTCCTCGAGCAGCCGCTGGAACTGGTGGCAGGAGGCGTGGAAGTCGTGGCGAGCGCACCCGGCGCTCGGGACCGGCGCGGGCACCTTCGAGCTCACGCACCGGAAGCTGCGCGTGGACGGGACCGTCGCGACAGAGCCGCACAACCTGCCGCTGCAGTTTCTGAGCGAGACGGGGATCGTCGGGTTCATCCTCTTCCTCGGGATCGCGTTGGCCGGCGCGGGGGCGCTCCTCGAGACGCTGCGCCGGCTCGAGGGAGAAGACCGTCTGGCCGCCGCCGCGCTCGTGGTCGCGCTGTTCGCCTACGTCGTCCACGGAGTCGTCGACTTCGACTGGGACTTCGTCGCCGTGACCGGGCCCGCGGTTCTTGCGCTCGGAGTCCTGCTCGCGGCGGGGAGGCCCGCGCGCGTCCGGTTGCGCGCGCGGCGCGGCGTGCTCGCGGTGGCCGCTGGCGCCCTCGCCGCCGCGGCGTTGTATTCGCTCGCCTCGCCGTGGCTGGCGGCGCGCCGGGTTGACGACGCCTATTCGGCTCTGGGCCGGAACGACCCGGCGGGAGCCGTGGCCGATGCGCACAGCGCGCACGATCTCAATCCCGTCTCGGTCGATGCGCTCTTGGCGTGGGGCACGGCGGAGGCCGCGCGTGGGAATGTCGCGGCCGCCGGCCGGCTGTACACGAAGGCGATCTCGATCCAACCGGACAACTGGCGGCCGTGGTACTACCGGGCCCGGCTGCTCGAGAACATCGCGGGGCCGAAGACAGCGCTCTTCGATGCCCAGCAGGCGGCGGCGCGCGATCCGCGCGGCCTCGCCGGCACCTACGCGGCGTCGCTGGCTACGGCGCCGTAGCGCGCAGCCAGGTCTGCGTCCAGAAGAGGCCGAGCGCGCGGTAGACGAGGGGCTCGGCGACGTGGGCGGCGATCTCGCGCGGGCTGTTGGCGAACAGGCGCTTGCGGTTGTTGTGGAAGCGGGTGATCTCGTTGAAGCCCGCCTCCTTGAGGAGGCGCTTGAGTCGCCGCGGCGAGTAGCCCATCTCGGTGACGCCGTATTCGTCGCTGGCGTCCCTGCCCTGGAAACGGTGCTTCCAGTTCGGCTCGACGAGCAGGAGCCGGCCGCCTGGGCGAAGCGCCTTGCGAGCGGTTGCGAGCACGAGGTCTGCCCGGCGGCTGTGATGGAGGGCGTCGTAGAGAAGTGCCGCGTCGAAGCGATGTTCGAGGTCGAGGGTCTCCATGTCGGCTACGTCGAATTTGGCGTCCGCTCCCTCCTGTTCCGCGAGCTCGCGGGCGATCGCGATCATCTCCGGGGCGATGTCATAGCCATGCGCTTCGAGGCCGTGACGTGCGGAGAAGCGTGTCATCCAGCCTGAGCCGCAGCCGAGCTCGACCAGGCTCATGCCGGCATGCAGGTCGAGGATCTGGAGGACGTGGCCGAAGTCGATCAGCAGCCGCGCCGTCATCCGCGGCTCGTGGTGGAACGGCTTGGTCTTGAGCCAGGCGCGTCCCTCTTCGCCGATTGCCTCGGGGTAGTCGATCTCGGCTTGCTTCGGGTCGGTCACCGCGACCGATGATGCACGTCGTCGCGGCAGCCTGCGGCGGCGAGGCCGTTGGAGCGCGTCGTTTCTATCGGCCGCTTATGTAGACGCGCGCGATCCCC
>Ga0209156_10003305_pt1 | contig 12217 bp, 12 predicted proteins | sample GraSoiAngelo_124_FD_185881 | JGI IMG/M metagenome (GOLD analysis project Ga0209156, IMG submission 185881) | Grasslands soil microbial communities from the Angelo Coastal Reserve, California, USA - 14_0927_05_20cm (SPAdes) (version 2) | ecosystem: Environmental > Terrestrial > Soil > Grasslands...
CGCTCGCGCGCTTCCTCGCGGTAGCAGGTCTCGAGTTACCTGCATGACGTCACACGTTCGAGCAATTTAATCGAACCGACGCCGCAAAGATTCAACTCTTTTGCCCGCGCGGATGATGACGTGATCGAGCATCACAATTGCTAGTAGAGGCATATTTTTGCCGACGTTGCTACCTTGTCAGCCACGTCACAAGCCAGGCTCCAAGAAATCCCAGTATTAATCCCGTTAATGGGCTGGAGACGGCGAACCAGAATGGAATTGCCTCCCGTAAGGAAAACAAATCACGCTCACGCATGCCCGAGGGTCCGGAAGGCTTTTTACTGGGTGTGATGCGCATCTGCGCGACTGCCCTATTTTCAATGTGGGATGTAGCGATCATACCGGACATTAGCCCCGACAGATCGGCAAGGTATTGGACCTTAGTCTTATGCGGGCCCGCGGGCCGGCGAGACGCCGGCGCGCTGCGAGATGCGAACCAAATCGGCCACCGAGGTGACACCGAGCTTTTGCATGACGCGGCCGCGATGAACTTTGATCGTCTTCTCGGCCGTGTGCATTTCCGCCGCAATCTGTTTGTTCAAAAGGCCCTTAACGACGAAATGCAGGACTTCAAACTCACGCGGGGTCAATTTCTCGATACGTCTACGCGCTTCCCGCCTTTCTGTGCGGCTACGCAATTGTTCCTCAGCACGTTCCAAAGCACGCTTGACCGCTAGGATCAGTTCCTCGTCGTCAAAGGGCTTCGTCAGAAAATCAACGGCGCCCCTTTTCATCGCCCGAGCGGCGGTCGGCACGTCGCCATGGCCGGTAAGGAAAACAATCTGCTCGCAAGCGCCTCGCTTCTCGAGCGCTTCTTGTAACGCCGGACCCTTCAATCCCGGCATGCGGACATCGAGAACAAGGCAGATCGGGCCTTCGAAGATTTCTCGCGCCAGATAGTCTTCGGCTGAAGAAAATGTCTCCGCCGCATACCCAGCGGATTTAAGTAAACGCCCTAAACCGCGACGCACCGATTGATCATCGTCCACCACGCAAACAAGCTCCGTCGCTCCGCTCATACGATCTCCCCTGTTTCATTTTTTGCTGTGACCGGAAGACGAAAGGAAAACCGCGCGCCTCCATCGACATTTTCCGCCCACAACTTCCCTCCATGCGCTTCGATAATAGAGCGCACAATCGTCAAACCCATTCCCATTCCGTTTGGCTTCGTCGAATAAAAGTGTGTGAAAACCTTATCCATATCCTCTTCCGGGAGTCCGCTGCCGTAATCGCGCAAACTGACCGTCACCGTGGAACTTGCTTCGCAAGTTGTGGAGATGACAACGCTGCGTTTGTCCTCGGGTGTCGACTGCATCGCTTCGAGTGAATTCATCAACAGATTTAACAAGACCTGCTGCAACTGCACCGGATCGGCGTCGACCGACGGAAGACTCGGGTCGAGTTGCGTCTCGACGGATGTAGCGCGTCCCAGCAAATCGGAATGCAGCAGTCGCAGGACCTCCCGAATGATCTCATTCAAATTTACTAGGCGCCTTGTCCCCTCCCTCTTGCGCACGAAATCGTGAATCCCGTGAATGATGTCGCTCGCTCTCCGGGCATCAGCCGCAACATCGGCGAGCAACTCTTCAAACATTTTCGGTTCGAGGGAACCCTGCGTCAGGAATCGGCTCCCGGCCGCCACGTTGCTGGCAATGGCGGAGAGGGGTTGATTGAGTTCGTGCGCAAGCGAAGCGGTTAGCTCGCCCATAGACGACACCCGGCTCATGTGCGCCATCTCCTCGCGCTGCAGTCGCAGCTGGAGATTGGCTTTGACTTGCGCCGTGACGTCGATGGCGACGCCAATCAGTTCGCGGATTCCGCCGCGATCGTTGTACCCATAACGGCCGCGTGAGATGAGCCAGCGCGTTTCGCCGTCGGGTCGCAGCAAACGATATTCAAACTCAAATGTCTGCGACGAGGCTCGTGCACTCTCAATGGCTTCGTCGACGGCGTTTCGGTCTTCCGGATGCACGCGGGAGAGAAATAGCTCGCGGGACAAGGGCTCGTCCGGCCCGAAATTGAAAATGGCGCGGCCATTATCGCTCATCCACGACTCCTTCCGCTCGAAATTGATGGTCCAGAACGCCAGATCCGCTGATTCGGCTGCGAGGCTGATACGCTCCTCGCGTTCGCGGAGTGTCGTCTCCCCTTTGCTGCGCTCTTCTATGACGGCGGCAAGAAGCATGAGCGGGACCGACATAACGATCAAAAACATTTGAATCGAAAGGGCATTTTCTTCTGCGGATCTTGTCGAAAATGGCCCATACCCGTGGCCGGCGCTCCATATCGCAAGAAACCCCACCGTGCAAATGGCCGCGCTCGCGCCGCGTGAGCCGAAGCGCACCGCTGCCCATATTAAAAATGGTAACGGCAAATAGAGCAGCGCTGAATCTGCGGGTGGTGCAAATTTATAGAAAGCGATGGTGTTAACCGAAAGCAGACCAAGCAGAAGGAGACCGGCTTCGAGAAATCTCGAGCGACGAATCTTACCCAGCCAGGCGATTCCCTCCGCGCTCCAGCTCACAACAAAAGGCACGAGGGTTAGCGCAGTTAAAACGTTAGAAGTAAATCGGATTCGCCAGACCTGCCAATAGCTGTCTTGCCCCCAGTGATTGATAACGACGAAGGCCGCGTCCAGAAAGGAAGAAAGAAAAGGCCCTAGAAACGCAGCGAAGAAGCAAAAAATTCCGACGTTGCGAAGGCGATCGAACCGCACAGGACGATCTATCAGATACCGGACACAACCCGCGCCAATGAGTGCTTCGCACGAGTTGCTAATGAACCAGCACAGAATCATCGTGGGCGGAACGTTGCTTTGCAGTTGCGCCGCCAGATGCGCCGGCAATGCAGCCAACAGTATCACCCACCAAATGCGCACAGGCGTCAAAAGAAGCGCCGCCAGCAGAATCGAATTGGGTGGCCAAAGAACCGAAACCGGGTGAGGCCGAAGAGTTAACGCGAATCCAATTTTTGCCCCGAGAAAATAGGCAAGGCTTACGGACAAGGCGATGGCAGCAAGGGGCCAATCAAAAAATTGATTGCGACTCCAGTCTGTTTTCGAATGTGAACGAGCCCCTGCCAGCCCCGACGGCGCGGCCAGATTTTTCATCCCCCCAACTCACTACTTCTCATACGCGAACAAGTAGGCTCCTTCATGCTTATAAAGTTGTCCTACAAAGCGATGTTGATCAAGAAGATGAAAGAAAGACAAGATCGCTTAATGCTACAATTAGGTGAACATCGATTACCAGTGAAAGGCTCGTGTGTTCTCTTGACGCCCGAACAGAGCCGCAACTGCCGTGGCGGTGTAGCTTGCGTTAAAGACTGCAAGTAGCAGGCGATGGTGCGCGATAGAGGGTTCGAACCTCTGACCCCTACCGTGTCAAGGTAGTGCTCTACCACTGAGCTAACCGCGCATGGATCAGAACTGATGCGCCTTCGCCGACCAGCCTTTGTTCCGCAATCGCGGGACTACGGCGTGTCGAGAGGACTACGGGGTGATGAATAAGTGATCAGTGATCAATGATCAGTCAAGGCCGGCGACCTTCTGTAGCCCCGAAAGTTTTCGGGGTGCCGGCTGCATCTTCATTGTGTTCGCAGGCGACACGCCTGCCACTACAGCCCTAGCGCTTCGGCTTTTATCTCGCAGACGCGCCATAGACGCATGACTACAGAATGTGCGCACTTCGTGACTGGACAATTCGGAGGCGTGGGACGACAATTCGTTTCCCGTGAGCGCACTTTTTTTCAAGCGATTCCTGAAACGACCATTTCAAATCGCGTCGATTGTCCCCAGCTCGAAAGCGCTGGTGGAACGCGTCGCCCGTAAGATGGATTTTAGCGGGCCGCGCGTCATCGCGGAGTACGGCCCCGGCGAAGGCGTACACTCACGCGAGATCGCGCGACGAATGAGCCCGGATTCGCATTTGCTGCTGTTCGAACTTGATGCGGCATTGTCGCGCGCTCTTGAACGGCAATTTGCTGCCGATCCACGCGTGCATGTGATCCATGGCGATGCGGCCTCTTTGCCGTTCGAGCTTAAACGTCGCGGCATCCCTTGCTGCGACTACATTCTCTCAGGCATTCCGTTCAGCATTCTGAAAATCGAGAAGAAACGCGCGCTCCTGCGGAAAACCTATGACGCGCTCAAGCCGGGCGGCAATTTCATTATTTATCAGGTCACAAATGAATTGAAACAGCACGCCACGCTTTTCGAGCGTACCGAATCGGAATATTTCCTGCAAAACATACCGCCGATGTTCATCACGGTTTTCCATAAAACACCTTCGCTACAGGGCCGCGGGCAACGCGTCGCCATGCAGCCCGAGAAGTTTTCGGGATTGGTTGGGGTCGGCGCAGATCGCTCGGCATGACGGGAAAGCCGAAGCGAACAGAAAAAGATTCGATGGGTGAGATGACCCTGCCGGCGGACGCGCTTCATGGTGCGTCGACGCACCGCGCGGTGCTGAATTTTCTCGTAAGCAGCTATCGATTTTCGCGCCCATTCATTCGCGCGTTGGGGTTGATTAAGTGGGCGGCCGCGCAGGCCAATCACGATCTCGGATTGCTCGACGCAGAACGCGCGGCGCTGATCGTGCAGGCAGCCGAGGAAGTGGCGGACGGAAAGCTCGACGAACATTTTCCTCTCGATATTTTTCAGACCGGTTCGGGTACGAGCACCAACACCAACGCGAACGAAGTGATCGCCAACCGGTGCGCGCAACTCGAGGGCAAATCGATCGGATCGCACGACCCGGTTCATCCGAACGATCACGTCAACATGGGCCAATCGAGCAATGACGTGATTCCCTCGGCGATCCACATCAGCGCGGCCGAACAATTGAAGAATCGCTTGATCCCCGCGCTGGAAAAACTACACGCCGCGCTTGAGACCAAGGCGAAAGAATTCTGGCACGTCATTAAAATCGGGCGCACACATTTGATGGACGCGACGCCGATCCGCCTTGGCCAGGAATTTTCTGGTTACGCGCAGCAGGTTGCCTATGCCAGGGAACGGGCACAAAAGTCAATCGACGCTCTGCGCGAGCTTGCGCTCGGTGGAACAGCAGTCGGCACCGGTCTGAATCGTCATGTCGATCTTCCAAAGAAAATGCTGCGCCACTTGGAGCAGCGCACCGGCATCACTTTTTACGAAGCGAAGAATCATTTCGAAGCACAAGGCGGAAAGGATGCAGTTGTCGAAGCGAGCGGTGATTTAAAAACAATCGCGGTGAGCCTTTTCAAGATCGCGAATGACATTCGCTGGCTGGGAAGTGGACCGCGATGCGGCATCGGCGAGATTCAACTTCCTGCGACACAACCTGGCAGCTCAATCATGCCTGGAAAAGTAAATCCAGTGATGTGCGAATCGCTGATGATGGTGTGCGCGCAAGTGATCGGCAACGACACGACCGTTACCTGGGCGGGCGCGAACGGGAATTTCGAGCTCAACGTCATGATGCCCGTGATGGCGCACAATCTTCTCGAGTCGATTCGGCTGCTTGCAAATGTGGTTGATATTTTTTGCGACAAATGCGTACGCGGCATTGTGGCAAACGAAGAGCGCTGCCGCGATTTGGTAGAGCTTTCGATGGCAATGGTAACCAGTCTCACTCCGAAGATCGGTTACGATCGCGCAGCTGAAATCGCCAAAGAGAGTGCGAAAACGGGACGCACTATTCGCGAAATTTCCCGGGAGAAAAACGTTTTGCCGGAGAAAGAACTCGAACTCGCGCTGGATCCGATCAAAATGACCGAGCCGGGCGGCAAAGAATAGCAGCCGCTCTTTTCTTCGACGCGAAGACGATGGTTGCGAAACTCGAAGGACCGCAGTTTTCAGGCGGGGCGAATATTGCGATCAAATGTCCCAGCCATACTTACGAGCAGACGGTTGCCTTTTATCGCGATACACTTGGGCTTCCTTTAATTGAGGAAGAAAAGGACGGCTGCATTTTTCAATTCGGTCCGAACCGGCTTTGGATCGATAGTGTCCCGAACCTGAGTCATCCGGATATCTGGCTGGAGCTGGAGACGAATGATACAGAGGCAGCTGCGGCATTCCTGAAGGTGCACGGCGTCGCGCGGCGGGATGAAGTCGAACAACTCCGTGAAGATTTCAACGGCTTTTTCATCTCCGCGCCCCACGGCCTAATTCACTTGGTTGTTGGCCCGGAAGAAACGTAGCAGGACGTAACACTTAAGGCGGTTCGTTGTAGTCACGGCGCTGTGTCGCCGTGTTTACCTCTCGAACGCCTCGACGCAGCGAGGCGGCTACAAAGACATACGCGGTCAGTTGTGGATACGGGGCTATGTCGCCGTGCACCCGTGCGGATGGTTACGCGGTTATCGCCTCGGCACAGCGAGGCGGCTACAACAGCCTGCATTAGTCAAAGGGAATGGGCACAATTTCACCTTGATACGGCACGCTTCAGGCCTTTCGCAGAGTTTTGCGCGAAGCGGATTCATGCGCACATACTCCCATTTTGCGAATAGCTTTCATGACTGCGCAACAAATGATCGAAAAAGCCTTCCTGCCAATGCGGTTTGCTGATTTTTAGCTCGAGCAATTTTTTACCAAGCACGTTGCGCAGCGATTGAATCCAAGCGGGTAAGGCAATCCCGTCGATGGGAAATGCGGCAAAGAGATGCACATGATCGGGCATTATAACGTAGCGACCGACAGCGACACCATGCTCCTGTGCTTTGGAACAAAAAATGCAAAATGTTTCATGGATTTCAGGTCGTGCCAGCAGGTTCTGACGTTTGTATGTGTTGAATGTGACGAAGTAAAACGGGCGAACATTGTCAAACAGACGACCGAGACGTGGCGGCCGGCGCGGCCATTCTATTTTGTTCACGGCCGGCATAACGAATTCTTGCTGGTCATGAACTGCGAAAGTAATCCTATTCAGGAACGCTGTAGCCACGGCGCTGTGTCGCCGTGTTTGCCTCTCGACCGCCTCGGCACAGCGAGGCGGCTACATTCCTTGGGAGCCAAATCCCACGCTCAGCGCGTCCACGCCTTCCAGCGTTTTCGGATCGGCTTGGCGTAACGATCGACATCGATCTTTTTGAGGCGCTTGACGCCGTCTTTCATCGCGTCAGTCGTGCTCTCATATTTTTTTCTGGCTGTTTTGAACAACGGCCAGAGAAAAGGCAGCGACAGAAAACTCCAATTCAGATTTCCGAGCGGTGATTTTACATGTATTTCTGCTTTTTGCTCGCTGCTTGAGGCGTAACGGATCGCTAATCCAATCGCGATTCCCAGGCCGAGCGCGCCAAGAATCGTCGGCACGGGATTTTCGCGAACGAAATATTCAGTCCGCTCCCGGGCGCGCCCTGCTCTTTCCTTCGTCTCACCCCAGGCGTCGGAAATTTTTTTGGATGTTCGACGAAACTGCTCGCGCCCTGCTGAGGCTATTTCTTCTTCGCCTGATTGCGGTGGCGTCTGAAGCGCTTCGTCCCTTGCAAGCTCGTTTTCGTTTGGATTGATCATAAAAAGGAATCGTAACTGGCGACACGATTGCGTTTCCCCAGTCGCTGCGTTATCGGATTTGTAGCCGTTTTGCTCTGCGAAACGCCATCGCTAATGTTCCATGCAACGCGCGCCGTCGCGTCGCCCAGAGGTCGACGGCTACAGCGACTGCCGATAAGCCTCGTAAATCTCTTCGCTCCAAAGTACGAAGAATACTTTGTCGATCTTGTCGTTGGCGCCCAGGAAATCTTTCGTCGTTTCCAAGGCAATCTGCGCGGCTTGCCGGATCGGGTAACGGTAAGCGCCGCAACTGATTGCGGGAAAGGCAATCGTTTTGATTCTATTTTCAACTGCGAGCTGTAGCGAATTCCGATAACAATTCGCCAAAGTCTGGGGTTCGCCGCGATTGCCGCCGGTCCACACCGGGCCAACAGTGTGAATGACGAATCGGGCGGGCAAACGACAGCCACAGGTCAATTTCGCTTCGCCGGGCTCGCAACCGCCGAGCGTTCGGCATTCGGCGAGCAGTTCTGGCCCTGCAGCGCGATGAATTGCGCCATCAACTCCGCCGCCGCCCAGTAAGGTGCTGTTTGCCGCATTGACAATGGCGTCCACTTCCAAAGTGGTGATATCTCCGTGGATGATCTCGATCTTTTCGCCGAGCGTCTTCATTTTACGGTGCGAGCCGTTCAATGAGCCAACCGCAATCAGACTTCCGCGTGTAACGGAAACGATCATGCAAACGGTTCGGGCACCCCTGCCAGAATTCAAACATGTCGGGTTTTAAGCGATATCCGCCCCAGTGGGGGGGCACCGGGACCGGTTTGTTAGCGAAGCGCTCCGTGATCTCGGCCATGCGCGCGTCCAAGACACGACGTGCGTCGATCACCTCGCTCTGGCGTGACGCCCACGCGCCGAGCTGGCTGCCAATCGGGCGCGAATGAAAATAGATTTGCGATTCTTCGTGCGAAGTTTTTTCTACTTTTCCGCTAATTCGGATCTGCCGGTCCAGTTCGACCCAATAAAATGCCATTGCCGCGTACGGATTGGCAGCGAGATGTTTGCCCTTTTCGCTGTCGTAATTTGTAAAAAACACGAAGCCGTCCGGGTCGAAGCTTTTCAGCAGAACAATGCGCACCGTCGGTTTGGCGTCGCGGCCGGCAGTGGCCAGGCTCGTCGCGTTCACGTCGCGAATACCGGCTTCAATAGCCGCAGTGAACCAATTCGAGAACTGCTTGACCGGATCGGGATCAAGATCATTTCGACGCAAGCCCTTTCCAACATGCTCGTAACGGGACGCGGCAGGATCTCGTGGCACCTCCATCATGCGAAGAATAAAAGGATGTTAGGCGACCCGTTCCGCGCCGCAAGCGCAGCCAGTTGCTTCAACTGGCTGGGTCGCCCAGCTACTTCTGGCTGCATCTTCAGTTGCAGCGGCAGCGCGCCGTCGAAGTAGCTGCCCGCCGAAGGCGGGTTCGGCGACACTTTGGATGATGCAAAACCGTCTTAGACGGCCGGATTCCTTTCGTTATAGTTCCGGAACCGAATACCACGGGCCAAGGAAGGAAACTTAACAGGAGGATAAGTTATGCTAGGCGAGAAGATTGGTGGTGCAGAAGGCAAGGTCACTTCGCAGCGAGTATTGCCAAACCCGGGCGGAGGTCCAAAGATGGAAACTTCGTTTCAGTCGAAGGGAACGCTGCTCGGCACAAACATAACCGAAACGGGCACATATTGGGCCATTGTTCGACCTGATGGAACCCTTTACGGCGAAGGCCAGGGAGTGGTGATGGCTAAGGAGGGGAAAATGGCCACATGGATAGGACAAGGCGTGGGCACGATGAAGAAAGACGGCACAGTGAGTTATCGAGGCGCCGTTTATTATCAAAGCTCCTTCCAAAAATGGTCCCGGCTGAACAAGATCGCAGCGATCTTCGAATACGAGGTAGATCAGCAGGGTAACTCACGCTCGGAACTCTGGGAATGGAAGTAGCTCGCAGCGAGCAGCTGTGAGCTCCCAGTTCGTTAGGCCATTTTCGATGCGGTCGAAGGCGCGGTGCCGTTTTTCTCCAGCGCGGCGGCAAGAACTTCATCGACACTTTCGACCGGAATAAATTTGAGTTTTTGTTTCGCTTCTTCCGGTACATCGACAAGGTCCTTTTCATTAAGCTTGGGAATGATGACGGTGGAAATGCCCGCGCGCATGGCGGCGAGGCTTTTTTCTTTCAGGCCGCCGATCGGCAGAACCAGGCCACGCAACGTGATTTCGCCGGTCATCGCGACATCGGGCCGTACGGGCCTGTTGCTAAAAAGCGAGGCGAGCGCGGTAAACATGGCGATGCCGGCGGATGGACCGTCTTTTGGTACTGCGCCAGCTGGGACATGCACATGGATGTCGATCCTACGAAAATCTTCTGCGTTTGTCCCGAGCTGCCCGTCGCGGCTACGGACGAGACTGAGCGCCGCTTGAACAGATTCTTTCATGACTTCGCCGATGTGCCCTGTGAGCGTGACATTACCTTTGCCGGGATAACGGGTCGCTTCGATGTGGAGCACTTCGCCGCCAGCCGGCGTGTAAGCCAGGCCGGTGACAACACCTGGCTGACTTGTCTTAAGTTTGGTTTCACGAACGTACTTGGCCGGTCCCAGCAATTCTGCCACCCGCTCTGGCGTGATTGTGGCGCGTTCAATCTCTCCACGCGCGACCTGCGCCGCCACGGCGCGACAGACGGCACCGATCTGCCGTTCCAATTCACGCACTCCAGCCTCGTGCGTGTAATCGTTGATGATCCGACGGAAAGCTTCGTCCTGCCATTCGCATTGTTCCGGCTTAAGGCCATTCTCCTCCAACTGTCGCCGAACTAAATATCGCTTTGCGATCTCCAGCTTCTCCCGCTCAGTGTACCCGGGCAGTGAGATCACTTCCATCCGATCGCGCAACGGTTCGGGCACGGCGTCGATATAATTCGCCGTCGCGATGAAGAGCACCTGCGACAAATCGAACGGCACGTCGAGGTAACGATCGGAAAACGTGTGGTTCTGCCGGGGATCGAGCACTTCCAGAAGCGCGCTCGCTGGATCACCGCGGAAATCGACGCCGATTTTATCGACTTCATCAAGCATCATCACCGGATTGCGCGTGCCGGCGCGGCGCAGTTCCTGAATGATACGGCCCGGCATTGAGCCAATGTAAGTCCGGCGATGTCCGCGAATCTCCGCTTCGTCCCGGATGCCACCCAAGCTCATCCGTACAAACTTTCGGCCAAGCGCATCGGCGATCGACTGACCCAGACTTGTTTTGCCTACGCCGGGTGGCCCAACAAAACAAAGGATCGGCCCGTGTCCTTGTGGATTCAATTTACGCACCGCCAGATACTCGATGAGTCGTCGTTTTACTTTTTCCAGATCGTAATGATCGCGATCGAGAGTTTGCTGCGCCTGATTGAGATCGAGATTGTCCTCGCTCAGTTTTGACCACGGAAGTTCGGCGATGGTTTCAACGTAGCTCACGATCACCGAATATTCCGGACTGGCTGGAGGAATGACGTCGAGTCGCTTCAATTCCCGATCGGCCTGCTTGAGAGCTTCCTCCGGCGGCTTTGCTTCTTCGAGGCGCTTGCGCAATCGCTCAATCTGATCGGCTGTACCTGAATCTTCACCCAGCTCGCGCTGGATTGCTTTCATTTGCTCACGCAAATACGCGCGTCGTTGCGCCTCGGAAAACTGCGATTGCACATCCTGTTGAAGTTTTTGTTGGATCTGCGCGATCTCCAGTTGCGACGAGATCGCTTTTTGCACCACGGCCAGCCGCTTTTCAACATCGAGCTCCTCGAGGATCGCCTGTTTCTGCGCGGTATCGACATTCAAATTTGGCGCGAGGAAATCGGCGAGTTGCTCGGGATTCTCGATGCTCAGCACCACTGCGCGCGCCTGCTCGGGCATATCCGGCGTGAGTTCCAGAAGCTTCGCCGCAGAGTCACGCAAGTTCCGGAAAGTCGCTTCCCATTCCTTGGTCTGTGCTGGCGATTTGGAATGGAGCAATTCCACCTCCGCCCGCAGGTAAGGATGGCTGGCGACAATCTCTCGCAGGGCAAACCGGCGGAGGCCTTGCACGACAAGGATGACGTGGGCGTCGGACTGCCGCAAGAGTTTTAAAACGACCGCGGCAGTTCCAACCGGGTAGAGATCTTGTGGTTGAGGGTCCTCCTTGGTTTCGTCGCGCTGCGTCAGCAAACCAATGATTTTCGTTTGCGGCAATGTTTCATCCAGCAGCTTGATCGATGCAGCGCGGCCTACGGTTAGAGGGAGAACCGTCCCAGGAAAAATAACAAAGCTGCGTAGAGGCAGAATCGAAAGGACGTTAGGAATCGATTGCCCCGCTCGCTCGGGGATCCCTGTGATTGCAGCCGCGTCCTCCGGAGCCGATTTCGCATCGGCACCTCGATTCAAGGCAATAAGCGGGTCGTCGTTCATTCTTTTAATGGAAGTGAAATCCAGAGGAGCCCATTGCGCTGTTCGGCATGCACCTTCTCAATATCTACTGACGCCGAGAGACTCACCTCGCGTTCGAACGGTCCGTAGTCGATTTCCATGGCCAACAATTGCACCGCGCGCCCCTCTTCATGCGTAGGCTCGGGCACGTCGCGCACGCCGCGCAAGATGAGACGCTCGGGCTCGACCGTCAGGTCGATCCGTGAACGGTCA
>Ga0209156_10003306_pt1 | contig 12216 bp, 10 predicted proteins | sample GraSoiAngelo_124_FD_185881 | JGI IMG/M metagenome (GOLD analysis project Ga0209156, IMG submission 185881) | Grasslands soil microbial communities from the Angelo Coastal Reserve, California, USA - 14_0927_05_20cm (SPAdes) (version 2) | ecosystem: Environmental > Terrestrial > Soil > Grasslands...
GACGGTTCGGGGCCCTGGATCCCGCTCTCGACCGAGATCTCCGACCTGGGGATCGTCGCCGTTGACGACGAGCGCCGAATTGTCGGGCAGCTCCTGCACCGCCCCCCGCCAGCGCTCGGCGACAAGCTCGAGCTCGCCGTAGCGGTCGAGCTGGTCGCGGAACAGATTTCCCAGGCAGACTGCCCGCGGCTGCAGCCTGCGGGCGACTTCGGGCAATGCGGCCTCGTCCACCTCGAAGAGGCCGAGTTCCGCGTCGCGCGCGGCAAGCAAGGTGGATGCAACGCCGGAGACGAGGTTCGCGCCGGAGCTGTTGTGCGCGAGCCTGAGCTTCCGGCTCAGGATCCCCGCTGTCATGGCGGCAGTTGTCGTCTTGCCGTTCGTTGCCGAGACGAGCGTGGAGCCGAGCGAAAGCCGGCGGGCGAGCTCGTCCACCGCCCTCGGATCGAGCTTCCACAGGAGCTTGCCGGGCACGGTCGTGCCGCCCCCGGTGCCGACCAACCGCGAAAGACCCCCTGTGGCACGCGCCAGGAGGATCTCCAACCGCAGCGGAAAGCGGGTTCGCAAGGCCCGGAGACGCTATCTGAGCGCGTCAGGCTTACCGCGGACCTTTGTCCACAGACACTCCCTCGTTTGGGGGATCTTCGTTGCGTCCCGAAAAAGGGGGATGTCCCCCGGTTGGCAGCACCGTAGCGTCCCAGTAGTGATCGATTTGCGGCGTAGTCGTGCGAGGCACGCCGGCCTCTGTAACCGCGGCACCGCCTAAGGGCGGAAAGGAGACGGCAAAGCATGAGCGCTGAGCGGCAGTCGCTTGGTGAATCTTCCCAGCACGGTCGGCGCAACCCGCGGCCGCGAATCGCCACGGCCTTGTTGGCAACGCCACTCAAGGGGCCGTACGACTCACTCGCGCTACCGCTGATTCCGGCTGGACCTGCCTCCGCGCTTGCGATCCCGCCATTCCAGCGTCGGAGGGTCGTCTCGTGAGCGCCGTTCCCGGCAACATCGCCCTCCCGGAGCTGCCTGGTCCCGTCGCCCAGCATGGGGTCGACAAGAAGCCTCCCATCAGGGCCACGATGTACTTCTTCATCGTTGCCGCCCTTGCCGCGGCCGCCGCGGTCCCTCTGGTTACACACCTGCGTTCCGGCACGCACGGCTGGGTGACGTTCATCATCCTCGGCTCCGCCGCCGCCATTGCACAGCTCTTCGTCGTGCGGACGCCGCGGAACCAGTCCTACCACACGACGGTCGTCTTCCTGATCCCGGCCGTGATGTTGCTCCCGCCGCAGCTGGTCGCCCTGATCGGTGTGATCCAGCACATCCCAGAATGGCTGAAGAATCGGAACGCCTGGTACAGCCAAACCTTCAACATCTGCAACTGGACGCTCTCGCTGCTTGCAACCTGGGCGAGCTTCCACGCGATACTCGGCGCCGCCCACCTGCTCCCGAACGCCGATCTCCGCCTCGCGCTGGCCGGGATGGCAGCAGCGGCCGTGTTCGTGGCGGTCAATCACATCGTGCTTGCGCCGATGCTGGTCTTCTTCTACAGCCACTCGATCAAGGAGCTCGGCATCTTCTCGTTCGAGAGCCTCTCCACCGACCTCGTGCTCGCGGCGCTCGGCGTCGGGATCGGCACGTTCTGGGACATCAATCCTTGGCTCCTGCCCTTCGCGGTGGCGCCCCTGCTGCTGATTCACCGCTCGCTGACGGTGCCGCAGCTCCAGGAGGAGGCACGCGTCGATCCAAAGACCGGGCTCTTCAATGCCCGTTACTTCGCTGCGACGCTGGCGGAGGAACTCGCCCGTTCGCAGCGGTTCGAGAGGCCGATGACGCTGATCATGGCCGACCTCGACCTACTGCGGGACATCAACAACACCTATGGCCACCTCGCAGGCGACGCCGTGCTCAAGGGCATTGCCGAGACCTTCCGGACGCAGCTGCGCCACTACGACGTCCCGGCCCGTTTCGGCGGTGAGGAATTCGCGATTCTCCTGCCGGAGACGCCCCCCGAGCAGGCCTTCGAGATCGCAGAACGCATCCGGCGCGCAGTCGCCGCCGCGGCGATCGACGTCGAGACTTCGAGCGAGCCGATCCACGCAACCGTCTCGATCGGCGTCGCCGCGTTCCCGCGGGATGCCGCAGACGCGAACGAGCTGATCCATCAGGCCGACCTCGCCGTCTACCGGGCGAAGCTGCAAGGCCGAAACCGTGTCCTCGACGCGAGCTCGGAGCCCTTGGTGGTACCCGAGACGCGCTCGGCGCCCCTCGTCGCAGTTCCGGACGACGGCGATCACCAGGTGCCAATACCGGGGGCGATTGAGACCCACCCCTCGCACGAGCGCCGCCAGCCGCGCCCGCACGCCGCTCACGGTCCTACTTTCTTCTCCCTCTCGAAGCGCCTCGCGGCCGTCGTCGGCCTGGTCGGCCTGGTCGGTAGTGCGGCAGGGATCGCAGGCCTCGTCTTCGGGACCAGCCACGACGTCAGCGGCCTGGTGGCGATCATCGCGCTGGTAGGCGCGGGTCAGGCCCTGGCGCTCGAGCTCGATCTCGGCTCGATCTCCGTCAGCGCCGTCGGGGCGATCGCCGGCGCGGCGCTGTTCGGACCGCGGGTGGCCCTCGCCCTCGCGATTACAACGGCGGCAGTCGAGTGGAGCGCTCGGCGCCAGTCGCTGCACCACGTCCTCTTCAATATCGGCGCCCTCTCCCTCGCGTCGCTCGCGGCCGTCGGGGCGTTCTCGCTCCACATGCTCGACGTGCAAGGGGACCCGGGCCGCATCCTGACCGTCGTTGCCGGTGTCGCTGCGGGCCTCGCCTACTTCGCTGTCAACATGGGCCTCGTCAGCCTCGCCACCGCCGTCGAGGGCCACGAACGCTGGCTGCGCGCATTCCAGGAGCGCTTCGCGTGGCTCGTCCCCCACTACCTCGTCTACGGCTTCATCGCCGGCGTGATCTACCTCGGCTACGAGTCGGCGCATCTCTGGGCCTTCGCGGTCTTCGCGGTGCCGCTGTTCCTGATGCGGAAGACCCAGGAGGCCTATCTGCGGCACACGCAGAAGAGCGCGCAAAAGTTACGCGAAGCCGCGGAGACGATTCAGACCCAGAACGTCTCACTGGAGCAGGCGAACCGGCTGCTCAAGGAGCGCTCGACGGCGGCGATGGAGTCGCTGTCGGCGACGGTCGACGCCCGCGACGCCTACACGGCCGGTCATTCGCGCCGTGTCCAGCAGCTCGCGCTGGCGATCGGCCGCGAGCTCGGACTTTCGCAGGCTGAGCTCGATTTGCTCGGCCATGCGGCGCTCTTCCACGACATCGGCAAGTTGGCCGTTCCGGACGCGATCCTGCTGAAGCCGGCCGGCCTGACCGAATCCGAGTGGTCGCTGATGCAGAAGCACGCGGACGAGGGCGCGCGCATCATCGACCGCCTGGGCTTCCTGAACGACGCAGTGCCTGCGATTCGGCACCACCACGAGCGCTTCGACGGCGCGGGGTACCCCGATCGCCTCAGGGCCGAGGAGATCCCGCTCGGGGCCCGGATCATCCACGTCGCCGACGCGCTCGACTCGATGCTGACGACCCGGAACTACAGAGCCGCCAGGCCGGCAGCGGAGGCTCTCGAGGAGCTCCGGCAGGCTGCGGGCAGCCAGTTCTGCCCGCGGTGTGTGGCGGCTCTCGAGCGCATCCTGCCCGTCGAGGAGAGGGAACCCGTGGCGATGCCACGGGAAGCCGTCGCGTTCTGAGCAAGCCGCGATAACCGGCTCTCGCTGGTAAAGTTCAGGGAAATATGCGCGCACTTGCTAAGTCGCGCAAATGCTCTATTCTGAATTGCAGAATGGTGCGCAAGTCCGTCTACCGCGCAGTCGCCGATATCGATCGCCAGGCCCTCGCCGAGTTCCAGGCCGGAATCCGCAAGCGCTACACCGACGAGCAGATCCTCGCCGAGCTGATGCAGTCCGCGGAACGGCTGGGGCGCTCGCCGACGATGCGGGAGTTCTCGGCCGACCCAAAAACGACTGTGCATCCGCAAACGGTGATCGAGCACTTCGGTAGCTGGAATCGCGCGAAGCGGAAGGCCGGGCTGGTGCCGCGGCGCTTCGCCACGCGGGAGGAACTGCTGGCGCTCCTCCAGGAGCTGGGGCAGGAGCTCGGCCGCGTGCCCACGGCGCGGGACATCGACGAGCATCGCGGCAAGCTACCGTCGAAGTCGCTCTATTGGCACACCTTCGGCTCGCTCACAAACGCGCTGCGGGAAGCGGGGTTCGACGTGCCGGTCGGCGAAGAGCGGCTGGAGCGGGCGCTCGACCAGGCTGTGCGCCTCTCAAAGACGCTCGGCCGCCTTCCCAAGTTCGCCGACTGGACCGAGGCGCGAAAAGCCGACGACGCGCTGCTGACCGAATGGCAGATCTACCGCATGTTCGATGCGCGGCGTGGAGCTTGGTCGACCTTCCAGTTCCTCGTGCGGGAGCGCCTGCGCGAAGCGGGCGTCGACGTGGCGCCGGATGGGACGATCAGCTAGCGGCTGCGGCTAGTGAGCGGCTGCGGCCAAGATCGCCAGCCGCTTGAGACACAACGCCGCTTCTTTTGGAGCTCGGACGGGCGGCCGGGGCGAGTCCTCGAATTGCCGGTCGGGGTTGAAGCGCGTCCGGCTCGTCTGGCGGCCCCGCTCGAGCTGGACGAGCGTGCCTTCCTCGAGCTCGGCCAGCTCCAGCTTCAAACCGAGGAAGCGCTCGACGACCTCGAGCGCGAGCTTTGTGGAGGCGAAGAAGACCCCGTCCTCGCCGGCGCCGAGCCAGACCGGTCGGCCGACGCCGCGCGCGACCGAGACCGACTCCTCGCGCCGCTCGTCGATCCAGGCGGTCGCCATCGAGCCCCGGAGCGCCTCGAGCGCTTCGGCTGCGCCCTCGCTGTGGGCAGCGACGGCGAAGATCGCCTCGGAATCGACGGTCATCCCGGGCTCGCGCCGCGCACACTCGTGCTGGGCGAGCAACTCGTCGTCGTTGAGGATGATTCCGTTGTGGATGCCGACCACCGCGCCATGGCGGATCGGATGGTTGTTCGCAGCGACGGTCGGATGTCCCTTGGTGTAGTCGCGGACGTGGACGAGGACCTCCGTTGCGCTCTGCGGAACGGTGATCTCGTCGAGAAGCGCGCTCGCGCCGGAGCGCTGCTTGTGCACGGAGACGCGCTCGCCGGGAGTGCGGTGCGCGTAGCCGACGGCGTCGGCGCCGCGCTCGGCGATTCCCGCCAGCAGAGCCTGGGCTGCGAGCGTCCGCTCGAGTGTGCTCGAGGGGGCAAGGCTGTATCCGGCAATTCCGCACATATCAGTGAGTGTAGGACCCCAGACGGACGATCTTCCTACCCAGAGGGACGGTCTTCCTAGCCTTTGACGCGGACTTCGCGCCCGAGTTAGTCATAACTTTGCGCGTCGGTTACAAAACAAAAACCTTGCTCCCTCGGTCGGGGGGTTGACAGGATCAAGCGGCTTCTCCTGGAGGCCGATATCTCGGGCACGATGGAGCAGCGGCCGCTTCCGGATTCTCTCCCCGCGCCGTCCGCCGAGCCGAAGCTGGAGCTCGTGCAGGACCGCGCCGAGGTCGACGAGGACGACCTCAAGGAAGAAGCGGCGCCGACCCAGGATCCCCTCAAGCTCTACGTTCGGCAGATCGGTGACGGCAGGCTGCTGACGCCGGCCGAAGAGCGAGAGCTCGCCAGGCGCAAGGACCAGGGTGACGAGGCCGCCAAGCGCAAGCTGATCGAATGCAACCTCCGGCTCGTGATGTCGATCACCCGCAACTACACCAAGGCCGGCGTGCCACTGCTCGACCTGATCCAGGAGGGCAATCTGGGCCTGATCAGAGCCGTCGAGAAGTTCGACTGGACGATGGGCTACAAGCTGTCGACCTACGCCACCTGGTGGATCCGGCAGGCGATCACGCGAGCGCTCGCCGACCAGGGGCGTACGATCCGCCTCCCCGTCCACGTCGCTGAGCAGGTGCGCAAGGTGATGCGCGCCCGCCGCGTGCTCGCGCAGAAGCTGAACCGCGAGCCGGTGGTAGATGAGATCGCGACGGAGGCCGGACTCACGCCGGAGAGAGTTCACGAGCTGCTCGATCTCGTCGAGGATCCGGTCAGCCTCGAGACGCCCGTCGGGGACGGCGAGAGCCTCTACGGCGACCTGATCGAGGACACGAAGCTCGACCGACCCGATGTGACGACTTCGGACAATCTCCGCGCCGTCGAGCTCTCCGATGCGCTTGACGTCCTGAATCCGCGGATGCGACTCGTCCTCGCCCGGCGCTTCGGGCTCGACGGAGAGATCCCGCAGACGCTGGAAGAGGTGGGCTCCTCACTGGGAATCACACGCGAGCGCGTGCGACAGCTCCGCACGGTTGCGCCTAGTCTGCAGCTGTATCTCCGCGCCGAGTAGCTAGCCTGGCGGGGTGGAGCCCCGTTTCGTCGACATTCACTCGCACGTTGTGCCCTCCGGGGACGACGGCGTCCAGGCCGTGTCCGAGGGCCTGGCACTGGGACATGACGCTTTCGAACACGGGACGCGCCTGCTCTATGCGACGCCGCACGTCTCGCCGGCCCTGCCGCTGACCGACGATAGAGAGCGCAGGATTCGCGAGGCTTTCGCGAAGCTCCGCGGGCTCGCGCCGCTCGAGCTTCGCCTCGGCTTCGAGCTGACGCCGATGCCGTCGCTGCTGGCTGAGGACCCTTGGCGATACGTCCTCGAGCAGACCAACCACGTCCTCGTCGAGATCCCGTTCCTCGGCTCGGCCGACCTCTTCATCGATGTCGGCGAGTGGATCGAGCACGCTGGACTGACGCCAATCGTCGCTCACCCGGAGCGGACGGACGCGGTGCTGACGAACCCCGCGCTGGCCGACGAGCTTGCCGAGCGCGGCTGGCTACTGCAGGTCAACGCCAGCAGCCTCCTCGGCCGCCACACGCCGGAGATGGAACGCGAAGGGTGGCGGCTGATCGACGACGGGTTGGCCGCGCTGATCGCCTCGGACGGTCACCGAGCAACTCGCCCAATGCTCCTCGACGGCGCCTACGAGCTCACCCGCGCGCGCGTGGGGGAGGAGCAGGCCCTGCGCTTGTTCGACGGCTCGGCGCTCGGCCTTGCAGCGCCTACGGCAACGGGGCAGCCGGCCGAGTCGGCTACAAGGTGACGGATTCCATTTCGCGCAGCTTCGCCAAGCGCTTGAGCGCTTCGGTCTCGATCTGGCGGACACGTTCGCGGGTCAGGCCAAGCCGGCGGCCGATGTCCTCGAGCGTCTTCGGCTCGGCGTCCGCGAGCCCGTAGCGGAGAATGATCACGTGGCGCTCGCGCTCGGAGAGAGCCGCCAGCGCCTGCGCGAGCGCTTCGCTGCGCAGGGAGTCCTCGACCGTCTCCTCGGGTAGCGGATCGTCATTGGCGACGAAGTCGCCGAAGACGGCGTCCTCCTGCTCGCCGACAGGCTGGTCGAGGCTGGTCGATGCCCGCGCCGCCGCCTTCACCTCGTGCGCCTGGGCGACCGGCAGGTTGGCCTCCTCGGCGATCTCCTCGAGGGTTGGCTCGCGGCCGAGCTGCGTCCAGAGGGTCCGCTCTGCGCGGTTCAGCTTCTGCATCCGCTCGACGATGTGCACGGGCATCCGAATCGTCCGAGCCTTGTCCGCGAGCGCGCGGGCGACGGCCTGGCGGATCCACCAGGTCGCGTAGGTCGAAAACTTGTAGCCACGGCGCCAATCGAACTTCTCGACCGCGCGGATAAGTCCAAGGGTGCCTTCCTGGATCAGGTCGAGAAACGGTAGTCCCTGGTTGCGGTAGTTCTTGGCGATCGAGACGACGAGACGGAGGTTCGACTGGATCATGGTCTGCTTCGCGTCCATGTCGCCGCGCTCGATCCGCTTGGCCAGCTCGACTTCCTGGGCGGCGTTCAGAAGCGGATGGCGGCCGGCCTCGCGGAGAAAGAGCTGGAGCGCGTCGGTCGTCGACTCCTGTGCCACGACCGGCGGCGGAGGGGGTGCCGGCGCGGCCTCCTTCGCCTCCTCGATCACCTCGATCCCGCGTTGGTCGAGCTCGCGGTAGACCGCCTCGGTCTCGAGCAGTCCGAGCTCGTGTGGCTCGAGCACTTCGGCCAGCTCCGCGTGCCGAATCGAACCGGAGTGCTCAGCAGCCTCGAGCAGCTGCTGAAACTCCTGGTTGGCCAACAGTGAGTCCAGCTCGACTGTCGTCATACCCGACCCTCGGTGGTTCCACGAGAGGCGCCGGTCGAAACCCTTTCGGCGCCACTCTGGGGCCAGTGCACGAGAACGGAGATTATGTCAAGTCGGAATCTGGACATTCGATCTGGGCCTCCCCTGGGCTAGACGAGAAAGTAAAGGGTGCAGGCGAGGCCTGCAGCCAGACAGTAAGCGGCGAAGGGTGTCAACCTATTGGTTTCGAAGAAGCGCATCAAGAAGCGGACCGCCAGATAGGCAGTAACGGCGGAGCAAATCGCACCGACGAGAGCGGGCCCGCGCACTCCGTTTCCTTGCGAACCGAAGAGTTCCGGAAGCTTCAGGGCCGCAGCGGCGCCGATGATCGGGGTCGCGAGCAGAAAGGCGAATCGGGCAGCGTCCTCGTTCGAGAGCCCGACGAGAAGGCCGCCGCCCATCGTCACGCCCGAGCGCGAGATTCCGGGGATGAGCGCGCCGGCTTGCAGCGTCCCCACTCCGACGGCGTCGCGCCAACTGACGCGCCTGGCGATCCGGCCGTCGGGGTCGCCGTGCTGAGGCTGCGGAGCGCGCCGGCGGAGCGCCTCGGCGAGGAACAGAAGTACACCGTTGACCATCAGAAAGAGTGCGGCCGACTGCGCCGAGGCGAAGATGCTCCGGAGCTTGTGTTCGAGCAGCAGCCCCAGGATCCCGGCCGGGATCGTGCCGACGACGAGCAACCACCCGAGCTTTGCATCGGTGTCGTCCTCGGCGATCTCCCGATCGCGGAGGCTCCTCCCCAGGCCGCGCAGGATCCGGAGCCAGTCGCGCCAGAAGAAGCCGAGCAAGACGAGCGCCGTCGCCAGGTGCGTGGCGACGAGGAAGGTGATGAAGTAGGAGTCGTTCTGGTGGATGTTCCAGCCGAGCAGCCTCGGCAGGATGACGCTGTGGCCGAGGCTCGAGACGGGAAAGAGCTCGCTGAAGCCCTGCAGCAGGCCGAGCAGGATCGCTTGTCCGTAGGAGATCGGCAAGGGTCGGGGTTCGCTAGGCGGTCGCGCGTCCTGGACGCGGACCGGCAGACCTGAACCACGCGAATACGAGGCATGCCAGGCCGACGAGGAACGAGGCGATTCCGTGCTTGACGTGATGATGGTTCGAACCCGCTTCATGGCCCGGAAGCCACGAGGGCAACGACTTGGCCGGCTCCGCCCAGTAAACGACGGCAAGCACGATCAGCGCGAGGCCGACAAGGACGGCGAGCCAGACGAGAAGACGGCCGCGCTCCACGACCGCGCAGCTTACGGGAGCTGGATCATTCATCGTCGGATGAACGCGGCACTTCGGCAGGGAACTCGTCGCGAGAACGGCGCGGGACCCGGTGCGTGAAGGCCTCGCCGCCGGAGGCGGCGAGGGTCTGCGCGCGGCCAGGTAAAACGAAACGGCCACCCGAAGGTGGCCGTTTCGTTCGCCGAGTCGATTTCGCTTTCGTCCACCGGCTCCGCTGACCTTCGGCTTCCGCCTACTGCCTTCAGTTCCGGCTTCGACCTACTAGCGCTCCGTGCTCGGCGCAAACGGGAATCTAGGAGAGGCCAGGTCCTTCCGCAAGAGGTCCGAAACACGAAAAGGGCGCAATTTGCAGAAATTCAATTTTCCACATTTCCACAGCAGACCTTGCAACTTGTGGAAACAGGCCTGAGGCGTCGCTCGCATGCCGACTGGACGTTGGGACGCGGCGGCTCGATTGAGAAGAGGCGGAGAAGCCGCCGTTGATTAGAGTCTTGCACATGCCGCACATGCCTCGGCCCCCTTCGATCGATCACGGTGTCATCTCTTTCCTGTGGGCGATCGGGATCGGCGCGTACATCTATTTCGGATCGCTCGCGGTCGGCGTCTCGTCCGGGACGGCATTCATCTTCGCGGCCCTCGGCGCCTTCGCAATTTTCATCTTCGTTCGAGTCTTCGGCGAGGACACGCCACCGCGGCGATACGCCGTAAGGCGGCGCAACTCGCGGCCGCGGACAAGCCGGGATTAGCGGCCGCGCGAGTGAATCGCGCGACCTCTTAAGCGGCATCGCGAGCGATACCGGGGATACGCCGTCAGGCGCAAGTCGCAGAGCTGAAGAGCTGGATTAGGCGGCCACGCGGCGCGAGCCCATGCGGTGGTCGCCGGCCAAGGCGACCAGCAAGAGGCGCGTGAGGTCGGTCCCGATCAGCCGTTGCAGACGATCGGTGGCCGGCAGACGCTCCTCGCAATCGAGTGCGGCACAGTGCGCGATCAGCAGGCTCGGACCTCGAGAGACGAAGCGGCCGTGGGCTGCGGGGCTCATGCAAAGGAGTATCGCCCGGACCCCGCCGCTGCCTCATCCCTGACCGGAGTGAGCCTCCTGTTCCGGGGGTGCGTCGCGCGGGGGCGCAGGCGCGTCGCGCGTGGGCGCAGGCTCTGCTCGCTCGGCCACGGGCGGTCGTGCGGGCGCCTCGCCGCGGCCGCGATGGACGATCGGCCCCGTCGTGTCGAAGCTATAGCCGAACACAAGCCCGAGGCCGAAGGAGAGTACGGCGACGTAATCCTTGAAGTCCTTGACGAGACCGTCGATGCCGATGTCGTTCGACCATTTGCGGATGTGGTTGCGGCCGAGCCCATGGTGTGGCTGGTGGAAGATCACGATCCAGAGGACGACGATCGCGACCGGGATGAACGCCCACAGCAAGACGCTGATCGAGATTCGCGGCCACCCCCACTTCGTCCAGCCGCCAAGCAACTGCGAGAGCGCCATCACCAGGCCGGCGGCAGCCACCAGGCCGTAGGTAGCCCAGTACTCGCCGTTCGAGCCGCTGCCGATCTGGGTCGCGAGCCAGATCAGGAGTCCCGCGATCGCGGCCGAGATCAGCGTGACGGTTGCACGGGTCAATCCATACATCGGGGCACCACCTCCTCGAGGGCGGTTACCCTGACTGTCGCGAAACTATTCGAGCTCGGGCGCGGCGAGCCAGCGACGCCTCAGAGCGCGAGCCGCCGGGCGTCGAACTGAGCCGAATCGAGCTCTGCAGCGAACTCCTCCGCAGCGCGGGCCACATCTGCGTCGAAAACGTGCTCGACGACGCCGATTTCGGCATCGTTGTGGAACGGCAGGTCGACGTGCTGCTCGGAGACGAGGTTGATCGACGTTGAATCGCAAACCGGGCAGCGCACCGCAACGCCGACGATGCCGGGCGGCCCCGACGGCGCCAGCAGGAAGAACGACGACGGAAAAACCGGCCGCCGCTGGTTCTCCGGATAGCAGAAGAAGCTCCACGGCCACTCCCCCGCTCCAATCCTGGTCGCGGCCACGCCCGCCAGCTCCTCCTCCAGCGGCTCGCGGCGAGCAGTCATCAGGTTCAGGAACGAGACGTCGCCGCCGAGCCCCAGCGGTGCCCAGTCGAGCTCCGCGTGGGTGACGAGGCCGGGATGCTCCTGACCGCACCCACACTCGAAGCGAACGCGAAAAACAGCGGGATGCGCCGCGCCGGGCAGTCGTTCCAGTCGGCGGAAGCTCGAGAGAGCGATCCGCGTATCGCCCTGCCCGGGACAGGCGAACGTGTACTGAGTCGTCAGACGGTCGTACATTGCCCCTTTGTAATCGGCCGCCCGGACGGGACTTGTGAGTATTAGTACGCGATCAGGGCGTGAAAGTCGTACGTCTGCAGGCGTTCGCGGCCGCCGAGGAACGTCAACTCGATGATGAAGGCCACCCCGACCACCTCGGCGCCGAGGCTTTCGACCAGGCCGGCGATTGCCTCGACGGTGCCGCCGGTCGCGAGCACATCGTCGTGAATCAGTACGCGGTCGCCATTCCGGATCGTCTCCGGATGCAACTCGAGCGTATTCTCGCCGTACTCGAGCGCGTAGGTGGCGCCGATCGTCTCCGGTGGCAGCTTGCCGGGACGTCTCGCCGGGACGAAGCCACAGCCAATCTCGCGCGCGATCGCCGCACCGAGGATGAAGCCGCGGGCCTCGGCCCCAAGGACGACGTCGGGTCGCCGGTCCTTCACCCACTCCGCCAG
>Ga0209156_10003308_pt1 | contig 12215 bp, 9 predicted proteins | sample GraSoiAngelo_124_FD_185881 | JGI IMG/M metagenome (GOLD analysis project Ga0209156, IMG submission 185881) | Grasslands soil microbial communities from the Angelo Coastal Reserve, California, USA - 14_0927_05_20cm (SPAdes) (version 2) | ecosystem: Environmental > Terrestrial > Soil > Grasslands ...
ACGCGCACGTTGACATGACCGAGCTGGCGCCCTGCCTGATGGTGCAGGGGACGGGCTCCGGCGTCGGCAAGAGCGTCCTGACCGCCGCCCTCTGCCGCCTCTTCGCGCGCGCGGGTTTCCGCGTCGCGCCCTTCAAGTCGCAGAACATGTCGCTCAACGCCTCGGTCACGGCGGACGGCGGCGAGATCGGCCGGGCGCAGGCCGCGCAGGCGGAGGCGGCCGGCGTCGAGCCGAGCGTGGACATGAACCCGATCCTGCTTAAGCCCGAGGCCGGCGATCGCTCGCAGGTCGTCGTGCGGGGCCGCGCCGTCGGGACGGTGGACTGGCGCGAGTACGGGCGCATGCAGCCGCGACTGCTGCCGATCGTGGCGGAGAGTCTCGAGCGTCTCAGGCGCGCCCACGACCTCGTCCTCATCGAGGGGGCGGGGAGCCCGGCGGAGATAAATCTGACGGCGACCGAGATCGTCAACATGCGCGTCGCCCGGCTCACCGACGCGCGCGTGCTGCTCGTCGGCGACATCGATCGCGGCGGCGTCTTCGGAGCCCTCGTGGGCACGCTCGCGCTGCTCGAGCCGGCCGACCGCGCGCGCGTCGGCGGCTTCGTCGTGAACAAGTTTCGCGGCGACGCCGAGGTCCTCCGCCCGGGGCTCGAGGAGCTGACGGCTCGGACGGGCGTGCCCGTGCTCGGCGTCGTGCCCTGGATCGACGGCCGGCTTGCGCCCGCGGAGGATTCGCTGGACCTCGACTCGCCGCGCGCCCCGGCGGGCGGCGGCGACGCCGCGCTCGAGATCGCGGTCGTCAGGCTCCCGCACGTCGCCAACTTCGACGACGTCGAGCCGCTCGCCGAGGAGCCCGGCGTGCGCGTGCGCTGGGTCACGACGCCGGACGCGCTCGGCTCGGCCGATCTCGTCCTGCTGCCCGGGAGCAAGAGCACCGTGGCCGATCTCGACTGGCTCCGTGCGCGCGGGCTCGCGGCGGCGATCCGGGACGCCGCGGCCGCGGGACGCCAGGTGCTCGGCATCTGCGGCGGCTTCCAGATGCTCGGCGAGGCCGTGCTCGATCCCGAGGGCGTGGAGTCGCCCGCGCCCTCCCGGGAGGGCCTCCGCCTCCTGCCGGTGGTGACGACTTTTTCGCCGTCGAAGACGACCGTGCGCGTCCGCGCGCGTGTGGCCAGGGCACCGGGGCCGTTCGACGCCGCGGCCGGGAGCGAGGTCACGGCGTACGAGATCCACGCGGGACAGACGCGCGTGGCGCCGGACGCGCCGCGGCTCTTCGCCGTCCTCGAGCGTGCGGGCGCTCCCACCGTCGACGCCGACGGCGTCGCAAGCGCGTCGGGCAACGTCGCCGGCACCTACCTGCACGGCCTCTTCGCCAACGACGCGCTTCGCGGCGCGCTCCTGCGTCACCTCGCGGCCCATGCGGGCCGCGCGCCCGATCCGCGCTGGGGCGCGTCGCGTGGCGACCCCTACGAGCGGCTCGCCCGCGTGGTCGGTGCGGCGCTCGACCTCCAGGCGGTCGCGAGGCTCGCCGGCCTCGCCGTCCCGAGAGCCTGAGCCGATTCGCCACGCGGTCGCCGTCCTGCTCCTCGCCGTCGCGCTCGACCTGGCGCTCGGTGATCCGCCGAACTGCGTGCATCCGGTCGCGTGGCTCGGTCGCGCGCTCGGCGCGGGCGGGCGCGCGCTGCGCCGGGGTGGCCCGGCCGCGCTGCTACTCGGCGGCGCCCTCACGGCGCTCGGCGCCGCTGTCCTCGCCGGCCTCGGCGGCCATGTCGTCGGCGCGCTCGCGGCGCGTCTCGAAGGACTGGGCGCGCTCGTGGAGGCGCTCGCGCTCGCGTGCCTCCTGTCACTCCGGAGCCTCGCCGCCGCCGCGCTCGGCGTGAAGGCGGCGCTCGCGGCCAGCGACCTCGCCGCGGCACGCGCGGCCGTCGGCCGTCACCTCGTGAGCCGGCCCACGGCCACGCTCGACGCGGGACACGTCGCCTCGGCGACGATTGAGTCGGTCGCCGAGAACCTGACCGACGCCTTCGTCGCACCCGTGTGCTTCTACCTCGCGTTCGGGCTGCCGGGTGCCGCCGTCTACCGCGCGATCAACACCGCCGACGCGATGTTCGGCTATCGCGAGGGGACCCTCGAGTACTTTGGCAAGGTCGGCGCGCGGCTCGACGACCTGTTCAACCTGGCGCCCGCGCGCCTCGCGGGCTGGGCGATCGTCGCCGGAGCGCGGCTCGCGGGTGAAAGCGCGGCGCGCGCGGCGGGCGTGATGCTGCACGATCGCCGTCGCACGACGAGCCCGAACGCGGGTTTCACGATATCCGCGATGGCCGGCGCGCTCGGCGTCACGCTGGAGAAACCCGGCGCGTACCGGCTCGGCAGGGGGCCGCTGCCCGCGGCCGAGGACATCGCGCGCTCGATCCGTGTGTTCGCCGCGGCCTCGGCCGTGAGTCTCGGCACCGCCATCGCGACCGCCTGGGCGCTCTCCCATGCATTGCGATAAATCAATGAGTTAGGCACCAGGGCCTGAGACGGGGCCGAGGCCTCCGATCGGGGCGCTGCGAACGGGCCCCACGCTCGCCCCGCGCGGCGCTCGGGCGAGCGACGCGCACGACCGGGCGTCGTCGGCGAGCGGGCACCGGGAAGGCGCCGCCGCGCGGCCAAACAGCCCCGCGGCAAAGCACGAGGTGTTGGCCCGTGAGTCCGTGATTTTTCGCCCTTTTTCTGCGGCCCGGACTCGGGTGCGCGCGTATCATTGAATGTGACGCCGCCGCCGCGCGGCATTTTTTGTCATGTCGATCACCGAACGGTTGACCGAGGGAGTCCGGACGGCGCTCGCCAACGCGGGATTGCCGGAGCCTCCGACGTGCGTCTGGGAGGTGCCGCGCCAGCCCGAGCACGGTGACTACGCGACGAACGCGGCCATGACGCTCGCACGCTCGGCGAAGAAGCCTCCGCGGCAGATCGCCGAGCTGATCGTCAAGCACTTCCCGTCGCTGCGGGAGGTCGAACGGCTCGAGGTCGCGGGCCCTGGGTTCCTCAACGTCTTTCTCGCGCCCGCGTGGTGCGCGAACGCGCTCCGCGAGATCCTCGCCGCGGGCGACCACTACGGCAGGAGCGAGGCCGCGCGCGGCCGCCGCATCCGTCTCGAGTTCGTCTCCGCGAACCCGACGGGCCCGCTCGTGATCGTCAATGCCCGCGCCGCGGCCATCGGCGACTCGCTCGCGCGCCTGCTGCGCTCGCAGGGCGCCGCCGTGACGACCGAGTACTACGTCAACGACGCGGGCACGCAGTTCGAGGCGCTCGCGCGCTCGTTCGAGGCGCGCGTGCTCCAGGAGCTCGGACAGCCGGTGCCGCTTCCCGACAACGGCTATCCGGGCGACTATCTGATCGACCTGGCGCGCGACTACGTGAGTGAATGTCGCGCCAAGGGCGCCGACGAGATGCGGGCACTCCAGTCGCGGGTCGTCGCCTCCGAGCGCGAGCGGCTGGAGCACTTCGGGCGCTGGGCGGTCGCGCGCATCCTCGAGCAGCAGCGGCGCGTCCTGCGCGACTACGGCGTCGAGTACGACGTCTGGACCTCGGAGCAGCGTGACGTCCGTGACCGCGGGCTCGCCCAGAAGGCGCTCGAGGCGCTCGCCACGCGGGGCCTGACCTACGAGAAGGACGGCGCACTCTGGTTCCGCTCGACGGAGGCCGGCGACGACGCGGGCGACGACAAGGACCGCGTCCTGCGCCGGTCGAGCGGCGAGGTGACCTACTTCGCCGTGGACATCGCGTTCCACCACTACGTGAAGTTCGCGGACGCCGATCGGGTCATCAACCTCTACGGCCCCGACCATCACGGCTACGTGCCGCGCCTGCGGGCGGCGATGCAGGCGCTCGGCCACCCGCCCGAGACCTTCGAGGTCCTCATCGTCCAGCTCGTGACGCTCCTGCGCGACGGCCAGCCCGTCCGCATGTCGAAGCGCCGCGGCGAGTTCGTCCTGATGGAGGAGCTCCTCGAGGAGGTCGGACGCGACGCGGCGCGCTTCACCTTCGTCACGCGGCGCCACGACAGCCCGCTCGAGTTCGACCTGGCTGTCGCCACCCGGCAGTCGAGCGAGAACCCCGTCTACTACGTCCAGTACGCGCACGCGCGGATCCGGTCCATCGACCGGCAGGTGGGAGAGCAGGGCATCGCCGTGCCGCCGTTCGAGCAGGCCGACCTCTCGCCGCTCACGGCGCCCGAGGAGCAGGCGCTCATCAAGCGGCTCCTCCAGTACCCGGAGGTCGTGCGGGGCGCGGCCCAGGCGCTCGAGCCCCATCGGGTCGCGTACTGGCTCTCCGAGCTCGCCGCCGCGTTCCACCCCTATTACAAGAACCACCGCGTGATCCAAGACGACCGGCGGCTCATGCTCGCGCGACTCGCCCTCTGCGCCACCGTCGGGCGCGTGATCCGGAACGGCCTCGAGCTCCTCGGCGTCTCGGCGCCGGAGTCGATGTGATGCTGCGCGGCGGGCCCATGGCGTCGCGGACGAGGCGCGGCCGCGGGGGCGTGAGCACGTTCTTCGTCGCCGTCGGTTGCCTCGCCATCCTGGGCGCGACGTTCCTGCTCGGCCTGATGGTGGGTCGCTTCTGGCCGGGCCTCCCGCCGGCCCCGAGCGCGGCCGTGGCGAAGGCGCCGCGCGAGCGGGCCCGCGAGCGCGAGACGCGCGCGCCCGAGACGCCGCCCCGGCTGACCTTCTACCACGAGCTCACGGCCCCGCTCACGGCGCCGCCGGCCGCGAAGCCGGCGAAGCCGCGCGGCGAGACGCCGAGGGCCGAGGCCCCTAAGCAGGAGCCGCCGCAGACGGACCAGGCGGAGGCGCTCGCGCCGCCGGCGCCCGGCCGCTTCACGGTCCAGGTGGGGGCCTACAAGGCGCGCGAGCCGGCGGAGGCGCTGCGCGCGCGCCTGGCCGCCGCGGGCCACGACGCCTACGTCGCCGAGATCGACGGGGCCGCCGTGCGCTTCCGCGTGCGCGTGGGCGCGTACGCCACGCGCGAGGCCGCGCAGGAAGTGGCCGCGCGCCTGGCCGCCGGCCGCGCGTTCTCGACGTACGTCACGGCCCGCTAGGATGGCCCCGCGCGCGGGCCGCGTCCTCATCACCGAGGAGGCGCTCCGGGCGCGCGTCGCGGAGCTCGGGCGCGCGATCGCGCGTGACTACGGCGCGCAGGGTCCGATCCTGGTCGGCGTCCTCCAGGGCGCGTTCGTCTTCATGGCCGACCTGATCCGGGCCATCCCGATCGACCTGACGACCGACTTCATCGGCGTGTCGAGTTACGCGGGCGGCACGACGTCCTCGGGCGAGGTGCGGCTCGTCTCCGACCTCTCGATGTCGATCGAGGGCCGGCAGGTGCTGATCGTCGAGGACATCGTGGACACGGGGCTCACGCTCGCGTACCTCAAGCGCAACCTCGAGGCGCGCCACCCCGCGCGCGTGCGGGTGTGCGTCCTCGTCGACAAGGTCGAGAGCCGCCAGGTCGCGCTCGAGCTCGACTACGTGGGCTTCACGCTCCCGAACATCTACGTCGTCGGCTACGGCCTGGATCACGACGGGCTCTTCCGGAACCTGCCGTACATCGCCGAGCTCGAAGGAGGCTGAGCGCCGCGCCGCGTCATTTGGCGCGTGATGCTATAATGGCCGGGCATGAATCAGGTGTATAAGAACCTCGCCCTCTGGATGGTGATCGGCCTGATCGTCATCCTGTTGTTCACCGTGTTCCAGGGCGCGCAGCAGGGCGGCCAGGAGCAGCCGAACTTCTCCGAGTTCCTGCGCGCCGTGGACCAGGGCCGGGTCGACTCCGTCGTGATCCGCGGCAACCACGTCACGTACACGCTCAAGGACTCCGCGCAGACGCAGCGGACGTACATCGTCGAGTATCCCGACCTCATCAAGACGCTGAAGGACCGCGGCGTGCGGATCGCGGTGAAGCCGCCCGACGCGAACCCGTGGTACGCGATTTTTCTCCAATGGGTGCCGATGCTCCTCTTCATCGGCGTCTGGATCTTCTTCATGCGCCAGATGCAGGGCGGCGGCGCGAAGGCGCTCTCGTTCGGCAAGTCGCGCGCACGGCTGATCTCGGAGAAGCAGAACAAGGTGACGTTCCAGGACGTCGCGGGCGTCGACGAGGCCAAGGAGGAGCTACGGGAGATCATCGATTTCCTCAAGGACCCGCAGAAGTTCCAGAAGCTCGGCGGCAAGATCCCGAAGGGCGTCCTCCTCGTCGGCCCGCCCGGCACCGGCAAGACGCTGCTCGCGAAGGCGATCGCGGGAGAAGCGAACGTACCCTTCTTCTCTATCTCGGGGTCCGATTTCGTGGAGATGTTTGTTGGCGTCGGGGCTTCGCGGGTCCGGGACCTCTTTGAGCAGGGCAAGAAGCACGCACCTTGTATCATCTTCATGGACGAGATCGACGCCGTCGGACGGCACCGCGGCGCGGGCCTGGGCGGCGGTCACGACGAGCGCGAGCAGACGCTCAACCAGCTCCTCGTCGAGATGGACGGCTTCGAGACGAACGAGGGCGTCATCCTCATCGCCGCGACGAACCGGCCCGACGTGCTCGACCCGGCGCTGCTCCGCCCGGGGCGCTTCGACCGCCAGGTGGTCGTGCCGCGGCCGGACGTCAAGGGCCGCGAGGAGATCCTGCGCGTCCACACGCGGCGTATCCCGCTCGCGCCGAACGTCGACCTCAAAGTCCTCGCACGCGGGACACCCGGCTTCTCCGGCGCCGATCTGGCGAACCTCGTCAACGAGGCGGCGCTGCTCGCGGCGCGCCAGAACAAGAAGCTCGTCGAGATGGTCGACTTCGAGAACGCCAAGGACAAGGTCCTGATGGGCGTCGAGCGCCGCTCGATGATCATCTCGGACGCCGAAAAGCGGACGATCGCGTACCACGAGGCGGGCCACACGCTCGTGGCCGACTTCCTGCCGGGCACCGACCCTGTGCACAAGGTCACGATCATCCCGCGCGGCCGTGCGCTCGGCCTCACGCAGCAGCTGCCGCTCGACGACAAGTACAACTACTCGAAGGAGTACTTGGTCAACCGGATCACGATCCTCCTGGGCGGGCGCGCGGCGGAGGAGATCGTCCTGCACCAGCAGACGACCGGCGCCGGCGACGACCTCGAGAAGGCGACCGAGATGGCGCGCAAGATGGTCTGCGAGTGGGGCATGTCCGACAGACTCGGCCCGCTCACGTTCGGCAAGAACGAGGAGCACATCTTCCTGGGCCGCGAGGTGGCGCGCCAGAAGGACTACAGCGAGGACACGGCCCTGATGATCGACTCGGAGATCAAGCGCATCGTGCTCGAGTGCGCGAGCCGCGCGCGCCAGATCCTCGAGGACAACATCGAAAAGCTCCACGCGCTCGCCCGGGCGCTGCTCGAGCGTGAGTCCCTCGACGGCGAGGAGATCGCGCGCATCCTGCGCACCCGACCGTTCCAGGAAGCCGCCGCCCCGGCGTAGCGGCGCGCGGCTCGCCGTGATCCCGAGCCGAGCCACCCTCGCCGGCCTGTCCCTCGGCGACGGGCTCCCCGTCGCCGTCATGGGCGTCCTCAACGTGAGCCCCGAGTCGTTCCACGCGGGGTCCGTCGTGGGGCGTGATGACGACCTCCTCCGCGCCGCGCTCGCGATGGTCGGAGCCGGGGCCGCTCTGATCGACGTGGGCGCACGCTCGACGGCCCCCTACCTGCCGACGGCGATCTCCGAGGCCGAGGAGTGCCTGCGTCTGGTCCGCGCGGTGGAGCGGCTCGTCGGCAAGCTGCCCGTGCCCGTGTCGGCGGACACCGCGCGTCCCGCGCCGGCCCGCGCGGCGCTGGAGGCCGGCGCCCGGGTGATCAACGACGTCTCCGGCCTCCGTGACCCCGCCGTCGCCGCGCTCGTCGCCCAGCACCACGCCGGCGTCATCCTCATGGCCGCGCCCGCCAGGGCCGGGGGCGGGCGCGCCTCGTCGACCACGCTAGCGGTGACCCGTCCCGGAGACTCTACGAGCCCGGACTTCGAGCAGCGCGCAGAGGCTACGGGTCGCCGCGGCGCCCCCGCCCCCGGCCCAGACCCGGTCGCGACCGTCAAGAGCCTGCTCGGCGAGGCGCTCGAGAGGGCGCACACGGCGGGGATCCCGGACGAGCGGATCGTCGTCGACCCCGGGATCGGGTTCTTCAGAAACGAGGGCGTCCCATGGGACGCCTGGGACGCGCGCGTCCTGGCCGGGCTCTCGGCCCTCGGCGCGCTCGGCCGACCCCTCTGCGTCGGTGTCTCCCGAAAGTCCTTCATCGGCGTCATCACCGGGCGTGACGGCACCGGCGAGCGCCTGGCGGGCTCGCTCGCCGCGACCGCAGTCGCCGTGTGGAACGGCGCGGCCCTGATCCGGACCCACGACGTGCCCGACACGCTCGACGCCGTGCGCGTCGCAGAGCGCCTGCGGAACGCGGCGCGGGCCCTATAATAACGGTCAATGACGCGCCTGTTCGGGACTGACGGCATCCGCGGCGTCGCCAACGAGGAGCCCCTCACGCCCGACCTCGCCTTTCGCGTGGGCCGGCAGCTCGCCGCCACGCTTCAGGCCGAGCACGGCGCCAAGCGCGCCCGGCTCGTCATCGGCCGCGACACGCGCCACTCCGGCCCGCTGCTCGAGTCGGCGCTGGTCGCCGGGCTCCTCTCCGCCGGCGCCGACTGCTACGCGGTCGGCGTCCTGCCGACGCCGGCCATCGCGCTCCTCACGCGCCGGCTCGAGGCGCACGGCGGCATCGTGCTGAGCGCCTCGCACAATCAGTTCGAGGACAACGGCATCAAGCTCTTCTCCTCGGAGGGCACGAAGTTCCCCGACGCGTGGGAAGACGAGATCGAGCGGCGGCTCGGCGGGCCCGACCAGGCGCCGCGGGCGCGGGGCGCGGGGATCGGCGAGCTGGTCGAGTACGACCGAGCGGAGACCGACTACGTCGACTTCCTCTGCGCCGCGTTCCCGCTCGACCTCGGCGGGCTCACGATCGTCCTCGACTGCGCCCACGGCGCGACGTATCGTGTGGCGCCGCGCGCCTTCCGGCGGCTCGGGGCGCGGGTCCTGGCGCTCGGCGCGCGGCCGACGGGGACCAATATCAACAAGGGCGTCGGCGCGCTCCACCCCGAAGCCCTCCAGAAAAAGGTCCGCGGCAGCGGCGCGGCGGTCGGCTTCGCCTTCGACGGCGACGGCGACCGGCTCATCTCGGTGGACGCGACCGGGGAGATCCGCGACGGCGACCACGCGCTCGCGATCGCGGGGCGTCACTTCGCCACGCGCGGCCGGCTCAAGGGCCAGGTCGTCGTCACCACCGTGATGGCGAACCTCGGCCTCGACCAGGCCCTCCGCGCCGCGGGCATCCGCGTCGTCAAGACGCAGGTCGGGGACCGCTACGTGTACGAGGAGATGCAGAAGCTCGGCGCCAACCTGGGCGGCGAGCAGTCGGGCCATCTCTTGTTTCTCGACCGGGCGCCCGCCGGCGACGGCATCCTGTCGGCGCTCGTGCTCCTGAGCGTGGCCGCGGAGACGGGGGAGACGCTCGCCTCGCTCGCCGCCTGCATGCAGAAGTTTCCGCAGGTGCTCCTGAACGTCGAGGTGGCGTCGAAGCCGCCGCTCGAGACGGTCCAGGGGCTCGGCGAGCGTGTCGCCGCCTTCGAGCAGGAGCTCGGCGGCAACGGGCGCATCCTCGTCCGCTATTCGGGCACCGAGCCGCTCGCGCGTGTCATGCTCGAGGGCCCCGACGCCTCGCGCATCGGCGCGATGGCCGACGAGCTCGCGGGGATCATCCGGCGCAAGATCGGGCGATAGCGGCGGCGTGACCATCACGGGGATCGGCGTCGACCTGGTGAACATCCCGCGGATGCGCGAGGTGATCGACCGCTGGCAGGACCGCTTCCTGGAGCGCGTCTTCACCGCGCAGGAAATCGCCTACTGCCGCGGGCGGCGCGACCCCGTGCCGCACTTCGCGGCGCGCTTCGCCGCGAAGGAGGCGGCGTTGAAGGCGCTCGGCACCGGGCTCAGGCTGGGCGTGAACTGGCGCGAGCTCGAGGTGCGCCGCGAGCGCGGCCAGGCGCCGGAGCTCGTGCTCTCCGGACGGTCGAGGGAAATCGGGCGCTCGCGGGGTGGGAGTCGCATGCTGCTCACGCTCACCCACGAAGGGGAGTATGCGCTGGCACAGGCTATGCTCGTGGGCGATTAGCGTGGCGCTCGCTCCCGTCGTCCTCTACGGCTGCGCGCCGCATCCGGTCACCTTCGACACCACGACCGCCACGGGCTCGATCACGGGCCAGCCGGGCTGGCGCGGCCTGGTCATCGCGGCGCCCCACGGCACCTCGGACCCGCGTACCGGCGACATCGCCGCGGCCCTCGCGCGGCGTACCGGCTTCGGCGTCGTCATCGCCACGGGGTTCGGGCTCGAGCCCGACGCGCGCGAGCGCGCCGGGCGCCGCTACGAGGTCAACCGGCCGTTCGAGGGCGTCCCCGGCCGGCCGCTGGCGGAAGAGGTCGCCACGGACGGCGCGCGCCAGGTCTACGAGGCGTACGAGCGCCGGGTGCGCGAGGTGGCGCAGGGCCCGCTGCGCTTCCTCGCGGAGGTCCACGGCAACAACCACCGCGACGCGGCGGGCCGGATCGAGATCGCCACCGTCGGCGTGGACCGCGACGAGGCCTTCCGCCTGCGCGCGCTCCTCGAGGTCATCCGCGACGCGCACCTCCGGGCGAACCGCGGGGCGCCACGGCTCGAGATCCTCGTCGAGCCCGCCGACACGCTCCGCTACGCCGCCTCGGGGGCGAAGAAGAACGGGATCCTCCGGCTTCCCGAGCGCGGGCTCCACATCGAGCTGCCGCGCGCGGCGCGCGCCGAGTGGCGGGAGGCGTACACGGCGATCCTCGCCGACTTCCTCGTCCAGGCCGCGGCGCTCGCCGCCGGCCGGTAGGGCCGGTGCAGCCGCTCTTCACCGCCGCGGAGGTGCGGCGGCTCGATCGTCGCGCGATCGACGAGCTCGGCATCCCCGGCGCCACGCTGATGGAGAACGCGGGACGCGGCGCGGCCGAGGAGATCCGTACGCTGCTCGAGGATCTCAAGGCGGGGCGCAATGCGCGGGTGGCGGTGGTCTGCGGCAAGGGTGGCAACGGCGGCGACGGCTTCGTCGCCGCGCGGTGGCTGAAGAAATGGGGGGCGCGGCCGGAGGTCCTGCTGGCGTTTCCGGAGGGCGAGATCGGCGGCGACGCCGCGGAGATGCTGCGCGCGCTCAAGCGTACCGGCGTGCGCCCGTGGCGCGTCGAGGACGAGGGCGCGGCCGCGGAGGCGCTGGCGAGCGCGCACGTCGTCGTCGACGCGCTCCTCGGCACGGGCGCGCGTGGCGCGCCCGAGGGGCTCGTCGCGCGCCTGATCGAGCTGATCAACGCGAGCGGCCGGCCCGTCGTCGCGCTCGACGTTCCGTCGGGGGCGCCGGCGGACGGGGGAGCGCCCGCCGGTCCTGCGGTGCACGCTACCCTCACGCTGACCTTCGCCGGCTGGAAGCGCGGGCTCGTGACCGGCGTCGGACCCGAGCTGGCGGGCGAGGTCGAGGTCGTCCCGATCGGGATGCCCGAGGCCGAGCTCGCCCGCGGCGTGACGACCTTCGTGCTGGAGCTCCAGGACGTCGCGCGGCACTTCCCGCCGCGGCCGCGGAACGCTCACAAGGGCAGCTACGGCCACCTCCTGATCGTCGCGGGCTCGCTCGGCAAGACCGGGGCGGCGGCCCTGGCGGCGATGGCCGCGATGCGGAGCGGGGCCGGGCTCGTGAGCGTCGCGACGCCCGCAAGCCAGCAGCCCGTCGTGGCCGGTCTCGTGCTCGAGGCGATGACCGAGGCACTTCCGGAGACCGCCGCGCGCACGCTCGCGCTGAAGGCGCGCGAGGTCGTGGCCGAGCTCGCCGCGCGGCGCGACGCGGTCGCGCTCGGGCCCGGGATCGGGCTCGATGAGGAGACGCGGGCCGCGGCGCGGGCCCTCGTCCAGGAGCTTCCGAAGCCGATGGCCGTCGACGCTGATGCCCTCAGCGCCATCGCCGGGCACCTCGACGTGCTCCGCGGCGCGCCCGCCGCGCGCTGCCTCACACCACATCCGGGCGAGCTGGCGCGGATGCTCGGCGTCACGGTCGACGAGGTCCAGCGCGACCGGATCGAGGTCGTGCGCGAGTTCGCGACGCGCCGCCGCGTCCACCTGGT
>Ga0209156_10003309_pt1 | contig 12214 bp, 3 predicted proteins | sample GraSoiAngelo_124_FD_185881 | JGI IMG/M metagenome (GOLD analysis project Ga0209156, IMG submission 185881) | Grasslands soil microbial communities from the Angelo Coastal Reserve, California, USA - 14_0927_05_20cm (SPAdes) (version 2) | ecosystem: Environmental > Terrestrial > Soil > Grasslands ...
CCATGGACAAAGAATAACGGCGGTTGGGAGCCTAGCGGTTGCAGGGGCACCAGCGACCTCCATGGCGGCGCCCAATTTTCCCTGGTAAGCCGGCGGGTTAGCGATTCGACCGTAGGCGACTGGAACAACGCCGCGATGGGCAGCTTGCATCCGAGAAGCTTGTCGATTTCCGTCGCCAGTCGGGCGGCGAGGAGCGAATGACCGCCGATCTCAAAAAAATTGTCTTGGCAGTCAATATCCTCCCGTTGGAAGAGTCGCCGCCAGAGCCGGATCAATTCCAGTTCCAGTAGATTGCGCGGCGGCACCGCCTCCCCGCTGCCGGCTGGCGAAGTCAGCGTGGGCTTGGGTAGCGTGCGTCGGTCCACCTTGCCGCTTGGGGTCAACGGCAGTGCCGACATGAACTCGACATGCGCCGGAATCATATAATCCGGTAACCTCGCCTTGAGGGTGGCTTTCAATCCTGCTTGGTCAGGCTCCCGGTTCCCGCTGGCCACGACGTAGGCCACCAGTTGTTTCTCTCCGGTGGCGTCTTCGCGCAAGGACACCAGGGCTTCGCTAACGTCCGCAGCCTGGCGCAACACCGTTTCGATCTCACCCAATTCGACTCGGAAGCCCCGGATTTTCACTTGCGAGTCTAGCCGTCTCAGGAACTCAAGATTGCCGTCAGGCTGCCATCGGACTTGGTCGCCGGTCCGATAGAGCCGTGCGCCTGCTCGCAAATTGAACGGGTCCGGGATGAATCGTTCTGCGGTCAGTTGCGGCTGGTTGAGATAACCGCACGCCACTCCATCGCCGCCGGCATACAACTCACCCGGCACGCCCACTGGCACCGGCTGGAGCGACGCGTCCAAAACATACACTCGCGTGTTAGCGATCGGGCGACCAATGGGGACGGTCGGAATCAACTCGCGCTCATCCACAACCGTGTAGCAACAAGTGAACGTCGTGTTCTCGGTCGGCCCGTAACCGTTGATGAGCCGGCACCTCGGCAGCGCGCGGCGTGCTTTCGCCACACGCTTCGGGCACAGCACATCCCCGCCCGCCAGCAACTGCCGCAGCGGCATCAGATCATTCAGTCTCTCATCCACCATCAAATGAAATAAGCCTGCCGTCAGCCACAACGTCGTGACCCCGTGCTGGCGGATGGCCGCGCCGATCTCCGCAAGCGCGGGCTGGCCCGGTGGCGGCAGGACGACCCGTCCGCCGTTGAGCAGTGCGCCCCACAATTCAAACGTGGACGCGTCAAAGGACAGAGGGGACAGATGTAAGAGCGTTTCTTCGGAGCTCAACGAAACGTAGTCAGCCCCTTTGACCAGCCGCACCACCCCCTGATGCGGCACGACCACCCCCTTGGGCTGGCCCGTGGAGCCGGACGTGTAGCTCACGTAGACGGGGTCTTCGGGTCGGCTTGACCGTGCGGCGCAAACCGCCTGCTCTGGCGGCGAGGCCAACAAATCCTCCACCACTGCGACGGTCGCGATGCTGGCGAGACTTCCTGCCGTTTTCCTGCCGGCGAGAATCATCTTGGGCCGCGCGTCGCCAATCAAGAATCGGAGACGTTCTTCCGGGAGGTTTTCTTCCAGTGCCCAATAGGCACCACCCGCCTTGAGGATGCCGAGCAACGCCACGACCATTTCCAAGGAACGCTCCACGCAAAGGCCAACCAAGACGTCCGGCCGAACGCCCAGGGAACGCAAGTGATGGCCGAGTTGGTCGGCCCGGAGGTTGAGTTCCCGGTAGGTCAGGAATTGTCCCTCGAACACCACCGCCACCGCCTCCGGCATGCGCTCGACTTGTTCCTCAAACAACTGGTGGACGCATTTGTCCCGCGGATAGTCCCGCTCCGTCTGATTCCATTCCACGAGGATCTGATGGCGCTCCGCAACTGGCATCAGGTTCAACTCGCTGATGGACTTCTCTGGATCCTCCGTGATTGACCGCAGCAGTTCCGTCAGGTGACGGCCCATTCTGGCCGTGCTTTCCGCAGTGAACAGATCGGTGGCATACTCGAACCTACAAGCCCAGGCCTCGCCCACGGCCTCGATAAACAACGTCAGATCGCTCTTGCTGGTCCGGGTTTCCACCGGCAGCGGCCGGGCTTGGGCTTGATCGAACTGGAACGCGGGCAGCCCTTCTTCCAACAAAACAAACATCACCTGACAGAGAGGCTGATGTCCTGGGCTGCGTTCCTTGACCGCCATTTCGACCATCTGTTCGAAGGGCAGGTCGGCATGGCTGAAGGCCCCCAAAAGTGATTCACGCACCTGCTGCAACACCTGCCGGAAACTGGGCCTTCCGTCCAACCGCACGCGAATGGGCAGGGCGTTCAGGAAAAGGCCGAGCAACGATTGGACCTCCGGCCGTTCCCGGTTGGCGACCGGGGTGCTCACCACCACGTCCGTCTGGCCGGTGTAGCGATGCAGCCAGACGTGGAAGGCGGCCAGCAACACCGTGAACAAGGTGGTCCGTTCCTCGCGCGCCAGTTCCCGAAGCCGCGTCAGAACCGGGCCAGTGAGCCGGAAATCATGGACCGCCCCCCAGCCACTCGGCCGGACCGGCCGTGCCATGTCCGTGGGCAGTTCCAAGGCCGGCGGTAACTCTTGGAGTTGCTCCCTCCAGTAACTACGCTGCTGCTCCAGCAGTTTTCCGGTCAGCCGCTGTCGCTGCCACGCGGCGTAGTCGGCGTATTGCACAGGCAACTCCGGCAGTCCGGCCAGTTCCAATCGCCCGTCGGCCGCATAAAGCCGTTCCCATTCCTGAAAGAACAGTCGCAGCGTCCACTCGTCCATGATGCTGTGATGGAAGGTGATCCCCAGCACATGTTCATCCTCGGCCAGTGTGATCCACACGACCCGCCACAAGGGAGCCTGTGCCAGATCAAACGGACGGCGCGCCTCCTCCAACAACCGCGCTTTCAAAGCGGCCTGTTTCTGGCTGGGCGGCACGGCCTGCAAGTCCACCTCCTGCCAGGGCAAAGAAACCTCTTTCCCGGCGGCAATCTGCTGCACCAAGCTTTGCCCTTGTAGCACCAACGCGGTCCGCAATACTTCGTGGCGCTCCACAATCACTTGTAAGGCCCGGCGAACCCGGTCCCGATCCACCCGGCCAGATAGGCGAAAAGCAACTGGCTGGTTATACACGGCCAGATCCGGCAGCGTCTGATGCAACAGCCACATCCCTTGCTGGGCAAACGACAGGGGCAACGGCTGACGCCGGTCGGCCTGTTCGATGGGGCGGCTGTTTTTGAAATGTGCCCCCAAGGACTCCATCTGCTTTGCCATCCCCGCTATCGTGGAATGCTTAAACACACAGCGCATAGGCACCTCCACGTTGAGCCGGCGGGCTATCTGCGAACAAATGGCCACAGCCAGCAAGGAGTGGCCACCCAAGTCGAAGAAGTTGTCGTCAATCCCTACTCGCTTCCGGCGCAGCACCGCCTGCCAGATCTCCACCAGTCTGGACTCCAGTTCATTTCGTGGTGCCACATAGTCTGTGCCCGCAGCTAGTTCCATTCCGTCCAGTTTCTGAAGGGCCTGACGGTCCACCTTCCCGTTCGGAGTCAAGGGCAAGACAGGCAGCACGAAGAAACGCGATGGAATCATGTACTCCGGCAGTTTCTCCCCCAGCCATTGCCGCAAGGTTCCGATCGACATCTCGGCTTGCTCCCTCCCAACCACAAAGGCCGCAAGCGTTTTGTCCCCGCCACCCTCGTTCTGGGTCACGACCGCGCATGCAGACAAGTCAGGATGCCCGCACAGCGCCGCCTCGATCTCGCCCAACTCAATGCGGAAACCACGGATCTTGACCTGATGATCCAGCCGCCCAATGAATTCGATGTTCCCATCTGGAAAATAACGAGCGAGGTCTCCCGTTTTATAGAGCCGTGCGCCTGGTCGCGAACTGAAAGGATCGGCAATGAACTTCTCCATGGTCAGTTCCGGGCGGTTCAAATAACCGCGCGCCAAACCATCTCCGCCAATATAAATCTGACCGGGCAAACCGACCGGAACAGGCTGCTCGTTTTGGTCCAACAGGTAGACCTGCGTGTTGGCAAACGGACGACCGATGGTGCGCGGGCCATTTACACGGCGCAACGCCCACGTGGAGTAAGTGGCGGCTTCCGTCGGGCCATAAAGATCGTAAACCTTCCTAACGCTAGGAAACTGATAAACCTGTTTCACCAACTCGACTACCAAGGGCTCGCCTGCAAGACACACAGTTCGCACTGAAGATGGTAGCACGTGCCGCCGCATCAATTCATTGATCGCCGACGGCACGGTATTTACCAAAGTCACCTCTCCGGAGGCGGGCAAATCAGGCAGTTGCAGTGCGTTCTCGGCGAGAATGATTTTTCCTCCCCGGCTCAACGGCACAAACATTTCAAAAACAGAAAGGTCAAAGCAGATCGACGTGCCAAACAACACGCCGACACACTCCTCCGGGGAAAAAATCTCTTGCGCCCAATGGACCAGCGTCACCGGGCTGTGATGTTCGATCGCCACGCCTTTGGGCTTGCCCGTTGAACCGGAGGTATAGATTACGTACGCCAGATTCTGAGGTCCTACACCGCTATCAAGGGTTTCTGTCGGAGCCTTCGCGATCGTCTCCCAATCCGTGTCCAGGCAGACAATCGCGCAATTCGGAATCTGCGCGCCGAGATCGGCGCGCAACTGCCGCAGGGTCAAGAGCACCGGCACACGCGCATCTTCCAGCACAAAACGCGTTCGCTCTGCTGGGTAGCCGGGATCCAGCGGCACGTACGCTCCACCAGCTTTGAGGATACCAAGTATGCCCACCAGCAATTCCAGCGAGCGCTCGACACAGATCCCAACCAACACCTCCGGTCCCACGCCGAGGGAGCGCAAGGAATGGCCGAGTTGGTTCGCGCGGACGTTGAGTTCCCGGTAGGTCAGGCGCTGATCTTCAAACACCACCGCCACCGCGTCTGGCGTGCGCTCCACCTGCTCCTCGAACAAATGGTGGACACACTTGTCCAGCGGATATTCCCGCTCCGTCCTGTTCCATTCCACTAGGATTTGCTGCCGCTCCGCCGCCGTGAGCAAAGGAATTTCAGATACGCGCTGGGCGGGATTCAACACGATGCTTTCCAGCACCACGCGCCAGTGATCCAGCATCCGTTCCACGCGGTCGGCGTCGAACAAATCCGTGCTGTATTCGGCCGCCGCCGTCCAACCTTCAGCGGATCGTTCCATGGTCAGGGAAAAATCGAACTTGGACGTGCGAGTGGTGACGAACCACGGCGAGGTCTGAATTCCCGGCAGCCGAAAATTCACCGCCGGATAATCCTGAATTGCGAAGGACACCTGGAACAACGGCGTGCGACTCGCGTCACGCCGGACGTGCAGCAGTTCCACGAGTCGTTCAAACGGCATGTCCTGATTCGCGTACGCTTCCACGGCGGTCTGCTTCACGCGGCGCAGCAGCTCGCGAAAGGTGAGGTCGGTCGGGAACGTAGTGCGCATGACCAGCGTGTTGGCGAAGAAGCCGATGAGCCCTTCCACTTCCACGCGCTGCCGGTTGGCGATGGGGACACCCACGATCAAATCGTCATGCCTCGTGTAGCGGTGCAACAAGGTCTTGAATGCCGCCAGCAGAATCATGAACAACGTCGCGCCCTCCTCCTGCGCCCGTGTCTTCAGCGCGGTTGTCAACTGGGGATCCAGCCGCCGCGAGCAGCGGCCTCCGCGAAACGACTCGGTCCCGGGGCGGGCACGGTCGGACGGCAGTTCCAACGGTTCGGGTTCGCCCGCCAGCTTTGTTTTCCAATAGGCGGTCTGAGTCTTCAGCGCGCCGCCCTCCAGCCAGTCCTCCTGCCACGCGGAATAATCGGCGAACTGAATCGGCAACTCGCGCACGGCCGCCGGGGAGCCCGTGGCCAGCGCTTCATACGCCGTGGAAAGCTCGCGGTAAAAATTGGAACGCGACCAGCCGTCGGAGATGATGTGGTGCAACACCAGCAGCAGCACGTGCTCGGTGGGCTGCAAGCGTATCAGCACGGCGCGAAACGGCGGCCCGGCGGCCAGATCAAACGGGCGGCAAGTCTCCTCGGCGAGGCAACGTTCAGCCGATGCTTTGCGAGTGTCGGCCGGGATTGCTTCCAGATTGGTCTGCTGCAATTGAAAGGTGGACGATGCGGCGACGCGTTGAAACAATTCGCCGTCCTCCATCGCGAAGGTCGTGCGCAGCATGTCGTGCCGTTGAATTACCGCGCTGAAAGCCGCCTCCAGCCACGCGACGTTCAACGGGCCTACGAGGTGAAAGGCGGACGGAACGCAATACACCGGCGATCCTGGCGCGTAGTGATGAAGAAACCACATCCGTTGCTGGCCGCGCGACGCCGGATAAACCGCCACGCGCGGATGCTCCTCCACGCGCAGCGGTTGGGCTCGGGGAATGGCGCGCCATTCGCCGGCGGAGCCCACTTCAGATTTATCTTCGCCCAGCCGGCGGAGCAGCAGCGCCCGTTGGTTGGCGCTCAATCCCGCCAGCCGTTGCTTCAAGGCAATGGAGTTTGCTTTCGAGGGGGCGTTTACTTCACTCACATTGGGCGCTGTTTGAGATTTTGCAGCAAGACTTCGTTGCACGTTTTCAAGGTCGCGTCCCGCGTCATCGCGCTGCCGAGCGATCCGTCCTCCGCCCGCAACGGCAACGTTCGCGCAACCGGCTGCCGCTTTGGATTGTTTGGTTCATCGAAAATATCTTGTCTGGAGTTTTGCGCGTGCGATCGAATGCCTCACCAAAAACCAGGATGCGATGCGTTTGGATCCACGCTGACATTGATACAGGCCGGCCGGCCCGAAGTCACGGCCCGTTCCAAGGCCGGGCGAAGCTCGCTCGGTTCGGTGATCCACTCCGCGTGGCCACCGAACACCTCCATGATGCGCTCGTAACGCAGTGCTGGAAGGAATTCGGTGAATTTCTCGGGATAGCCCGGAGGGAAGAAATTCTTTTGTCGCAGCGCTCCGGTGTTGCCGTCGTTGTTGGCGATAACAACGATGATTGGAATGCTATGCCGCACGGCTGTCTCGAGGTCCAGTGCGCTGATGCCGAAACCAGTGTCGCTACAGAGCGCCATCACCAGTCGCTCGGGAGAGGCGAGCTTGGCCCCGAGGGCGAACGGGATGCCGCCGCCAATGATGCCGTTCCAGCCGGGATCCAGTAATGAGGCGGGCTGGCAGACCACTAGGATCTTCTGAGCCGCCGAAAGGCTGACGTTTCCCTCCACCGCCACAACGGCATCCGCCGGCAGGAAATCCCGGATCCCCCGGAAAAGCTGCTGCGGAGAAAGTGGCCTCGACTCGCGCCGCAACCAAGGCTCAAGAACGCGACGGCTTTCGCTCCGCGCCTTGTACACGGTGGCGTGCCATGCCGAAAGCCGGAAGCTGTCGCCCGGCATGGGGAGCGCGCCCAGCGCATCGGCCAACTGCGCGAGGAATCGTCCCGCGTCGCAGACGATGCCGACCGTTGGCGAAACGTTCTTCCCGACCGTCGCCGCTTCCGCGTCGGCATGGATCACACGCGCACCCGGTGCCAGTTCCGCGCCGAAACGAAACCTCCAGTCGAACCATGCGCCGGCCATGATCACGACATCGGCCTGGCCTTGAATCCACCGACGCACCTCGTTCGCACAAAGAGGATGGTCATCAGGCAGGTAACCGCGTCCCAGCGACGTGGTGATGAACGGCAGCCCGTGACTCTCGACCAATCGGAGCAGCGCTTCCGCGTTCAGCGACCAGCGGAGACCATCTCCAATAATCAGCAAAGGGCGTCGCGCTTCGAGGATCAGCCGCGCTGCGCTCTCCACCTTCACCGGTTCAATTTCCATTGGTGGCGGCAATGTGGGACCAGAGCGGGCGCTGAGCTGGGCTGATCCCTCCAGCACGTCCTCGGGAAGGTCCAGATAGACCGGACCCGGCCGCGCGATCAGCGCCTCGGCGAAGCCCTGAAAAATATGGTCCATGACCTGACAAGTCTGGCGCGGAGTGGCAGCCCATTTTGTCACCGGTGAGAAGATGGGCAACGCATCGAGTTCCTGGAAACAGCCCATGCCCTCCTGATTCACGGCGCGGCGTCCGCCTATTACCAAGACCGGCCAGCCATTGTCCCGCGCCACCAGGATGCCGGTCAAAGTGTTGGTGACGGCCGGCCCCGCCGAAACGACGACAACGGACTCCAACCGTCCGGCCACATAGTTGCCCGCCGCCGCCGCCATCACCGCCGCCTGCTGATGTCGGGTCCCAATGAGCCGGATGCCGCGCGCCAGACATTCGGAAAAGATTCGATCCACCGGTGTGCCGGCGATTCCGAAGACACGCTTGATGCCGCAACGCCGCAGGGCCTCAGCCACAAGCGCGTTCCCGGACGCCAGGCCCGAAACCGTCCGCTTCTTCAGGCGGGCCAGTTTCTCCTGCGGGAGGGCCTTCAATCGTTCGGCCAGCTTGCCGGTGGCGTCCACGGAATTCATGTCGTTGCGCTGGAGATCACATCGCGGAGAGGCTTCGACACTTTGAAGTGTTTCTCGGATGTGATCATCGCTTGGGCTTGCAGGAAGCTGCATTTCACAGATCGTTGAGCAGGCTGGCTCTCTCCTCGGGAGGCAGTTTCTCCAGCTCCGCCGCGAGCGCGTCAACTTCCGGCTCCCTCATCAGATCAAGTTTGTTGGCCAGCAGCGCTGGCGTCGGGCACCGGAAAATCGCCGGAACTGGTATTTGAAATCCCAGCGACTGCCCGAGGCGGGTCAGCACTTGCGTCGCGCGCAACGAGTCGCCGCCTAGCGAAAAAAAGTTGTCGTTCCGACCCACCACCTCACGGCCTAGCACCTGGCAAATCGTGGCGGCCACCAGCCGTTCCATGTCGGATGTCGGCGCTTCGTAAGCCACCACCAGCGCTGCCGCCAGACGGTCGGCCAGTCCGATCCGTTGAATCTTTCCGGTCGGCCCTTTGGGCACGTCTTTCACTAGGATGATCCGGCTGGGCACCTTGAACGTCGGCAATCGGTCGAGCGCGAACTCGCGCAACACCGCTTCGCAACCCACCGCGCCATCCTTCAGCACCACTGCTGCCGCGATGTTCTCGCCGAGCGACGGATGCGGCACGGCAAACGTCACCGCCTGACGTACTCCCGGATAAGCCAGCAACACTTCGTCAATTTCGCGCGGCGCAATTTTTTCACCACCGCGATTGATGAGTTCTTTCAGCCGGTCAGTGATGAAAAGGTAACCTTCCCCGTCGAAATAACCCTGGTCCCCCGTCCGAAACCAGCCGTCGGAGAACGTCGTGGCGTTGGCCTCCGGATTATTCGCGTAACCGCGGGTCACGTTCGGCCCACGGATCGCCACTTCGCCCATGCGACCGCTGGCCAGCGTTTTGCCCGCCTCGTCGAGAATGGCCACGTCCGGTCCGGCTGCCAGTCCAACCGAGCCGGGTTTCCGCGTGCGCGGCGGCAGCGGATTGCTGGCCATCTGATGTGCCGCCTCCGTCATGCCGTAGGACTCGATCACCGCAACGCCGAACGCCTCTTCCAGTCCCGCCATCACCGGCGGCGGCAACGCGGCGGACGACGAACGGATGAAGCGCAGCGAACTTCGCAGCGGTTGGATCGGTCGAGCCCGCGCGTGGGCCAGGATGGCTTGATGCATCGTGGGCACGGCTGAATACCAGCTTGGTTTCCAGTGTTCCAGCCAGCCGGGAAATTTCTCCGCGCCAAACGCCCGCGTGCAGACCGTGCTGCCGCCAGCGCCCAGCGACGCCAGCACACATGCGACGAGACCGTGAATGTGAAACAACGGCATCACATTGAGGCATCGGTCGGTTGGTTGGAGTTGCAGGGTCGCCCCGATGTGCCGGACGGAGGCAAGCAAATTTCTGTGCGTGAGCGGCACCATCTTTGGACGGGAGGTCGTCCCCGAGGTGTGAAGTACCAGCGCGACGTCGTCCGCTTCTGCAAGTCCAGCGCGCGCCTCGAGCGGACGGGCAACGCCGGACAAATGGAACCGTTCCGCGCCATTTTTTCCCGGAACCAACTCGATCACCGGCGTCCCGAGCGAATCCGCCGCCGCCCGCGCCGGCGAGTCGCTGCCCTTCGGAAGAATCAGCGCCCGCGCCTGCAAATCCTCCAGGTAAAACAGAAACTCTTTTCCGACGTAAGCCGGATTGAGCGGAGCCGCCGTTGCGCCCGCGGCAACCGCGAGAAAGGTCACGGCCAGATCCGGTCCCTGCGGTAGCACAATCGCCACGCGGTCACCGCGCCCCACGCCCAGGCGATTGAGTGACGGCACTGTCATCGCCGCTTGATCCCACAACTGCTGGTGCGAGAGCGGCTCATCCCCATCACTGAGCAGCGCCGCGCGCGCGCCGAAGTGCGAGGCATTCTGTTCCAGCATCGCCGGAAGGGCCGGCCAGTCAGATGGACGCGAATTTGTCATCACAAGTGGTTGCTCATCGGAACGCTCACTCCGGCCTCCGAGGCCTTCACCCACGAACCCCATCGGTTGGTAAACACGTCACCGACTTGCCTCCATCATTCATAATGCGGCGGGGAAATCAAGCACACGCATTTGTTTGTCACTTTGATCGCATCGTTTGCGGAAAGGCAGCTAAGAGACATTGCACCGGGATAGCCAACGCGATCCTCAGCGGGGGCAATTGGCAGAGTCGGGCATGTTTTGATGCGAATGATCGAGCGTATCTCGCCTTGGCATAGGACTAAGGTCCAATAGTCCGGGCAGCGCTCTTGGATGTAAGATAGTTTCCTGACTACAATGCCATCCCCATCAAGCGAATTCATAGTTGTCGAGCGCCCCACAACCGATTCCAGGATCTTTGCGCATACCCGCTGGGACGCAATCCCGGTCACTGCCGCCCTTTTACACTGCGCTTACTTCTTCGGCATGTTCTTTCTTTTTCCGCGTGTCCCGCTTTGGGTCATGCTCATTCTTGGTCTTATCTACTCGGTCAGCATTTCCTGGAACATCAACGGTATTTCCCACAACTTCATTCACAATCCGTACTTCCGTTCGCCGCTGCTCAATCGCTTGTTCTGCATCCTGGAATCAATCACGGTCGGCTTTAGCCAGATCTTCTATGAATGCATTCACCTGCAGCATCACAAGGGAAACGCCGACCGGCCGGACAATCACGGTGAGACGATCGATTGGATCTCGATTTACAAGCACGGTGACGAGGGTGAACCTGAGCATCCTCTCAAATACACTTTCTTGAGCTTTTTCCGCGAAGATCCCAAGACGGTTTTTAAGGAACTAAAACGCAAGGATCCTCGCGAGGCATTTTGGGGGATCTTCGAACTCGCTTCGTTTGTTACGACTTTTGTGATCCTCGGTATTCTTAACTGGCATTATATCTGTTTTCTTCTGCCGTTCTATTACTTTGGTCACTGCCTGTCTTATTTGAACGGCTACTACCGGCATTACGGCGGCAATCCGGATGAGCCGATTGCGTGGGGCGTGAGCAGTTATGACAAGCTCTATAACTGGATCTGGTTTTATAATGGCTATCACGCCGAACATCATTTCCGGCCGAAGGTGCATTGGACCCGAATACAAGCCTTCCGCGATCAGATCATCGAACAGCAACGCGCTGCTGGAGTGCGTGTGATCAAGCCACCGCACGCGCTCGGCTTTCTTGACCCTGATTTGCCGCCTGCCAAGCGACCACGGCCGGAATGGCTCGAGTCCGAACCGGCTTCCTAGGATGGGTTGCGGTTTTAGCGACGACCCAAATGCACTGGCACTGAGCATGACTCAGTTCAAAAAATACCGATAGCTAACTAGTTCAGAGATGAATTCTTTGACTATAGGTCTTATCAGCGCCGGATGCATCTTCGGTGGGGTGTTGCTGGGCATGTTGCTGCAGAAAGTCTTGCCTGAACATCATCTGGACACTCCCTCAAAGGATACTGTGAAGGTCGGGGCCGGAATGCTCGCCACCCTCACTGCGCTGGTTTTGGGTTTGCTGGTCAGTTCGGCCAAAAGTTCCTTCGACGCCATGAATGCCGGGATCGCACAAGCTGGCGCTAAAGTCATTCTGTTCGATCATATCCTTGCCGATTACGGGCCGGAAACGAAGGATGCCCGCGAGCAATTACGACATACGGTCGCGTCCACCATTGAGAGGATCTGGCCCGAGAAAAAAGGCGGCTTGGGAGGATTGCGCGCTCTGGAATCGGTTGATGCAG
>Ga0209156_10003311_pt1 | contig 12212 bp, 12 predicted proteins | sample GraSoiAngelo_124_FD_185881 | JGI IMG/M metagenome (GOLD analysis project Ga0209156, IMG submission 185881) | Grasslands soil microbial communities from the Angelo Coastal Reserve, California, USA - 14_0927_05_20cm (SPAdes) (version 2) | ecosystem: Environmental > Terrestrial > Soil > Grasslands...
GCAGATACGGATTTTGTTTTCGGCGGACGATCACAATCGCTGTCAGCGCAATCAGACTGATTGCAGCAATCAACAGCCTCCAAATTTCCAGCCGATTCTCCGGATGGACATAGAATGGAATCAAATCGACCGGCCAAAACATTTGCCGGACATATTCAAAATAACTGAAGAGCGCGTTGGTGACCCGCCATTGCAGCGGCAGGAATTGAGTCGAACCGAGCGCAAAGTGTTGCGCCCATAAAGTTGCGAAACAGGATCCAATCGACAACGCAAACAATGGGGCCTTCTCCCAAATGAGCTTTCCGATTGTCGATCTCTGACCTGTGACCTCTGACTTCTGACTTCTGTTTAGCGGCCAATAATCGAGCAAGAGCAAGATGATTGGCGTCGTAATCAACATCGGTTTCGACATCAGACCGCACCCGAACAAGATCGACATCGCCAGGTAGCGGCCAACCGTTTGTTTTCGGGTCCAGCGGAAATAAGCCAGAAGCGTGAGCATGAAAAACATGCCGCTGAGCACGTCCTTTCGTTCCGCAATCCACGCCACCGATTCGACTCGCAAGGGATGAATGGCAAAAACCGCCGCAACAAACGCGCTTGCCCAAATGCTGTTGGTGATCTGCGCGAGCAAAATAAAAAGCAGCACCGCCGCGATGCTGTGGAAAAAGACGTTCACCAAGTGATGCGCGCCGGGGTTCACGCCGAACAATTGACAATCGAGCATGTGCGACATCGTCGTGAGCGGATGCCAGTTCTGGGAATGAACATGAGTGAAAGCCCATGCGATCCCGCGCCAGGTTAGCCCTGCTCGCACGTGCGCGTTGTCGAGCACGTAAAGCGGATCGTCGTAATTAACGAATTGGTAATTGCCCGTTTGACCAAACACCGCCCACGTCAGTGCGATCAAAAAAATGCTGATCCCAATCAGGGTCCAACGCGACTGTTTGATACTCACCGTCCGCAATTCAACGACGACTCAACGTTTTTCCAAATGAATCTTCGCTTCATCGGGCTGGCCGTTCTCCAATAGTGCCTGGCCGAGGAAAGAATCGGCGTCGGGATATTTCGGGTCGATTGTCAGCGCCGCTTTATAATGAAGGATCGCTTCCGACAGCTGTTTATCGCGATGGAGACCGACAGCGAGATTATAATGCGCCAACGCACTGGACGGCTCCAGCTCGACGACGTGGCGGTAATACCTGATCGCATCTTCAATGCGTCCGTGTTCGAGAAGCAGGTTGGCGAGCGTGGTTTCCACATCAGGATTAGGTGGACCAATTTTGGCCGCAGATTCGTACTCGGCTATCGCCTCGTCCATTCGCCCCTCTTTTCCGGCTAAGGCATTAGCAAGTTTTAACCTTACATCGAGATCCTCCGGATATTTCGAGACAAGCGGCCGCAGTTCGGCAATCGCTTCATCCAGTCGTTTCTGGTCCGAAAATAATTCCCCCAGGCCTAAATGAGCCACGTCATTCTTAGTAGTCACGGCCAGTGTATGTCGCCAGATCCTTTCGCTATCGTGCCAGTACCAAACCTGATCCGCGGCACGCAAGCTCAGTGCACTTATTATGATTGCGGCCGCTACGGCAAGGATCGGACTACGGTAGCGCCAGGATCTGGAAAGATCGACAATCTCCCAAGTAGCCGCGAGGTAGAGCCCGATCTGCGGTAAATAAGTATAACGATCGGCATGCGCTTGTCCGCCGACCTGGACCAATCCGATTACAGGTACAAGCACAATTAAGTACCAACACCACCCCACAATGAGATAAGGGCTTCGTTTTCTGAGCGCGAAAACGCCGAGCGTAACCGCTACCAATATGGCCGCCGCCCCGGCAACCTGCCAAAGCGGAAGTTTGCCCGGATGATGGTAGGCGAGCGCGAGATTGGCCGGCCAAATCATTTGCCAGATGTAAACAAGACAAGCCCCCAGAGCGTTGGTGATTCGCCATGTGAGCGGTAACACCTCGAGCCGGACTAATCCGATTCCTTCATTTTGCGCAACCAGTGTCCCGGCGGCGGACGCGATCGACATAACGACGAGTGGAATTTTTTCAATTAGAACCCTCCGCGCGCTCGAGCCGGAAAGGCGTTTGAGCGGCCAATAGTCGAGCAATAACAGAATCAGCGGAAGCGTCACCAACATCGGCTTCGACATCAAACCACACGCGAACAAGATCGACACCGACAGATAGCGGCCGATGTTCGGTTTTCGCGTATAGTAAAAATAGGCGAGCAGCGTCAGGACAAAGAACAAACCGCTCAAGACGTCTTTCCGCTCCGAAATCCAGGCGACGGATTCAACGTGGAGGGGGTGAATTGCAAAAACCGCAGCCACGAATGCGCTGCCCCAGATAGTGCCAGTCCGGTCCGGTCGCCGCGGCGACACGGACTCGTCCTGCGGCGAGCTCGGACTGCCCGTGAATTGCGCGAGCAAGAAAAAAAGAAGGGCCGCTGTCGCGCTGTGCAACAGCACATTCACAAAATGATGCGCACCCGGCTTCAAACCGAAAAGCTGACAATCCAGCATGTGCGACATGGTCGTGAGCGGATGCCAATTATGGGAATGGACGTGGGTGAACGCCCAAGCAACGCCCTGCCAGCTCAGTCCGGCACGAACGTGGTCATTTTCGCTGACGTAAATCGGGTCGTCGAAGTTGACGAAGTCATGGCCGACCGTCTGGCCGAAAACCGCCCACGTAATCGCGATCAACGTGGCACAAATCGCGAATTTCAAAACGAGCTGGGCGCGCACAATTTCGGAGGAATTAAGTTCACCCTGACCGGAGTGCAAACAAGTTGTCGATCTTGCCCAGTTCCGGCGCTAAAAGTAACCGTGTGTTCACCGGATTGATCGAAGAGGTAGGTCGCGTGCTTTGGATTCGGATGAGCGACCGGGGCACTCAATTGCAGCTGACGGCGCCAAAGCTCGCGGCCGCGGTTGCGGTCGGCGATAGCGTAGCGGTGAACGGTTGCTGTCTAACGGTGGGCGCGCATCGCGGCGACCAACTCACATTCGACCTTCTCGAAGAAACGCTCGATCGCACCAATTTAAAGGGACTGCGACGGGACAGTCCGGTAAATCTCGAACGCGCACTCATCGCCGGGGCGCCGATGGGCGGTCACTTTGTCCAAGGCCACATCGATTGCAGCGCCAAAGCGATTTCGTTTGAGAGAACCGGAGAAGATTATCGGCTCGAGGTGGATCTACCGAAGGACTTCGCGCATTATGCGGCTTACAAAGGCTCGGTCGCGATCAACGGGATCAGTCTCACAATCGCGGAGCTTTTAGGGAAGAGCTTCGCCGTCTGGATCATTCCCCACACCAAGCGGCACACCAACATCGACAAGGTCGAGGTCGGCGCCTTGGTCAACGTTGAATTCGACATTCTGGCCAAGTACGTCGAGCGGATGCTTGCGCGCCACACGCCGGATGATTAAGCGAGCGCCGCCCGCCCGAATTCTGTCTCTATACTATATATAGTACGTTTCGACGCGGCACTATTTTGCCCCCAGACCCATGATCACCGCCGGGATGGTTCGTAGCAGAATCTTGAAATCCAGCGCGAGCGACCAACGGTCGATGTAGTCGAGATCGAGCCTGACCCAGTCTCGAAAATCGCGCACCTGGTTGCGACCACTAATCTGCCACAGGCAGGTAAGCCCCCCGGACTTGACGCTCAGGCGCCGGCGTTGGGCGGTATTCTCGAATCTCTCTACTTCGTAAAGCGGCAACGGACGTGGTCCGCGGCGAAAATAACGACAGCGCCAGTAGGAACGGATCGATTAGGACTTGTAACTGCGTGTTTAGTTCCTGTCGTCGCGCGAGCATGCTACAAGAGGAACAATCATCGCCTTTTCCTGATTCTTAGAATCGCTAATTATATGATAACGCGCAGGCCGATCAAAGAAGCGAACCAGCTTATCGTTGGTGTTATCGCCTCGCCCGCCGATCTCCGTTTCGCCGTTACCATGCATCAGCCGCCGGACCTTTTTGAGCTTCGACTCGACCATCTCTGCGGCATGCTCGATCCACTCCAGCGCAAGATGTCGATCTTGTCCGGTCGCCGCGGCGACACTCGCCGTGGCGAGCCCGCGCCGGTCATCATCACTGCCCGCGACCCACGCGAAGGTGGCGCGAATAATCTTTCGTTCCAGCAACGGCTCGACTTGCTTTTGCGTTTTTTGCCGTACGCCAAATATCTCGACGTCGAACTGCGTTCGGCGCGGGGATTTAAATCTCTGCTTGAGCGCGCCCGAAAACAAAATGTCCGCCGGATTCTTTCGTTTCATGATTTCAAATCTACACCATCGCCGCGCAGCTTGCGTACCAGGGGAGCTTCAGCCAAAGCGCACGGCGCCGACATCTTCAAAGTCGCAACGCGCACCGATACCCCGGCAGAGCTCGCTCGCCTTGTCGATTTTGTGATGAATAAAGGTGTCGATCTTTCGGTGAGCGCGATGGGCATCGGCAGACTCGGCTCAATCTCGCGTTTGCTGCTCGCCAGCTACGGATCCGTTCTTAATTACGGTTCACTTGGCCGGGCACAGGCCGAAGGACAACTCCGAAAGGTTTCGCGAGCCCCGATTGTTTCGGGGTTGCCGCCGCTCGAGATCTTGCGTTCCGCGCTGCGGCGTTGAGTAAATACAAGTCGCTCAGAGACGATCGTTGCGGACATACACGCGCGAACCTTCGACATCGCGAACGAGATGGTAATTGTTGGCGATATAATCGCGCAGTTCGGGAAATGTTTCCTGCCCGTCCTGAGCGCGATCTTCATAAACGAAGTTCCCGGGACCGACAGCATCGACAAAGACTGGCGGCCGCGCACGGACTAAATCCTGCAAGAACCGCGTACGATAATAATCGCGACGCGGATGTGGCTCAATCTGCCGGGAGGTTTGTCCGTCCCTGGTGGCTTGAAGCAGTCCGGTTTCAACCCAAAACACCGGCATCCATCCCCACATCCCGAGGCATTCGCCCGGGCTGGCATGATGCAGAATTTCCCGCGATACCTCCGACTGTACCAAAGCTCCGTGATTAGCGGTAAAAAATCCGACGAACGGCTGCGGCTCACCGATCCGCCACCAGATTTGCGGCCCTAAGCCACACAGTAAGAAAACGGACGCAACCACCGCTCGCGTCGGATCGAGACCGCCCCTGCCAGCGGAGCCGGTTTGATCGGCACCAGTTAGTAGCGCGCCCGCCACGAGTCCACTCATTAGTCCCACCGGTAAAATCAACAGCTGCAGGTAATGGAGATACGGCCGGCCCCGCGCCATCGCAGCGAAAACGGAACTCAACAGGATTGCAAGGGACGCAATCGCAAAGCGACGGTTCGATCGGGAAAATCGCCGGACAAACAGCAATCCAAATGCGCCAAAACCAGCCATCCAGAGCGCAAACTCGTTAAATCCGGCAATCGCTCTGCTCAGCTCAAGCAACATCCGCGGCGCCTCGGTCCAACCGAATGATTGATCGGGCGGAAACAGGTTTGCTCCTGCGTAGCGAAGGTTATCGAGAATGTAACAGCCGAAAAAGACCTGCCAAACTCCGAACACCAGCGAAAAAGCAACAATTAACGCCGGAACTGTTGTGACCCCGCCAATGAACATCAACACCGGTCGATGCCACTGACGGCAGTTCAGATTGCCGTCAGTGAGCAAAAGCCACAGACCGGCAATCACGCCGGCCGCGGCGATTGGAGCGGCCTGCAATTTTGCAAACGGGATTGCACCAAACAAGAGTCCCGCGACAAACAGCCGTCGGAGATTTGGTGTCCCATCGCCCGACGTCCGCCACGCTGTAATCAATGCCCAACAGCCGACCGCCAGCAACGCGCTTGGTACGTGTTCGCTGCAATAAGCGACAAAACTCCAGATGTGTGGAAAAGAGTGTACCGCCAGTAATGGCATGACGAGCACGCCGGCGACGCTCGCTTTGAAGAGATGCCGAAAGATCAGCCAGACACAGGTCAGCTCGATCCAAAGAAGGAAGACCGTGACCAATCGCGCGCCGGTAAAATCCAGCGAGCCGCGCAGAAAAAGGGCCGCCAGTAACGGCCATTGGACCAGCGGACCGTAGGTGGTTCCGTCGACGCTCCGCCAAAAAACTGGATCGTGTCGCAGCGTTAACGCGCCGGCGATAAATTGGCTTTCATCCGGATCGGGATATTGCCGATTGTCGAAGATGAGTGGCCAGCGGAATGCCAGTAAAACAATCAGCATGGCGACGCTGAATATGATCGGATGCTGCCACCATCCTTGGGTGCGTGGAAAACAAACGGCCATAAGTGCCAGCACGACGGCAAATCCAAATGTGATCCATGCCACCAACCAATAGTGGGCGGGCGATGCATCAAGCCAGCTCAGCAGATTGAACAGCATTGGTGGTGACGCTCGGCGCAGCGCAAAAAAGTGTCAACGCATCTCAAAACCTTGGACCAAACCATCGTCGATCCATCTTGCCTTCCGCGTTGTCGCAGTGAAATTGCTCAGGGGCGGAAAATCGAAGTGAAAAATGGCTCGGTGGATTTACCAGATGAAGTGCCGGTGATGCCGTTGCCAGGTGCGGTGCTTTTTCCACACGCATTGCTACCGCTTTATATTTTCGAGAATCGCTACCGCGACATGCTCGAGCACGCGCTTCAACGCGACCGCATGTTTAGCGTGACGCTGATCAAACCGAGTTGTCCGGAATGGCATGCGCCCGAGGATTTCTTTCATTTCGCTACCGTTGGTCTCATCCGCGCCTGCGTCGGTCGCGGTGATGGCACTTCAAATCTCGTTCTCCAGGGTTTGCATCGTGTTCGTTTCTCAAGTTTCCAGCAAGAGACTCCATTCCCAATCGCCAGGATCGACATCATCCAGTCGCGCAACGATACCGCGACGGTTGAGACCGAAGCGCTTGGCGAAAAAGTTCTCGAGCTTTATCGAAAATTAAAACGGGCCGAGCGCCGGCTTCCGCCCAAAGTTGATCGCTATCTTGCCCAGCTCGGCGATCTCGAAATGCTCGCCGACCTTATTGCTTCAACCTTTGTCGAGGATCCGCTCCGGCGACAGAACATGCTGGAAGAATCCTCACTCAACCAGCGTCTCCGGCTGTTGATTACTTATCTCCAGGACGAAATTGGAAGCACCGCGATTTAAGGCAAAGCGCCCCGCTCACCCGAAATTCGCGCGTATTCCTCCATCAAGTAACGGTCGGTCATTCCCGCCACGTAATCGCAAACCGTGCGATGCAAACCTTCTTGATCGATCCGCTTGGTTGCGACTTCGCCGAGCTGGCGCGGATCGGCCAGGTGGCTCTCAAAAACTTTTCGCAGCATCTCACCCGCGCGCTGGTTCAGTCTTGCCACTCGCGGATGGTAATAAACGTTGGCGTAGAGAAATTTTCGAAGCGCGGCGTTCGCTTGTTGTAGCTCTTCGCTGTACCGAATGAGCGGCGCCTCCTGCTTGCGCACGTCATCCGGACCTTTTGGATTAGCCTTGGAAATTGAGGTGGCGCTCGTCCCGACAACGTCTTGCACTTGCACGTCGATGATGTCGCGAATGATTAACTTGTGCAGCTCCGGCTCACGCGCGTCCGGATAACGCGAGAGCACATTGCGTTCGCTTCGTTGCCAAACCGCGTTTTGCTCGAGCTCGGGGCCGTTCAGAATCTCAAAATCAATCGCGTCGTCGAGATCGTGGCTGTAGTAGGTGATTTCGTCCGCCAGATTCGCGATCTGTGCTTCGAGCGACGGGCATTTGTATTTTTGTCCGCCCGGTGACGTCGCTTCGTAAAAATCCTGATGCTTTTGCAAACCTTCGCGGACCTCGAAAGTTAAATTCAATCCCGGGAACTCCGGATACGCGTTCTCGAGCAATTCGACTACCCGCAAACTTTGCCGGTTGTGTTCGAATCCGCCGTGATCGCGCATGCATTCGGCCAAAATTTCTTCGCCGGAATGGCCGAACGGCGTGTGCCCGAGATCATGCGCCAGCGCGATCGCTTCGGCCAAATCTTCATTCAGCGCGAGCGCGCGGGCAATCGTCCGACTGATCGACGCGACTTCAATTGAATGGGTCAGCCGCGTGCGCAAATGATCGCCGGTGCCGTTCAAGAAAACCTGCGTCTTATATTCGAGCCGGCGAAATGCACGCGAGTGAATGATCCGGGCGCGATCACGCTGGAACTCGGTCCGGTAGCCGTGGCTTTGCTCGGAATATTTTCGGCCGCGCGAGTCCCCCGATTTTTGGGCGAACGGTGCGAGCGTGGCGCGCTCGGCCGCTTCCATCTCGTCGCGCGTTCTCCAACCGTCTTTCACTTGGCGATTAATCCTCTGATGTCGATCTTGTCGGTAGCTCGCGAGCCGCTTCCAATTTTTCGCGTAATGCCCGCTCTGCTCGCCGCGCTTCCAATCGCAGCACCAGCAGATCGAAGAGGGCGAGCAACAGAGCGGTAAAAGTGAGCCAGATGCAGACGATCCAAAATAAAATGACGCGCCACGGATGTTCCCGCGGATTCAAGCCCGGCGCCAAAATTGTAAAACCCAAAATCAGCAACAGCAGCGCGAGCGCGAGCAAAAACAGCATCGCTTTCCGGCGGCTGTTCCGATCGCGAATCACTCCGCGGGTCGCGTGCACGACAAACGACGTTGCCTCCAACTGTTTTTCGTCGGGCGATTTTTCCATCAAGCAAGTTGCGCGCGAGCGCGCGCTGGTTACTTGTCGATCTTACAATTCAAAAAACCAAGGGAAAATATGTCCAGGAAATCTCATCGAAAAAAGCAGGCCACGCCGGAACGTTTAATGGAAATGAGTTCCGCCTATGGACCACCGCTGGTGATTGGCGCAGCCGTCGGCAACAAGGTTTTCGATTCTTTGGAAAGCGGCCCGAAATCCGCGGAGCAGGTAAGCAAAGAGACCGGCGCATCAGAGCGTGGTTTGCGAATAATCATGAACGCGCTCGTCGGTCTTGAGCTGCTGAAAAAAGATCGGCAGAAAAAGTATTCGCTCACGCCGGAAAGCGCCGCTTTTCTCGTGAGCGGCAAGCCGGGCACGCTCGCCGGTTTCTTCGGCACAATCGCACCGCAGCTTATTTCGCGATGGCTGCGGCTCACCGACATCGTCCGCGACGGCCGGCCCGTAGTGGCCGTGAATCAAGAGACTGAAGGCACCGAATTCTTCAGGCAGCTGGTGGAGAGTATCATTCCGATGAGTTACCCTAGCGCTCAGGCTCTTGGTGATCACTTGAAGCTGGCGAAAGCGAAAAACGAAATCCGCGTTCTCGATCTCGCCGCCGGATCCGGAATCTGGGGAATCGCGCTCACGCAAAAATCGCCGCGCGTGCGCGTAACTGCAGTTGACTGGGCCGGGATGATTCCCACAACGAAACGCGTCACCGAAAAATTCGGCGCACGCGATCGGTTTGATTTTATCGAAGGCGATTTGTTGAAGGCGAATTTCGGGAACCGCTACGACATCGCGATCCTCGGACATATTTTGCACAGCGAAGGCGAAGAACGCAGCCGGCAGTTGCTCAAGAAAACTTTTGGCGCGCTCAAATCGGGCGGCACTATCGCTATCGCCGAGTGGCTGGTGAACGATCAGCGGACCGAACCAGCGCCGGCACTCATGTTCGCCGTCCAAATGCTGGTGAACACAGAAAAGGGCGATACGTTCAGCTTCAGTGAAATCAAAAGCTGGCTCGAAGACGCCGGATTCAAGAAAGTTCGCAAACTGAAAACTCCGCACCCATCGCCGCTCGTGGTCGCCACCAAACCGTAATTGTCGATCTTAGCCCTCATCGCGAATCGACTTCTCAGGAACAATTCGCGGTGCTTTGATAGTCCGGGATGAGAAAAGCGAAGAAGAAAACGGGATCACGCACAAAGAAACCCGCGGCAACGAAGGAAAACCAGAGCCCAGTCTTAAAAGAGCGCCTCGAAGCGGAGTTCGCCCAGGCGGTGAAAAGCGCGAAGACCTACGTCGGAAATCCTCAACGGTTGCAGTCGCTCTTTCAGGAAGCGGCCAAGCAGGCCGCGTCGATGCCGAAGGATCCGTTTGCAGAAACGTGGCCATACTTTCAGGCCATGTTGCGTTTGATTCGCGCCTATTCCGAAGGCAAATACCGCGACGTCCCCGAGAGCACGCTGGTCGTGATCGTCGCGGCAATCATTTACGTCGTAAATCCGCTCGATGTAATTCCGGACGCACTTCCAGCACTCGGTTTTCTTGATGACGCGACCGTTCTGGCACTGGCCGTTCGTCGAAGCCGTCAAACTTTGGACGATTTCATGGCGTGGGAAACCGCCCCCTGATAGGCAGGCAGCAGTTGTCCAGTTTCGCCAAGAACACAGCCATTGCGAGTGTGCCAAAACTGGCTCTCACTATAAAAGGACATGAAGCGCGCCCGACAACCGAAGTCACGAACGGAAGGATTATCAGCCCCAAAGAAGGACGTAGTCTCTCCAAAAAGGGCGCCTCGCAGTCCTGCTTTCTCGCAAGCTCTAACCAACGCTCGGTCCTATGCCAAAGATCCGGAACGATTACGTCAACTCTTTAAGGAAGCAGTAAAAAAAGCTCCGACGATACCGAGAGACCCGTTCAAGGATCTTTGGGCGTACTTCCAGGCGATGTTGCGTTTGATTCGCGCCTATTACGGCCGCGAATACCGCAATGTCCCTCTACAAAACCTCGTGATGATAGTCGGCGCGATCATTTACATCCTGAATCCGTTCGATCTTATCCCCGATTGGATTGCCGGCCTCGGTTTTGCCGATGATGCAGTTGTCCTGGCGTTTGCGGTCCGACAAACACGGCAGACGCTGGACGACTTTATGACGTGGGAAATCGCCTCGCGCGAGCGGCCTGCGCTCTGATTTCTGCATTATACCAACAACAGCGCCGGGTTTTCGAGAAGGTGGCGGAGTTCTTTCAAATACTCCGCGCCCAAAGCGCCGTCGACCACGCGATGATCGCAGCTCATCGTGATCGACATCCGATGGCCAACGACGATCTGGTCGCCATCGTCGATCACCGGAACCTTGGAGACCTTGCCGATGGCGAGAATGAATCCTTGCGGAGGATTGATTACAGCGGAGAAACTGTCGATTCCCATGCCGCCAAGATTTGAAACGGTGAACGTGCCGCCCTGAAATTCCTCAGGCTTCATTCGCTTGTTCCGCGCCCGACTGGCGAGGTCTTTTACCTGCTCACTGATTTCACGAAGCGATTTGTTTTGCGCCGCGCGAATCACTGGCGTGAGCAATCCATTTTCGATCGCAACCGCAACACCAAGATCGACATCAGCATATTGAATAATTGCATCGCCATCGAATGAAGCGTTCACTCGCGGAACTTTGACCGCCGCCTGCACGGCCGCTTTCAAAACAAAATCGTTCACCGTGATTTTGGCCGTGTCCGCGCCTTCGCCGGCGGATTTCAATTCTTCGCGCGCAGCCATCAGTGGCGCGGCGTTGATCTCGATCGTGAGATAGAAATGCGGAACCGGGCCAAGACTTTCCACCAGACGTTGCGCGATGATCTTGCGCATCCCGGAAAGTTGAATGCGCGCACCTTCGCCGGCCTTGATTGAAGGAGCGGGTTTTGGTTGCGCTTTTGCACCGCTGCGGTCAGCGACCGCGGCTACAGATTTTGCTGCCGCGCGGACATCGGTTTCAGTGACCCGATCTTCGGGACCCGTTCCCTTCACGCTCGCAAGGTCAACACCGAGCTCGGCCGCAACCCGCCGCGCGACCGGTGACGCTTTAACTCGAGCCTCTTCGGTCCGAGCCGGACCGGCACTTGCCTCCACCGGTTTCTTCTTTTCCTGTGGCGGTGCCGTCTCCTTTTCTTTTTTCTCAGCCGGCGCGGGCTTTTCCGTTTCTGCTTGCGGCTTCTTTTCCGTTGTTACTTCGGACTTCTCTTCTTTTTTTACGGGTTCCTTTTTTTCTTCTTTTTTCGGAGCTTCTTCTCCTTCGCCGCCGATAAACGCGATTTTATCGCCGACGTTCACCTTCCCCCCTTCTTCGACGTAAATTTCGGTGAGCGTTCCGTCCTCGGGCGATTCCCATTCCATCGTCGCCTTGTCGGTTTCGATTTCAGCAATCACTTCGCCGGCCGAAACTTTGTCGCCCTTTTTCTTTTTCCACGAGACGAGCGTCCCCTCGGTCATGGTGTCGCTCAATTTCGGCATTTGAACTTCGGGCATGGCTCGTTAGGCG
>Ga0209156_10003313_pt1 | contig 12206 bp, 12 predicted proteins | sample GraSoiAngelo_124_FD_185881 | JGI IMG/M metagenome (GOLD analysis project Ga0209156, IMG submission 185881) | Grasslands soil microbial communities from the Angelo Coastal Reserve, California, USA - 14_0927_05_20cm (SPAdes) (version 2) | ecosystem: Environmental > Terrestrial > Soil > Grasslands...
TTGAACCCACACGATCTTGCGATCACTGGATTTTGAGTCCAGCGCGTCTGCCATTCCGCCACGCCGGCGTGTTGGAAAGGGAGCGGAAGGATACGAGTTTCGCGACGAAGCTCAAACGCTTCCCACCAAATCGAGCGGCTGCAGACTGCGCGGCGGTCCAAAAATCTCGCGCAAAATAATCGCGTCCCGCAAACCGGATGTCGATCTTAGCAGCGTTGCGACGTCGATCTTCGTTTCCGGAGATTTGGAGATCGGTTGGGTCGCGATCGCATACGCTTCTGCCGCCGTCTTGATCACAGGAAGCGGTTCGAGAGATGTCGGGCCTGGCTGAACTTCGAAGGCCGGCGCATCGGCAACCTTCGGCCGAAAAGTTTTCGTCTCTCGCGTGGGCGGAATCTGACCTGGTAACCGGATTTTGCGCTGCCACTCCGCAAATGGCGCAATCGGTGGTCGGACAGGAGCTACCGGCCGAGGTGGAATGTCGGTGCGCGGCCGAACTGGCGCCGGCGGTTTGGACGTAGTCGGTTGTCCCAGCGCTTCAAGAAATTTTCGGATGCGGTCTGCATCGGTGTCTTCCGACTCGCTCGTAATTGGACGCGACATTTGCGATGGAGATGGCGATCTTCGCGTTGTATCGCCTGGGCGCTTGCGGCTTTTAGTCGCGGCTCTGGTCAGGATCTGAAAGAAAATCGCGATCGCGACGAACAAAAGGAAAAGCAGATTATCGAGATGCAGCGCTGCCATTTTTCTACTTTCTTAGCTCGCTTCCGTTCGTGGCTTGTCCGTTCCCGCAATCGAATCGCGCATCGAGGTGTCGGCCTGCACGTTTTTCATCCGGTAATAATCCATGATCCCGAGGTGACCGGCTCGAAACGCTTCCGCCATCGCCATCGGCACTTGGGCTTCCGCTTCGACGACCTTGGCGCGCATCTCCTGGGTCTTGGCCTTCATTTCCTGCTCCACTGCCACCGCCGCAGCCCGACGTACTTCCGCTTTCGCCTGGGCGATTCGCTTGTCGGCATCCGCTTGTTCGCTCTGCAATTTCGCACCGATATTGTCGCCAACATCGACGTCGGCAATGTCGATGGAAAGAATTTCAAACGCCGTGTTACTGTCGAGTCCCTTGCCCAACACTGCTTTTGAAATGCGGTCCGGATTTTCCAGAACGTCTTTGTAGGAATCGGCCGAGCCGATCGCGCTCACGATGCCTTCGCCCACGCGCGCGATGATCGTTTCCTCGGTCGCGCCGCCGACAAATCGATCGAGATGCGAGCGCACCGTCACCCGCGCTTTCACTTTCGCGCCAATTCCGTCCTTGGCCACACCGTCGATGGTCGTCCGGCCCATCGCCGGATTGGGTACGTCGATGACTTTCGGATTGATGCTCGTGCGCACCGCTTCGAGCACCGTTTTGCCGGTGCCCTTCGTAGCCAAATCGATCGCGCAGGCGCGATTGAAATCGAGCGAGATGCCCGCCTTGTCGGCCGCAATTAACGCGAGGATGACTTGAGTCACATCGCCGCCCGCGAGGTAATGCGCTTCCAGCGGATCGCTCGGTACCTCAATGCCTGCTTTCACCGCCGTGATGCGATTGTCGACAATCAATCCAACCGGCACGCGCCGAAGCCGCATCCCGATCATTTTGCCCATGCCGACCGGAGCGTTAGCGATGCGCGCCCGCAGCCAGATCCCGAAGAAGTTGAAAAGAACAATGGCGAACACGAAACCGAAGACCGCCAGCACTGCGATCCCGACAAGATAAAGAGCGTCCATAGGTAGAGAAAACTAGACAGGATTCACAAGATTCACACGATTTTTGTTTCTCGGAATCCAATCCAATTTAATCCTCTTAGTCCTATCCTGTTTTTTTGCGCAGCTTTTCGTTGCAATCCGCGCGAGACGGAATACGCATTGCGCGTTGTGACAAGAACCAAGGTCGCGATAGTGGGCGCTTCCGGTTACGCCGGCGAAGAGTTGGTCCGTCTGCTCCTCACGCATCCACAGGTCGATCTGGTCGCGGCAACGTCCCGGCAATTGGCCGGCAAATCGCTCGCGCAAGTTTTCCCGCGCTTCTCGCACCAGAAAACAGCGACCACGCTTAAATTTTCAGATCCCGACCCAATACAGATCGCGCGCGAGGCCGGTCTTGTTTTCCTCGCCTTGCCCCATGGACTCGCTGCCGAATTTGCCAAGCCGCTTTTGTCCGCCGGCGCGCGTGTGGTGGATCTGAGCGCCGATTTCCGAGTAAAAGACGCCGCTTTTTACCAGGAATTCTATGGCCACGATCATCCCGCGCCGGATTTGTTAGGCCAATCGGTTTACGGTTTGCCGGAGATTTACCGGGACCAAATTCGCGACGCGAAGCTTGTCGCCTGCCCGGGTTGCTATCCCACGGGCATTCTCGTTCCGCTGCGGCCGCTCATTCGCCGGAAAGCGATCGATCGGAAAACAATTCTGGTCGCGAGCATGAGCGGTGTGACCGGCGCGGGGCGCAAAGTGGAAGCAGATTATCTTTTTTCCGAGTGCAACGAAAGCGTCCGGCCGTACGGCGTCCCAAAACATCGGCATCTTTCCGAGATCGAACAGGAGCTCTCGATTTTGGCCGGCGAGAAAATTGTGATTCAATTCACTCCTCATCTGGTCCCGGTTAATCGTGGGATTGTGACAACGATTTATGCCGATATCGCGGGCAACGTCGTGAACATGGATCCGGCTGTCATTTTCAACGGCGCTTATGGAGAGGAACCGTTCGTCCGTTTGCTTGGTGATGAACGTCTACCCGACACGAAAAACGTGGTCGGCACGAACTTCATCGACGTCGCCTGGAAGATCGACCCGCGGACCCATCGTCTTGTGGTCATGAGTGCGATCGATAACGTCGTCAAAGGCGCGAGCGGTCAGGCTGTGCAGTGCATGAATCTGATGCTCGGCTTTCCCGAGACTGCTGGGCTGATTTGAAAAATCCGTTTCGACAAGTTGCCGGTTCAATTTGCGCCCCCCACGGTTTCAAATGCGCCGCGGTTTTCTGCGACATCAAAAAGCTCGGCACTGGCAAAGGCTCCGAGAAAGGACAAAAGCGCGATCTTGCTTTGATTGTTTCGGATATTCCGGCGGTGGTCGCGGGAGTGTTTACGACGAACCAGGTCTGCGCCGCGCCGGTAAAAATTAGCCGGCAACATGCGCGCAAAGAACTTGCGCGCGCGATCGTCGTGAATTCCGGGAACGCCAACGCGTGCACTGGTCTCCAAGGACTTCGCGACGCCCAAACAATGGCTCGGCTGACGGCATCCGCGCTCGATAAACTTAACTGCTTTAAGCAGTTAAGTTTGCCAGCGCGAATTTCCGCGGAAGACGTGCTCGTTTGCTCGACCGGTAGGATCGGTGTGCCGATGCCGATGAAAAATATCGACCGCGGAATTCGAGCGTGCGCGCCGGGGATTGCAAGATCGACATCGAACGCGCGACAGGTCGCGGAAGCGATCATGACGACGGACACGCATCGCAAAGAAATCGCAGTCGAGCTCAAGGTTGGCAGATCAACCGTTCGGATGGGCGGAATCTGCAAAGGCGCCGGCATGATTCGGCCGGGGATGGCGACCATGATTGGATTCATCACCACTGACGCGGCGATTGAGCCGCGCGCGCTCAAGCGCGCACTCAAGATTGCAACCGAAAAAAGTTTCAACCGAATCACAGTGGATGGCGACATGAGCACAAACGATTCAGTGATCGCGCTGGCGAATGGACTTGCTGGGAATTCCAAATCCGAAATTCAGCGTTCCCAATTTCAGAATGCGCTGAATTTCGTGTGTCTCGAGTTGGGCAAGATGATCGTGCGCGACGGCGAAGGAACGTCTCGATTTGTTGCGTTGCACCTTCGCGGCGCGCGGAACGATCGTGAAGCCGAGGCGGCCGCGCGCGCGATTGCTAACAGCTCGCTCGTACGCGCGAGCTGGTGCGGCGGCGACCCGAACTGGGGCCGAATTCTCTGCGCGCTCGGTTATTCGAAAGCTGATGTCGATGAAACGATTGTCGATGTCGGTTACGCGCGACTCGGCACCCGCCAAATTCTTTTTGCATTTCGACATGGCCGTCCGACAAATGTCGCCTTGAAAACGCTGGCCAAAATCACTGCAGCGCCAGACTTCGACCTACACGTCGATCTTCATCGTGGCTGCGGCGAGTTCGTGCTTTACGCGGCCGACCTCACCGAAAATTACGTCGCCTTTAACAAAGGCGATGTGAGTGATCCAGAAACATTGGGCGGCTAATATGGCAGCAACAAATGTAACCTGTTTCAACCCTCACCTGCCGCTGCGCGCCTTCCTCTCCCTGGCCAGGGAGAGGATTGAGATGAGGGTCGAGTAATTTCACCTCGAAATGAAAGAATTTATTTCGAAAGCGGCGACGTTGGTTGAAGCGTTGCCTTACATTCAACGTTTCCGGAGCCAGATCTTCGTGGTGAAGTACGGCGGCAGTTTCATGGACTCGCCCGATCCGGAAGAACGGCACCGGGTCGCGCGCGACGTAGTTTTTCTCGAAGCGGTCGGAATTAATCCGGTGGTGGTGCATGGCGGCGGCAAAGCAATCACGCGTGCGCTCGAGGAAGCCGGTGTGAAATCCGAGTTCGTGCACGGCTATCGAGTGACCACCGCCGCCAGCGCGAAAATCGTCGATCGTGTTCTCTCGCGCGAAATCAATCCGGAAATTGTAAAAGCGATCGACGACTTCGGCGGGAAAGCGCGCGGTTTCGCCGGTCCCGAGATTTTTCGCTGCCGCAAATATTCAGTGAGAAGTGAAAAGGGTGAAGATGTCGATCTTGGTTTCGTCGGCGAAGTCTGCGAAGTGAACGTGGAACCATTGCGCGAATGCATTCGACGCAGCGTGACGCCGGTGATCAGTCCGACTGCGCTTGGCGATGACGGTAGAATTTACAACTGCAACGCCGACATTGCGGCGGCGAAAACGGCGATTGCGTTAAAAGCGCGCCGCTTGGTGTTCATGAGCGACGTGCCTGGTTTGTTGCGTCATCCAAAAAAAGATTCCAGTTTGCTGACGCATTTAGCCGTGAGCGAAGTTCCGAAGTGGCGAAAAGCTGGCGTGATCGGCGAAGGGATGATTCCAAAAGTGGACTCCGCGATCGCCGCGATTGAGAGCGGCGTTGAAAAAGTCCAGTTTGTGGACGGAAGAATTCCGCATTCCGTTTTGCTCGAAATCTTCACCGACGCCGGAGTCGGGACGGAGGTTGTATTATGAAAACGGCAGAAAACGTCCAACGCTCAACCCGCCTTCGCAAGGCTACGGCGCGGCAGGCGTCCAACGTTCAACGCTCAAAGGCAGAGAAAATACACCGAACCTTTGAGAAGTTTGTTGTTCCTTCTTACACCCGATTCGATCTCGTGTTGGAACGCGGTGAGGGGAGCTACGTTTGGGACGTAGATGGAAAGCGCTATCTCGATCTTGCCGGCGGAATCGCGGTTTGCTCGTTAGGCCACGCCCATCCTGAGATTACAGAAGCGCTGACCGAGCAGGCGCAAAAGCTGATCCACGTTTCCAATCTATATTATAATGAACTCCAGGGACGGCTCGCGAAACGAATTGTCGATCTAATCGCGCCGGGGCGGGTGTTTTTCTGCAACAGCGGCGCGGAGGCGAACGAAGGTCTGTTCAAATTGGCCCGAAAATTTGGACGTGACGATGGCCGCTACGAAATCATCACAACGGTCGATTCGTTTCACGGCCGAACTCTGGCGGGGATCGCGGCCACCGGTCAGGAAAAAGTGAAAAAAGGATTCGAGCCGGCGGTCGAAGGATTCAAGCAGGTGCCGTTCAACGACCTCGACGCGATGCGACGTGCGATTACGCCAAAAACTGCAGCCATTTTAGTCGAGCCGGTGCAGGGTGAAAGTGGAATCACCATTGCCAAGCCGGAATATTTGATCGGTCTGCGCCGGCTTTGTGATGAGCAGAATTTACTTTTGCTATTCGACGAAGTGCAGGCCGGCCATTTCCGCACCGGAAAATTCCAAAGCTGGCAACGCATTCTCGAAAACGAAAATGTCGGTCTTGTCCCGGATGCGGTCTCGATGGCGAAGTCGTTCGGCGGGGGATTTCCGATGGGCGCGTTTTGGGTGCGAGAAAAATTCGCGAACGTTCTTTCCGCGGGCACACACGCGAGCACGTTTGGCGGGACCCCGCTGGCGTGCGCGGTTGCTTTAAAGATTTTCGACGTGATCGAACGCGACAATTTGGCTGGGAACGCTCGCGACACGGGCGATTTCCTTTTGCGCGAACTACAAAAAGTTCAGCAACGATTTCCGAAAGTGGTGAAAATCGTGCGCGGTCTCGGTTTGATGATTGGAATTGAATTCCAACCGCAGTTTAAAGCAGTCGAAATCGTGAAGGAGTTGCACCAGCGAAATCTCCTCACCGTGCCGGCGGGCAATTCGGTGGCTCGATTGTTGCCGGCATTGAATCTTTCTCGCGGCGAAGCGGAGGAAGGATTGCGCGTTATCGAAAAACTAGTTGTCGATCTTGCCGACAAAGAGTGAGAGGAAGAATTGAATGAAACATTTGCTGAGTATCGAGCAGCTTTCGCGGGAGGAAATCGAGCGGATCCTGCAGCGGACGGCCGAGCTCAAAGCAAACCGCGGCAAGATTTCGGCGCAGCCGCTCGCCGGACAAACCTGGGCTTTGATTTTTTCTAAACCGTCCACCCGGACGCGGGTTTCGTTCGACGTCGGAATTCGCGAGCTCGGCGGCGAAACGATTTATTTAAACGCAGCGGACGCGCAGCTCGGTCGCGGTGAATTGATCAAGGACACGGCGCGCGTCCTGGCGCGAATGATTCACGGCGCAGTCATCCGGACGTATGCGCAGAGCGACATCGAGGAGTTCGCAGAGTTTTCCGGCGTCCCGACGATTAATGCCCTGACCGATGAGGAGCACCCGTGCCAAATTCTGGGCGACATTTTCACGATTGTCGAGAAACGCGGGAAGATCGACCAGGCGGTGGTCGCGTACGTCGGTGACGGCGTTTCAAACACGGCGCAGTCGTGGCTTTTCGCGGCGGGAAAATTGGATTTTGAATTGCGGATCGCATCGCACAAAAAATATCAGCCGAAAAAGAGATTGCTCGAGCGCGCGGGAGGGCGCGTGACCTGCACGGACGATGTGGCCGCTGCGGCGCGCGATGCCGACGTGCTTTACACCGACATCTGGGTTTCGATGGGCAAAGAAGCGGAGGAAGCGCGGCGAGAAGCCGAGCTCGGACCATACTGGATCAACGATTCAGTGGTGAAGTTGGCCAAACCAGGCGTGCTGGTGATGCATTGTCTACCGGCGCATCGCGGACAAGAGATCGATGCGAAGACTTTCGAGCAGCATGCGCAAACGATTTTTGATCAGGCGGAAAATCGATTGCATGTGCAGAAAGCGATTCTCATAGAGCTAGCAAATTGAGGTGGTCGATCCGGGATTGCGGTGCGGCATTCGCTTGCATGACGGACAGACACTGTAGATGACCGGCTCCTCGCTGGTCGGACTCCCGGAACTCATGATTCGTCCACACAACGCACAGACGGTGCTGCCGTTTCCCTTTTTGGCGGCGCTTCCATTTGCCGGCCGGTTTCCACTTTTCCGTTGGCGTGCCATCGACACGGGAATCGAATCTCGCTGGAGGAGTGGATTCGTAGATTTTTCAGGCGTCGGAAGCAATTCCGCTAAGTCCTTTTTCTTGAGCAGCTTGAATCAGGAAAATAATGGAGCCGCAAAATTGTTAGTGCGGTGAAAGATTTGGTGCTCGGGGCGGGACTTGAACCCGCATGCCTTTCGGCATACGCCCCTCAAACGTACGTGTCTGCCATTCCACCACCCGAGCTCTCGCGGATGCGAAGCGTGAGCAGGAATGTTAAATAGAGCATTATCCCTCGCAAGCGCTTTGTCCGGCTCTTCTCTTGCTCCTGCTCATGGTCGTGATCGAGACTAAGAGCAAGAATATGAGCAAGATCGATAACGAACACTGGATCAAGGTCGATCTTCACATCCACACTCTCGACGATCCGAAGGATGTGATTGATTATTCGGCGCATCAATTGCTCGAGCGCGCGAAGCAGCTCGGTTTCGGTGTCCTCGCCATCACGTTGCACGATGCAGTGTTCGATCGCGCGGAAGTTTTCGCGGATGCAGCGGCGATGGGGATTTTGCTCATTCCGGCGGCCGAAGTGCGGTTGCAAGGCGCGGACGCGATTTTGCTGAACGTGACAGCTTCTGAAGTGGCAGGGTTGAAGAATTTCGAGGACCTGCGCCAACTTCGTGCCCGCCGCGGAATGTCCGCCACGGCGGATCCGTCCGGTCGCGGATCGATCTTTACCATCGCACCCCATCCGTTTTACGTGCTGGGCGGTTCGATCGGCCCGCGCCTGCTTGAAGAGATCGATTGCTTTGACGCGATCGAGCTCTGCCATTTTCACAAGGGATTGCTCAACCCAAATCGGCGCGCTGCGAAAGTGGCCGCCCAATTTAGCAAACCGTTGATCGCGACTTCCGACGCGCACCAATTGCACGCTTTCGGGCGTCATTACACGAGCATTCCGCGTTCAACGGCATTGACGATCGAGAATGTTTTTGCCGCTCTGCGCCAAGGTCCCTTGCGCCTAACCAGCCCGCCGGCGTCGATGGTCGATCTTGCCAGCGCCATTTATTGGATCTTTCTTGCGCATCCGTTCAAACTCCGCCGATCGCAACACCGTGACCGAACGCCGTCGAGACATTCGCGCGGGTCCAGCCTTGAATCCAAATCGCAAACGTGACAGACGTTAGGCTGATGAGAATCCTGCTTACCAGTTTGCTTGCGCTCGCATTCGTTTTCGCGGGCTGCCAGACGCCCCAGCAAAAAAAGGAAAAACTCAAGCAAGCCGAACTCAAGAAAAAGGCCAAGGTGGACCTCCGCGAAGAAGGCGATGTCGATTTTCAGGCGTTCCTCGGCCGACTTCGCAAAGCCATAGCGAAACGCGACGTGGAGACGCTCAAATCGATGATGACGGAAGACTTCGGTTATAAACTCGAGCCGCCGATGTCGGGCCCGGGCGTTTTTCAATATTGGGAACAGGAAAACCTCTGGCCGGAGCTGGACGGCATTTTGTCGGAGCGATTCGTCAAGAAAGGCGCGTTCATGGTCTCGCCGCCGCAATTTGCCGATGCATCGCTCAATTACGACGGCTACCGGATCGGAATTACGCGTGTCAGGGGCAGCTGGAAGTTCGCCTACTTCGTCAATGGGTAAAGGAAAGTGGCGAGTGAGTCCGAGCCGGACTAGCAGTTGTGACAAGTGACAAGAAAAAAGAAAACGGCGGCAGTTGAATCTGGTCACTCATCACTTGTCACTGGTCAGTTTCTTGGTTTGCCGCACCGACCTCCATTTGTTTTTGTGCGGAAATTGATCGCGTGCGAGCCGGGCGTATCGGCTGAATGCGAAACGCAGTTTTCGAGCGACGATCCCATGTTAGCTGGGCATTTTCCGGGTGATCCGCTCGTCCCCGGGGTGATCTTGACCGAAGCGCTTGCCCAAACTGCCGGCATAGCTGCGGCGTCAGCCCATCCGGAACACGCGCAACCGCGCTTTCTGCTCTCGGCCATTCGGCAGATGAAATTTTTTCACGCGGTGCGGCCGGAAGAACGAATCGTTCTGCGGGCGCGAAGGGTGGCCGCAGTGGATGACCTGCTACAATTTGAGGTTGAAGCGCTGATCGACGGCAAACAGGTTGCGCGGGGTCAGCTGGTATTAAACGCGCTGACGAAGGCGCGTTGACCAAACGTCACTGAGTAGCCGCCGGCACTTGCGATCGCGCCGATTCCAAATCGTAGATCGCGCCCCAAGTTCCGGAAGCGGCCAGCGTTGCCGTTTTTTCCCAGGGGTGCGTGCTCGATGCATAATTTGTTTTTTCTTCGCGACCCCAAAAAATGTAGCGCACGTGCAGCGTCCGGGCGAGATCGGGCCAATTCGGAGCCCCTTGCATCAGTTTGGTGAGCTGCTCGTTCGTTTTACCGTAATCATCGAATCCCTGCGTCCAAAGATGTCCCGGATAACCCATCACGACTTTTCGACCCTGAAGCAGTAGTGGATGGTTGTAAGTCGGAAAGGCCGCAAAACGCGCTTCCAAAGGCATCTTGCGAACAGCCCAGCCGACGGCGTCGACTTCGCCGCGATTCGCGAAACCAAAACCACCTTTCCCCGCGGCCAGACCGCCAAACAAACTAACGAACCCGGAGGTAAAAAGCGCAAAGCAGACCGCGACCCGAACCGGCACCTCCCATTGCATGATCAATTGCCGCCACAAGAAGGGGAGCACGATGAAGTAAGCCCAGATTCCTATTTTCAAATTGTCCCAAATCCACGGCGCCGTTTTGATCGAGAAAAAGAAAATAAAGATGGCGGTGGCTGCGAAAATAAAGGCGATCTCTTCCGGCAGCTTTTTTTCCCAGCCGAATCCACTTTTTGCGATGCGGGCTGCTAACCATGCGAGCAAGATCAACGCGAACAGAATTACAATTACCCAACTCCAGGCGAAGCCGTGTTTCCCGATACGCCAAACCGACAACACGAATGCGCCGAGTCCAATCGCAATCGTGGCGGATAATTCGAGTCGTCTGGTCTGATGCGATTGGTACAATTGCCAGGCGATCAGGCCGATCAAAGTGAGAACCAGCGGAACGAGGATTCCGAAATTGAAGAACCAGAATCGAAAGAACGACATTCTAAATTCGCCTTCGTTCTGGGCCCAGCCGGGGTGGAATTCGAGGACTGAACCAGCGAGGAAATGATCGCTAATGAGCCAGACAAAAAACGTCGCTGGAATCAGAGCGCTCAAGACGAGCGTGAGAATGTGTCCACGAATCTGCGGATCGCCGGCCACAAAGAGACAGACGAGCACAATGCTAAGCGCCATGAACGTGTGGAGATGAAAGAGCGGCATCGAGGCATAAAGCGAGAGCTCAACCCAAAACGGCAACGGCCCCGATTGTCGATCTTGACCGGCACGAAAATATTTTTCGCGCCAATGCCAGAGTAAGATCAAGCCGGCGGGAATCGCGTAAAGAAAGCCGCGCTGAGTCACAAACATCGTTAGCGGAATACTTTTCCAGGCGATGTTGTTGACGTCCTGGTAATCGACGAATTTGAAATCGCGCAGAAATTGAAAGCCGGCGAGACCACCGTTGAACAGAAAACCGGCAACGGCAAAGCCGCCGCCCCAGCGATAGAACGCGTAGAACGTAGCCACCGACGAGACCAGTCCAACCCAAACCAGGCCGCGAATAAGATCGACATCTATCTTTAAGAGCAGCGCGTTGAACAAATCGATCCCGGCCGGATAACGGAGATGATGGCTGAAGACATAAATCGGGTTGGATGGCCAAAGCCGAACGCCATTGGCGAACAAACTGATGTGAGTGATGTGAAGGCCGAGGTCACCCAGGTTTACGGGAGATTGAATTTTGAGTTCAGTTCCATCGACAAAAAGCAGCCAGCAAAATGAGCGCACCGCGAAAATGGCGAACAAGCCGGCCAAAATCCAAATCGGCAGGTTGCGATATTTCGATGTTTTGGATTTGTCCCGATCTAGAGCATCGGCCTGCGTCTTTGGATCTGTTGTTCTAAGATATGCTAAGAGAGCGAATCCCACCGCCAATATGAGGGCGGCCAATGCCACGGCGGTGCTCAATCCGCCGGTCAGCATTCCAATAAATAATCCGCAAATGGTGGCGAAGTTTACGAACGTCAGTCCGCCGGAGAGCCATTTCATTTAGTTAGACTCGGGCTTGGGCTCGGCCGGCGCTGGCTCCGCTCCAGTGAAATCGGGCCATCGTCCGGGGAAAAAACTCTTGAAGATTTTGGCATTAAAGTAGGCCTTGGACGGATCCTGGTAAGGCCGGATCGTCATCGGGAAGGTGTAGTAAGATTCGTGAAGCTTTGCTTCAACGGTGGCGATCTTGTCCTGCTGCACGAGGAGAAAATCGCCGTCCACCTTGGCCGGCAGATTGTCCTTCTCGTAATATCCCACCCGCCCGAAATCATCGAGCATCCAGGGCAGCGGATAAGGGCTCGCGCGAATTATGTGTCCAACCAGCTGGTAGGCGCGCGGATCGGAGTGGGCCAACTGCAACAACAGGTCCGTGAACTTGTAAACGTCGTTGTAGGTCTGCACATA
>Ga0209156_10003316_pt1 | contig 12201 bp, 10 predicted proteins | sample GraSoiAngelo_124_FD_185881 | JGI IMG/M metagenome (GOLD analysis project Ga0209156, IMG submission 185881) | Grasslands soil microbial communities from the Angelo Coastal Reserve, California, USA - 14_0927_05_20cm (SPAdes) (version 2) | ecosystem: Environmental > Terrestrial > Soil > Grasslands...
CGACCGGCAGGTCCTGGGCATCCTCGCACCCACGCTGCAGCGGGAGCTGCACTGGTCGGAGACGGGCTACGGCGACGTCGTCTCCTGGTTCACGGCGTTGTACGCGGTCGGCTTTCTCGTGGTCGGGCGATGGCTCGACCGCGTGGGCGTACGGCGCGGCTTCGCGGTGGCGGTGGTCGCCTGGAGCGTCGCCGCGATCGGCCACGCCCTCGCCCGTACCACGGCGGGGTTCTCGGCCGCGCGGGCCCTGCTGGGGCTCGGCGAATCCGCCAACTTTCCGGGCGCGATCAAGGCCGTGGCGGAATGGTTCCCGAAAAAGGAGCGGGCGCTCGCCACCGGCATCTTCAACGCGGGCACCAACACGGGAGCGATCGTAACGCCGCTCGTCGTGCCCTGGATCGCGTTGACGTTCGGGTGGCGCTGGGCTTTCATCGCCACCGGCAGCCTGGGGTTCCTTTGGCTCGCGCTCTGGCTGGCCCTGTACCGCAGCCCGGAGGCCCAACCGCATCTCTCGGCCGCCGAGCTCGGATACATTCGCGGCGACGCGCCGGAGCCGGGAGCGGCACACATCCCCTGGCTCCGGCTGCTGGCGCAACGCCAGACGTGGGCCGTCGTCGTCGGCAAGTTCATGACCGATCCGATCTGGTGGTTTTATCTGTACTGGCTGCCGAAGTTTCTCGACGCGGACTATGGCATCAAGCTGTCGCAGCTGGCCCTGCCGCTCGTGGTCGTGTACGTCGTGGCCGACGCCGGCTCCGTCGCCGGCGGCTGGCTGTCGGGCGCCCTCATGCAGCGGGGCTGGACGGTGAACCGGGCGCGCAAGACCGCGCTCTTGTGCATGGCGCTCGCGATCGTGCCGACGGCGCTCGCGTCACGCGCCGGGAGCCTCTGGATCGCGGTGGCGCTCGTGAGCGTGGCGGCGGCCGCGCATCAGGGCTGGTCGGCCAACATCTATACGCTCGCGAGCGACATGTTCCCCCGCCGCGCGGTCGCGTCCGTCATCGGCATCGGGGGCTTTGCGGGCGCCCTCGGCGGATGGCTGTTTCAGCGGGCCACCGGCCGTATCCTCGATCACAACGGCAACAACTACGCTCCGATTTTCGTGGTCTGCGGACTGGCGTACGTGTCCGCGTGGATCATCATTCATCTCCTGGCTCCCGCCCTCCAGCCCGCTCGACTGGCGGTCGCGCCGCAGCCACTCCCCTTGGAGGAGACGTCATGAATCGCCCTTCGCTCCTGTTGATCGCCGCACTGGCCAGCCCGGTCGTGGCGCAGACCAGATCGGCGCGCATCGCGTCGCCCAACCAGCTGACCGCCGCCGAGCGCGCGGCCGGATGGCGCCTCCTGTTCGAAGGGCACACGCTCACGGGATGGCGTGGGCTGGGTTACGATACCGTCCCCACGGCGCACTGGGTGGTGCTGGATGGTACGATAAAAAAAATCGCCACTGGCAACGTGCCCAGGGTCCCCGACGGACGACCCCTGAACGGCGGCGACCTGATGACGGTGGACACGTTCGGAGACTTCGAGCTTACCTGGGAATGGAAGGTGACGCCCGGCGCGAACAGCGGCGTCAAGTACAACGTCTCCGAGGAGCTGTCCATATCCCAGGGCAGTGCGATGACGCCCGACGCGATCGCCAAGGGTATCATCACGCCGAACCATTCGGCCCTGGGGTTCGAGTACCAGATGCTCGACGACGACCGGCATGTGGACGGCAAGATCCCGTCGCACCGCGCGGGCGCGCTGTACGAGCTGGTGGCGCCCAATGCCAGCAAACGGCTCCGCCCCGTAGGGCAATGGAATGAGTCGAAGATCGTGTTCCGTGGTAACCACGGCGAGCACTGGTTGAACGGCGCGAAACTGCTCGAGTTCGAGCTGGGTACGCCGGCGATGGACGCCGCCCTCGCCAAGAGCAAGTACCGTTCGATCCCCGGCTTCGCAGACCGCCGGAAAGGACACATCGTCCTACAGGACCACGGGGACGAGGTGTACTTCCGCAACATCAAGGTGCGTGATCTATGAAACGCCGCAAATTCTTGAAGACCGCCTCGGCCGCGGGACTGAGTCTCGCCGCCGCACCGCGGTTTCCCGCCTGGCTCTCCACGCCGGGCGACACAGTCAGGGTCGCCGTCATGGGGTTGAACGGCCGCGGCGCCGTGCTGGCGCGGACTTTCGCCCGCGCGGCCCACGCCGAAGTGGCCTACGTGTGCGACGTCGATTCGCTGGTGCTCGCCAAGGCCCTCTCCGCCGTCGCGGGCGTCCAGAGCAAATCGCCCAAGGGCCTGGGCGACTTCCGCAAGGCGCTCGAGGACAAAGACGTGGACGCGCTCGTCATCGCGGCGCCCGACCACTGGCACACCCCGGCCGCCCTGCTCGCGATGCAGGCCGGGAAGCACGTCTACGTGGAGAAGCCGTGCGGCCACAACCCGCGCGAAGGCGAGCTGCTGGTCGAGGCACAGCAGAAGCACAAGCGCGTGGTACAGATGGGAACGCAACAGCGCTCCGCGCCGCGCTCGATGGAGGTCGTCCAGGCGATCAAGGAAGGCGCCATCGGGCAGCCCTACCTCGCACGCGCGTGGTATTCCAACACCCGCGCCACGATCGGTCGCGGCAAGGTGGCCCCCGTCCCCGCCAACCTCGACTACGAGCTGTGGCAGGGCCCGGCGCCCCACGCGCCGTACCACGACAACGTCGTCCACTACAACTGGCACTGGTTCCACCGCTGGGGGACGGGCGAGATCTGCAACAACGGGACCCACGAGATCGACGTCGCCCGCTGGGCCCTGGGCGTGAGCTATCCCACGCGCGTCACGTCGGTCGGCGGCCGCTATCATTTCGCCGACGACTGGGAGTTCCCCGACACCCAAGAAGTCTGCTTCGAGTTCCCCGGAGGCAAGACGATCATCTGGCAGGGGCAGAGCTGCAACGGCCTGACCACGTTCGGCCGCGAGCGGGGCACGGCCATCCTGGGCACGACGGGCAGCGTTGTCATGGACCGCGATGGCTACGTCGTGTCCGACCTCCACAACAAGGTGGTGAAGCAATCGCTGGCCTCGCAGCACGCGGACGGCCTCAACATCAGTGCCGACGACGACATGACCGCGCTGCACATCGCCAACTTCGTGGAGGCGATTCGTAGCGGCGCGGCGCTGCACCAGCCGATCGACCAGGGAGCCAAGAGCGTGCTGCTGGGTCATCTCGGCAACATCGCCCAAACGACCGGGCGCGCGCTGCGCGTGGACGCCACGTCGGGCCGCATCACGGGCGACGACGAGGCGATGAAGTCCTGGCAGCGGGAGTACGCCCCGGGCTGGGCGCCGGTCGTGTAGGGCCGTGACCGCCGTCCTCGAAGCCGACCGCTTCTTCGATCCCGATCCCGCGGTCCGCCGCGTCGCGCGCGAGCTGTACGACGAGACGCGGACGCTCCCGATCGTGTCCCCTCACGGGCACGTGGACCCCGCGATCCTGGCCCGGAACGAACGGTTCGCGGAGCCGGCGGCGCTGATCGTCCAGCCGGACCACTACATCCTGCGCCTGTTGTACGCCCGCGGCGTTCCGCTCGAAGCGCTGGGCGTGCCGCGCCGCGACCGGCGGGGCGGCGGGGACGGGGGGGGAGGGGGCGCGCCCGTCGAAACCGATGCGTGCAAGGTGTGGAAACTGTTTGCGGACCACTACTACCTGTTCCGCGGCACCCCCACCGGCGCCTGGCTCGATTACGAGCTGCACGAGGTGTTCGGCGTCCGCGACCGTCTCTCGGGTGAGACGGCCGCGCGCGTGTACGACGAGATCGCGGAGAAGCTCGCCACACCCGAGTTCCTGCCGCGGGCGCTGTTCCAACGCTTCAACATCGAAGTCCTGGCGACGACGGATGCGGCGAGCGATTCGCTCGACCATCACCGCACCATCCGCGAATCGGGCTGGAAGGGCCGGGTGATTCCCTGCTTCCGTCCCGACGCGGTGTTCCGGATCGCCACACCCGAATGGCCCGCCCAGCTCGAAGCGCTGGGACGCGAGCACGGCGCGCCGCTCGTGGACTACCCGGAGTTCATCCGCGCCTTGGAAGACCGTCGCACGTTCTTCAAGAGCATGGGCGCCACCGCCACCGACCACGGGGTGCTCGAGCCGTACACCACGTGGCTGTCGCCGGACGAAGCGGAGACCCTGTTCCAGCGCGCTCGCCAGGGCGACGTGACGGCGGCCGACGAGCGGCGCTTCACCGCCCACCTCCTCATGGAGATGGCGCGGCTCTCGGTGCGCGACGGGCTGGTGATGCAGATTCACGCCGGCGCGCTGCGCAACCACAACCGGCTGGTGTTCGAGCGCTTCGGCCCAGACCGGGGGGCGGACATCCCGGTCGCCACGGAGTTCACCCGCAACCTCCGCCCGCTGTTGAACGCCTACGGCAACGATGAGCGTCTCACGCTGGTCGTGTTCACGCTCGACGAATCCACCTACAGCCGCGAGCTGGCCCCGCTCGCCGGGCATTACCCGAGCGTACGCCTGGGACCGTCCTGGTGGTTCCACGACTCGCTCGAGGGCATGCGGCGGTTCCGCGAGCGCACCACGGAAACGGCCGGGATCTACAAGACGGCGGGCTTCAACGACGACACGCGGGCGTTCTGCTCCATTCCGGCGCGGCACGACATGGCGCGCCGGGTGGACGCCGACTTCCTGGCGGGGCTGGTGGCGCGGCACGTCATCGACAAGAACGACGCCCGCCGCATGGCCCGCGCGCTGGCGTACGAGCTCGCGAAGGAGACCTACAAACTGTGATGCCGCACCCGCGCCACCGCCTGCGGGAGGGACTGCAGCAACCGGGCGCCGCGCGCGTCGTCGAGCAGCGTGAGCGCCGTCGCGAGCCCGTCGGCCGTGACGCCGTCCGGAGCGACGACGGTCGCCTCGCGGCGACTGGTCAGTCCCATGCCGGTCCGCGGGTCGATCACGTGAGAGTAGCGCACGCCCCCGATGATCACGAACTGCTCGGTGTCCCCGGACGTGGAGACCGCGCGGTTTGCGAGAATCGTGTCCCCTGCGGCGATCGCGATGCGCCAGCCGCGCCGGCCGGGCGGCGGGTCGCCCAGCACGATGTCGCCGCCCGCCTGGAGCAGCGCGCGCGTCACTCCCTGCACCCGCAGCGCGTCCAACGCGCGGTCGAGAATGTACCCCTTGGCGATCCCGCCCAGATCGATGCGCATGCCGGGCGTGTCGAGCCGCACGGTGCGCGCGACGGAGTCGAGATGGACCTTGTCCGACCCCACGCGGCGGGCCGCGGAATCGAGCGCAGCGCGCAGCGGCAGCGCTCCGGTGCGGCGCGCGGTGCGCCACAGCTCGACGAACGGTCCCACGGTGACGTCGAAGGCCCCCTCGCTCCGTCGCCACAGGTCGACCGCCCGCGCCAGCACGACGAACAGATCGTCGCTCACGCGGACGGGCTCGCCCGCTCGCGCGGCGAGACGGCGGACCTCGCTCTCGGGGCGGTAATCGCTCATCACGTCCTCGAGCTCCGCGATACGGGCGTAGGCGGCATGCGCCGCCCGCCGCGCCGTCGCGTCGTCCGCGGCGTACACGACGACGCGCACCGCCATGCCCATGTGTAGCTCGGCGTATTGGCGGCGCACGTCCTGCGCCGGCGCCAGCCGCGCCCATAGCGTTGCGCCCGTCAGGGTCAGGGAGACCACGCCTAGGGTCCGCATGGCGACCAAGCTAACTCTGGCGCTGCTCTTCGCCGCGTGGGTGCAGTCGGCGGCCGGTCAGGCCGCGGCCCGCCTGGTCCCGTTTCGCGACTCGATCGCGCCGACGCTCGTGACGTTCGAGATGATCCCGGTGCCGGGCGGCACGGTCACACTGGACTCGCCGACCGGCCCGCGCGTTGTGGTCGTAGCGCCGTTCTGGATCGGCAAGACCGAAGTGACCTGGGATGAGTACGACGTCTGGGTCTACCGGCTCGACCTCGCGGCGGCTGCGCCCGGGGGATCCGACTCCGCCGACGCCACGGCGCGACCCAGCCGCCCCTACGGCGCGCCCGACCGCGGCTTCGGCCACCACGGCTACCCCGCCCTCGCCATGACGTACGCGGCGGCGCGGGCCTACTGCGCATGGCTCTCGGCCAAGACGGGACGACACTACGGCCTGCCCACGGACGCCCAGTGGACGCGGGCGCTCGAGCTGGGTCTGGGCACGGACACGGCGCTGTCGGGCGACCGCCGCGATGCCCTCGCCTGGCACGCCGGGAACGCCGCACACCAGCCGCACGCCGTCGCCTCGAAGCGGGCCGACGCGCTCGGCCTCTACGACCTGCTCGGCAATGTCGCCGAATGGGTCACCATTCCCGATGGCGCCCCCGTGGTACGCGGGGGATCGTGGGCCGACCCCGTGGCGCGCGTGGGACCCCGTGCCCGAGCTGCGCAGACGTCCGCCTGGAACGAAACTGATCCGCAGTTTCCCAAGAGCCGTTGGTGGCTCGCCGACGCACCATTCGTCGGATTTCGCATCGTACTCCTCACGCCATGAGACCGTCATGACTCCCAAACACCCTCGAGATGTCACGCGTCGCGCATTCGTCGAGACCACGGCGGCGGCGACGGCCGCCCTCGCGCTCCCCCCCCAGGCTCCGTCGATCGCCCGCGGTGCCCCGAAAACGCTCCGCATCGCTCTGATCGGCTGTGGCGGCCGCGGCACCGGCGCCGCAAAAGACTGTCTGACCTCGAGCGAGAACGTCGAGCTCGTGGCCCTGGGCGATCTGTTCCCGGACCATCTGACCAGGTGTCGCGAGAACCTGGCCACCATGGCCACCGAGGACCCGACGCTCAAGACCAAGATCAAGGTGAACGATTCCCAGTGCTTCACAGGCTTCGACGCGTATCGCAAGGTGCTCGAGACCAACGCCGACCTCGTGCTGCTCGCCACGCCTCCCGCGTTCCGGGCGCGTCACCTCGCCGCCGCCATCGACGCGGGGAAGCACGTGTTCATGGAGAAACCCGTCGCCGTGGACCCGCAAGGCGTGCACGCGGTGCTGGCGTCCGCCGAGCTCGCGACCCAGAAGAGTCTGGCCCTCGTCGCCGGGACGCAGCGGCGTCATGACGCCGGCTATCGCGCCGCCATGGAGCGGATCCACGGCGGCGCCATCGGCGACATCGTGGCCGCGGACGTCTACTGGAACCAGGGCGGGCTATGGATGAAGCCGCGCGAGCCCTCCTGGTCGGACGTCGAGTGGCAGATCAGGAACTGGCTCTACTTCACGTGGCTCTCGGGCGACCACATCGTCGAGCAGCACATCCACAACATCGACGTGGCGAACTGGGCGTTCGGCGCGCATCCCGTCAAGGCGATCGCCGTGGGCGGCCGGCAGCGGCGCACGGACCCCGCGTACGGGCACATCTTCGACCATTTCGCGGTGGAGTTCGAATACCCCAACGGCGCTCGCGTCCGGAGCATGTGCCGGCAGCAGGACGGCACGGCGTCACGCGTGGGGGAGCGCTTCGTCGGCACGCGCGGCACGTCGGACGGCCATTCGGTCATCGAGGGAGCGGCGTCGTGGAGCTGGGACCCCCAGGCGCCCAAGGTCAACCCGTACGTCCAGGAGCACGCCGACCTGGTCGCGAGCATTCGCGCGGGCCGGCCGCTCAACGAGGGCCGCCAGGTGGCCGAGAGCACGCTCACCGCGATCATGGGCCGCGAGGCCGCCTACACCGGCCAGGAAGTGACGTGGGACGAGCTGTTGAGCTGCCCGCTGGACCTGGTCCCGACCGATGTGCAGTTCGGGCCCATGCCCGTGCCGCCGGTGGCGATGCCCGGGCAGACGGGCCTGACCCGCAGCTGGCGGAGCGCGTGAGCCATGGAACGGCGCGACTTTGTGGCGGCGGTGACGGCGGGCGTGAGCGGTACCGCACTATCCGCAACCCCGGGCTTGCGCCCGGGGTCAGTTGGTCGCCGCCGGCCCACAGCCGATCGGCCGATGGTCGGCATCCAGGTGGGGGCCGTGTCGTTCGTGGACGAAGGCACGGACCGAGTGCTCGACGGGCTCGAGAAGCTGGCGGCGATCAACACCCTGTTCGTGGCCACGTTCACCTATGGCCGCGGCATCGCCGGCCGCCAGCTGCGGGGCCAGCCGCTGCCGGACCACGGCGGCCAGGAGTACGACGACGCCTTCCGCGGCGGCAACTTCGCGACCCCGCATCCGCAGTTCTACCGCCGCACTACGATCGCTCCCGAGAGGGCGCCGGACCATGCCGCCTACGACGTGCTCGCCGACGTGCTGCCCGCGGCGCGGCGCCGCCGGATGCGGCTGTACTGCTGGTTCGAGGACGTGTTCCGCCAGGATATCCCCGGATTCGACCAGGCGGCGGAGATCGACCTGCACGGCAAGCGCACGGGACTCGCCTGCCATCGCAATCCCAATACGCGCAACTTCTGGCTCGGTCTGGCCGAGGACTACCTGCGATCGTATGACGTGGACGGCTTGATGTGGGGTAGCGAGCGCCAGGGACCGCTCGACAACGCCCTCGCCGCCAGCCACGGCGGCGGAGGGAGCGGCGTCGCCTGTTTCTGCCCCCACTGTCTCGACGCGGCGCGCCAGACCGGGATCGACACCGACCGCGCCCGCGAAGGTTATCTCGCGCTCGAGCGCTGGGCCGCGGCGCTGCGTGCCGGGCAGCGACCCGCCGACGGGGCGTTCGTCACCTTTTGGCGCCTGCTGGTCAAGTATCCCGAGCTGCTCGCCTGGGAACGGCTGTGGAACGAGGGGCTCAACGATACCTACCGCGACCTGTATCGGCTCGCCAAGAGCATCGCGCCCGACAAAGGCATCGGCTGGCACGTGTGGCACAACAATTCCTTTTCGCCCTTCTATCGGGCGGAGCAGGACTACGGCGACTTCGCCAAGTACTCGGACTTCCTCAAGGTCGTGATGTACAACAACTGCGGCGGCCCGCGCCTGGCGCAGTACGTCCGCAACGCCCACGCGACCCTGTTCGCGGACCTTACGCCGGACCAGGTGCTCGAGTTCACCTACGGCGTGCAGCAGTACCGCGAGCGGCCGCTCGACCGGATCGCGGCGGAGGGCCTCTCGGCCGACTACGTGCTGCGGGAGACGCGGCGCGCCGTGGCGGGAGCGGGGCCGGGATCGCCGTTGAAGATCTGGCCCGGCATCGATATCGACATTCCGACCGGGGCGAGCGACAAGAAAACGCAGCCGGAGGACGTGTATCAGGCCGTGCGGGCGGCGTTTCAGGGAGGCGCCCACGGGGTCCTCCTGTCGCGCAAGTATTCCGAGATGAAGCTCGCGAACCTCGCGGCCGCGGGTCGCGCGGTGCGCGAGCTGGCGCCGGCGTAAACAGCAGATCCTTCGCTCGCGCGCGTCCCGCGCACACCCTTCGTTCCGCGGTCGTCCGCAAGCAGATCCTTCGCGCGCGCGCGTGCCGCGCGCTCGCTCAGGATGACAAGTCGCGGTCGTCTTGAGAAGAGAAAGAAGGGATGGAGATCATCGTGGGAGGCGTGGCTCCTAGAACCAGCGATCTGCCAGGTCTTCCCAGGTAGGGTTGTGCTCTTCGAGCAGGCGCATCTTCCGTGTACGACCCCAACCTTTGATCTCCTTTTCCCGGGCAATCGCGTCACGAACGTCCGCGAACTGCTCAAGGTGGACCAGCCGAGTGACGTGGTACGTAGTCGTAAAGCCGGGGGTGAGGCCGCGCTTGTGCTCATCCACCCGCCGGACGATGTCGTTCGTGACGCCCACGTACAGCACCCGCGAGCAACTGGCCATGATGTACACGCAGTAGGGGCGCATGGCATACCAGAGTCGGGCATCCTGGGTTCGCCACCGGCATCATTTCTCGGCACTGTGGACCTTAATCCTGCATCGGAGGGTGGTTTTCCTTACTTTCATTACTTTCATTCCCAAAGCGAGCAAGCTTGTCATCCTGAGCGCCGCAGGCGCGCGTTCCGCGCGCTCGCTCAGGATGACAACGCCCGCCCGGGTTTGTAAGTAAAGAAGGGAAGATTTCAACCCTCATGGCCTCAACCCCTCTAGACGCGGCATTCGCGCGCGCGTTCGACCCTCCCCCCCCCCCCGCCAGTCCCGTGCGCGTGGCGCGCGCGCCCGGCCGCGTGAACCTGATCGGTGAGCACATCGATTACTGCGGCTTGCCCGTGCTCCCCATGGCTCTCCGCCAGAGCCTTCGCATCGCGTTTCAGCCGCGTTCCGACCGCACCGCGCGCCTCGTCAACCGCGATCCGCGCTTCGCGCCCAGCTCCTTCGCCGTGAGCGAGAGTATCCCACCGGCTCCGCCGGGGGATTGGACCAACTATGCCAGGGCGGCGGTTGGGGCCTTGGCCCAACGATTCCCGGATCTGCGGGGGATCGACGCCCTGGTGGAGAGCGATCTCCCGATCGCCGCGGGGCTCAGCTCCTCGTCCGCCCTCGTCGTGGCCATGGCCCTCGCGCTGCTGCACGCGAACGCGGTGACGGTGGCGCCGCTCGAGCTGATGGCGCTCTTGGCGCGGGGCGAGCGCTATGTCGGCACCGCGGGCGGTGGGATGGACCAGGCGATCGTCCTCGGCGCGCGGGCCGGGTGCGCGTCACGGATCGACTTCCACCCCCTGCGGCTCACGCCCACGGCCGTACCCGCCGACTGGCAGTTCATCGTGGCATGGAGCCTGGTGCACGCCGAGAAGTCCGGGGCCGCGCAACAGGCGTACAACGAGCGCACGCGTCAGTGCGACGAGGCGCGGCGCCTCGTGGCCGCGCGGCTCGGCCGGCGCGAAGACATCAGCTACCCAGACCTGCTCGCGGCCGCGCCGGTCGCGGAGCTGCTCGAGACGGCGGCATCGAGCCTCTCCGGCGTGCTGGCGCGACGGTTCCGCCACGTGGTCACCGAGGCAACGCGCGTGTGGCAGGCGGAGACCGCGATGGCAGCCGGTGACCTCGCGGCGTTCGGCCGGCTGCTCGACGCTTCGCACCAGAGCCTGCGGGACGACTACGAGGTGAGCCACGCCGAGCTGGACCGGCTGGTGGAGCTGGCGCGGGAGGCGGGCGCGGTGGGGGCGCGCCTCACGGGCGCGGGGTTCGGCGGCTCGATCGTGGCGCTGTGTCGCGCCGCACGCGCGCCAGCGGTCGTCGGCGCTTTGCGGGAGCGCTTCTACGCTCCGCGCGGCGCCGCGGCCGACGTCGCGCGACACGTGTTCACCGCCGAGCCGTCGGATGGCGCGGAGGTGCTTTGAGGGTAAGGGCGCATCCGCTCGCGCAGGAACTTTAGGCCGCGAGCGAGCTGCGTCTCTACGGTCTTCTCGGAGATGCCGAGCCGCTCTGCGATTTGAGCGTAGCTCAACTCGTCGATCAGCCGCAGCTTGCACACGGCGGATCGCTTGGGGGGCAGGTCGTCGAGGGCTCGCTGGACCGCGGCGACCAGGTCCGCCGCCTCCAGATCGGACTGGATTTCCGTCCCCGTGACCAGCTGACCGACACGCCCCGCCCTCCCCAAGCGGCGCGCCACGGCTGCACGCTCCAGCCGGTCGCGGGCGGCGTTGCGGACGGCGAGGTAGAGGTAGTTCCGCACCGCGCCGGCGGGCATCCATTGCGCCCGGCCGCGCCAGATCCGGAAGAAGACCTCCTGCACGAGCTCTTCCGCATCCTCCTTCGACTGCACGTAGCGGAAGGCGAACGCGAACAGCTGCTGCCAGTACGTGCGATACAGGGTCTCGAACGCGGCGATGTCCCCTGCCCGGATCCGATCCGCCCAGGCGCGTTCGTCGGCGTCGCTATTGACGTCGACCGAGCGGTCCTCTGACGGGTTGGCAAAGCTTGCATTGAGCGGCATCGACGGCGACCGGGTCTGTCCTCATTCAAACTCGCGATACGCACCAAACGTGGCTAACCGGTCTTCTCCCAGTTGAGCAGGAATCGGCAGATCGGGCTCGTTCAACTTCTCGCATATCTGATGCCACAGCGCCGTGCGCACATAGCGCTGATGCACCTTCTGAAAGGACACGGACAGCAGCAGCCGCTTGGCCTCGTGATACTCACCGCGATCGATCAAGAGCTGCACTCGCCGTTCTAATATCCGCTCATCGTGAAGTCCGTCAACCTGCTCCAACCACCTCTCACGCTCGACCATCGCGTGCGTTCCCAGGTTGCGAAGCACCTCATCGCGCTCGACCACGACCTGCGGATGCCGTTGCAACCAGTTCTCTCGAATCGAACCG
>Ga0209156_10003317_pt1 | contig 12199 bp, 9 predicted proteins | sample GraSoiAngelo_124_FD_185881 | JGI IMG/M metagenome (GOLD analysis project Ga0209156, IMG submission 185881) | Grasslands soil microbial communities from the Angelo Coastal Reserve, California, USA - 14_0927_05_20cm (SPAdes) (version 2) | ecosystem: Environmental > Terrestrial > Soil > Grasslands ...
TGACGCTTTGCCGTGCGGCAGGAATGCATCTGGCAGGGCGAGGTTCCGCACCCGACCGGCAAGGCCGTGCGGCGCCAGCGCCTCCAGCACCGCTCCGCCAAAGCCGCCCGCGCCGACGTTGTCCTCGACGGTCAGCACGGTCGGATAGGCGCGTGCCCAATCCGCAATGCGCGGATCGACCGGCTTGACCCATCGGGCGTTGATCACGCCGCAGGACAGGCCTTGCATCTCGAGGCGCTCCGCGGCCTCACCGGCGACCTCGACCATCTTGCCGACGGCGAAGATGACCGCGTCCTTTCCTTTGCGGACCTCCTCCCAGCGGCCGACGGGTAGCGGCTCCACCGGCAGGTCGGGGCTCGCGGATACCGGCCCCTTCGGGTAGCGGATCGCAACGGGCCCATCCGTCGCGAGCGCGGTCTCGAGCAGGGCGCACAGCTCAGTCGCGTCTTTCGGCGCCGCGATCTTCAGGTTGGGGATGAGGCGCAGGTACGAGAGGTCGAAGATCCCGTGGTGCGACGCGCCATCGGGACCAGTCACTCCCGCACGGTCGATGACGAAGACCACCGGCAGCTTGTGCAGCGCGACGTCCATGATCGTCTGGTCGAAGGCGCGCGCGAGAAAGGTGGAGTAGATGCAGACCACCGGATGCATGCCCGCCATCGCGAGTCCGGCCGCGAACGTGACCGCGTGCTGCTCGCAGATGCCGACGTCGAAGAAACGGTCGGGAAACTCTTTGGCGAAGTTCAGAAGTCCCGTCGACGAGGCCATGGCCGCGGTGATGGCGCAAACCTCAGGGCGCCGCGAGGCCGCCGTCATCAGCGCTTCGCCGAAGACGTCGGTGTAGGTCACCTCGGTCGAGCGCGGCCGCCCCGTCAGCGGGTCGAAAGCGCTGACGCCGTGCAGCTTGTCGACCTCGTCGTCGACCGCCGGGCTGTACCCGTGGCCTTTTTCGGTGACGACGTGTACCACCACCGGCTCGCGCAGCTTCTTCGAGCGCGTGAGAACTTCTTCGAGAGCGAGCTCATCATGCCCATCCACGAGGCCTGCGTACTTGATGCCGAGGCTCTCGAACATGGTCGAAGGCTGGAGCAGCTGCTTCAGACCTTCTTTCACCCGATAGGCGGCCTGGTCGGCGGTGGAGCCGACCAGCGGCAGGTCACGCAGAAGATGGGAGATCTCATCCTTGAGGCGCTCATAACGGGGATCGACGCGAAGCTGCGAGAGATGCCGCGCGAGGCCGCCGACCGTGGGCGCGTAGGAACGGCCGTTGTCGTTGATCACGATGATCAGGTTCGGCGGCTGCAGGTGGGCGATCTGGTTCAGAGCCTCATACGCCATGCCGCCCGTCAGCGCGCCGTCGCCGATGACCGCGACGACGAATCCGCCGACCCGCTTGCGCAGCCGCGCCTCGGCAAGGCCGAGTGCGTAGCTGAGCGAAGTCGACGCGTGGCTGTTCTCGACGAGGTCGTGCTGGGACTCCTTGCGTGACGGATAACCGGACATGCCGCCTGCCTGGCGCAGACGTGGAAACTCTGCGGCTCGGCCGGTCACAAGCTTGTGGACGTACGCCTGGTGGCCGGTGTCCCAGACGATCGCGTCACTCGGGCTGTCGAACACGCGGTGAAGCGCAAATGTGAGCTCGACCACACCGAGGTTGGGGGAGAGATGGCCGCCGGTGCGTGAGGTCTGCTCGACGAGGAAGGCCCGGACTTCGGTCGCGAGCTCGCTCAGCCGCGCAGGGTCCAGCGCCTTGAGATCGGCCGGCGAGTGGATCGTCTCGAGGATGCCCACCCTTCGGTTAACGCTCAGCACCCGCCATGAGTTCCGCCAGCTCGATACAAAGGCGCGTTCCCGCTCCGCTCGGCCCGCGGAGAATGGTGGTCAGTTCGTCATTTGTGTTCCAGGCCGACGCGGCGATATCGATGTGCGCCCAGGGCTTGCCGCCCGCAAACTCGGCGATGAACATCCCACCCATGATCGTCCCCGCCTCACCGTACTCGCTGTTGCGTAGGTCGGCGATCTGGCTGCGCAGCAGGATCCGATAGTCCGCGTACATCGGCAGGCGCCACACCCGGTCGCCGGCTTCACGTGAGGCGTGCTCGACCAGCGACCAGAACTCGTCGTCGTTGCTCGTCGCGGCGCTGGCAGCATGGCCGATTGCGACGGTGGCGGCGCCGGTCAGCGTCGCAAGGTCGATGAGGTGTGTCGCGTGGTTGCGAAGCGCGTGCGTCAACGCGTCGGCCAGGACAAGGCGGCCTTCGGCGTCGGTGTTGACGACCTCGACGGTCTTGCCGTCGGCGCTGACCACCACGTCACCGGGGCGTTGAGCGGATGGACCTGGCATGTTTTCTGCCGCCGCGACTACTGCCATCACGTCTAGCGGCAGCTTGCGCGAAGCAATGACGTCGATGGCCGACAGCGCGGCGGCGGCACCGGACATGTCGTCCTTCATCCGGCTCATCTTGTCCGGCTCCTTGAGCGAGATGCCTCCGCTGTCGAACGTGATCCCCTTGCCGATCAGGGCGAGGGCCGGTTCGCCGGTTTTCGCTGATGCGCCGCCCTGGTGGTTCCCGTGATAGCGGACACGGATCAGTCGTGGCGGCTTGGCGGAGCCCGCGCCGACGCCGAGCATCAGGTTGTACCCGCCTGACTTCAGCTCGGTCGGCCCGAGGACCTCGATCTCGAGGTTGTGGCGCTGAGCGATTCGCGTCGCCTCTTGCGCGAGCGCGTCGGGCGTGAGCTCGTTGGGTGGAGCGTTCTGCCATTCGCGCGCCCGGTTCGTGGCTTCGCCGTTTTCCTGGGCGGCCATGACCTCGCGCTCGCGCCCGTTCCCAAAACCGGCCAGCCCCACCTCATCGATCTCGCGCCGCTCCGGCGCCGCGCCGGTCTGCCTCGAGCGCCGCTCGAACGTGCCCATCACGCAGCCCTCGACCACCGCCTTGAGGCTGTCCATACCGAGCGGCTCGCTGCGCAGGACCGCGATGCGCTTGTAACCCCAAGTCCGCGATGCGCGAACGAGCTCGTGGTGCGCGGAGCGCATGCGCTGGCCGTCCAGGTCGTGGGGTGCGCCAAGCCCGTAGAGGATCACGCGGCGGGCGGCGATCTTGCCCTGGGCCGGCATCGGCAGCACCTCATGGATGCGGCCGCGGAACTCGGCATTGACGACCATCTCGTTGAGGACGCCGCCCATAGCCCGGTCCAGGTCGAGGGCGGCGCCTGTGAGGCGCTGGCCGGTGGCGACCGGGATGGCGAGGGCGTCGACATTCAGCTCGGCAGCTTCCGCCGAGACGAGGCTGATCTTCACGGCGCGTTAAAGGTTACCGGTGGGCGCCGGTTGTCAAGCCAGATGTTCGGCCACGAGCTCGAGCACATGAGCAATGCGAAGCTCCGTCCCTCGCCGCCGCGCGGCGGCCGCGATATGCATCAGGCAGCCGGGGTTGTCCGACGCCACAACCGCGCATCCCGTCTTCGCGATCGCATCCAGCTTCCATTCCGCGAGGCGGTCGGCCACACGCGGCCACTCGAGGCTGAAGCTGCCACCGAAGCCGCAGCAGTTGGCGATGTCCGGGATGTCGACGACCTCGTAGCCCGCCAGCTCGAGTACACGCCGAGGCTCGCTTTTCAGCCCGAGCTGGCGCAGCGACTGGCACGAATCGTGGTAGGCGATCTTCAGGCTCATCCGGTTCGGGTCGACGAGCTTCGGATTCGCCTCCAGCAGCTGCAGTACAAAACGGGTCGAGTCGCGCATGCGGGCCCGGACGCTCTGCTCGGGGGCGGGACCCCAGTCGGGCGAGTCCATCGTGAAGGCGCCGAAGCACGACGCGGATGGGGTCACGATCAGACCCTTGGAATCTCGGAGGCTGGAGGCGAGCTGGGCGGAGAGGTGCGCCCCGGTCTTGAAGTCCCCGGCATTGGCCGCGATCAGCCCGCAGCACCATTGCTGCTTCGGAAAACCAACCTTGAAGCCCGCGGCGGTTGCGATTTGTTCCAGCGCCGACGCCGACGCGGGCCAGACCCGATCGGCCAGGCACGAGGCGAAGATGGTGAGCGGTTCTCCGTCGACCTCGCTCTCGCGGACCCGGTCGCGGTAGGGAGTCCGCGCCAGGCGCGGCTGGCCGGGCACCAGCGCGCTGAAAGGCGCCGCGGTGCGCATCAGGCGGTCAGCCAGCAGCGGCCGTTTCCAGACGCCAAGCACCGCGCGCTTGCGCAGAGACTTCCGACCGGAGCGCCTGTGCTCCAGGATCTGGCGCGGCAGCGGGATATCGACCGGGCAGATCTCCTGGCACGCGTTGCACTGGACGCAGAGCGTGTTCGGGAGGTCGGCCGACTCCAGCCCGTGATGGAAGGGCGTGAGCACCAGGCCGATGGGCCCGTTGTAGATGTGGCCGAACTGGTGACCGCTCACGGCCATGAACGGAGGGCATGCGTTGGAGCAGGCGCCGCACCGGATGCACGTCAGCGCGTCCCTGAAGATCGGGTCGTCGAGCATCTTCTCGCGGCCGTTGTCCAGGATCACGCAGTGCAGCTCGCGCGGCCCGTGCACGCCGATGGTGAGCGACTGCTCGATGTCGGCCGAGCGCGAGGGTCCGGTGATCCAGTTGACATAGCTGCTCATGACCTGGCCCGTGCCGCTGCGCGGCAGCATGCGCAGCACCGCGACCGCGTCATCCAGTGAAGCGACCAGCTTGTCCATGCCGAAGAGTGCGATATGCACCGGAGGCAAGGTCGTCGTCAGGTCGGCGTTGCCTTCGTTGGTGACGAGCACGATGGTGCCCGTCTCGGCGATGGCCATGTTCGCGCCCGAGATGCCGACCGTCGCGTCGATGAACTTCTTGCGCAGCGACGAGCGCGCGTGGCTCTGGATCGCCTCGACGGTCGGCTCTGTGCCGAAAACTTCGGCGGCGTCCTCTTTGGTGAGGTGAATCGCCGGCGCGATGATGTGCGAAGGATGCGTGTGGGTGAGCTGCACCATCCGCTCGCCGAGGTCGGTCTCGACAACCTCCATCCCGAGGTTTTCGAGGTAAGGATTGAGCTCGATCTCCTCGGCAGCCATCGACTTGACCTTGGTCACGACCATGCGGGTGCCGGCAGGCAATCCGCTGCCCGCGTTCCAGCACAGCTGGCCGATGATTTCGCGCGCCTCTGCGGCGTCCTTGGCCAGATGGACAACACCGCCCACGGCGGCAAGTCGCTGCGTGAACTGTTCCAGCAATTCAGGAAGGCGGTCCAGGTTGGCGACACGGCGTTGCTTCAGGTCGGCCCGACCTTTCTCGAAGTCGAAGCTCTCGAACGCCTTGTCGCGGCGGCCACGCAGGCCGGTCATCGCGCCGACCAGCGCTTTCTGCAGGCTTGGATCGTCGAGCGCTCGGTCTACCCGGCGCGAGAAGTGACCACGACTTTCTTTCAGGAGTGCGCCCTGCGCGCGCCCGGCGCACTCGTCGTCGAAGCCTGTCTGAGGGCCTCCGCGACGGCGGTTGGTGTCGTCACCGGCGCCAAGCATATGGTCCCGGCGCATACAACTGCGCGCAGATCTCCGTCCGGGTCGACTGCCACGTACGGATGCGCGGCGCGCCCCGCCCGCGCGAGCTCCAGATTTTTGGTGGTGACCTTGATCGCGTGCGGTAGACGATCCAGCGCGCGGGCGAAGACCGCCGCCATCAGGCCGTACTGCCGGGGCAGGGCGGCCACCGCCTCGAGGGCGCGGCGCGCATGCTCGCGAAATGGGGCGGCCGGGTCCCCCCGCAGGATGTCGAGCTCGATCAACGCCATCGCCGCGATGGAGTTCTCGGCGAGAGGCTTGATCCGCTCGCCAAGGCGTCCGAGCTCGTCTCCACCCGCGCGGTCGAAGTAGCCCCCCAGCTCGGAGTCCCCATACCTTTCTTCTATGTGCGCAGAGAGCTCGAGCGCAATCTCGATCCACCTGTCGCCAAGGCCGTGCTGATACGCGCGCACCGCTGCAAACAAGGACCAGACCTGGTCGCCGAGCTGGCCGTCCGCACCTTCGGCGTGCGTCATTCCCTCGCCGGGGCGGTAGGCCCGCTTGAAAAGAGAGTCGAGGAGCTTCGCCGCGAGCTCTTGCTTGCCTGCGTCGAGGTAGGCGATCGCCAGGGCAGCGTTCCACGACGTATAGATGCGCCGGTCCACGTAGGGCGCTTGACTTTGCTTGCGCTCTTCGGCGTCCATCGTGTAGTAGTGCTCGTCGGCGTCCTGGCTGCCCGCGTAAAGCCCGCTCTTGGGGTCGCGCAGGACCTCGTCGAGGTATCGAGTGGTCCTGTCCAGCGCCTCGGTCATGCCGGCGAGGGCAAGGGCCTGGACCAGTCCCGCGTGGTCTTCGAGCATCTTCTCGAAATGCGGAACGCTCCAATCTTGCGTTGTCGAGTAGCGAAAGAAGCCGCCCTCCACGTGATCGTACGTACCGCCGCCCGTCATCTGATCCAGCGTGTGCATCGCCATTCGGCGCAGCTCGGCGTCGGAGCGCAGCACCGATTGTTCGAGCAAGAGCAGGATGGCGTCGGTCTGAGGAAACTTCGGCGCGTTGCCGAAGCCCCCGTACTCGGAGTCGTAGGCGGAGCGGACCGCGTCGAGGATCTCGTCGACAAGGCCCTCCTCGAGGTCGCCCGCGCTGCGCGCGACACCGGAGGCGGCGCGTTTGCGCGCTTCGAGCACGCGGCTCGCGATATCGGCCTGATTGGAGCGGTAGTAGTCCGCCACCTTCATGAGCGCGCTCGCCATCTGGTCCGGCGGCATGTAGGTGCCGCCCGTGAGGATATCGCCCGACGAGGTGAGGAATGCCGTCGTCGGCCAGCCGCCCATGTTGTAGCGCTGGTTGATGTCGGGTCGGACGTCGTTGTCGACCCGCACCGGCACGTAGTTCGTGTTGATGATGTCGATCACGCCAGGATGCGAGTAGGTCGTCTCATCCATCACGTGGCACCAGTGGCACCACACCGCGGAGATGGACAGGAGAATCGGCCGCCCCGTCTGCCTGGCTTCGTCGAACGCACCTTGCGACCAGGGGTGCCAATTGATCTCCGACGCGCGGTTCGGCCGAGGCGAGAAGTGGAACTCCGCTCCTGCTTCCGGCATGGGTGAAGGTTACGATGGCAATGTGATCTCGACCAGCGCGGTGGACGCGTACATCGAGAAGAACTCCCGCCGGTTCATCGGAGAGCTCAAAGAGCTTTGCTCGTTCCCCAGCATCTCCAACCACGGTCGTGAAGCTATCCAGCCGGCGCGCGACTGGCTTGCCGAGCGGCTCGCGAAGTTCACAGATCGCGTCGAGACGCTCGAAGCGGGGGGCATGCCGGCGCTGTACGCCGAGGTGCCGGGCGCGGGGCGGCGCAAGCTGCTGCTTTACGAGCATTACGACGTGCAGCCCGTCGACCCGATCGACCTGTGGACCACGCCGCCGTTCGAGCCGGCCGAGCGGGACGACCGGATCTTTGCGCGTGGCGTTGCCGACGACAAAGCTGACGTCATGGCACGCATCCACGCGCTTGAGACGCTGAAGCAGCTGGGCGAGGTGCCGGTCACGCTTCGCTTTCTGATCGAGGGCGAGGAGGAGATCGGCTCCCGGTCTTTCGAGAAGATCGCGCACGACCACGCCGCCAAGCTGCGCGCGGACGGGTGCCTGTGGGAGTCGGGCACGTCCTTCGACGACGCCGGCAGGGCGACGCTGCAGTTCGGCTGCCGCGGCCTGGTCTACATCACCCTGCGCGTCAAGCTGCTCGACTTCGACCAGCACTCGGGCTTTGCGTCGATCTATCCGTCCGCGGCGCACTACATGGTCGCCGCCTTGAGAAGCCTGTGCGACCAGGACATGAACATAAAGATCGAGGGCTTCTACGACAAGGTGGTGCAGCCGACTGAGGCGGATCGCCGCATGATGGCCGGCATCGACCCCGAGATCGAGAAGCGCCGCAAGCTGGTGGGCTTCGACAAGCTGGTCCGGGATCCCAAGCCCGACCAGGTGATCGAGCAGATGCTGTTCCTGCCCACCTGCAACATCGCGGGGATCACGACCGGCTACCAGGGCCCTGGCTCGAAAACCGTGCTGCCGGCAGAGGCGACCGCCAAGCTCGACTTCCGGCTCATTCCCAACCAGGATCCGGACGAGGTCCGCGAGCTGCTTCGCAAGCACCTGGACCGGCACGGTTTCGACAGAGTCGAGATCCTGGCCGGCGAGGGTGAAAAGCCCGCGCGGTCCGATCCCAACTCGGCGGTCGCCAAGAGCGTGATCGAATGCGTCCGGGAGATGCACGGCGAGCCGGTGCTGTGGCCGTTCATGCCCGCCACGGGACCAATGCACCCGGTCGTTTCAGACCTTGAAATTCCCACCGTGCTTCCGGTCGGAGTGGGGCGCCCCGACAACCGGATCCACGCGCCCAACGAGAACATCCGCGCCGCCGATTACGTCAACACGGTGCGCCTCATGTGCCGGATCTGGGAGCGTTTCGGAGCGAGCTGATGGAAAAGTTGACCGACAAGCTGTTCACCGTCAAGTACAACGAGGACACCGGCAAGCCGCACATCGAGATCGTCAACCAGAATGTGTGCCTGTCGAAGTGCACGGGGAAGTACTGCACCCATTTCTGCCCGGCCGGCGTGTACGAGTGGAACGAGGAGCAGAAGAAGAACCTGGTGAGCTTCGGCAACTGCATCGAGTGCGGGGCCTGCTCCATCGGCTGCCCGTTCGACAACATCTCGTGCCACGCCCCCCGGGGCGGCTACGGCGTCCGGTACACCAACGGCTAGGGCGGCCCTAATGCCGGATAGTCCGGACTATCCGGGGGTCCGGCCAGGGTCGAGCTTGGTTCGTCCGGACTATCCGAGGGTGGTGGACCCGGCAGGCGACGCCACTTCGGAATACAGCCCGAACTGGGAATACTTCCTATTGAGGCAATGAGCGATTACGACGTGATCATCGTGGGGGGCGGGCCCGCCGGGCTGGCGGCCGCGCTGTACACGGCCCGGATGAACCTGAAGACCGTGGTTTTGGACCGCGGACCCCTTGGCGGTCAGCTGCTGAACACCGAGCTGGTCGAGGACTACCCCGGCATGGAGTCTATTCTCGGCTCGGACCTGGCGTTGAAGATGGGCGACCACGCCCGGAAGTTCGGCGTCGAGGTCCGCGATTTCGAACCCGTCCACGAGATAGACGTGGAAGGCAACAGCAAGGTGGTACGGATGGAGTCGGGCGAAGAGCTCCGGGCGCCCGCGCTGATCATGGCCGCGGGCGGCCTCCCGCGCTACCTTCAGGTGCCCGGCGAGCAGGAGTACTCGGGACGCGGCGTGAGCTACTGCGCAGTCTGCGACGGCGCCTTCTTCAAGGGCCAGGAGCTCGCCGTAATTGGCGGCGGGGATGCCGCGGTCGAGGAGGGAGAGTTTCTCACCCGATACGCGTCAAAGGTCTACATCCTGCACCGCCGCAGCGAGCTGCGCGCCCAGCCGATCCTCGTCGAGCGGGCTCAGGCAAACCCCAAGATCGAGTTCATCTTCGACGCCCATGTCAAAGAGATCGCCGGAGACGACAAGGTCCGGGATGTCCTTTACGAGCAGCACGGCGAGATGAAAGAGCTCCACGTCGGCGGCGTCTTCATCTTCATCGGATTCGTGCCGAACTCGTCGCTGCTCAAGGTGCACGTGGACCACGACGCCGCGGGATACATCCAGACCGACCGCAACATGCAGACGTCGGTGGAGGGAATCTGGGCGGTGGGCGACGTGCGCGCTCAGCTGACCAAGCAGATCGCAACCGCCGTTGGTGACGGAACCACCGCTGCGGTCGCCGCCTCGATGTACATCAGCGCACTTAAGGACGCCGCCCGAGCTTAGGCCGCGGTCAGCGGGCGCTGACGATACTTTTGCGGCTCTGAGCTTAGGCTCCGCTAGAGGGGCGGATTGGCGAGCACGACCGACAGCTCGATCTGGCGATCCGGCACGGTCCAGTAGGACTGGAGCAATGCCCTCTTCTGCTCGGGCGTGGTCAGCTCGAAACCATGACGGCGGTAGAAGCTGATCGCCCATTCGGCGGCCGCCCATGTGCCGACCAGCATGCGCCGCGTGTCCAGGGTTCGCAGGTGCTCGATCAGCGCGCCTCCCACGCCGTTGCGCTGGCTGGTGGATAGGACGTAGGCGTGGCGGATCAGGTTCACGTCGCGAACGGGTTGGATACCCATCACCCCGACCAGCTCCCCGTCCGCCTCATAGCCCCAGAAGGCGACACCCGCGCCGATCTCGTGATCGAGCTCGTGCGACGGCATGTAGGGCTCATGCCAGCGATCCGCAGGGATGACTCCGCGGTACGCAACCGCCGCGTCGTTGACGATCGCGAGAATCGTCTCGCGCTCGTTGTCGCGGCAGGGCCGGATCGTGCTCACCGGTCTACTGCGGGGGCGATGGCGATTCCTCCAACCAGCGCGTCTCGCCAACCGCGACCGCGATGTGAGCCATGGGTGCCGTTTTGCCCGCCCCGTGCCAGTGCTCCTCGCCGGGATCAGCCGTCACCGTATCGCCCTCATTGATGCGCTGCGGAGCGTGTCCGCGGGCTTGGACCCAGCCCTCACCGTGGATGACGTGCAGCAGCTGTCCGCCTGCGTGCGAATGCCAGTGGTTTCGAGCGCCGGCCTCGAACCGAACGACCGCGGCAAATATCGAGGGCGTCTGCGGCGAAGCCTGAACCAGCTCTCGCGCAACTGCAATGCCCGTGAAGTGCGACGGATCCATTGTGTTCTGAACGTCGAATGCCTCTGACCGTGGTGTGATCTTCATGCCACCTCCAGTTTCCATGATTCACGTCGGCCGCCGACAAACACCGTGCCCCCGTCTCAAGGCGTCGTACATTCATGTCGGGGCGCCGATACGTCCGAAGACTCCATCGTGATCCTCGGTTCGGGAATGGCCGGCGGCGTCGCGGCCAGAACCTTTCGCGAGGACGGGTACGGCGGCCGCCTCGTTCTGATCGGCCGCGAGCCGACTCCTCCGTTTGGCCGCCCGCCTCTGTCCAAGACGTACCTTCGCGGTGAAGAGTCGCTGTCGGGCTGGTTCGTGAACCCGGAGGACTGGTACGAGAAGAACCGCGTGGACCGGGTTGCCGCCACCGCCGCGCACGTCGACATCCGCGCGCGTCGCGTCGAGCTGGCTGGTGGGAACGCTGTTTCGTACAGCCGCCTCTTGATCACGACGGGAGGTGAGAACAGGCGCCTGGACGTCCCTGGTGCGCAGCTGCCGGGTGTCTTCCAGCTCCGGACGGTGGCCGACTGCGACGCGATCAAACAAGCCGCCCTGCGTGGGGCCCGAGCGCTCGTGGTCGGGATGGGCTTCATCGGTTCCGAGGTCGCCGCCTCGCTGACCCAGCTGGGCGTTCGGGTGAGCGCCGTCTTGCCCGGCCGTGCTCCGCTTGAGTCAGTCCTGGGCCCCGAAATGGGAGAGCTCATGGCCGGAATCCATCGGGAGGCGGGCGTCGAGCTGGTGACCGGCGATGAGGTCGTCCGATTCGAAGGTGCCAGGCAAATCGAACAGGCGGTGACGAGGAATGGGCGCAGGCTGGAGTGCGATCTCGCCGTCGTGGCGGTGGGCATCCGACCGTCGGTCGCTTTCCTCGAAGGCAGCGGAGTGGCGCTTGACAATGGCGTGAGCGTCGACCCTTCGTGCCGGACAAACGTGCCGGGAATATTCGCCGCCGGCGATCTGGCCAACCACATGCATCCCCTTTTTGGCCGCATTCGGGTCGAGCACTACAACAACGCTGAGAAGCAAGGGGCGGCGGCCGCCCGGTCGGTCTTGGGCTCGGCAGCGTCGTTCGCATACGTCCACACGTTCTGGTCGGATCAGTACGAGCACAAGCTCGAGTACGTCGGTCACGCCCGCACGTGGGACCGCTTCGTCGTGCGCGGGTCGGCGATGGATCGGAAGCTTGTCGGGTTCTACCTGGCGGATGGCGTGCTGCGCGCGGCGGTGGGTGTGAATCGCGGCGGTGACCCGGAGCTGGATGAGCACGATGAGATGGCGGCGGCGGGACGCTTGATCGCCAAGCAAGCCCGGCCAGACCCCGCAGCCCTGGCCGACGAAGGCCGGGACCTGAGTCGTCTATAGATTCATCTCACCTTCGGGGAGTCGGCGAGGTAGAGCTCTGCCCTGCGGTTCGACTCACTTTGAGGGTGGCTGTCCTCCAGGCGCCTCATCTCCTGCCTGACCTCGT